>JAEEGJ010003726.1_pt1 | contig 55893 bp, 41 predicted proteins | sample 8958761 | NCBI WGS metagenome assembly JAEEGJ01 (sample SAMN16246546, study PRJNA631951) | gut metagenome | biome: gut microbiome; feature: rumen; material: RS-attached | host: Bos | place: Iran: Karaj | collected 2018-10
CTCGTAGAATGATATGACGTAAACTAGGAATCATAAATCAATTGCGTGAAGAGAAAAAGGCTTTAGAGGAACATCAAAAGAAACAAGAAGAGTTTCTCAAAAAACTCTCTACAGAGTATGTTTTGCTCGGCAAAGATTGCGAGCGAGAAGGAATGCCCAAGGCTGCTATTGCAAATTACAAGAAAGCTTTGGAACTTTATTGTAAACATCCAGAAGCTTTACGAAGGCTTAGGAAACTTGAAGGAGGAAAAGAAAAACATGGTGGAGAAAGGTAGATTGAATAATAACCATCATGTGAACTAAAAAAAAGAAGAGTTATGAATAGTCTGGATGAATCCAAAGGCAAAACATAACTCTTCTTTTTTAGTTTTTTATCCTATCAGAAAGTGTACTTCAAACCAATCTGGCCACGCCAACGGCTGTAATAGTCGCTATAATTACGAACAGCATATTGACCGGTGAACTGATAGGCGCCATCACCTTGATAGTTAACAGGGCTATAGTATACACCAAAACCATCGCCATAAGTACGTCCCCAATTCTTATTCAACAAATTGCCGACATTCAGAATATCAAGCGACAACTCGATAGAATTTATCTGTTGGTTTATCTTAAACGAGAACTTTTGAGCCAAGTGGATATCGAAATGATGCTCAAACTTCAGATTAGCAGCATAACGCTCAAAATACTGACCTCTATGATTCTTCAGATATGGCTCCTCTGCTATCCAATCCTTCAACAGCTGGCGTTGCATAGCTTCTGTGAGTTTTTCCTTGTTATAGGTGGTCTCCTCGAATGCCATTTGATCAATCTGCTCATCGGTTGGAATGTAGAACAAATCATTTCCAATCTGACCGTCACCATTCACGTCACCATAGTAATATATAGTGTACGGTGAACCGCTCTTAGCTTGATAAATAAGACCTATTGTTGTCTGCCATGCCTGGCTCTTACCATATTTCAAATGATAGAAGGCTGAAGCCTGAACGCGGTGAGGAACATGGAATGCAGAATAACCAAGCTCAGGATTATTCGGATTCCGATACGTATAATTGTAGCGATAGTTACTCTCAGCAACTGACGAGGAACCGTTGTTTACCGTACGTGAGTCAGTCCATGTGTAACTGGCCATTAAGTCAAGTCCAAAGTCAAATTTCTTTTCAGCCTTTAGTGAAAGGTTCACAGTATAGCCCTTTGACGTATTGAACAAACCATAAACATGTGAAATCTCCGTACCGCCAACAGTAGAGGCCATCATTGGACGGTTATCCCAACTATAGCCATACTTCTGACCGTATGTCTGTCCAGTCTCATCAATTGTAAGGTCTTGATAATACACATCATTCAATGTCTTCGAGTAAATTGCCTCAGCTGTCCAATTGATACCCAGCAGATTGAAATCAAAACCTAAATTAAAGCGCAGATTCTGGGCGAACTTAAAATTGTGGTCGTAGACATTAATAATCTGTGAGCCATTGCTAGCTTTTAGTTTGTTTGCATTCGCTTCCTGACCATCAGGATTCAAGATAAGATCGATACCTTTAGGGTTGTACACATTGTAGGCTGACAGCTGCACACCTGTATTCGAGAAGTTGTTACTAATCCATACAAAAGGTATACGGCCAGTAAAGATACCGGCTCCACCACGAAGAATATAACGGCGGTCTCCCATTATATCCCAACGGAAGCCAAGACGAGGGCTCCACAGTGGTGCGCTTGAAAGCTTGTGGTTTGTTTTCACATCCCAGCCACGTGTGATAGCGTATGCATTGAACGAAGCGTTCTCAGCAGGTGTATCAAAGAAAATAGGAATATCCATGCGCAATCCATAAGTAAGCTGCAGATTATCAGCCACATCCCACTTATCCTGTGCATAGAATCCTAACTGACCAGCAGAGAATGAGCACTTCCACCGAGGATCTCCTGTGACGGCAACGTTTGCCATTCCGAAACGATACTGGCTGATATAAGCGTATGTCGGGTCAATTCCTCCACTCATATAGTCGTTATAATACTTCTCGAAATGCTCCAGATCATTAAAGTAATAAGTACCGAAAGCATCTTGTATATACAGATTCGCAAACTTATACAACTCGTTATGTGTACCAAATGTATAGGTGTGGTTGCCACGATACCAGGTCAGGTTGTCTTCCAATGTATAGATGTCCTGGTCAAGGCTATTAGCCATAGACGACCTCTCATTACCAATATTCACAGTTCCTCCGCGTTTCTCACTAGTAGAACCAACGCTACGGATATTCAGCATTGGGAATGGCGAGAGAATAGCACGCTGGTCACGCACGCGAACATAACTGGCACGGAACTCGTTGCTGATGTTCGGCGATATACGGCTTTGCAACTCAGCCGTAAATGAGTTTGTGTTGTTCTTAAACGGATACGAATAGTTGTTATCATTCAGAGAGGTGGAACCACTTGTGTTATTCAGCTGCTTCGCAATCACAAGACTCCAGCGCAAGCTGAATTTATTAAACTCATTGATGTTCCAATCCAACTTTACACCAGCCTTTTCGCTCTTCGTATATACATCCGTATTCTCAAAAACACCACCATAGTTTACGCCCTGCCTGGAAGCCAGTTCTTTTACCTTACGCAACAACTCGTCAGCAGATGCCACATCAATCTGGGAACCATCTGTACCATACCCGAACAAGTTAGGATACTCTTTATTGGCCTTTTCGTAGTTAGCGAAGAAGAACAGTTTGTCCTTGATAATCGGTCCACCGAGTGTAACACCAAACTGATACTCTGTCTGGTCGTCGTAAGCAGCACTGTAGGAACCGTCGGCCATCTTGTACTTCTTACCTATCAAGTCCTTATTGTATCCATAACCGTACAACGAGCCGTGGAACTTATTAGTACCACTCTTTGTGATGGCGTTAATAGCACCACCGGTAAAACCGCTCTGGCGAACATCAAAAGGAGCCACATTCACTTGAATCTGCTCAATGGTCTCCATCGAAACAGGATTTGTTCCTGCCTGGCCGCCGTTATTTCCGCTTGATGCCAAGCCGAACACGTCGTTATTCATGGCACCATCAATCATAAACGAATTGTAGCGGTTATTTGTACCTGCAAACGACATCACTCCGCTATTGGTCACGGTCAGCTGCGGATTCAGACGAGCCACGTCGGCTATACCGTGCGAGATGCTCGGCATATCGTTGATGCGCTCAGAATCGATACTTGTGGCTGCACCTGTCTTTGTGGCATTCAAGCCACTTCTTCCTGTAACGACCAGCTCTTCAAGAACTTTCGAGTCTTCCTCAAGTGAACATGAAAGATTCTGAGATTCACCCAAAAGCAGGCTTACGTTATTAAATACCTTCGGCTGATGACCTACATACGTAATCTCAACCTTGTAAGGACCACCGGCACGCATACCCTGAATGGCATAACGTCCCTGGACATTTGTAACAGCACGATAGACCGTTCCAGAAGGCACGTGTGTGGCAGTAACCGTTGCGCCAATTACCTCCTCACCCTGCGAGGTCACCTTACCATTAATACCCGATGTTGTTACCTGAGCCATAGCCGTCATGACCATCATAAGCATCAGCACAACAAGTGATAAAACTCTTTTTTGCATGGTTTATTTGTTTTTTGTAATAATCATTCTTTGATATTAACTAATGATGCTCTGGCACAACGGCAAAAAACATCAAGTCCTCATTACCCTTGTTCATCAGCGTATGCTGCTTGCCCATTGGGTTATAATGCACTTCACCAGGTAATACTATCTCTTCCTCTCCCTCATAAATATAGGTGGCGACACCCGATAAAATATACATTACCTCACTATTCATCTCATGCCTATGCAATCCAATTGAACATCCAGGTTCCAATTTGCCTAACATAATCTTCACCTTGTCGTCAGTATAATGCCGCATGATATATCTGCCATTGCCTCCCTTAAACTCAGGGACAATAGTCTCTGCTATTTTCTTGAAGTCTATTTTCATATATTTAAGGCTTTTCGTTGTTATTTTTTGCAAATATACAAAAATAATTTCAATTTGGTATCACCAACTGCTAAAAAATATTTCAACAATAAACACGCAAGAATCTAACATAGCCGATTAGCAAGCTAATGATGCTTTCCAGATTTACAGAAGGCTACTCTACGAGCGTAAAGCAGCCTTCTATTCTTGCTGTTATTAATGTAAAAATAACATGCATGTCCTTGCGGCAATTACTCGTTATGTCTCCATATTTTTATTAACTTACGATGAATAGCGAAGATATTCATCAATGTAACCAAAACAAACAGGACAATACCCGTCAGCAATGTAGGCAGGAAAGAACCATCTGCTATCTCGGGTAATATAGTCTCGAGCACACCAGTATAATACTTACGAATTAACCATACTGTAGCAAATGATATAATGAGCACAAGTGCATTCAAACCTATAGTAAGCAACTGGTAAGGCCGGGCCACTCGTGAGGGACTATAACCAATTAGCAATAAGTTCTCAAGCTTATTGGTATTTTTTTGCAACAACAAATAAATGCTGAGCATGAGTATATAGAAACTGAGGACAGAGATGATTAACCCTACAATCATGACGATGCTGACTACTATGCGCAAGAAATATGCAGTTTTCTCTGCGTTAAGCTTATCATCCTCCATTTCATACCCTTTATCCTCCATCATATTGGTAAACTGCTCATCTGCCGGATTGCTGACTTCTACCAGCAAGCGGGTCGGATCCGAATGCTCGTCAGGTGCAAAAGCCTCATTACTCCAATCCATAAAGGCCTGAGGCACAAGAATTGAGTTCAGACGATTTGTAAAACCTACCACCTTACCGTTGAACTCCTCCTGGCGGCCATTACCATGAATGAATATCTTAAAGCTGATTAAGCCAAGAAGTCCTTCGCTAATCCGCGGCAAAGCATGTGTCTGCGCAAAGCCGAAATTATACATATTTATATATGAACGCGGAATGATGACAGGAACCTCTTTGCTTCCATCTTCATATTTCCAATCAACAAGCGGTATATCAACAAACTCATCAGGAACACTCTCTATAAAGAGTTCGGAGTTAAGAATGCTTTTCCCTCCCACTCCCATTGAGGCATCAAGCTTATATTCCGCGCGGGTAAACTTACCAAGTTTCGTAACAAAAGGCTGCTCAGTCAACTCTTCTATCTCTGTACTATCAAATGTGTTTGTGCGGCCGGAGATGGTGCTGCCTGTACCAATCTTTTTGCTCATGATTACGAAATCAGACTTCATGAAAGAGTCTTCTGCCGTAAAAGCAGGCAACACATCATGATAGAACTGAACACCTAAGAGTACAATTACCATTCCAAAGAGATTGGCAAAGAAAAATCCAACAAACTGAGCTATGCTGATATGCTGCCGTAATAATTTCCAGACTAAATTCATGTTGAAACTATGAATTATTATAGATAAATAACAACTAATATGCTTGTGTAAACTTTACTAGAGTTTGAACACTTGATCGTACTCCAGCTCCATATGCTTTCCGATGCTGGTTACTATCACTCCAGCCCCTTGATTGGCTGCTTCTTCAACAAGAATATCACCCATGATGCGCGAATTAGTGTCGTCCAAATGACTAATCGGCTCATCAACCAAAACAAAATCGAAAGGCTGGACTAGTGCGCGAATCATTGCGACACGTTGTTGTTGTCCAAATGACATTAACCCAACCTTAGCATCTAATTTATCAGGAATACCAAGGCGCTCAAACCATTCAGTTATCTGCCGCTGGGATTTGAAGCCGGTTATCTTATTCTTTATCTCAACATTCTCATATGCTGACAATTCTGGAAACAGACGCAATTCTTGAAACAAACAACTAAGATGACGCTGGCGTATTCTTACCCAATCGGCTACTTTCAATGTCTTGATGTCAGTATCATCAAAACATATAGTTCCTGTATAATCGTTTCGATAACCTATCACATAGCTGCAAAAAGTACTTTTTCCCTTGCCGCTGTCAGCCTCTATCAAGTAGCGTTTACCTTTTTCGAGACAAATATCTTGTTGCCAGATGTCAGAACCTTGCTTTTCTCGCGAAGCAAATACTTCTGGAATAACATTTTTGAATGAAATAGATGAAATAGACTCCATGAAAACCTATAATGTAAATTATTTCCTATAATACACAATTGAAGATAGTTTGCCAAATACTGGTTCAAGCAATGAGACAAGAGTTTTTACTACTTCATTGTCTATCTTTTCTATATTGATTACAGCCACCATTTTCTCTCCTTGATACTGAAGTGACTCTTTAGAACCTTCAGAAGGCGGAATGCACATTCTCATCGCAGATTGTGGATCTGTTCCACTATAGAAAACAGACGGACTACCTGCCTTAACGCCGAAATAGAAATTCTGTTTCCCGTTTGTGAACAACCAGCTGTCTTTCTGCCAGTCTACGATGCTTGAACCCTTTGGGCATGACTGTTTCCAGTAACCAATATCATTGACAAACGAAAGAGAGGACATATGAGCTCCCATTGACAAACTCAAATGCTCAACATCCATATTGTCTGTCGCAAAAGCCACATCTCCGTCAATAGACTTGATGATATTATCCATGTCAATAGCAGTATTCATTCCCATGAGAAGGGACTGCAGAGACTTATCCTGTCGCAACAAAGGCAGGAATTGCTTTCCGTCAACATTCATAAACAAAGAGAACAAACTGCAACTCTTAGCAAAACGATTGTAATTCCCTTGAATTGGACGGAATACTACAGAGGATTTTCTCAATGACTCATTAATTCGCTCGTTAAATGAGAATGTTTCGCCAATAATCTTCAGGATATTATCTTCGACACTAATTCTTGCAGCAATAGCTATCTGGCTAGGATTAGCGTTTTTAGGCGTACCCAACGTGAAAAGAGAAACGAGTTTTTCAGGTAAAGCCTGAGCCTGCACAACCATGGCAACACCACTCTGAATGGAATCAACCTTATCAAACATAGGTGTTCCGACTATACTCTGCTTCTCATCTTGAGATAAATATCTCGACATTTTCAATATCAAGGATGGTTGTTCGTTGCTCAACGCAGGGCCCATAGCTAGAATAGCTTGATTGGAGAAGCCAACCACCCATTTACCATTAATAACGGTAAACTTAAAACCTCTCTTATCCAAAAGGGGCAAGCCAACTCCTTTCTGAGAAAGTTTCTCGAGACATACCCCCAATTTAGAACTGCTGCTCACTTTTGCCGTCATCCCGAATGTGCCATCCTGAGTCTCAAAAAGGTAGACTTTGCTACCGAAATCAATACCGCAATCGGCTGGGTCAGTAACATGAAGCAATGAGAGCAGCGGCCCGGCATTTTTTCCTAACTTCGCTTGCGAGCCCATAGCAGTCGCATCAATTGAGACCAAGGCTGTACACTTCTTAGGAATAACATGAACGTAATCAGAACTCGTGCAAGAGGCAAACAAAACGCTGATTGCCAACACAAGTATCATAACTGTATTTCTTTTTACCATCATCTTCTAATCAATTACGTCGGGCAAGATTGGCCATAACAACCGCCATCAACCCTGCCGTTTCTGTTCGTAATCTACTGTTACCTAATGAAATACTCTCGTAACCATGCGCCATGGCCATTTGGACCTCATCAATGGAGAAGTCCCCTTCAGGGCCAATGAGGACTATTATTGCTGCATCACTCTCCTGCTTCATCAGCTCATCGAACAAATCCTTCCGCTCTATTTCATTATAACAATGTGCAATAAACTTCACGCCTTCGCGGGGTTGTTTGACAAACTCTTCAAAAGAAGCCATCTCGTTCACAATAGGCTTCCATGCTTTTCTACTTTGCTTGATAGCGGAAACTACAATTTTATCAATCCGGTCAACACGAAGTTTATGCCGTTCAGAAAACCTACAACTAATAAAAGACAATTCGTCAAAACCCACCTCCGTCGCTTTCTCTGCCATCCATTCCATGCGTTCCATCATTTTTGTTGGTGCAATAGCCAATTGTATATGTCCCAACCATGATTTTTTTTGCGGAAGAGCCTTCTGGATGTCATAAAGACAATGTTTATTAGAAGTAAATGTAACACTTGCAAGATAGAAACAACCTTGACCATCCATGAGGTATATCTCATCGCCGGCACTTAATCGTAATACTCTAATGGCGTGCTGAGCCTCTTCATCAGGCAGCTCATTTCTCATGGGAGCATCTGGAACATAAAAATACCTTGCTTCTTTCATGTTAACGGATTATCAATTTTACGACGGCGCATCTCGTCTCTCAAATGCGAGGCAAGCTCATAATTCTCGTTTTCAATAGCCTTATCAAGAGCATCTTTCAGCATTTCAATATTCAAGGTGTTAACAGGGATGGCAATACCTTCTGAACCATCTCTGAAACTTACCGATTGCCGATACATGAGCGATTCCTCTATATAAAGTGGAACATCACCAATAAGCGACAATAAAACCGCATCACTAACTCCAATTGAAATGGGGGTCAGCGTCGCCGTATCGTAGAAGATTGCCCTATACTGCCCATCTACAAGTCCATTAATCAAAACCTCAAATTGAGAATCTGAATGAAGACTCAGAGCCTGCCATAACACCTCTGGCAAAAACGTTTTAGAAAGAGGAGAATGACTGGCTCTAAGAGACAATTGCAAAGCCATCGTCTGTTCACAGACGATGGATATTTGCTTCTGCTCCTGTACATCAGTTAGCACCAATAAAGCAAGGTTGGTAGAACCAACTATTTCAGAAACGCTCTTGAATTTTAGTCTTATTTTACGCACCAAACTAGTATTCAACAAATTATCACTCCATCTTCTTCTTTTCAGGCTTAAACACCAATGCAAAAGATACTCCAACTATCAAGGCGAACGTTGCGAAGATAAACCAACATGTCGGCCAGTTTCCCTGCAGATAGCCATCCTGCCAAGAACAGAAATGATTAACAATTTCTCCAGCAGCTAACGTTCCAATCGTAGCACCAACACCATTGGTCATCATCATGAAAAGGCCTTGAGCAGAAGCCTTAACGGATGGTTCACACTCTTGATCAACAAAGATACCACCTGATACATTGAAGAAATCGAAAGCAACACCATAGACGACGCATGAGAGAATAAACAATATCACACCGGGCATTGCAGGATTGCCTAATCCAAAGAAACCAAAACGAAATACCCATGCAAACATGGACATAAGCATTACGACCTTAATGCCAAAACGCTTCAAGAAGAAAGGTATCATCAAGATACACAATGCTTCACTAATTTGAGAGATTGAAGTTAAGAGCGTTGCGTTGTTCGCAGCAAAAGAACTGGCAACTGCCGCATCGGCAGATCCCTTGAAGCTGGTAATAAAAGGACCTGCATAACCGTTGGTCACCTGCAGGCACATACCCAAAAGTGCAGAGAAAATAAAGAACAATGCCATCTTTTTCGTTTTGAACAACTTAAAGGCATTTAAGCCAAAGCTCTCTGCCAATGATACTTTTCCTTCACGCTTAACCACTTTACACTCCGGAAGGGTAAAACAATAGGCAAATAACAGAATACTCAACACGCCCGAAACAAAGAACTGCATATAAGTATATTGGAACTTATGCGCATTGTCTGCCAAAGTAAACGAAAAAGAGCCATCTTCCCATACAGCACAATTAACAAACCACATCGTCGCAATGAAGCCAATGGTTCCTAACACTCGGATTGGCGGAAAATCTGTAACCGTATCCATCCCGTTATTCTTTAGGATAGAGAATGCCGTAGTATTGGCCAAAGCTATGGTCGGCATAAAGAAAGCAACACTTAAAGTGTACATTGTGATGAAAGCAGACTTTGACGACAACTCCTGCCCAAAACCTGCTTGAACACCCATCCACCAACAACAAAGCATAAATGCACCTGCAAGCAAATGACAGATACCAAGTACTCTTTGCGGTTGCATATATTTATCAGCAACAATACCCATCAATGTGGGCATGAAAATCGAGACAATGCCTTGGATGGCATAGAACCAAGAAATCTGACTACCTAGGCCAGCAATGCCCAGATAATTACCCATTGATGTGAGATAGGCACCCCATACGGCAAACTCCAAAAAGTTCATAAGTGCCAAACGTACTTTTAGATTCATAGTAATAAAAATAATAGCTATTAATTTTGCTTGCAAAGTTACGAAAAATCTGATAAAATGAAAAGGAAATAAAATGATTAATTTCGACGAAATTAAAAATTTTTCATATAATGTGACTGTAACCTTGTTCTAAAAGTGAATCTCATCAAAATCTGTTGTAACTGTATTAGACTCAGAATAAATGCCATTCAGCATATATATTCCTAAGCATTTAATATTTATCATGCAATTATAACAAAATAACACATAAAAAATTGTGCCCCTTGTAGGGGGCACAAAAAAATTGATTGTCTCACGACAACCAATCCTTATTAACCTTAATAATCTAATACCATGAAAAACACAGTGCAAAGTTACGAAGAATTCTGAAACTTGCAAGAGTTTAATGCATAATAATGCAAATATTTAACATTCTATAAACTTTCCGTCAACCCATTTAAACTTTCTTTGCTTTAAAACTGCTTTAACAGACGTCTTTTCCTCTTTTGTAAGCATCGGCAAAGATAGTTCTTTAACCATCGTATTATCGCTGATTGAAAGTGTTGACTTAACCATTATAGGCTCTATCATCTTGCACAGATTCGAATAATGAGCCACACTCATCGTATCAGGACGATGGATGAATTTGTCTATTATCGTATCGAGAGTTTCGACTCCAATTCGTTGCCAGCTCCGGTCATAATAACAAACTAATGACTCAGCCTCAGGTGCAAACATTGTTTTAATAACACACACAATAGTGTCGGAATCTTTCGGCAAAAGGCGCATTTGCATTAAAGTCGCCTCATTGAGTCTCACTTCAATGAAGTCACTAGTCAAGGTATCAACTATAGTGCTGCCCTTCATCAAGTTCGTCACATCGATTTTCAATCCCATCGTCTGATAATCCATTGCTTCGATGCGCTTGCTCTTGTTCATGTATCCTAACAAACTGTCAGGCATATTTATCCACCACTGCTCCATATTTTGAGCTGTGGTTAATGAACATATGGCCAAAAGCACTATTGCAGTCAATAGTTTTCTAATCATCCCCTTCCCTCTCTTAAATCTCTCACGCGGACAGCTTTGCCTTCACTAACAGGTAATGAGCCTTTCTTAACAAGTTTCACTTTAGGTGTAAGCAGAATCTCATCTTTCAAGGCACGTTGGATGTTACGAGTCATTTGCTGAAGCTCTGGATAAACATCAGTACTCATATCGTCAAGCTCCACCTCAACAGTCATCAGGTCATTGTCATCAACTGTATCAAGCGTAATAAGATAGTTGCTTCCTAACCCAGGATACTGAACCAAAACCTTTTCCACCTGCATGGGGAACACATTGACGCCTTTAATAATGAACATATCATCAGTACGTCCTTTTATTCGATCGATGCGGCGATGCGTACGCCCGCATTTGCACGTTCCAGGGATAATTCTTGTAAGGTCACGCGTCCGGTATCTCAATATAGGCATCATCGTGCGGTCGAGTGTTGTGAGAATCATTTCGCCTATCTCACCGTCGGGTACAGGCTCTAAAGTGTCAGGATTCACAATCTCAACTATATAGTTGTCCTCCCATAGATGCATTCCATCCTGTTCCTTGCATTCAAATGCTACACCAGGACCATTCATCTCAGTCATTCCAAATGAATTATACGCCTTCACCCCAAGTAGTCGCTCAATTCTACGACGTTGTTCATCTGTATGAGGTTCTGCACCGATAAAAAGAGTATGAAGCTTTGTAGAAGCGGGATCTACGCCCTCTTCCCTAAATACTTCAGCCAATCGGATTGCGTAGCTTGGAATAGCATGTAGGCATGTTGTACCGAAATCCTTGATGAACATAATCTGACGCTTTGAGTTTCCCGCAGCAGCAGGAACGGTTGTTGCCCCAAGAGCCTCTGCACCGTACTGGAATCCAAGACCACCAGTAAACATTCCGTAACCGCTGGAATTCTGAAACACATCACTTTTTCGGCATCCTACCATATACATGTTACGGGCAATCATATTTGCCCATGAGTCGATATCGTGGCGAGAATAGACCACAACAGTAGGATGGCCTGTTGTACCACTTGACGAATGAATGCGGATGGCATCATCCATATTTCCACCAACCAAACCGAATGGATAACTATCACGTAAGTCTGCTTTCGTAGTAAACGGAATCTTACGTATATCCTCGACAGTCTGAATACTATCTGGAGTTATTCCCAACTCACCTAAACGCTTGCCGTAGAATGGGGATTTCAAGCATACCTCTATGGTTCTCTTCAACTTTTCAACCTGTAAACGCTCAAGTTGTTGACGAGGCATGGTTTCTATCTCAGGTTGCCAATACTCATTGTTCATTGTTTTCTCTATTAATTTTCAGCATGCAATATTACACATTTTTCATGAAATGGGCAACATTTTAATGAAAAAAGGCGAAACTTTTTCAGTTTCGCCTTTACTGTTATCTAAAATATTTGGTACTAGGCCTCTTCAACAGCTGCCTGCGCGGCTGCAAGACGTGCAATAGGTACACGGAATGGAGAGCATGAAGCATAGTTCATTCCAATCTTTGCGCAGAACTTCACCGAACTGGGTTCACCACCGTGCTCGCCGCAGATTCCACAACGAAGATCAGGACGAACTGAGCGACCCTCACGTACAGCATACTTGATAAGCTTACCAACACCCTTCTGGTCGAGCACCTGGAATGGGTCAACCTTCAGAATCTTCTTATCGAGATATACAGGTAAGAATGAAGCAATATCGTCACGGCTGTATCCAAAAGTCATCTGAGTTAAGTCATTAGTACCGAATGAGAAGTACTGAGCCTCTGTAGCGATACGGTCTGCTGTCAATGCAGCACGTGGTATCTCAATCATTGTACCAATCTCAAACTCAACTTCAATTCCGTATTCCATGAAAACTTCCTTGGCTGCATATTGAATGATGTCCTTCTGCTGCTTCAACTCATAAAGAGTACCAATCAGCGGAACCATGATTTCTGGCATCGGGTTCTTTCCTTCAAGTTTCAGCTCACAGGCTGCACCGAGGATAGCCTTTGTCTGCATGGCTGTAATTTCGGGGAAAGTGATACCCAAACGGCATCCACGATGACCCAGCATTGGGTTATTCTCTGCCAATGACTCAACACGGCGCTGGATGGTCTCAAGCGATACGCCCATCTCATCAGCCATTACCTGTTGTCCGGCAAGATCATGTGGAACAAACTCGTGGAGAGGCGGATCAAGCAGACGAATATTTACGGGCAGTCCATCCATAGCTTCAAGGATTCCCTTGAAATCAGCTTTCTGGTATGGAAGCAGTTTTTCAAGAGCCTTCTCACGTCCTGCAACGCTATCGGCAAGGATCATCTCACGCATAGCAATAATCTTCTTATCCTCGAAGAACATGTGCTCAGTACGTGTAAGACCAATACCTTGTGCGCCGAAGTTGCGTGCAACCTGTGCATCATGTGGGGTATCAGCATTGGTACGAACCAAAAGTTTGGTGTATTTGTCGCAGAGATCCATTAACTCCTTAAAGTCTCCAGAAAGCTCAGCAGCCTTGGTGGGAACCTCGCCAGCATATACCTGACCTGTAGAGCCGTTCAATGAAATAAAGTCACCTTCTTTATATACTACGCCGTCTATCTCAACGGTCTTATCTTTGTAGCTGACGTTAAGGGCACCTACACCAGAAACGCAACACTTACCCATACCACGAGCAACCACAGCTGCGTGTGAGGTCATACCTCCACGAGCAGTCAGAATACCTTCAGCGGCAGACATACCGGCAAGGTCTTCAGGAGAGGTCTCGATACGAACAAGAACCACCTTGTGGCCATCCTCATGCCAAACTTGAGCGTCATCAGCATGGAAAACAATTTGACCACAAGCTGCGCCAGGAGATGCTGGAAGACCCTGAGCAATCACTTTTGCTTTTGCAAGTGCTATCTTGTCGAAAACCGGGTGAAGCAACTCGTCAAGTTTCTGAGGCTCACAACGCATGATGGCTGTCTTTTCATCAATCTTACCCTCATGAAGCAGGTCAATAGCTATTTTTACCATAGCAGCACCCGTGCGCTTACCATTACGAGTCTGAAGGAACCAAAGTTTACCTTCTTGTACAGTAAACTCCATATCCTGCATGTCGCGATAGTGCTCCTCCAGTTTCTCCTGAATGCCATTTAACTGAGCATAAATCTCAGGCATGGCCTCTTCCATTGAAGGATACTTCTCAGCGCGTTCTTCCTCAGAAATGCCTGCCCGTTCAGCCCAACGCTGGGAACCAAGTTTGGTAATCTGCTGAGGCGTGCGAATACCGGCAACGACATCCTCACCCTGAGCGTTAACAAGATACTCACCATTGAACACATTTTCTCCGTTTGCTGCATCGCGGCTGAAGCACACACCTGTGGCTGAGGTATCGCCCATGTTACCAAAGACCATAGCCATCACGCTAACAGCTGTACCCCACTCGTCGGGGATGCCTTCCATCTTACGATACAGGATTGCGCGCTCGTTCATCCAGCTGCGGAACACGGCACAGATAGCGCCCCAGAGCTGCTCGATAGGATCGTCGGGGAAGTCTTTTCCAGTACGCTCTTTAATAGCGGCCTTGAACAATTTAACCAGTTTCTTCAAGTCCTCAACAGAGAGGTCTTTATCGAGCACAACACCGCTCTCCTTTTTCACGCCTTCAATAATCTCCTCAAACGGGTCGATATCTTCCTTGTTGACAGGCTTCATCTCGAGGACCACATCACCGTACATCTGTACAAAACGACGATATGAGTCATAAACGAAGTGAGGATTGTTGGTTTTCTTCACCATACCCTCGGCAACCTCGTCGTTTAGACCCAAATTCAAGATTGTGTCCATCATACCAGGCATAGAAGCACGTGCACCAGAACGAACAGAAACAAGCAGAGGATTCTCCTTATCGCCGAACTTGCTGTTCATCAGCACCTCGATGTGCTTTACTGCAGCCATTACATCGTCGCTGAGGAGCTCCATGATTTTCTCCTGCCCAACCTTGTAATACTCGTTACAGCAGTCTGTTGTGATTGTGAAACCAGGAGGAACAGGAACACCAATTAGGTTCATTTCAGCAAGGTTTGCACCCTTACCACCGAGTTCCTCACGCATTTTAGCATTTCCTTCGGCCTTTCCGTTACCGAAGAGATAGACTCTTTTTTCGCTCATTTTTGTTTAATATTTGTGAATGTTTATTTAGTATTCGATTTGGCAAAGTTACAACTTTCTTGCGATATAGCCAAATATTTAGTTTAAAAATTGATATGTTCAAGTTACAATTTTCTCTTTTTTATATTATTCACATAGCGTTGTGACCGTTTCTCAAAAGAATTGCATAACTTTGTAGCCAAATAGTTTTTAATGAAAATGAACAGAAAGAAGAAAGCACTGCCCATTCTAAAGAATATAACTATCACCGACTGCGCGGCAGAGGGAAAATCACTTGCTCGTATCACCATTCCAGCCCACGATGGGCAAACCGAGGACACTCAAATGGTTGTGTTCGTACCTTATTGTGTGCCAGGCGACGTAGTAGACCTGCAAGTTCGGCGCAAGAAGCATAGCTTCATGGAAGCTGAGGTGGTACGTTTTAATAAATATAGTAATGTACGCGAAAAACCATTCTGCGAGCACTTTGGAATATGTGGAGGTTGCAAATGGCAGAACTTACCCTATGAGGCACAACTGGCGATGAAACAAAAGCAGGTATATGACCAACTAACTCGTATCGGTCACTTGCAGCTGCCACAGCCTGGCTCAACAGATGGACGAGGCGTGTCTTTCTTGCCCATCCTTGGCTCTGTTAAGACGAAAGAATACCGCAACAAACTCGACTTTGGCGCCTCCAACCGCCGATATCTAACGAAAGAGGAGATTGAGAGCGGACGGGAATTTCAGCGCGACGCATTGGGCTTTCACATCACCGGGGCATTTGATAAGATATTGCCTATCAACTGCTGTCATCTGATGGACAACCTGCAAAACGAAATCCGCAATGAGATATTTAAATATGCCGTTGCCAACAATATCTCTTTCTTCGACTTACGAGCCCAGACTGGCCTATTGCGCGATGTGATGATTCGTAATTCAAACACGGGCGAGTGGATGGTGCTTATTCAGTTTCATTTCGAGGAAGAAGACAGCCAACAAAAGTCTTTTGCTTTACTTAAACATATTGCAGACAAATTTCAGCAAATCAGTTCATTACTTTGGGTTGACAATCAGAAATGTAACGACACATTCGGAGATCTTGAAATACAACTTTACAGCGGTAAAGACCATATATACGAAACGATGGAGAACCTGTGCTTCAAGGTGGGACCCAAAAGTTTCTATCAAACGAACACTGAGCAAGCATACCTCTTGTACAGCGTGGTTCGCAAGTTCGCATTCGGAACAGATAACGATGATTTCAAGACAAAGACCCAACCAACCGTCTACGACCTGTACACTGGCACTGGCACCATTGCAAATTTTGTTGCATCCAGAGCTTCCAAAGTCATCGGTATTGAGTATGTTCCAGAGGCTATTGAGGATGCCAAGGTAAACTCTGAAGTAAACCACATCAACAATACTTTTTTCTATGCCGGCGACATGAAGGACATTCTCACCGACGACTTCATTGCTGCCCATGGACGTCCCGACATCATCATCACAGACCCACCTAGGGCTGGCATGCATCCGGACGTGGTGCAGACTATCCTACGCGCCGCACCAATGCGCATTGTCTACGTAAGCTGCAACCCCGCAACACAGGCGCGCGATTTAGAACTGCTCTGCAGCCAATACCGGATTTGCAAGGTTCAGCCGGTAGACATGTTCCCCCATACACCTCATGTGGAAAACGTAGTGCTACTCGAGCAAAACTCTTAACAGGCAGACAAATACCCCCACTCCGGTTTTATTTTATTGATTTAACGTGAATTCGCGAATTTACGTTAATTATAATAAGGCATAGGTGTGACATATGTTCACAAACGTCTCGCCTGTAATTCGTTAACATTCAACTGATTATACCGAATGCAACGTAAGATGTTTACTATTGAAAAATTCTTGTGCGTTGACTATTCTATTCAATCCTAATATTGAGAATCAACACGCTTATGCCATAACATTCTCACAGTCTGTAGGTAAACATTCTACTCACCACCATTCGTCTCCCTGAATGCTTAGCTTTCTGGAGGAAATCATTAGCCTCATAGAAGGCAACTCTAGCATCACAGAGGGCAACTTCAGCTTCCTAAAGGGTATATTTATTGATTGCGAACAATTGTGGGTCTCCTCGAAGGTAGAGCACTCCAGACACAGACACAATCTCAATATGGACGAACAACCGACTCTTCAACACTAGCCGGCTGTACAGACTTACTAACAGGGACAAAAAACTTCCTCGCAAAATTTGGAGGTTTCATTATTATTTATTATCTTTGCAATTAAATAAAGAAATAATTAACACTTGTATTAATTTTACACGAAAACCATGAAAAAGAGAATGACAATCGTGCTGCTCGTGATGTTTGTATCTCTCGGAGCCAGTGCACAAGAAAAAGCGAAGAAATGGTACGATACTATTAAGTTCAGCGGCTACGGCATGCTACAGTATCAAGGTCAGGATCAGGAAGATCATGAGTCGAACACCTTCAACCTGCGATTGGCTCGTTTCATACTAGACGGTAAGATCGGCGACTTCGACTGGCGAGCCCAGATTCAAGGAACAAACTTAAAGGGTCCGGCTGAACCTACCGTACAGCTCGTAGACCTCTATGCAGAGTGGAGGAAATATCCAGAGTTTAAGGTTCGCGTCGGACAGTTTAAGCGTTGCTTCACATTTGAGAACCCCACCCATCCCATCACTCAGGGCTGGCGTGCTTATGCTGACGTTATTAACAACCTTTCTGGATTTGGTGACAGAACTGGCGAGAAATCCAGCGGAGGCCGCGACATTGGTATCCAGGTTTCCGGTGATGTCCTGCCTAACGCTAGCGGTCGGAAGCTACTCCATTATCAAATAGGTGTATATAACGGTGAGGGAGTCAACAAGAAAGACGCAGACAATAAGAAGGATATCATCGGCGGCTTGTGGGTGATGCCAATCCAGGGAGTACGTATAGGCGCTTTTGGATGGACTGGTACGCATGGAAGCATGAACATGACACTGTTGGACGGTAGAACTGCCACATTGGAGAGCGTCAGGAACAACCGCTATTGTCTCTCTGCAGAATATGACAAGGATGAATTCACCTTCCGTACAGAGTATCTTCATTCACAAGGTTTGGGAAAAAGTGAGGCCTACGGTGACAAGGCCGATGGTTGGTATGTATTCGGCATCGTGCCCGTCATCAAGTCGAAGTTGCATGCCAAAGCCCGCTATCAGACTTATCGTGTAGCAAAGGAGTGGAGTTCCGCAAAGACATCATACGAATGCGGCTTAAACTATTTCTTCACGAAGAACCTGGAGCTTCATGCTGAGTATGCTCGCGTAAATGACAAGACCATTGCCAGCGACAATCACAGCTACAACATGTTTACTGCAGAACTCGATTTCCGTTTCTGAGCATGTAATTTTGAAATATTAAAACGGATATTGTTTTTGAGGGAGTATGACGATGATACACATCAGTACCTGTCATGCTCCTTGCATTATTAAGTATTACATACAGTTATATAAAAATGATCATTCCATCAGTATTCTGGCTCGTGCCGATAGCATCGGTTGTAGCCTTGGCGATGGCCTGGTTCTTCTTCACACAGATGATTAAGGAGAGCGAAGGTACGCCTCGTATGGCAGAAATTGCCAGCCATGTGCGCAAAGGCGCCATGGCCTATCTCAAACAGCAGTACAAAGTTGTACTCTATGTGTTTATCGTTCTAGCCATCATCTTCGCCTTTATGGCTTATGTGCTTGGCGTACAAAACCCTTGGGTACCATTCGCTTTCCTCACGGGTGGATTCTTCTCTGGACTAGCAGGATTCTTCGGAATGAAGACAGCGACCTACGCCTCTGCCCGTACCGCAAATGCAGCGCGCCAGAGCCTTGACGGCGGTCTGAAAATCGCTTTCCGTTCGGGAGCTGTTATGGGACTCACCGTTGTAGGTCTTGGACTTCTCGACATTGCTATCTGGTTCTTGGTGTTGAGTCACTTCTATCATGGCGATAACATGGCACTAGTAACGATCACAACCACCATGCTGACCTTCGGTATGGGTGCGTCTACACAGGCTCTTTTCGCTCGTGTCGGAGGTGGTATCTATACGAAAGCTGCTGATGTTGGAGCTGACATTGTGGGAAAGGTTGAGGCAGACATCCCAGAGGATGACCCGCGTAACCCTGCAACCATTGCCGACAATGTGGGTGACAACGTGGGTGACGTTGCCGGAATGGGTGCCGATCTCTATGAGAGCTATTGCGGTTCGATACTCTCAACAGCTGCTCTTGGCGCCACAGCGTTCTCGATGAGCGGCGACATGCAGATGCGAGCCGTTATTGCCCCCATGCTCATTGCAGCAGTAGGCGTGTTCCTGTCACTTATGGGCATTTTCCTTGTGCGAACTAAAGAAGGTGCCACCATGAAGGATCTCCTCCACTCGCTCTCATTGGGAACCAATGTTGCTGCCGTGCTCATTGCCGTTGCAGCCATTGTTATTCTCTATTTGCTCGGCATCGACAACTGGTTAGGTCTTTCATTCTCAGTCATCACGGGTCTTGCTGCCGGTGTTATCATCGGGCAGGCTACAGAATACTATACATCTCACAGCTACAAGCCTACTCAGAAAATCTCAGAGGCTGGCCTCACCGGCTCTGCTACAGTTATTATTAAAGGTATAGGCACAGGAATGATCTCAACATGCATTCCGGTATTGACAATCGGCGTTGCCATCTTGCTCAGTTACATGTGTGCAAACGGATTCGACCTCACCATGAGTGCAGAAAGTATCTCCCATGGTCTTTATGGTATTGGTATTGCTGCCGTTGGTATGCTTTCGACACTTGGCATCACGCTTGCCACCGATGCTTACGGCCCCATTGCCGACAATGCCGGAGGTAATGCTGAGATGAGCGAACTGGGTGAGGAAGTTCGTCACCGAACCGATGCACTCGACGCGCTTGGAAATACTACAGCAGCTACCGGTAAGGGATTTGCCATCGGTTCTGCAGCACTCACCGCACTTGCCCTGCTTGCCTCTTACATTGAGGAGATTAAGATCGCGATGATTCGTGCCATGGAAAGTGGACAAGAGTTCATTCATCCGCTTACCCAGAAGATGTTCGACCCGACAACAGCAACCATGCCTGACTTTATGGAATTCTTCCAAGTGAACCTTATGAATCCAAAAGTGCTTGTCGGAGCATTCATCGGTGCGATGGCAGCATTCTTATTCTGCGGACTTACTATGGAGGCTGTCGGAAGAGCTGCCCAAAAGATGGTGGAGGAAGTACGTCGCCAGTTCCGCGAGATTGCAGGAATCCTCGAGGGAAAAGCTACTCCTGACTATGGTTCTTGCGTAGAAATCTCTACACGTGCAGCCCAGCACGAGATGATATTCCCATCCGTTTTGGCTATTATCATTCCTATCATAGTAGGCTGTGTCTTAGGTGTAGCAGGAGTTTTGGGCTTGTTGGTTGGTGGACTAGCTGGTGGCTTTACCTTAGCTGTATTCATGGCCAACGCTGGCGGAGCTTGGGATAATGCCAAGAAGAATATTGAGGAAGGCAACTTCGGCGGAAAAGGCTCGTTTGCCCATAAGGCTACAATTGTTGGCGACACTGTTGGTGACCCGTTTAAAGACACGAGTGGACCTTCGCTCAACATTTTGATTAAGCTGATGTCTATGGTAAGCATTGTTATGGCGGGTCTAACAGTAGCGTTTATTTAAGAATGATTTTGTAAAACAACAAGTTACAGATTTATTCAATAAATAAATGAATAATATAATGATGTGAGAGTTTAAAGCAAAGAAAGAGGTTGGTGTTGCCAACCTCTTTCTTTGTTCATAAACTTCTATATTTATTCATAAACCTCTTCAATATTGTATTCTATATCCTCCTTAGTTTGTGCACAAGGATTATAATCCTCTGGCAAGTCAAACTTAGCGTCTGGATCATATCCCAAAGAACGGTCAGCAAAGACTTTTTGCATGTAGTAAGCCCATATAGGCAATGCCATCGTCGCACCTTGCCCCATAGACATTGAGTCGAAATGGATGTCGCGGTCCTCGCCACCAACCCAGCAGCCACTAACTAACTCTGGCGTAAATCCCATAAACCAAGCGTCACTATTGCGGTTAGTAGTACCTGTCTTTGCTCCCATCTCGCATTCCAACTTATACCTGAAGCGCATGCGTCCAGCAGTACCGTTTTCAACGACTCCTTTCAGCATCTCAATCATTTTATTTGCACTCTCTTCGCTGATCACCTCATTCATGCGTGGCTGGAATGTAGCAATAACGTTACCCTCATTATCCTCTATCTTACTGACAAACATTGGTGAACAATGAATTCCGTGATTTGCGAAGGTCGTGTATGCACTAACCATCTCACCCACACTTACATCACACGGTCCCAAACACAACGATAAAGAAGAATGGATATCTGGTGAGTTAATACCGAACTCATGTAGCATGCGAACAAAATCATCAGTATTCAAGCGACTTAACACATAGGCGGAAATCCAGTTGTTCGATTGAGCCAAGCCCCATTTCAGCGTAACCATCTGACCATAGCGGCTATGCCCGGCATTACGTGGTGTCCACGGCTTACCAGCCACAATATAAGTTTTCTGTACATTAGGCGCATAGTCACACGGAGACATTCCATTTTCCATACCCAGTGCATAGAGGAAAGGCTTAATGGTAGAGCCTACTTGTCTGCGGCCACCCATCACCATATCGTACATAAAATGTGTGTAATCAAGTCCGCCCACATAAGCCTTTACAGCTCCTGTCTTCGGGTCCATACTCATAAAACCTGAACGCAAGAATGACTTGTAATAACGGATGGAATCCATAGGTGTCATAATGGTATCCAAATCACCGTGATAGGTAAAAACTGTCATCTCTGTGCGAGTGTTGAAAGCCTTTACTATATCCTCCTCAGAAGCGCCTGCTGCTTTCATTGCCCTATAACGGTCGCTTTGTTGCATAGATCGGTTCAGGATACTCTTTACCTGAGCTGGTGTAAGTGCATCAGTAAAAGGCGCATTGGGCTTTTTACGATTCTCTGCCGTAAACTTGGGTTGCAGATTCTTGGCAACATGCTGGTAAACAGCCTCTTCCGCATATTTCTGCATACGTGAGTCAATGGTGGTATAGATTTTCAAACCATCAGTATAGACATTGTAGTTCTCACCATTCTTTTTCTTATTCTTATTGCACCAGCCGTACAAAGGATCATTGGCCCATGCAATTGAGTCAATCACATATTGGTTCTTATTCCATGCGGGATAATCAGACCTATTGGGTAGTTTTGCACTAATGTACTGGCGCAAGAACTCTCGGAAATAAGTAGCACGGCCGTCTTTGTGGTCAGTACGATGGAAGTTCAACTCCAACTTCTCGTCGACGGCTGCCAAATACTGCCCGCGGTTGAGATAACCTTTCTTGTACATCTGTGTAAGCACCACATTCCGACGCTCACGGGCACGATCTGGATATCGGACGGGATTGAAATACGAGGGATTCTTGCACAAACCTATCAGCGTCGCGCTTTCATTCAAAGTTAAATCCTTAGGTTCCTTATTATAATAGGTGTTGCTTGCCGTCTTAATTCCAACTGCATTGTGAAGGAAATCGAAGTAGTTCAAATACATCGTAATGATCTCCTCTTTCGTGTAATGACGCTCCAATTTAATAGCAATGACCCACTCTACCGGTTTCTGAATCAGTCGTTCCAAAGTTGAGTGTGCCGTTTCCGAATAGAGTTGCTTAGCCAACTGCTGTGTTATCGTCGAGCCGCCTCCGGCACTTGCCTGGCGCAAAAAACCGCGCTTCACGATTGCGCGCCCTAATGCTATAAAATCAATGCCTGAATGCTCATAGAATCGCTCGTCTTCTGTAGCTACCAATGCATGCACCAAATCTGGTGTAAGGCTTTTGTAATCTACCATCACACGGTTCTCGCGATTAAAATTCCATGTTCCCATAACCTGGCCGTCACTCGAGTATATCTGCGAGGCGTAACGACTAATCGGGTTCTGCAAATCCTCTATGGGGGGCATATATCCTATCCATCCATTCCACATTGCTATGAAACACAGAAGGACTATCAAGACAACACCTAGTAGCAATTTCCACAAAAAACTAACAACTGCTTTTCTCATATTCATGAATTTGTAGGCAAAAATACAATTTTTCTTTGAAATATCGTCATTTAATCGAAAATTATGCGTAACTTAGCGCACGATTTTATGATAATAAATCTTGGAGTAATGGAAAATCATAACTTTGTGACGATTGCCGACCTCTCTCGGGAGAAGATTCTTTACATGATTGAGATGGCGCAAGAGTTTGAAAAACACCCTAATAGGGAAATTCTCAAGGGCAAGGTCGTAGCTACACTTTTCTTTGAACCTTCCACGCGCACACGGCTTAGTTTTGAAACGGCTGCCAATCGTCTCGGCGCCAGGGTTATCGGCTTTGCTGACCCGAAAATCACAAGCGGAACAAAAGGAGAGACTCTTAAAGATACTATTCTCATGGTCAGCAATTATGCCGACGTGATTGTTATGCGCCACTATATTGAAGGCGCGGCACAATACGCCTCTGAGGTCGCTCCCATTCCTATTGTCAATGCTGGCGACGGAGCTCACCAACACCCAAGCCAGTGTATGCTTGACCTTTATTCAATCTACAAGACCCAAGGGACCTTAGACAATCTGAATATTTATCTTGTCGGTGACTTGAAATACGGCCGTACTGTGCACTCGCTCATTATGGCAATGCGCCACTTTAATCCGACGTTCCACTTTGTGGCACCCAAGGAACTGGCTATGCCGAATGAGTACAAGATTTATTGCAAGGAACACGGCATTAAATACACAGAGCATACGGCATTTAACGACAAGGTGGTTGCTGATGCGGATATTATTTACATGACACGCGTGCAAAAAGAGCGCTTCTCTGATTTGATGGAATACGAGCGCGTGAAGAATGTCTACGTGCTCAACAACGATATTATCAAGAATGCTAAGCCAAACATGAAGATTCTTCATCCGCTCCCACGTGTGAACGAGATAGCTTATGAAGTAGACGACAATCCTCATGCCTACTACATTCAGCAAGCCGGCAATGGGCTTTTCGCCCGTGAGGCTATTTTCTGCGATGTACTCGGCATTTCGCTCGATGATATAAAGAACGACAATACTATTATATTATAAGAATCTATTAGGATTGCTTTTCCTATTATATAGAATAAGTATAGCCCAACAAAGAAAATCATGGCAAAGAAAGAAAGATTAGTTGCCGCCATTGAGAACGGAACTGTTATAGACCATATTCCTGCCGATAAAACCTTTCAGGTGGTAAGCTTGTTAGGATTGCAAGACGAGACTAATCCCGTCACAATCGGCTATAATTACCCTTCTAAGAAAGTAGGGAAAAAAGGTATCATCAAAGTCTTCGACAGATTCTTCACAGATGATGAAATTTCGCGATTGTCGGTAGTAGCACCCAAGGTGGTACTCAACATCATCCGAAACTATGAAGTGGTGGAGAAAAAAACCGTTGATACGCCTGATGAACTCAAAGGTATTGTTAAATGCAACAATCCCAAGTGCATCACTAACAACGAACCGATGCAGACATATTTCCATGTGGAGGACGGTATTCTCACCTGCCACTATTGCGAGAAAGAACAGGATATCAGTCGCGTAGAGCTTTGTTAATTTAACTATATTACAATAATAAACACAACAATGGAAAGAGACAACCAGATTTTCGAACTTATCGAGAAAGAACATCAGCGCCAGCTGAAAGGCATTGAGCTGATTGCAAGTGAAAACTTTGTTAGCGACCAGGTGATGGAGGCCATGGGCTCATACCTAACTAACAAGTATGCCGAAGGTTACCCAGGCAAGCGCTATTACGGCGGATGCCAGGTGGTCGACCAAGTGGAGCAACTTGCCATCGACCGCGTATGCAAGCTCTTTGGAGCCGAGTATGCCAACGTTCAGCCTCACTCTGGAGCACAGGCAAATGCCGCCGTGCTGCTCGCCGTACTGAAACCGGGCGACACATTCATGGGAATGAATCTTGATCACGGTGGCCACCTCTCGCACGGATCTCACGTTAACACCAGTGGTATTCTCTATAATCCTATTGGCTACAACCTGAATCGTGAGACTGGTCGCGTTGACTACGACGAGATGGAACAGCTGGCCCTCGAGCACAAGCCAAAGCTCATCATCGGTGGAGGTTCTGCTTACAGTCGAGAGTGGGATTATAAGCGTATGCGCGAGATTGCCGACAAGGTGGGAGCATTGCTCATGATCGATATGGCTCACCCGGCCGGACTCATTGCCGCAGGTCTGCTCGATAACCCTGTAAAATATGCACACATCGTAACCTCTACCACTCACAAGACTTTGCGCGGCCCACGCGGTGGTATCATCCTTATGGGTAAGGACTTTGAGAATCCTTGGGGATTGAAAACTCCTAAGGGCGTAACTAAGATGATGAGCCAACTGCTCAATTCTGCCGTCTTCCCCGGACAGCAGGGTGGCCCGTTGGAGCATGTCATCGCAGCTAAGGCCGTTGCCTTCGGCGAGGCACTCACACCCGCCTTCAAGGAGTGGGCAAAGCAAGTGCAGAAGAATGCCAAGGTGCTGGCCGACGAGCTCATCAAGCGTGGATTCACCATTGTCAGCGGTGGAACCGACAACCACTCTATGCTGGTTGACCTGCGCTCAAAGTATCCCGACCTGACGGGTAAGGTTGCTGAGAATGCTCTCGTGGCTGCCGACATCACCGTTAACAAGAACATGGTTCCGTTCGATACTCGCTCTGCCTTCCAGACATCAGGCATCCGCCTTGGAACACCGGCCATCACGACTCGTGGAGCCAAGGAAGACCTCATGGTGGTTATTGCCGGTCTCATCGAGGAAGTGCTCAACGCTCCTGAGGATGAGCAGGTGATTGCAAGCGTTCGCCAGCGTGTCAATGACATGATGAAAGACTATCCCCTCTTCGCATATTAATTCAAAACAATATTGACATTATCGTCAGCAGGCTTGCCCACTCTTTCGTGAGCAAGCCTGCTTTCTTTTTCTTACCGGCACACTTAAGTTTCCTGCCCCCAAAACATATTTGCGCATTACCCATAAACTGTGCTTCCAACAACATGCTACTCCGCTATAATTGAAGGTTCCTCCACAACTCCAGAAGGCTGCTCTACAACTCTAAAGGGCTACTCTACGACATAAGAGAATACAATCATATGAACAACTCGTCCAGACAGATGCATGCCATACTATTTGATGAAACAAATGGGTTATTCAGGCTTTACAAAAGCCAAATTTACGAATGCCAATAGTATCTTTACGGCTCAAGAAAAATCATATTTCCGATTCACAAATGCATATATCTGAGTAGACGAACACACCATAATTGATATATAACACATAATTTTTAACCCATTTAAGAACAAAAATGCAATTTTAATTGAATTTGTGTAAAATATTGCACAAAATTTTTCCGATTGTGCAAACAAAGTATTATCTTTGCACAATAAAACGAAATTTGTGCAATGGATTCTATACCAAGTTTTAACTCATATATTCAAAAAAGTATTATTGACAACTGGGAACACGATGCGCTGACCGACTATCAAGGCGCTACGTTACAATATAACGACGTGGCGCGTAAAATAGAAAAGTTGCATATCCTGTTTGAGAACAGTGGAATCCGCAAAGGCGACAAAGTGGCTATTTGCGGACGAAACAGCGCACATTGGGCAGTTGCCTTCTTGGCCACACTCTCCTACGGAGCTGTGGTCGTACCTATTCTTCATGAGTTTAATGCTGACCAGATTCATAACATCGTCAATCATTCTGACGCAAAAATCCTCTTCGTTGGCGACTATATCGTAAAGAATGTCATCCCCGAAGAAATGCCTCACCTTGAAGGCATTGTCAATCTTCCCGACTTCTCGCTTCATGTATCGCGTAGCGAGCAATTAACTTATGCGCGTGAACATTTGAACGAGATGTTTGGTCACAAATATCCAAAGTATTTCCGCAAAGAGCACGTCAGCTATCATGTTGACAATCCTGAGGAACTGGCCATGATCAACTATACCAGCGGCACAACAGGATTCTCAAAGGGAGTAATGTTACCCTACCGTGCACTCTGGGGAAACCTTGACTTCTGTCTGAAGCGTCTGGGCATCTTCATCAAGGACCACTCAAACACGCTAAGCATGCTGCCCATGGCTCACATGTACGGCATGGCGGTGGAGTTTTTGTTCCCCTTCGCACATGGTTGCCACGTATATTTCTTGAACCGTCTGCCCTCACCCGCCATAATCGCCCAGGCTTTGCAAGACGTGCGTCCGTCGGTAGTTGTTGCCGTTCCACTTATTGTCGAGAAGATTATCCGTAAGCGCGTGTTCCCCAAGATCCAGGGCAATGTGGTTAGACTGCTTTTGGCTATGCCTGTGGTCAGCAAGAAGGTTAAGGAGAAAATATGCGATCAGGTGATTGCCGCCTTCGGAGGTCAGTTCTATGAAGTGATTATTGGCGGAGCTGCCTTGAACCAGGAAGTAGAGGCATTCCTGAAGAGCATCGATTTCCCATTTACAGTGGGCTATGGCGCTACCGAGTGTGCACCGCTCATCTCATATAGCGATTATCACGACTTCATTCCTGGTTCATGCGGAACGGCAGTCGACCACATGGAGGTGAAGATTCTCAGCAGCGATCCTCAAAACATTGCTGGCGAGATTGTCACACGAGGAACGAACGTGATGCTTGGTTATTACAAGAACGAGGAAGCCACACGCGAGGCCCTCGACGACGAGGGATGGTATCATACTGGCGACTTGGGAACCATGTCAGCCAAAGGCCATGTGTTTATCCGCGGGCGCATCAAAAACATGCTGCTTGGTGCAAGTGGGCAAAACATCTATCCTGAAGAGATTGAGGACAAACTCAACTCGATGCCTTTTGTCAACGAGGGAATCGTCATCCAGCGCGACGAAAAGCTGGTTGGCCTCGTCTATCCCGATTTCGACGAGGCCAAGAACGTGGGATTCACACAAGACGACCTGTTGAATATCATGGAACAAAACAGACAAGAACTAAACGCTCAACTACCAGCATATAGCCGTATAGCCAGTATTGAACTGCGCGAAACGGAGTTTCAGAAAACACCAAAGAAGAGTATCAAACGATATCTCTACCAAAACTAAATAAGAATATACTAAGAAAAATATACACTGTATGGATATACCTAGCTTTAATGGGATTATAGAAAAAAGTATCATCGACCATTGGAATCAGGATGCTTTGACCGATTACAAAGGAGCCACGCTTCAATACCATGATGTAGCTCGAAAGATTGAGAAGTTACATATTATGTTTGAGAATGGAGGCGTGAGGAAAGGTGATAAGATTGCACTTTGCGGCCGTAATAGTGCCAGTTGGGCATGCGCATTCCTTGCTACGTTAACTTATGGAGCCGTAGCTGTGCCCATCTTGCATGAGTTCACACCAGAGCAGGTGCACAACATTGTGAACCATTCTGAGGCGAAGTTCCTTTTCGTAGGCGATGTAGTTGCCACAACTATAGATGCCACAAAGATGCCTGGATTGGAAGGCATCATCTATATTCCTGATTATTCTCTCTTGGTTTCGCGCACCGATAAGCTCACCTATGCCCGTGAGCATCTCAATGAGTTGTTTGGTAAGAAATATCCTAAAGCCTTCCGCGCTGAGCATGTACATTATTATAGGGAGTCTGGACCTAATGAGCTGGCAATGATCAACTATACCAGTGGAACAACAGGTTTCTCAAAAGGCGTTATGATTCCTTATCGTGCTGTTTGGAGCAACTACGATTTTGCCGAGGATGTTCTTGGCAAAGCCATTAAGAATGGCGACAATGTAATTAGTATCCTGCCCATGGCCCACATGTACGGAATGGCATTTGAGTTTACATTTGAATTCATGCATGGCTGTCATGTGTTTTTCCTGACACGCGTGCCTTCACCCGCCATAATCGCCCAAGCTTTTGCCGAGGTAAAACCAGCCATTATCATCGCGGTGCCATTAGTCATAGAGAAAATCATCCGTAAGAAAGTGTTCCCGAAAATACAGAACAACCGCATGCGTCTTCTGCTGAACATGCCCGTAATTAACAAAAAGGTACAGGAGAAGATTTGTGAGCAAGTGGTAAATGCTTTTGGTGGTAAATTCAATGAGGTTATCATCGGCGGAGCTGCATTTAACCAAGATGTGGAGCAGTTCCTACACCAGATAAGTTTCCCATACACCGTCGGCTATGGCGCAACCGAATGCGCTCCGATTATCTGCTACGCGGATTATAAGACTTTCGTTCCTGGCAGTTGTGGTCGTGCAGCTTTGCATATGGAAGTAAAGATTGATTCTCCCGATCCTGCTCGTGTCCCAGGTGAGATTTTAGCACGTGGTTTAAATGTTATGCTTGGCTATTATAAAAATGAAGAGGCCACACGAGAAACATTAGATTCTGAAGGCTGGTATCATACTGGCGACCTTGGTACAATAGACGCATCGGGCAATGTATTCATCAAAGGACGATCGAAGAATATGCTTCTGAGCGCTAATGGACAGAATATTTATCCTGAGGAGATAGAGGACAAGATTAACTCTATGCCAATGGTTGTAGAAAGTGTTGTTGTTCAACGAGAAGACAAGTTGGTTGCTTTAGTCTATCCAGATTTTGACGAAGCAAAGAACATGGGATTCTCTAGAGATGACTTAGAGAGTATCATGGAGCAGAACAGGAATGAGATTAATGTTTCTCTGCCCGTATACAGTAAAATATCTACCATCAGTATTCAAGATGAGGAATTTGAGAAAACTCCTAAGAAGAGCATTAAAAGATACTTATATCAATAAACGCAAAACGTCCCAAGTTCAAAGAGATCTTGGGACGTTTGATTATTTTTCACACCAACGTTGAAGAACGTACACGGCTTAAAGTTTCCGGTGTCATTTGTAAATAACTGGCAATATACACTAAGGGAGCACGCAAAATTACTTGAGGCTGCTGTTTACACATTTTTCTATAACGGTCTTGAGCAGTCTCAAAACGAACTAAGTCTGCATGAACCTGACTCTGTATTAAGGACTCCTCTAGTATCTTACGATATAGAATCTGAATATTCACATTATGCAATGCAACTTCCTCTAAACGATGCTTTGGAAGACAGTAAACAACAGTCGGCTCTAAAGCCTCCATCTGTAAATGCGTTGGTTCCTCCTTAAACAAACTCTCAATGCACATCACGATATTACCCTCAACCGCCATGTGTTCGGTAAGCTGTTTTTCATTCTTAAAATAGAACTGCCGCACCATACCTTTACCAATATAATAAATATTACGGCATGTTTCACCTTCCTTAAGCATCATCTCACCCTTAGCAAACTTCATTGGAACAAGAACACTTTCAAGAATGTCAAGTTCATCATGGGTCATGGTGCTATATTTTCGTGCTAATTCACGAGCAACATCTCTTGTCGAAATGGATATAGTCTCTTTCATTCTTCCTTCCTTTCTATTTTGTTTTAGTATATAGATTAGTCTAACTTGAGCACTGCCAGGAATGCTTTTTGAGGAACTTCCACATTTCCTATCTGTTTCATACGTTTCTTTCCTCTTTTCTGTTTCTCCAGCAATTTGCGTTTACGGCTCACATCACCGCCATAACACTTTGCCGTCACATCTTTACGAACCTGTTTCACAGTTTCACGAGCAACAATCTTTGCTCCTATGGCTGCTTGAATGGCAATATCAAATTGCTGACGCGGTATCAGTTCTTTCAGTTTCTCACACATCCGACGTCCAAAAGACACAGCATTATCCTGATGGGTAAGAGTTGACAGAGCATCTACCGGCTCACCGTTTAATAGGATATCCAACTTTATCAGCTTTGATGGGCGGAAACCATCAATATGATAGTCAAACGAAGCATACCCTTTGGAAATACTCTTCAACTTATCATAGAAGTCAATCACTATTTCCCCCAATGGAAGCATGAAAAAGAGCTCTACTCGATTACCACTGACATACTCTTGTTTAATCAATTCACCACGCTTGTCAAGACAGAGCGTCATAATAGGACCTATAAAATTTGCGTCTGTAATAACAGATGCACGTATATATGGTTCCTCTATATGGTCTATAAGTGTTTGATCGGGCAATCCAGAAGGATTATGAACTTCTTTCACGTCGCCCTGCTTGTCGTAAACCATGTATGAAACATTAGGTACAGTAGTGATTACATCCATATTGAACTCGCGGTCAAGCCTTTCCTGCACAATCTCCATGTGAAGTAATCCAAGGAAGCCACATCTGAACCCAAAGCCCAATGCGACAGACGACTCTGGCGAAAATGTCAATGAAGCATCATTCAATTGTAATTTCTCCAAAGAAGCACGAAGATTCTCGTAGTCTGTAGGATCAATAGGATATACACCGGCAAACACCATCGGCTTAACCTCTTGGAAACCTTCTATAGCCTTTTCACATGGACGGGAAACATGGGTGATAGTATCACCGACTTTCACTTCCTTTGATTCCTTAATGCCACTAATAATATAACCTACATCACCAGTGCGAAGCTCATTGCGAGGAATCATATCCATTTTCAAAACACCAACCTCATCAGCTTCGTATTCCATGCCTGTATTGAAAAACTTTACCTTATCACCTTTTCGGATAACACCATTTTCAATTTTAAAATATGCGATAATACCACGAAAAGAATTAAACACAGAATCGAAAATCAATGCCTGCAATGGAGCCTCAGGATTTCCTTCGGGATGTGGAATACGCTCAACAACTGCACGTAAAACATTTTCAATACCTTCTCCCGTTTTGCCACTGGCACGAATAATATCATTTCTATCACATCCTATCAACTCAACAATCTCATCTTCCACCTCATCTGGCATCGCACTAGGCATGTCTATTTTGTTGATAACGGGAATTATCTCAAGATCGTGATCAATAGCCATATACAAATTAGAAATGGTCTGTGCCTGAACACCTTGGGTAGCATCTACTACCAAAATGGCACCTTCACACGCTGCAATACTTCTTGACACTTCATAGGAAAAATCCACATGACCAGGAGTGTCAATCAGATTCAATATGTATTTATCGCCATCCATTATGTATTCCATCTGAATAGCATGGCTTTTAATCGTGATACCACGCTCTTTCTCAAGATCCATATCATCAAGCATCTGCCCTTCAGTAATCTGAATGGTATTGGTATACTCCAACAGTCGGTCGGCAATAGTTGACTTGCCATGATCAATGTGGGCGATAATACAAAAATTCCTTATATTATTCATTTATTATTCTGATTTAAGGTACAAAAATACAAAAAAATTTGTGAAACACATTAGAAATTCAAAGAATATGATTATTTTTGCATCAAAAACATAATTAAGCTATGAGAAAGACCATATTGTATTTTGCAGCAGGACTGCTGATTACAGCCTGTACAGGTATTACTCCAGAAGAGTATGCTAAGCAACAAGCTAAGGCATTCACAGAAAAGAACTGCCCCAGCCCAGTGAAGAATGACATCAGAACAGACAGCCTTGTCTTTGAGGAGAACACTCGTACACTACACTATTACTATTCGCTATTTGGCGCTCTTGACAATCCTGACAGTTTGAAAGGGCGTGGTGACGGAATGCGCGACCGTATGTTGCAGTCGTTAAAAAAAGCAGGCAACATGGACGAGTTCAAAAAGGCTGAGATGAACTTCAAGTATACATATCACTCTAGCAGCAAGCCAGACACAGTTCTGTTTGAGGCTGTATTTCGTCCTTCCGAATACAACAAATAGATCTATAAGATGAAAAGAATCTGTTTGTTTATAATTATCACACTTTCGATGATCGCTTGCCGTCAAGAAAGTTTGGTAGACCGTGCTGCTCGCGAGGCAAAAGAATATACAGAAAGAATGTGTCCAACTCCAGTGTATAATGAGACAAGAACTGATAGTGTTACTTTCGATAAGTTAAATAGAACGTATACATACCATTGTTCTTTTCTGAATTATCTGGATGACTCTGCAGCTATTGCCAGCATAAAAGATAAACTCCATCAGCAATTATTAGAGGCGCTGATAGAGAACACAGGAATCAAGGCATACAAGGATGCAGATTTTAGCTTTGAATACATTTGCCGCTCAGCCAAGAATCCAAAACAGATTTTATACAAAGACATCTTTAAAGCAAAACAAATCAATAAAGCCGGAAATTAATCCGGCTTTATTATTTATCTCTGATTCTCAAGCTGTTCGAGTGCTCTGACTAATTGATCTGGGCAACTAGTTCGTTTCATTCCGCACCGAATTCCATCTAACTTACTCTTGATTTGCTCAACGCTCATTCCTCGTACTAAAGAACAGATTCCTTGAAGATTCCCATTGCAGCCACCTGTAAAATAAACTTGTTGCACTATACCTTTATCATCAACATCAATGTCGATGAACTGGCTGCAAGTACCTTCAGTTTTGTAAGTTATATGCTTCACTGAAATCTTACTCTTCAGGTTTCATGTTTGTATAAACTGTCTGAACATCATCGAAGTCTTCTAACTTCTCAACCATTTTGTCAATGGTCTCACGCTGCTCAGCACTAACCTCTTTCAGGTCATTAGGAATGCGGGTGAACTCAGCACCTGTCACTTCAAAACCATTTTCTTCCAGATGTTTCTGAATTGCGCTGAAACTCTGTGGATCACCGTAGATAGTTATGCTGTCTTCTTCTGGATCCTCATCAAACTCATCCTCAACTCCATAGTCAATCAAGTCGAGAATCATCTCGTCCATATCAAGACCATCTTTCTTTTTGAACGTGAATACAGCTTTGTGGTCAAAAAGGAAAGCAAGACTACCTTGAGTACCCAAATTTCCGTTAAACTTATTAAAGACCGAACGCACATCACCAACAGTACGTGTTGTGTTGTCTGTAAGAGTCTCTACAAAGATTGCAATACCATGAGGACCGTATCCTTCATAGTTTACCTCTTTATAGTCAGCGTGATCTTTACCCATAGCGTTCTTAATAGCACGCTCAATATTGTCTTTCGGCATATTCTCGCGCTTGGCATTAGCAATAATAGCACGTAGCGTCGGGTTCATGTCGGGGTCAGGACCGCCTGCTTTTACTGCAATGGCAATCTGCTTACCAATTTTGGTAAATGTCTTGGCCATATGGCCCCATCGCTTCAGCTTGGCAGCCTTACGATATTCAAATGCTCTTCCCATATTTATTTATTATTAATTGATTATTAGCTCAGAAAACAATGAGTTTATCTCAACTCACAATTCAGTTGTTTCTTCAAGTTTGCGATAAGTTTCTGCATGATAGCATCAATCTGCTTATCGTTAAGAGTCTTTGATTCATCTTGCAAGATAAAGTTCACGGCATAACTCTTCTTTCCAGCAGGTAAATTCTTACCCTCATAAACGTCGAACAGCTCAACACTCTTCAATAGTTTCTTCTCGGTCTGTCGTGCAATCTCCTCTATCTGACGGAATTCAACATTATTGTCAAGCAAAAGTGCCAAGTCACGGCTAACGGACGGATACTTAGAAATTTCACTGAACTCAACCTTGTTTTTACGAATCACTTTCATCAATGCATTCCAGTTCAGATCAGCAAAATAAACAGCATTGTCTATACCAGCGTTCTTCTGCAATTGGCGACTAACCACACCCATCTCACCAAGTTGCTTACCACCACGGTTTTCTATAACCAATGCTTTGTCATAAATATTATTATCGCAAGGATTAATACTCAAGACACCCTGCTGAACACCAATTCGACGCAATATATTCTCAACATATGCTTTCAGTTCATAGAACGAACTATCTTCATTTACATGTGCCCAAGAGCCTTCAACACGTTTACCTGTCAGCCATAGGCCTAAATGTGTCTCTTCCTTATATGCGCGAATTGGATTCTCCTCATCTTTTTTGTCCGGATCAAACTGATAGCAGTTACCAAACTCGAAGAAACGCAGATTGGGGTTCTTGCGATTTGCATTATGCGCAATACTCTCTAATCCCCCGAATAGCAAGGTCTGACGCATCACATTCAAGTCAGAGCTAAGCGGGTTCATTATTGTCACCAAATGGTCGGCAGGATAGTGGTTCAAGCCATCATAGTATGCGGCCTTCGTCAATGAGTTGTTCATGATCTCATTAAAGCCACATCCAACTAACTGCTCACCGATTAGATTCTCCAACTTATGCTTCTGGTCTTCCTCACCTTTAATTACAAGTGAGCTCTTAAGCTGAGTAGGAATCTCCACATTATTATATCCGTAAACACGCAAGATATCCTCTACCACATCACAAGGACGTTGTACATCAACACGATAAGGAGGAACACAAAGTTGCAATCCTTCAGCAGACTCGAATTCAATTTTCATTCCCAGCGAGGTAACAATACTCTTAACAGTATCCTTGGCTATTTCCTTACCAATAAGTTGGTTAACGTAGTCGTAATTTAAGTCAACCTTAAAGTCGTCTATCGGATTAGGATAGACATCTTTGATTTCCATCGAAACCTTGCCACCAGCCAATTGCTGACATAGAATCGCAGCTTGTTTCAATGCATAAATAGTACCATTAGGATCAATACCACGCTCAAAACGGAACGACGAGTCGGTACTCAAGCCATGACGACGAGCACTTTTACGAATCCATGTGGGATGGAAGTATGCACTCTCGAGAACAACATTCTTCGTCGTCTCATATGTGCCACTACCCTTTCCTCCAAACACGCCAGCAATGCACATCGGCTCCTCTGCGTTACATATAGCCAAATCGTGCTCGCCTAAAACATGCTCTTCACCGTCAAGTGTCACAAATAGTTTTCCCTCATTTTTGTCTTTCACAATAATCTGACGACCAGTCACCATATCAGCATCAAAGCAATGGAGCGGCTGACCGTATGCCATCATCACATAGTTGGTGATATCAACAATATTATTAATTGGTCTCAAACCAATGGTCATCAGTTTGTTCTTCAACCATTCTGGACTATCTTTAACCTCAACACCGGTAATGCTCACGCATGCATAGCGCTTACAAGCTTCAGTATTCTCAATCGTAACATCGATTGGCAATTCGTGGTTGTCAACCTTGAAAGCCTCACAGCCAGGGCGATGCAGAGAAGTTTGATAACCATTTTGCACTAACCATGCGTATAAATCACGAGCAACGCCCCAGTGACTTAAAGCATCAGCACGATTTGCAGTAATATCAATCTCTATAAGCCAGTCACTCTCTAAATGATAGTACTCTGCAGCAGGCATACCCACCTGAGCATCCTCAGGCAAAACTATAATCCCTGCGTGACTCGTACCGATGCCAATCTCATCCTCAGCGCAAATCATGCCGCAGCTCTCAACACCGCGCAACTTGGATTTCTTGATTTGGAATTCCTTATCACCATCGTAAAGCACACAACCCAAATCAGCTACTATCACTTTCTGGCCAACGGCTACATTAGGAGCACCGCAGACAATCTGAGAAGGTGTCTCCCTGCCGAGATCTACAGTTGTTACATGCAGATGGTCGGAATTCGGATGCATATCACATGTAAGAACTTTACCAACATAAAGCCCTTTCAGACCGCCCTTAATACTTTGTACTTCTTCTAGTGCGCCAACCTCAAGACCCTCAGACGTCAGAGCAGCACAGACCTCCTCTGGCGTCAAGTCAAAGTCAACGTATTCCTTAAGCCATTTATAAGAAATATTCATTATTATGATTTATTAGTAATTACTCTATTGAAAATCGAGCGCAAAATTACTAAAAAATCACCATATACACAAATAAATGGGCTGAAAACTTACGTTACAATCACTCAATCAACCGCATGATATAGTCAACAGCTCCATTCACGCCAAACTTACTCACATCAAGCGTCAGGTCGTAGTTGCGAGCATCATACCATTCGGTTCCCGTGAAAGTTTTCGTGTAAAGCTCTCGCGTGTAGTCATTATCTACTATCATCATCTTAGCTTCGTCTGGAGTTACGCCATATTTCCTCACAACTCGGCGTATACGCACCTCATCGTTACTATGCACGTAAATCTTTAAGGCATTAGGATGATTTCGGAATATATCAAATCCGCACCGGCCAATAACCACACACGATTCTTCCTCGGCAATTCTTCGAATCACCTTTGCCTGCGCATCAAATAACTCTTTCGAAGTAATATCCTGTCCACCCCCCCGGTATTCATTCTCACTCATATAACCTTGGTAGAAAGTAGTAAAGTCATCTTTCCAAGAGTCGTTACGAGCTTCTAGTTTCTCCACAGCTGACTCCGACACTCCGAAATGATCGGCCAATGCTTTCAGCACCTGCTTGTCGAGCAACTTCACACCAAGTCTCTCTGCCAACAAGACCCCTATCTTATGTCCACCGGTTCCAAATTGCCGATTGATAGTAATAACAAATTTTTCTTCTCTGTTCATAAGCATAGACCATTAAGTTAGTAATTCTCTTTGTTACAAAGATAATCATTTTTTATGAACTATGCAATAGCAAAAGAGATATTTCTGAAATTTTCTTTCTTTTATTTGGAAATCCGGCAAAAAAACATTAATTTTGCACCCGATTTTCAAACAATGATGGTTCGGTAGCTCAGCTGGATAGAGCAACTGCCTTCTAAGCAGTAGGTCTTGGGTTCGAGTCCCAACCGAATCACCTATCAACAGAGATAAGCATGCTTGTCTCTGTTGTTTTTTAATTGTATTTATTCACTCTAAAGGGCTATTCTACGATTCTAAAGACGTACTCTATAAAACCAGAAGGCTACTCCACAACCGTAAAGATGTACTCGATAACACCAACTAGGTTATTTGAACTGATAACGGCTTTTACTATGTGACAAACTATCTACTTTTCAGAATATATGGTAAAACATATTGCCTTCAACCGTTCTTTAATCCTCACAAAGCATCCGGTTGAAGGCAAGAATAATCTTTCTATGAAGAGCTCACTATTCTCAGAACGAATAGTTGAATCCAAGCGAGAAGTATTCTTTAAACTGCCAATAACCTAAATCATTATCACGTACATTGGCATCGTCGAAACGAGGGAACATGAAGAGATTTGCGGAGATATACTTAGAAACTCGAAGAGCGAATGTGTTTTCCCATTCCAACTCAGCACGATGATAACTGGAGAAAGCGTAGAAACGGGTCTTCCAACTAACTGTCTCGTTAATCTTCCACTCCAAAGCGGCAGTAATCTGCGAACCAAAATCTGTCAACGAATGCGTATGTTTATCTGTCTTCACGCCAAAACTAGAAGCAAGTGCCCTACGTGCGACATAACGGTAGTTAACAGCCAAAGGAGAGAGGTTGATGGTTCCCGTAAGCTTCTTATTCAGCCAATTCACTTTATAATCCATACCAAGACCGACATTAAAGTTGAATGGAGACATAAAGTCGGAGAAAGTCTTCACATTATTGGCCTTAAAGCCACGTGAGAATTGGGTGTAAGCAAGCACCTGTAGAGTATAATACCAATTCTTAGATGCTTGAAGCCCCACTTTGCCTGTGTAACGAATAAGGTCCTCATTGGCTTTGAACTTATGGATAGAGTCAGAACGTGATGTAAGGAAGCCAAGTTTCATCTCAAGCTTGTTCTCCCACTTCCATTTCGACTTGTTATCATAATTGGCCTCGAATGTCAATGCTCCAATGGCTGAATATGTACTTTCACCACCTTTATACCAGTTTCCAGATACATAGTTCTGCATAAATTGCAGGCTGCCGTCACCTTTACGTGTCCAAAAATTAGGTTTCTTCACATCAACAGCTACTGAGTCAACCGGATCAACCTCTACTGGCACGGGAGCCACTTTTTCCACAAGTGCCACTTCTTGCTTTACAGGAACGGTGAATTCATTCTTGATAGTACCTGATGATTGTAAATTATTATCACTATTTGCAACCAAATCTGGACGTTTCAAGTAAATGTTCATAAGTGCCGCATCAATCTCCTGACATACAACATCTTCATCATTATAGCCATTAAAAACGCTAAAGTTCCTTCCCGCTATAGAATGGTAAAAAGTTGTCGGAACAAAAAGGCGGTAAAAACGATTGTCGCCAACCGTTTCATCCCGTGAATCTTCTCCCCCTGTCAGGACCGAATGAGGTAATAGGAGAGTTGCCATCTTGACTTCAGCTATACGAGCTTGGCCAACTGTCATAAGCATGGCGAAAAACATCGTAAGAGTAAAACGTATTCTCATATTTTCCATATTTTTTGTTGCAAAGATAAGAATAATATTCGAATTAATTTTATTATATCGGAGAATTTTTGTAATTTTGCGCCTTGTATTTGCGCCTCAGCCTACTGAGACCGGCAGATATTGGTGTGCCATATAATTTGACGAAACCAATGATGCGTTTAAATTAATATGTAAACTTCAAATTTAAGAAATGGATAAAAATACAATTATCGGCTTTATCTTAATTGCCGCTGTGCTGATAGGTTTCAGCTGGTGGCAGCAGCCGTCTGCTGAAGAGATTGCAGCTCAGCGAGCCCAAGACTCGATTGCCCAGGTTGCAAAGAAAAAAGCTGAGCAAGACAAAAAAGCAGCTGAAGCTGCCAAACAGGCACAGGCAGAAGCCGCAGCCAAACAAGACTCTACTACTGCCTTCTTTGGAGCAATGAACGGTACAGCAGAGAATGTTGTACTGAAAAACGGAAAAGTAGAACTTACCCTCACAACCAAGGGTGGTGTTGTAGAGAAGGCCATCGTAAAAAACTTCAAGAATTATAAAGGCGATAAGGACGTAACCCTCTTCGACGGAAACGACCAGAACTTGAAGTTCATGTTGGCAGGAAAAGAGACAAACATCATCACAAGCGACCTTTTCTTCACTCCATCGAATGTTACCGACACCACGGTAACGATGACTGCCAGTGCAGGTGAAGGAAAACAACTTGTCCTTAATTATACCCTCGGAGAAGACTACCTTTTGCACATGAGTATGCAGGCACAAGGCATGAGTGGCATGTTCGCACCAAATTATAATCAGATGGACATTGAGTGGAACGATCGTTGCCGTCAACAAGAACGAGGCTTCAACTTTGAGAACCAGCGCTCTTCGCTCACTTACCATCTCCTTGATGGTGGAACGAAATACCTGAATGAGCAGAAAGAATATGTGGATAAGGAAATAGATAAAGAGACAGACTGGGTAGCCTTTAAGAACCAGTACTTCTCGGCCGTTATGATAACTAAGGGCAACTACGCAAGCAATGCACTCTTGACCAGCATTCCTATGAAAAAGGAAACGAAAGCCCTTAAGCAGTATGGAGCTAAGTTGAAGACACAATTTGATCCCACAGGCCAGAATCCCACCGAGTTTGAGTTCTATTTTGGTCCAAACGATTTCCGTCTCTTGCAAGAAATTGAGAAAAAGAGCAGTTTCGGAAAAGATTTACAACTGGAACGACTCGTATATTTAGGATGGCCATTGTTCCGCATCATCAACCGCTGGTTTACCATTTATGTGTTTGACTGGCTCACATCGTGGGGATTCTCCATGGGTATCGTGTTAATTCTCATTACACTCTTGCTAAAGGCAATCACCTTCCCGCTTGTTAAAAAGAGCTACATGAGCTCGGCAAAGATGCGTGTACTGAAGCCGAAACTCGACGAGGCGACAAAGCAATTTGACAAGCCCGAGGATCAGATGCAGAAACAGCAGGCTATGATGCAAATGTACTCACAATATGGTGTGAGCCCGCTCGGGGGATGTCTACCCATGATTATCCAAATGCCTATCTGGATTGCTATGTTCAACTATGTGCCTAATGCCATTCAGTTGCGTGGTGAAAGTTTCCTTTGGATGAAAGATCTCTCCACTTACGACCCCATTATTCAATGGACAAAGGACATCTGGCTCATCGGCGACCATCTCTCGCTCACTTGCATTCTTTTCTGTGTGGCCAACGTACTCTATTCTTTAATGACTATGCGTCAGCAGAAAGACCAAATGGTAGGCCAACAGGCAGAGCAGATGAAAATGATGCAATGGATGATGTACCTGATGCCTGTTATGTTCTTCTTCATGTTTAATGAGTATTCCTCAGGACTGAATTTCTATTACTTCATCTCGTTGTTCTTCTCGGCGGCCATCATGTGGACATTACGCAAAACCACCAACGACGAGAAACTGCTTGCCATATTGGAGGCCAAGTACCAGCAAAACAAGAAGAACCCCAAGAAACAAAGTGGATTTGCCGCTCGGCTTGAGGCGATGCAAAAGCAAGCTGCTGAATTACAAAAACAACGTGAAGGACTAGACCGGAACCGCAAAAGATAAAAACCTCATCGGTAGGAGTTTCATTTCTGACACTCCTACCCTTTTTAATTCTATATATCCTATGAAGAAAACCATGATTATCGCTGCTATGGCTTTATGGTCTTTCGGCAGCATTCAAGCACAAGACAACGTGGCAAGACCAATTTTAAAAAACAACATTAAGCTGAATAGCAATCGCATGACTCCAGAAGCGTTGTGGGCCATGGGACGTATCAGTAGCTATGCTGCCTCACCTGACGGAAAGCACATTGTTTACCAGGTAGGCTATTATAGTGTCAAGGAAAACAAAAGTCATCACGTACTTTACATGATGAATGCCGATGGGTCAGGTCAGCAATTGCTGACAAAGAGTAGTAAAAGCGAGACTGACGCCGCTTGGTTGTCTTCTGACGAACTGGCTTACCTCTCAGGAGGTGAAATATGGACGATGAAACTTGATGGAACCAACCGCCAGCAAGCAACAAACACTGATGGAGCTGTTGAAGGATTCAAATTCTCACCAGATCTCTCGAAAGTCATTATCCTGAAATCAAAGCCTTTCCATAAGATTATCAAGGAAAATCCTTCAGATTTACCAAAGGCAACCGGTCGTCTTGTTTCAGACCTTATGTACCGCCATTGGGACCATTATGTCGAGAGTATCATGCACCCGTATGTGGCTGACGTAACTGTCAATGGAAATACTATTGCCATTTCGAAGAACATGGTTGACATTCTTGAGGACGAGCCATACGAGTGTCCGATGGAGCCTTTTGGTGGTATTGAGCAACTCGACTGGAGCAAAGACTCCAAGCAGATTGCATATACTTGTCGTAAGAAAACGGGACGCGAATATAGTATCTCTACCGACTCAGATATTTACTTATATACAATTAATACAAAGAAAACTGAGAATCTCTGTAAACCAGCCAATTACAAATCACCTGATTTCGATGCAACGAAGAGTTTGAAGAACCAGCCGGTAAATGCTCCTGAAAACCTCAAGAATAATGTAGGATACGACCAAAATCCAAAATTCTCGCCCGATGGTCGCTTTGTGGCTTGGCAAAGCATGGAGCGCGACGGCTATGAGGCTGACCGTAATCGTCTTTGTGTTTACGAGATTGCTACAGGACAGAAACGCTACATTACAGAATCCTTCGACTCAGATGTAGATGACTTCGTATGGAGCGACAATAAAGACGCCATGATTTATTTCACTGGTGTATGGCATGCAACTGTGAATCTTTATGCCGTCAACTGGAAAGGAGAGCTGAAGCAGCTTTCAAACACATGGGACGACTTCGGTTCCATCCAATTGATGAACAACGGCAAGCAGCTTTTGATGGAGCGTCACAACTACATTTCGCCTGCAGATCTTTACATTGTAACACCCAATTACAAAAAGCCAGAGAAGACTACTATCACACAAATTACGTTCGAGAACAAACACATATTAGATCAGCTGGATAAACCTAAGATTCAACAACGATGGGCTAAAACAACCGATGGCAAGGAATTGCTTTATTGGATTATCCTTCCACCAGACTTTGATGAGACAAAGAAGTATCCAACTCTTCTTTTCTGCGAAGGAGGTCCGCAAAGTCCTGTCAGCCAGTTCTGGAGCTACCGTTGGAATTTCATGATTATGGCTTCTCAAGGTTATGTAGTCATTGCGCCTAATCGCCGCGGTCTTCCCGGTTTTGGTCATGAGTGGTGTGAGGCCATCTCAGGTGACTGGACAGGCCAGTGCATCAACGACTATCTTTCAGCCATTGACGATGCAGCAAACAATCTTGCATATGTAGATCGTGACCGTATGGGAGCCGTCGGTGCCTCATTTGGCGGTTTCTCTGTATACTATCTGGCCGGCCATCATAACAAACGATTCAAGGCATTCATTGCGCATGACGGTGCTTTTAATCTTGAGTCGATGTATACAGATACTGAGGAGAATTGGTTCTCTAACTGGGAATACGATGACGCATACTGGAACAAGGATCTCACTCCGAATGCCAAGCGGACATACGAGAATAGCCCGCACAGATTTGTTGACAAGTGGGACACACCTATTCTTTGTATTCACGGTGAATTAGATTACCGCATCAATGCAAACCAAGGAATGGGCGCCTTTAATTCAGCTCGTATGCGTGGAATCCCGGCAGAACTGCTTATCTTCCCAGATGAGAACCACTGGGTACTTAAGCCACAAAACGGAATTCTCTGGCAACGCACATTCTTTAATTGGCTTGATCGCTGGCTGAAGAAATGACATAGAAATTAAAAATAGTAAGATTTCCTAGAAATACTGACATCCGAGTAGTTTTTAACTTATCTTGTTATTTTATAACCAATCATTATAAAGCATTTGATAAAAATACAATAACAATGACACAAGCAATTCAAAAAACACTAAGAGACTCAGCAGCGATGCGCTGGACAGCACTCTTACTCTTGGCATTAGCCATGTTCTGTTCATACATTTTTATGGACATTCTATCACCCATCAAGGACCTCATGCAAGAAACACGAGGATGGGATTCAACGGCCTTCGGTACCATGCAAGGCTCTGAAGTTTTCCTCAATGTGTTCGTGTTCTTTCTCATCTTTGCAGGTATTATCCTCGATAAGATGGGTGTGCGCTTCACAGCAGTACTATCAGGTGCAGTAATGCTCATCGGAGCCGTTATTAAATGGTATGCAGTAAGCGAAAGTTTTATGGGAAGTGGATTGGAAACATGGTTTACCAACAATTTAAATTACATTCCACTTTTCGAAGAGCTTGGCGTCTCACCTTTCTATGAGGGAATGCCTGCTTCGGCTAAGTTTGCCGCCTGCGGCTTCATGATTTTCGGTTGTGGCTGTGAAATGGCTGGTATAACCGTAAGCCGTGGTATCGTTAAATGGTTTAAAGGTCGTGAAATGGCCTTGGCAATGGGTTCAGAAATGGCATTAGCACGATTGGGTGTAGCTACGTGTATGATCTTCTCACCGTTCTTCGCTAAGCTTGGAGGCAACGTCAGCGTAACCCGCTCTGTAGCCTTTGGTGTTGTCCTAATGTGCATCGCCCTTATGATGTTCATTGTCTATTTCTTTATGGATAAGAAACTTGACTCTCAGACTGGCGAAGCAGAAGAGAAAGACGATCCATTTAAAATCAGCGATATCGGAAAAATTCTTTCAGACAGTGGTTTCTGGCTTGTGGCACTACTTTGTGTGCTATACTATTCAGCCATTTTCCCATTCCAGAAGTATGCTGTAAATATGCTCCAGTGCAACCTTACACTTACAGAGCCAGCCTCTGATTCTTTCTGGGCTAGTCCAACGGTAACTATTGTACAATACATCATCATGCTTGTTGTGGCGGCAGCCGGATTTGCCAGCAATTTCCAGAAGAAGAGTGGTCCTAAATATGGACTCCTCACTCTTTCAATTGTAGCACTTGTCATTTATTGCTACATGGGATATATGCGTCAATCTGCTGAGAGTATCTTCGCTGTGTTCCCACTTCTTGCTGTGCTTATTACCCCGATTCTCGGCTCGTATGTTGACCATAAGGGAAAGGCTGCTTCCATGCTCGTTCTCGGCTCTTTGCTGCTTATTGCATGCCATTTGACATTCGCATTCATATTACCGATGTTTAAGGGCAATGCCATTGGTGGTATTATCATTGCCTATATTACGATCCTCATTCTCGGGTCATCGTTCTCACTCGTGCCTGCATCTCTCTGGCCAAGCGTGCCAAAACTTGTTGATGCTAAAGTGATCGGCTCTGCATACGCTCTAATTTTTTGGATTCAGAACATCGGTTTGTGGCTGTTCCCTCTGCTGATTGGCAAGGTGCTTGACAACACTAATGAAGGCGTAACAGACCCAACCAAGTTCGATTACACAGCTCCACTCGTCATGCTTGCCTGCCTAGGTGTGGCTGCTCTCATTCTTGGATTAGTACTGAAGATTGTCGATCGCAAGCGTGGTCTTGGGCTAGAGGAGCCAAACATTAAAGAATAATCTGATAACCTATAGTTAAAGATGAGGATAGGATTTGACAACGAAAAATATCTCAAGATACAATCGGAGCATATTAAGGAGCGCATAGCCCAATTCGACGGCAAACTATACCTAGAACTTGGTGGAAAGCTCTTCGACGACCATCATGCATCGCGCGTGCTGCCAGGCTTCAAGCCTGACAGCAAGTTGCGCATGCTTGCTCAGTTGCGCGACAGCATTGAGATTCTGATTGTCATCAGTGCCGAGGATATAGAGAAGAATAAGGTTCGTGCAGATTTGGGAATCACCTATGATGAGGATGTTCTTCGGTTGCGCGATGAATTTATGAGGCGCGACTTCATGGTTGGCTCCGTGGTCATTACTCATTATAATGGCCAGCATGCAGCCGATCAATTCCGCCATCGTTTGGAGCGTATTGGAGTCAAGTCCTTCATTCATTACCCCATTGACGGCTATCCTCATAATGTGGAGCTTATAGCCAGTGACGAAGGATTTGGGAAGAACGATTTTGTTGAGACATCGCGCCCACTTGTCATCGTAACAGCTCCTGGTCCAGGAAGCGGTAAAATGGCTACGTGCCTCAGCCAACTTTACAATGAGAATAAGCGTGGTATACGTGCAGGATATGCGAAATTCGAAACATTTCCTGTATGGAACCTTCCGCTGAAGCATCCTGTCAACATCGCATACGAGGCAGCTACAGCTGACCTGAATGATGTGAACATGATCGACCCGTTCCATTTTGACGCATATAACAAGATTGCTGTAAACTACAATCGCGACATAGAGATATTCCCCGTATTGAATGCACTCTTTGAAAGCATTTATGGCGAGAATCCTTACAAGTCGCCTACCGACATGGGGGTCAACATGGTCGGCTTCTGCATCTCTGATGATGAGGTGTGTTGTCAGGCATCGCGCGACGAGATTATCCGCCGTTTCTATGCGGCTACCAACAAGATGGCCGACGGTGCGGACAACGAAAACGAAGTAAACAAAATCAGGTTGCTTTTCAATCAGGCAAAGATTTCTACAGCTACCCGGCGCGTCACCGTTGCTGCTTACGAGAGAAAAATTCAGAGCGGACATACGGCTGCAGCCATGGAACTAGAAGACGGAACAATCATAACAGCAAAATCCACCCCCTTGCTTGGTTGTTGTGCAGCACTCTTGCTCAATGTGATGAAGCATCTTGCCAATATCGACCACGATGTCAAGCTTATTCCGCAAAGCATGATCGAGCCTATTCAGAAGACCAAGATACAGTATCTTGGAGGCAAGAACCCGAGGCTTCACACCGACGAAGTGCTTGTGGCACTGAGCGTACTGTCGCAGCATGACGACAATTGTCGAAATGCATTGGAACAGCTGCCAAAGCTACGCGGTTGTCAAGTTCACACTACTGTAATGCTAAGCGAGGTAGACCGCAAGATCTTCAAAAAGCTTGGATGCGGTCTTACTTGCGATCCTGTGCGAAAGAAGTGATTTGATGGCAAATGGAAAGATGAAGCGATGGACGGTGCTCATCATTGTGGCTACGGTCATGATGATGGGCTACGTTTTTTGGGACATTGTGTCGCCATTATCGACGACACTGAAGGCACCCATCACAGAAGGAGGCATGGCCTGGTCTGCAGAGGAATATGGGTTCTACGCTGGTTCGTACAGTATTTTCAACATATTCCTGCTGATGCTTTTTATCGGCGGTATCATTCTCGACAAAACGGGCATCCGCTTTACAGGTTTTCTAGCGACTGGTATGATGATGATGGGTGCACTAACAAATTATTATGCCCTTTCGCACATTTCTCCTCATGAGAACACTACTTTACAATTCACACTATTTGGACTTATTCCCGAACACATTAAGACACAGGTGCTTATAGCAGCATTGGGTTTCGGCATTTTTGGCGTAGGATGTGATTTAACGGGGATTACTGTATCAAAAATCGTAACTAAATGGTTCACCGGCCACGAATTGGCTTCTGCTATGGGTATTCAGGTAGCGATGGCGCGACTGGGAACAGCCTCGGCCATCAGTTTCAGCCCTCTTATAGCTCAACAGACTGGTATCGCTATTCCGTTTCTTGTAGGGGCTGCACTCCTGGTACTAGCTTTCATTCTGTTCATCATCTACGTGGGGATGGACATTCGACAGGATACTCATGGAAAACTGAATGAGGGAGATTCTGACAAACCTTTGGAAAAAGGATATTCGCTCAAATCATGCCTTGTAAACCTCGCATCCAATAGAGGCTATTGGTTAATAGCATTGCTTTGCGTGTGTTTCTACAGCAGTTTGCGACCGTTCCTCAAATTTGCAACTGATGTGCTTGTCAATAAATACCATATCAGCGAAGTCTCTGCCGGATTGATAGTATCTCTCCTCCCCTATGGAACCATAGTGCTCACGCCGTTGTTTGGAAGCCTTTACGACCGTATTGGACGCGGTGCTTCTCTCATGCTATGTGGCTGCATTATTCTAACCGCATGTCATATTGGGCTTATTATTCCATGGATTAATGCCACATGGTATGCCACAATTATCATGATTCTCATGGGAGTATCTTTCTCTTTAGTTCCAAGTGCCATGTGGCCTAGCGTGCCTAAAATTGTACCACTACAACAACTTGGTACGGCATACAGTATCATTTATTACATACAGAACATCGGGCTTATGCTTGTCCCCATGTGGGCAGGCAATTTAATTGGAGCGCATACATCGTCTGCCGGACATACCGACTTTACCGTACCTATGCTTGTTTTCATCTGCTTTGGCGTTGCGTCAATAATACTATCTGCAATTCTCCTCTGGTTCGACCACCACTACCACTATGGATTGGAAAAGGCTAACATTATCTCTAACGAAGAATTGGGTTTGCCTTAAAAGGTTGAGATCGGATTAAGAATTTAAGGTTCTCTGGCTCTGCTAAATCATCATAACAAACTATTAAGCAACTCTATGGTATCAGAAGGCATCTTTACGATAGTGGAGGGCTACTCTACAATTGTAGAGGGCTACTCTATGATTGCCTGAGATACAAATAGTTAATAATAGGAAACAAGCAGTTTCCACAAGAGCATTACCCGATTTATTTGTATTGTTCATTTTTTGTATACTTCTTGTTTGGCGGTAACGGATTATTTCTCTTTATATTTCATTGTCAGAATAGATTTGCTAATACACTTTAAATATTTCAGATATAATTCATAAAAAAACGCACTTGTCGAACTGAGGCTCATGACAAAGACCTGCACGATGATGAAGGAAAAAACAAAGATAACCAAGTTTTTGTACACGAAGTTATTGCATGTTTAAACTATTTTTCTTACTTTTGCATCGTAGAAAGAACAAAACTGAGTATGAAACTCGTTATTTTCACAAAATCCACTTTCTTCGTAGAAGAAGACAAAATACTGACAGCACTCTTTGAGGAGGGCATGGACAATTTACACCTTTACAAACCTGGCTCATCACCAATGTATTCTGAGCGTCTGCTGTCGCTTCTGCCTGACGATTATTATAAAAAGATTACCGTCCACGACCATTACTACTTGAAAAATGAGTATGGACTAGGCGGCATCAATATTGACACCCCCGACACACTCCCACCCGAAGGCTACAAAGGGAATTTTACACGTACTTGTGCACGTATTGACCAGCTGAAAGAAGCGAAGCGCAAGGCCCGCTATGTATTCCTCGATTATGTGTTCGATGGAATTACTATTCCTGAGCAAAAATCTGCACACACCCTTGCTGAGCTAAAGGAGGCATCAAAACGAGGGCTGATTGATAAGCACGTTTATGCGCTTGGGGGCGTGACGCTCGAAAACATCAAGCAGGCTAAGGATCTGGGGTTTGGTGGCGTGGCCGTTAGAGGCGACCTGTGGAACCGATTTGACATTCACAACGAGGTCGACTACAAAGAGCTTATCTCACACTTCGAAAAACTACGTAAAGCCGTAGGATGAATAACGACAAGACATACTTTGTAACTATTTAATCTTATATTAACACATGATTGACCCAAATTCATTTATGGTTTTTTCAGGAGGAGCATCGAGGTATCTCGCTGAGAAAATCTGTCTGAGCCTTGGATGTCCCCTTGGCCAGTTGCAAATCACTCACTTTTCAGACGGTGAGTTTGCTGTATCGTACGAGCAGTCAATACGCGGACGTGACATCTTCCTTGTGCAGAGCACATTCCCAAACTCTGACAACCTGATGGAACTGCTGCTGATGATTGACGCTGCCAAGAGGGCATCGGCACGCACTATCAACGCTGTCATCCCATATTTCGGTTGGGCTCGCCAGGACCGCAAAGACAAGCCCCGTGTAAGCATCGGTGCAAAACTGGTTGCTGACCTGCTGAGTGCTGCCGGAGTGCACCGCGTGATAACAATGGACTTGCACGCAGACCAGATTCAGGGATTCTTCAACGTTCCTGTAGATCATCTCTACGCCTCTGGGGTAATCCTTCCATATCTTCAGAGCCTTAAACTGGAAGACCTCGTTATTGCATCACCCGATGTGGGCGGCTCAAAGCGCGCCAATACCTATGCCAAGTATCTTGGTTGTCCGCTTGTACTCTGCAACAAAACCCGCGCACGTGCTAACGTGATTGAGTCAATGCAGATTATCGGCGATGTTGAGGGTAAGAATGTGGTTATTATCGACGATATGGTTGATACAGCAGGAACCATCACCAAAGCTGCCGACATTATGAAGGCTTCAGGTGCCAAGAGCGTGCGCGCATGCGCTTCCCACTGTGTTATGAGTGGACCTGCAAGTGAGCGCGTTCAGAACTCAGCACTTGAGGAAATTGTCTTTACTGACTCAATTCCTTATCATCAAGGTTGTTCAAAAGTTGTTCAACTATCCGTAGCAGATATGTTTGCCGATACTATCAAGCGCGTGCTTGAGAACAAGAGCATTAGCGACCAATATATCGTTTAAGAGAATTGCCAAAGTAATAAACTATATAATAGTTTTTACTCGTTCACTGATAAAGAGATAGGTACAATAAAAAAAGCATCAGAAGTTTTTCTGATGCTTTTTTAATTAGATTTTTCTATATTAGTCAAGCCACTTCACATAGCAGAAATCCTGACGATGTGGAAGTTTGTCACTCTTCGGATACATGCGTGTGCAGAACTTATACGAACCTGCTTCCTTAGGTTTGAACACAGTCTCAAAAGTATAGTGGTTGCCCTCATGGCTCTTCACCTCAAACTGACGGACATTTACAATACGGTCTTTGCCGTCCTTGTCGGTCTTAATCGTAACCAACTCAAGTCCAATGGCATTGTCCAGACCCTGCTCGTCAATGACGTAGCGGATGTGATACTCGCCTCCTGTCTCAACACCTGTAGCGGGAATCTCAACATTCTTGCCTACCACTTGGATTGCATCCCAACGCTCAGCCACAGTTTCTTTCCAAAGTGCGATATCGCGAGCCAACTGATTATTGTTGGCCGACAGTTCCTTGAAACGGAGTGCTTGCTTCGTGTAGAACTTATCGTAATAATCATCAAGCTGGCGCTTCATCGTGTAGTGAGGAGCAATGGTAGCAATTGAGTTCTTAATTACTTTAATCCAACCCTCGCTGAAACCCTTCTTGTTCGTCTTATAATAAAGAGGAATTATCTCATTCTCAAGCAGGCCATAGATAGTAGCGGCATCAAGTTGATCCTGATAAGCCTGATTCTGATAGGTGCGCTTCTCGGTAAGTGCCCAGCCTGCTCCCTTACGATATCCTTCAAGCCACCATCCGTCAAGAACGGAGAGGTTGACAACACCATTCATCTCTGCTTTTTCACCAGATGTTCCAGAAGCCTCGAGAGGACGTGTTGGAGTATTCATCCAAATATCTACACCACTGACAAGACGGCGTGCCAGGAGGAAGTCGTAATCTTCAAGGAATATAATCTTTCCAAGGAACTCGGGACGCTGGCTAATCTCATAGATTTTTTTAATAAGGCCTTGACCAGCACCATCGGCAGGATGTGCCTTGCCTGCAAAGAGGAACTGAACCGGATGCTCGGGATTATTTACAATCTTACTCAGACGCTCAAGGTCAGTAAAGAGCAGATGAGCACGCTTGTATGTGGCAAAGCGGCGGCAGAAGCCAATAATCAACGCATTAGGATTAATACGCTCGAGCAGCGATACTACGCGTGAGGGGTCACCCTGATTCTTGAGCCATGTGTCGCGGAACTGAGAACGGATATACTCAACAAGTTTATTCTTCAGTGCCATTCGAGTTGCCCAAATTTCCTCATCAGGCACTTGATAGATGGCGTGCCATATTTCCTCATTGCTCTGGTTGCTCATGAACTTTTCGTCGAAATATTTCGCATAGAGTTTGCGCCATTCAGTTGCAGCCCAAGTGGGGAAATGAACTCCGTTAGTTACATAACCGACATGATTCTCTTCTGGATAATAGCCGCTCCAAAGAGGTGCGAACATCTGTTGGCTGACCCATCCATGAAGTTTACTAACACCATTTACTTCCTGACAAGTATTGCATGCGAATGTAGACATACAGAATTTCTCGTTATGGTCGCCAGGGTTCGTACGTCCCATCCCTATAAACTCATCCCACGAAATACCAAGTTTTGCAGGATAGCCACCCATATACTTACCAAACAAAGATTCGTCAAAGTAATCGTGACCTGCTGGAACAGGAGTATGCACTGTGTAGAGCGAAGAGGCACGCACAAGCTCCATTGCTTGATTGAATGACATGCCACTTTCAACATAGTCGCAAAGACGCTGAAGATTACACAAAGCAGCATGGCCTTCATTGCAATGATAGATATCTTTCTTGATACCCAGTTTCTTCAACAACAACATACCACCAATACCAAGCAGAATCTCTTGCTTCAGACGGTTTTCCCAGTCACCACCATATAAAGAGTGAGTAATTGGTTTGTCGAAATCAGAGTTCATCTCATTGTCTGTATCGAGCAGATAAAGACTCACGCGACCAACATTAACACGCCACACATAAGCATGAACTTGATAATTCATATACGGAACATCAATAATCATCGGGGTGCCATCGGCATCAAGCTGGCGCTCAACAGGCAGCGAACTGAAGTTCTGGGCCTCATAATTTGCAATCTGTTGTCCGTCCATCGAAAGGCTTTGTGTGAAATAGCCAAAGCGATAAAGGAAACCGACTGCGCACATATCGACATTCGAGTCGGAAGCTTCCTTCACATAGTCACCTGCAAGCATTCCAAGACCACCAGAATAAATCTTCAAAGCAGAATGGATTCCATACTCCATACAGAAATAGGCAACAGAAGGACGATTCTTGTCAGGAACTACATCCATATACTCACGGAACTGAGCATATACGTTCTTGATACGCTTCATCAAGGTCTTATCTTTTACGATCTCTTCTTTACGCTCAAAATTAAGACGCTCTAAGAGCATTACAGGATTGTGCTTCACCTCACGATAGAGATCTGAATCCAAGTCACGAAACAGGTCGCGTGCCTCATAATTCCATACCCACCACATATTATGGGCAATCTCATCCAAGCACTTCAGTTCTTCAGGAAGGCTTGATTTTACAGACAATTCTTTCCATTGTGGAGCATTTGCATAATCAGCTTTAATTTTCATAATCTTTCGAATGTTTTAGTATATCTCAATTTAATCATTTCTAACTTAATTCTAAATATGAGTGTTTATAACATCTCTATTAATTATTAGTTCGGGCTTCGGCCTTTCGTAATGCGAAATCATATGCCGACTCATAATATTTAATAAACCGTTCCCAGAGGGCTTTCTTTGAAAGGCGCTCGGCATTAGCACGGCATTCTTTTATCAACTCAGCACTAAAATTTGAGTAATCCGAAACAGTATCTTTTATTGCATCGGCAACCTCAGAATAATTGTAGTCGGTGCGGTGAATTACTTTTACACCGTCAGTAATCTCACTATAGGAGCCTTTTTCATGGTTTGCCCAGAGGCCAAAACCAGCTAAATCCGTAGTAACACATGGTACCTTGAAAGCGATAGCCTCCAATGGTGTATACCCCCATGGTTCATAATAGGAAGGGTAAATACACAAATCATTACCAAGCACCATATCATAATAGGACAGATTGAGCACACCATCATTACCAGTCAGATAGCAGGGAAGGAAGACAAGCTTTACACGATCCTCTTTCAAATTCCTCATGTCGTAATACTTGAGCATACCAAGCACATTATCATGACTCATATTATAAAGCCAATGCGTAATCTGCGGAACCTCAAGGGGGCTGTCAAATTTATTCCCACTATTCAAACGGTCAATCAAGTCCTGACGAGGCTCTCCCACCCAACCAGGAACAAGAATAAATGCAAGCACTTGACGCTTCAATCTCCGATCTCTCAATAAGCGGTTCATAGCCTCAATATAGACATCAATCCCTTTGTTACGAAACTCATATCGACCGCTTGTAGAAACAATCAAAGTGTCATCACCTAATTCTATACCCATCAGGGCGTTAGCAACATCGAGCAGACGTTTTCTTGCAAGTTTTCTCTGTTTAACAAAAGCATTCCCTTTAGGAACGAAACTATTATCAAAACCATTGGGAAGAATGAAGTCTACAGACTTATCAAGCAACTCCTTGCATTCATTGGCTGTAATATCACTGACTGTCGTAAAACAGTCAACATATTTCGCAGTTTGCTTCTCAATAGAATGTTTACTCTGCATATTCAGCTCAGAAGCCATCTGATCACCATTATATGCAAAAAGATAGTCATAAAGTGGTTTATTATTACCTGCAATGCTACGACCAATACTAGTAGCATGAGTAGTAAATACAGTTGCTACCTCAGGCAAGACCTTATTAATATATAACAAGCCTAAACCGCACATCCACTCATTGCCATGATAAATAACCTTAGACTTTTTATCAGACAAATAATAATTGAAAAAACTCTCAACAACCTTGCCCGCCGCATATGAAAACATGGAGGCTTCGTCATAGTCTCCATAAGCATGAAGGCTATCAACTTGAAAATTCTCCCATAGCCATGCGTAAATATGATTCTTTTCTGCGTAAAACGGGTTAAAATCAACTAAAACTGAAATAGGTTTGCCTGGAATATTCCAACGTCCAATCTTTACTTTCAAGCCCTCTTCACAAGCCTTAATCCTCCATTCTGAGAATAGAGTATCATCTTTAATAAAGTATGGACTTGTTTTATCACCCCAACAATCAGGACCAATGAATATTATTCTGTCAGGAGCAGCATTTTGTAATGTCTTAGCACGTGAAGATAAAACTGTATATATACCACCAACTTTATTACAAACTTCCCAACTTGATTCGAAAATATAGTCAGGAACCAATTTGTCTTTCGCCATATTAAGAACTAGAATATCAAAGGAATAAATCCTCTTTTACATATTTTTCCGCAAAGTTACTACAAAATTCGTTGATTTCCAATTTTATACGATACTATTTTCCAAAAACTATTGATTTCTTGATTAATATTAGTATATTTGCAAAACTTAAAAATACTAAAATGAGCAAAGCATTTACAATTAGTCTCTTATGCATGATTTCTATCATGTCATATGCACAAGAACAACGCATTTTTCAATGCAATTTATATAGTAATGAGCACAAAGTATACCTTGTACTGAATCTATATGAAAAAAACATCACAATTCCTGGACAAGAGATATTTGGAGAAGTTGATGGGTACTTGGGGTCTAAACAATGCACCCAAGTATGGGCAGTTACTAGCTCTACAATTCAAAAGAATAATGTTGCAGAAATAACGCTCATCAATAATTATGGAAGTGAGGATCTCATTGCTACACTTACGCGTAATAGTGATGGTACATATACTTACCAACACAAAGAAGGAAGTACTTTGAAGTTTCCTGTAAATGGAAAATGGCAAAAATTACCGAAGAAAATTTTCTTGTTGAAAAAAGACCAATAGGAAACTATTGTAACATAACTTAATATATATTTATGAGGAACTTTATCTATGACTAATTAGCATTTTAAAATCGTTATCTTAATTTGTTAATTTGCCATATTAGCGCTGGTTATGTTATTAGTTAGCACAAAAAAGTCCCGACTTCAAAAGAAACCGGAACTTTTCCTCATGAAAGAAGGCGGCTACCTACTCTCCCGCATTGCAT
>JAEEGJ010003728.1_pt1 | contig 55876 bp, 47 predicted proteins | sample 8958761 | NCBI WGS metagenome assembly JAEEGJ01 (sample SAMN16246546, study PRJNA631951) | gut metagenome | biome: gut microbiome; feature: rumen; material: RS-attached | host: Bos | place: Iran: Karaj | collected 2018-10
ATCAAAAATTGCACCGCGAATACGAGTAACAGCATAAGTTTTGAACTTTACGTTTTTAGAAGTATCATACTTGCTGATAGCATCGAGCAGACCAAACTGACCGTAACCAACAAGGTCATCAAACTCAACGCTATTAGGCATGCCAACTGCAACCTTTCCGGCAACATATTTTACCAAAGGCATATACTGACGTATGAACTTGTCTCGTATTGCGGGAGATTTTGTTTTTTTGTATTCATTCCAAAGATCGTCTTCTTCCTGTTCGTCGTTAATCGGCATAATCTTTCATCCTTTTACGTTTCTTCTGCTAATATTGAACTAATTGCCTTCGCCATAAGCGACGCATCCTTTATTTCACCACTACCAACTTCAGAACTCTTGTAATTTGTAGAATTATGAACAAACTGCGCTTCGTCTGAATCAGAAATTACAACTGTATCATCATCAGGATGTTCTGAATCAGAAGCAAGTTTTAAATCAGACATATCTGGCAATACATCAAGCTCAGCACCTTTTTCTTTTTGCTGCTGAACAATTGCTTCACGTCTTGTTTCTGCTTCTTTTGGAGTTTCAGATTCAGCTCCAGAAAAATTACTTACTGTTTCAAGATTTCTGATTGGTACAAACTCATCTTTTGGAACAATTTTTTCTGGATCAGCTTCTTCTGAAGCACCCGAAGAATTATAATCAGATTCATTTAACATCTGATGATTTTCACCAACATCATAACGATTTGGATTCGAACTTGGTTCAAGCGGTTCGTCTTGAATCACTATATCAACGTTCTGTCCAAGATTTCTTTTCTCTGGGTTAGGAACAAAACCTTCTGAAGCAGAAGAATCTGAACCTTCAGCAGCCACAGATTCTACATTAAGGAATTTATCAAAAACAATAGAAATGCCAAATCCTAAAAGACCAAACACAAGAGCAAAAATTAATGCCATTAAGAGGATATGACCAAAACCTGATTTTGAAAAGAAACCTGAAATAAGAGATAAAACGAAACCTGCTGCCGCACAAATAGCAACCGACTTTATGTTTTTCATTTCACCTCCCATTTAAATTATTTATACAATTATACACTATATTGTCAAAAAAATACAGTTTTTTTTAATATTTTGACTTTTTGCCAAGGAACTTCTTTATAAAGCTAGAAACTCCTTCATTATATTCCGGTTCTGTCTTTTCAATCTTTCCTACAATGTGTTTAAGACAAACAGCAGGTTTAGAAGTTGGATTTACTACAATAAACGGCTTTTGTCTTATTACCGATGCCTGTACAACAGGGTCTTCATAAACAAATCCAAGGTATTCAACCTTATAACCGAGGAACTGTCCGACAATATTGATGATTCGTTCAGAAATGCGTTTTCCTTCATCGGCAGAATGTACACGGTTTACGACAAGCTTAATATCTACAGTTCTGTCTACAATTTCTGTTGTAATGATTTTTATGATTCCGTAAGCATCTGTAATTGCGGTTGGTTCCGGAGTTGTTACAACATAAACTTCATCTGCAGCTGCAACAAACTGAAGAACGTTGTTTGCAATTCCCGCACCGGTATCTATGATGATGATATCTGCATTTCCAAGAGAAGCAAACTGCTTTGCAAAATAATCAAGCTCTTCTACAGTAAGATTTGCAATTTTAGAAAAACCATTTGCACCGGCAATGAACTTAATGCCAAACTCGGTGTCCATAATTATTTCTTTCATTGTCTTTTTCTTATTGATAACGTGCATCAGGTTAAAATGCGGAACTATATTAAGAAGAACGTTTACGTTAGCCATACCTAAGTCACCGTCAATAAGAATAACCTTCTTACCAAGCTGTGCATAAGCAATTGCCATATTAACGGCAAAGTTAGTTTTACCTACACCGCCTTTTCCACTTGTAATGGCAATTATTCTTGTGTTGTGACTCCTCTTTTCGGCAGCAAGCGGTTCATAACTTTTCTTTTCTGTAATAGGTTCTTCGTTCGAAAAGTTTTCATCCTTCATCAATTCTCTCAGTTCTTCTACCTGTTCTTCCATAATCATTTTTCTCCAAATCTATCTTCAATATGAACTCTATCAATGTCAAAGCCGGAAAGGTTCTTTAAAAACTCTATAACATCTGCACGTCTGATATTTTTTGGTACACGCTGACCATCACAAATATAAGATACACTTTTATGTCTGTCCCAAAGAACACTTATTACATTTCCAAACTGTTTAGTTTCATCCCATTTAGTAATTATAACCGATTCATAAGCAAATGGCTCATAATTTCTGAAAATATTCTGTAAATCACTTGCTTTTGTAGTGGCAGAAACAGAAAGGTAAATATCAGGATTCATCTTAACATCAAGCATATTTTTCATTTCGCTTATATGTGTTGAATCGTTTGGACTGTAACCACTTGTATCTATAAAAAAATAATCAACGTGATCTTTGTAATCTTCGTATATTTTCTGAACATCTTCTGAAGATTCAGCCTTTAATACGGATTTTCCAAGAATGTCTCCAAACTTCGAAAGCTGCTCCTGAGCACCAACACGCATTGTATCAATTGTAAGTATACACAGTTCAGGCCGCGGTAATTTTTGACTTCTTGCATCCAGAATTGCATTTGAAGCAAGTTTTGCAATTGTTGTAGTTTTACCAACACCTGTAGGTCCAACGATGATATAAACATGAGGTGGTCTGAAGGTTCTTGGCTGAGCAATCTGAATTGAATCTCCAATCCAGTCTACTACATAACGTTCAACAAGCTTGAAATCTTCCAGATCTTCAAGTGAAAATTGATTTCGGATTTTTTCTTCAATCATCTTTATATAAGACATTGTGAACTCATTCTGTTCAAGAAGTTCTTCTATTCGTCTTATAGTTTCATGCTGTTCAGTGCCTGCATTAAGATTCTTTTTAGAAAGCTCTTCAAGCTGTTTTGTCATTTCATCAAGTTTATTTGTAACTTGATTCATGTGCGAAGTTAAAATCAAATTATTCTGCTTTTCCAAAATTGCACGCCGATTTTTTTCCAGCTGCAGTTCGTCGTTTTCCCTACCGGAAAAAGTATCTGAATCATAAGCTTTTTTATGATTTACAGTATAATATACAACCTGAACTTCTTTCTGTTTGAGTCCTAAAAAGCCATAGCGTTTAAACTTTGATTCACGATTCTCAATGCTGTAATCTCTACCATAAAGTTCATAGAGCTTTTTTTTGCATTCATCAAGAGTATCGCCTTCAATCGATTGTTTAATACCATTTTCGTATGTCATTTTGTCAGTTTTTCCTTAATTCTAATCGCCTTTTTTATTCATTCTCATCAGCTGTAATTTCATCCAGTATCTCTACAGAAACATTTCTGCCTGCCGCATTAACTTCCGTATCTGACAGTACGATAATTCCCGGCATATCTCTTTCAAGAGACGCTTTTACTAATTGCCTTACCTGATTTACGCAAAGGATAATCGGTTGATATCCTTTATCGCGTATTCTTGCAATTGATTTACTAACGCTGCTAATCCAATTTCGATAATCAGGCGGGTCGAAGGCAACGGATGGTTTTGAACCGTCAGCAGGATAATAAGCATGTTCCTGTATAGCTTCAGAAAAATCCTGAGAAAGAAGCACAGCTCTAATCTTCTTATCAGACGGGTCTGCATACTGCATGCAGATCTGGAGCCCGAGAGCCTCGCGCACCTTTTCGGTAAGCACCCACGGATTGCTGGAAATGCCCGCATAGTTTGCAAGTGTTTCCAGAATAGTAACAATGTTCCTTATAGAAACATTTTCCTCCAGAAGATTTTGCAGGACTTTTTCAATCTGACCATAAGAGAGCTTGGCAGTATTAAGAACTTCGTCCACAAGAACTTCATTCTGTTTTTTGACAGTTTCAATAATTGAAGCAACTTCCTGTCTTCCAAGCATTTCGGCAGCGTGGGCACGGATAATTTCGGTAAGATGCGTAGCTATAATTGTGGGTGGGTCTACAACTACATAGCCTGCTTCTTCCGCTTCCGCCCTTCTATCCTCCGGCAACCATATTGCATCCATTCCAAACGCAGGGTCCTTTGTTTTTTCTCCTTTAAGCGGAGTTATAACGGCTCCTGTGTCCATGCACATATAGTAACCGAGTCTTATGTTCGCATGACCATATTCGATTCCCTTGATTTTAAAGCTGTAATCATTAGGGTCGAGAGTCATGTTGTCCTGTATTCGTATTTTAGGAATTACAAAGCCCATATCAAGCTTTGCTTCGTTTCTTATTCGGGTAATTCGTTCAAGAAGCTCTGCACCTTTTTCCTTGCTTACAAGAGGAATAAGTGCATAACCAAGTTCCAGCGAAAGAGGATCAAGCATTGTAATGCTTTCGGAATCTAGTGAGGAAGATTTCTGGTCGGTTGCTCTTGCCTGTTCTTCTGCCTGTTTGATTGCCTGCTGCTGTTTTGTCTGATTCTTTGCAAGCTTGTAGCCAATAAAGATAAAAAGAGCACCAACAGGAACAAGAAGATATTGTGTACCGGAACGTAAGAGTACACCGGCTACAATAAGAACAGCACCGACAATTTCGTAAATGTGACCATCGCGCGTAAAATCTTTTTTAACCTGTTCGCCAAGGTCTTCATCAGATTTAGTACCGGTTACAAGGATACCTGTTGCAAAAGATATGATGAGGGCCGGCAGCTGAGACATAAGGCCGTCACCAATAGTAAGAATTGAATAAGCACGCAAAGCACTCTGGAAATCCATTCCGTGCATTGCCATTCCAACTATAAAGCCGCCCACAAGGTTTATTACCGTAATAAAAATACCAGCCTTTACGTTACCGGAAACGAACTTGGAAGAACCGTCCATGTTAGAGTAAAAGTCAATTTCCTTTCTGATTGAATCCTTAAGGCGCATTGCTTCCTGGTCATCAATCATACCGCTGTTAAGACGGTTATCTACATCAAAGAACTTCTGGCTCATGGAATCCAAACTGAAGCGTGCAGCAACTTCAGAAACGCGTCCGGCACCCTTTGTAACAACAATAACCTGTACAACAATCAGAATGATGAAGATTACAAAACCGATTACAATATTGTCACCTGCAACAATCTTAGCAAAAGCCTGAACCATTGCACTCTGCTCACTAGAATATCCACCAGAAGCAATTTTTCCTGATTTTAAAAGAATAAGCCTTGTAGAAGAAATATTAATACCAAGCCCGAACATGGTTTCAAAAAGAATGATTCTAGGATAGGTTTGAAAATCCGAAGCTCGCGGCGTAACAATTACAGAAAGAAGGATTATGATTGAAAACGCAAGGTTTAAAATCATACACAAATCTATGAGGACTTTAGGAATTGGGATGAAAATTAGGAAAACAACGAGGACAACAACTACGGCAATATAGCTATTCTGTATGAATTGTAATACTTTTCCACGACTTTCGTTTGCCATTAGTCCCCACCCAGCAATCTACTAATTCTTATTAGAGTTATTTAATATATTTGAATAGATTACAGAAATTACTTTCCAATAATCCACAGGTATTATATCACCAATTTTTGTATCTGTATATAGTCCGCGCGCTACAGGCCTGTTTTCTACAATCGGTTTATTGTATTCTTTTGCAATTCTTCTGATTGTAAAAGCCATTTCATCTTCACCCTTTGCAGTAACCATAGGAGCATCTGCTACCTTTGTATCGTATTTTAAAACTACTGCAAAATGTGTAGGGTTCGTAATTACAACATCTGCTTCGGAAACTGCTTTTGGTATATTCTGTGATAAAAGCTGCCTCTGCATCTGCAGCAAACGGCTTTTTACTTCAGGGTCACCTTCGAGTTCCTTAAACTCCTGCTTAACCTCGTACTTTGTCATTTTCATTGTTTCCATAAACTCTTTACGCTGAACAAAGTAGTCTGGAATAGAGATGATGATAAAGGCAACGGCAACAATTATGATTATTTTAGCGGCCATTCCTGCAATTTTTCCGAGAGCCGGTAGAATCTGACCGTTACTTACAATTTCTACAAGAACAGGAATGTCCCTGCGGATTGACAGATAACCGACAAGGATTATGATTGAAACTTTTATAATTGATTTTGCAATATTGAAAAGTCCCTTGCCGGAAAAAAGTGTCTTCTTAAAATATTCTCCAAACTTTGGTGCAACCTTTGAAAACTTTGGTTCAAGCGGTTTCCAGCTGAAAATAAAACCCTTATTCTGGATTATGTTTGCAAGAACACCAGCGACTACAGCAACAAGGCTTGTAGGTAAAATTATCTTTATGTATTCAGAAAAAAACAGAGATGCAAGCTTACCGTCTGTAACATCAGGATTTGCACATTTTGTAAAGTAGTATTCAAAGATATCTATGCACTGGCTTAAAATCCATTTGCCAATAAAGATGAGCACTACTATGGTAAGCAGCAATACAAGTGAGCTGCCTATTTCCTGACTTTTTGCGACTCTTCCTTCTTTACGTGCTTTTTCCAGCCTGTACTCCGAAGGTTCTTCGGTACGGCCTTCATCTTCCGCAGCCAACTACTTTACACCTCCACTAAAAATATCAAACAGTTTTTCTATTTCCGAAAAACCGTGTCTGAATGCACGAATAAAGAAATCAGACATATATGGTAAAAGAGTCATAATCAAAAAGAACGAAACAAGAATCATAATCGGGAAACCTTCTGACATAAGGTTCATTTGAGGAGCGGCCTTAGAAAGCAAACCGGTACAAACAGAAATTAGAAGGAGTGTCCCCATTATAGGAAGAGCAATTATAAGTGCATCTGTAAAAAGCTTTGTTAGTGCGCGCAACAGAAAGTCTATAAAATGCTGCTGATTTTGAATAAGTGAAACAGTAGTTACTGTTGTAAAGCTTTTTGAAAGTCCGCCCAGGAAGAGCCTCTGGAACCACTGATTCTGCATGAACACAAGCATTGCAATAAAGTTGAAAAACTGACCGAGCAGCGGATTTTCTACCTGAGAAAGGGAATCATACGTACTTGCGGCAGAGAAACCCATCTGGAAAGCCATAAACTGACCGGCAGAGCTGAAGGCAGAAAAAATAATGCTTACATAAAAGCCCATGATTATTCCAATGAGACCTTCGCCAACGGCAATAAGCAGGAACTGAATTGAAAGTGCTCCATCAGGACCGGAAATAAAAGCCGCATAATCTGAATAATCAACTGTATTCATAAGGAAAAAGGACATGTATCCTGCAAGTGCAACCTTTGCAACCATAGGGACAGCCCTCATTGAAAAAAGAGGCAGCGTCATAAGAAGCCCGATGCATCTTACTGCAATAAGGAGAAAAACAGGTGCCTGTAATAATATTCTATCCAGCATCTCCGCGGCTCCTTACTACTTTTATTTAGCAAAATCCGGGATTCTGTTGAACAAAGCAACCGTATATTCTGCAAGCGAAGAAAACATTGTTCCGCCAAGCAGTGCAATTACAAGAAGGATAACGAGCAGCTTTGGAAGGAAGGTTAAAGTCTGCTCCTGAATTGAGGTAACGGCCTGTAAAATTGCAACTATAAGACCTACAACAAGTGCAAGCCCCAGAACAGGGCCTATTGCAGAAATTATTTGAGTTACAGCACCGCGCATTAAAGAAATTATCTGTCCAATAGTCATCTAAAGCCTCCTCCTAGCGCAATACTGATAAAAACAGCTGATTTGTAAGGAGTCCCCAGCCGTCTACAAGTACAAACAATATAAGCTTGAACGGCATTGAGATTTGAACAGGTGGGAGCATCATCATACCCATAGACATGAGGATACTCGCCACGACCATATCTATAATAATAAACGGAATATAGAGCAGAACACCTATCTTAAACGCAACGGTGAGCTCGTGTAAGATGTATGATGGCACAAGAATATAAGTTGGAACATCCGATGGTGTATTCGGCTTTTCCATTTTTGCCATGCTCATGAACATTTTGATATAGCTTGTATCATCAGACATCTGTTCGAACATAAAATAACGGATTGGTGCCTCTGCTTCCTTATAGGCTTCTTCAAGGCCTATTTCTTCGTTAGCAAGAGGTTTGAACGATTTCTGATATATTGTGCTGAAGGTTGGCCACATAACGAAAAGTGTCATGAACAGGGCGATTCCATTTAACACTAAGGTTGGCGGTACCTGCTGGAGTGACAGGGCGCGCTTTATAAAGTCCAGAACAATTGAAAAACGTAAAAAGCAGGTTACAAGGATGAGTATGCTTGGTGCTAAAGTGAGCAGCGTAAGTAGAAGTAAAAGCCTTATTGAAAATGCAACTTCCTTACCGGTTTGTGGCTGCGTAATCTGAACTGCTACGTTTGGAATCTGCACAGGGCTGATATTACCGTTCATTTCGGTGTTGCCTGCAGCTGACCCCTGAGGAAATGCAGCTTGTGTAAATGCAGGAGCTCCTGTAAAAATGAGGATTAACAATAAAATCAAAACTTTTATTTTATTTTTCATTTTTTCCTCACTTTTCACTTTTTTGTTCATTTTTTTCTTCACTGCTGTTTATTTCGCTGACTTTTCGTTCTGCTTCTTCGTAAATATTTGTGTTGTTTCTTGGTCCATGAGGCATAAAGATTTCCAGAACATCGGAAAAGTTCATTGGTTTTTTAACGTTCTGCTTTTTGTCGAAGTTTAAGTTCATGGCTTCTATGAGCTCTTTATCTTCTACTTCGCTTATGAGATTGATGTTTGAATCAGTTACACCAAGTATGTAGGCTTTATCGATAAGTGAAACTATTTCTATTGATTTTCCCGGTGAAAGCTGAAGTGAGGAAACTCTGCGTAGGAAATCATCATCGCTTTTGGCTGTATTGTTCTTTTTCTTAAAGAAAAGCATTATTCCATAGATGGCAGCAACTACAAGAACAAGTACAACAATAGTTTTTACAATAAAACCTGTTGTAGATGGCGCCTTGTAATCAGCAACTGAATCTTCAGTTGTACCTTCCGTATTAAAATATGATGAGTTTGACTCAAAATTATTTTCTGTCTGAGAAAAAACAAAACAAGAGATTGCTATGAATAAAACCATAGCAAGAAGAGATTTTTTTGATTTCACCAATTTCCCCACCCTAAAAAATCGGTTTTAGTTTATATCATTTACCCTTTCCATTGGAGAGATAATTTCAGTTACACGAACACCGAAGTTTTCATCAATAACTACAACTTCTCCCTTTGCAATTGGTTTATGATTTACAAGGATATCAACAGGTTCACCGGCAAGCTTATCAAGCTCGATGATTGTACCTTCACCCATACCCAGAATATCTTTAATTGATTTTTTTGTACGTCCGAGCTCTACGGTCATCTCCATGAAAACGTCCATAATCAGGCCGATATTTCCCTGTTCGGCTCCGCTTATGTTTGTCTGGAGATTCGGGAACTGAAGTGACTGAACATTTGGAACATTCATTCCAAGGTTTGCACCCATACCCATACTTGGCTGCATTCCCATATTCAGTCCACCCATGTTCATGTTTGGCATTCCCATGCCACCCATTCCCATTCCGGCCATGTTCATACCGCCAGCCATTCCGCCGGCAGCGCCCATTCCGGCACCCATATCCATTCCGCCGCCCATTCCCATGTTTGGCATCATATTATTTGTCTGTGGCTGTGCAGGCTGTGCGCCCATTCCCATACCGGCCATATTCATGCCGCCTAAGTTCATTCCGCCACCAAGGTTCATTCCCATATCACCGGCTTCAATGCCGCCAAGCATTGCTGTAGCATCTTCTGCTTCTGCTGCTCCACCGCCAAGTGCATTAGAAATCTTTTCGGCAACTTCGCCACCAATACATTCCCACAAAGTATAGGCATTTCCATCAAGAACGAGTGGATAACTTGTAAATGCGAACTCACCTGGTGTGAACATTACCATTGCTTTTGATTCGTTTGAACTTTCAGGTGTTGAATATGCAAGTCCTGAAAGCTTACCTGAACCTTCAAGTACAAGAATCTGAGCACTTATATGAGTTGCAACAATTTCTGAAACAACAGAAAGAACCATATCATCTACATCTGTAGCTTCTTCGTTATTTACAAGAGCAAAAAGCTTAAGGGCAAAATCAGGAGAAAGGAGATACATGTGGTCTCCTTTAATTCCTTCGTTGTAATTTGCAACAACAGAAATTACAACTTCAGGTAATCTTGCAAGAACCTTATCTCGGTCAAGTACTTCTACTACAGGGTTTCCAACACTAAAGCTAGCACCGGTATATTTATTTATATTTTCTTCCAGCTTTGGTTTTAAATCATCAGCAAGCTTCTGCATTGTAGGAACATCAATATGATAGCTAGGTCCCTTTCCTACATGACCGGAGGAGTTTAATCCATCTATTGCGACACCATTTAATAAAGCATCAATCTCATCTTGTGATATAGCACCATCACTCATACGTTTCGTCTCCTTCTACAGAAAGTTCTTCAAATTCCTCAGATTCATTATCTTCCATTTTTCCGGTAATCTGTACGGCCATTTTTTTGCCAACAACACCTGGCTGACAATAAAACTTCTTTTTGTTACCAACACTCAAAGTCAGCGGATCACCAACTTTTATGTTAGAAAGTCTTACTACATCTCCAACCCTCAGCGAAAGTACATCGCGGATTGAAAGGTTTATTGTACTTACTTCTGCCACAATATCCATGTTTACTGAAGAAATCTGACCTTTGATTACACCAAGATACTGTGTGGTTGAGTTTCTTCGTACTGATGAAAACCAGAATTGTGATGAAAGCTTTGATACAATCGGTTCAATAACAAGGTAAGGAATACAGATGTTCATCATTCCTTCTTCTTCGCCGACTTTTGTATCAAGTGTGATAAGTACGACCATTTCATTTGGCGGTACAATTGAAGCAAACTGCGGGTTAGTTTCTATCTGCTGGAAGCGTGGACGAAGTTCAATTACCTGTGTCCATGCTTCACGCATATTTGCAAGAATCCTTACAATTACGTTTTCCATTACCTGCTGCTCAATATCTGTCAATTCACGGTTTTTATTACCGGAAGAAGCACCTTTGCCACCGAAAAGGCGGTCAATCATACAGAAAGTAATTGCAGGGTCAATTTCAAGTACAGCAGTACCTTTTAAAGGCTCCATGCTGATAATTGCAAGAGTTGTAGGCGTCGGTATAGAACGGATGAACTCTTCGTATGTAAGTTCGTCTACAGAAGCAACATGTACATGAACAAGAGATCGAAGCTGCGCAGAAAGACTTGTAGTCGTTAAACGCGCAAAAGTTTCGTGCATGTTCGAAACTGTACGAAGCTGTTCCTTAGAGAATTTTGAAGGACGCTTGAAGTCATAAATCTTTATTTTTCTAGCACTATTGACCGGTTTAAAATCATCTGTCTCGCCATCGCCACCCTGGCTAATCGCAGTCAATAACTGGTCAATCTCATCCTGTGACAGAACTTCGTTCATTCACGCTCCACCTTTTTAAATTAGTTCTGCTCAATTACATCCAATTGATCAAAACTTATATCACGGATTTTTGAACCGCTTAAAATCAGGTCATTAATTCCGTTTCTTATTTCCATCTTTAATTTATCTTCGTTGTTTGAATTTTTAAGTTCAGAAGCAGATTTACCTCTGAAATATCTTCGCAGATAATCCTTAATTTCAACTGTTCGCTGTGTAATTTCTGTAGAAGTTACCTTATCGTCCTTCTTGTATCCTAAGAATACATTAACACGAACTGTAGCAGGGTTTTCATCACTTGTTGTAGTCTGAATTACACCAATTGATTTATACCAGTCGTAAATTTCACGCTGGCCCTGATATTCTTCAGCAGAAATGCCAGGATTATATACTTCTTTAGAATTATTCTTATTTACGATTTTAACAGTAAAGAAGACAATGACGACAATTACAATTACAGAAGCGAGACCGATAATTATCCACTTTAAAAGGCTTGGAAAAATACCTCCCAACTTGCCTTTTTTTACGGGTGCCGAACTACCACCATCATCCAAATTCAGATCATCATCATCATTTGCCATTTTCCCCTCCAGCAAACAAATCAAGTATTACACATTTTAACATTAAAAATGTCCTTCGTCTAGAATAATTATATCCACTCTTCTATTATATGCTCTTCCCTCAGCTGTATCATTAGAAAACTTTGGTCTGGTATCTGCATATCCTGCAATGGAAAAATTATTTTCTCTTACTCCATAATCGGCAAGATAATGAAGAACATTAACAGCTCTTGTAGAAGATAACTCCCAATTGCTTGGAAATTGTGAATTCCCGTCAACAGGAGTGTTATCTGTATGTCCTTCAATTCTGAATTTTCTGTTTTTCATTTCATCAGAACGGAAAAATTCAGAAAGGCGAAGTAAAGTATCACGTGTTTCGTTTATATTAAGTTCTGCGCTGCCCTCTTCAAAAAAGTTATCAGAAAGAAGCGTAATTACAAGTCCGCGTTCATCACTTGTAATTGTAATTCTGTTGCTTTTAACATCAGGCGCAAAAAGACTTACAGCCTTTTTCTTTGCAAGACCAAGGGAACGTCCTTTTTCAAGAGATGGCAGAGAGTTTATATTGTTACCTAAATCTGAAAGCCTTCCTGCAGAAAGAGAAAGACCACCTGTAACAGATTCCGTCTCCTGCATCTGAAGACTCTGCGTAATGGTTGCAAGCTGGGTCACATCAATTTCCGACGGATTGTAAAGCATAACAAAGAAACAGAGCATAAGGGTGATCATATCACCATAAGTTCCTTGCCACGCGGTTGACGGTTTCTGCGGTTCTTTAGCCTTTTTTGCCATAACTTTATTTATCCCTTTACACCTGCAACTTACTAATCTTTAAGAACATCAGATTCAATTGCCTTTCTTGTAACAGGATCAAGATAAGTCAAAAGCTTCTGTGCCATAATTCTAGGGTTTTCACCGGCCTGAATGGCAAGTACACCCTCAATAATCATTTCTTTAGTTCTCATTTCAGCAGTATTGTGAGCCAAAAGCTTTGTAGAGAACGGAGAAATAAGCCAGTTAGCCATCATGGAACCGTAGAGAGTTGTAATCAAAGCAACAGCCATGTTAGGACCGAGGTTAGATTTATCTTCGAGGTTACGAAGCATACCAATAAGACCTACTACAGTACCCATCATACCAAAACCTGGTGCAAATCCAGCCCAGGTATTAATAATTCCAATCCACTCCATGTGACGTGCTTCGCACTGATTCATCTCATTTTCCATAATTGCACGGATGATATTTCCATCAGTACCGTCAACTACAAGCCTCAATCCGGTTTTCATAAACGGATCGTCAAGGTCGTCCAGGCTGTCTTCCAGCGCAAGAATACCTTCACGTCTTGCCTTTTCCGACAAAGCCTGCATGTTAATAACTATATTCTTTTCACCAAAGTCAGGAACCTTAAAACATCGTCCCATAATCTTAAAGATACGCAGGGCCTTTTTTAATGGTGCCGCAATAAACATTGCAAAATAAGAACCACCGATTGTCATGAATACAGAAGGCAAATCCAATATTCCAACAATTGAACCGCCCGATGCTACAACCGAAACAACAATACAAATCGCACCACCAATAATACCAATTAAACTCGCAAAATCCATATTACAAGACCTCTTGTGTACCTATACCGATTTTCTTACGATATTCGATGATTTTTTCTATTAATTCTTCGGGGGAATTTCGAACAATGATTTTTCTGCCTGACAACATAGTTAATGTTAAATCAGGAGTAGACTCCATGGCTTCGATCATGTGCGGATTCACCCAATATTTTTTCCCATCTAACCGCAATACATCAATCATTTCTATAATTTTCCAATTATAATGTGAAAACGTCAAGTAAAAAAAGCCAAAAACTTTTAAACTTACTACTATTATAAACTATTTTTTTAATATTTCAACAATTGTTATCAAAAAGATATAATTTTTCATTATCAAATCCTTTTTTTCTTACCATTTATCTGTTACGATACTATAATGTTACTATAAAATTGAGTATAAATAAAAAGGAAGCCGAAATGCAAACTCCAAAAAATCCGTTAGTATATGTTATAGAAGATGATGAAGCCATTTCAAAATTAATCTGCCTCTATCTTTCAAAATCAGACATAGATACCAAACCGTTCACCACCGCCGAAGAAGCAATTGAAGGCATGAAAGAAAAGCTCCCTGATTTAATAATTCTGGATCTCAATCTTCCGTGCATGAGCGGTTTCGATTTTCTTGAACACTTCCGGAAAGAGTATTCACGTTCAATACCTGTAGTAATAGTTTCTGCCCGCGATGATGATAACGACATAATCCAGGGCCTGGGCTTTGGTGCCGATGAGTTTGTTACAAAGCCTTTTTCACCAAGCGTACTCGTTGCAAGAATTAAGGCAAACCTCCGCCGCCAGGCACTCATAAACACAAAAGGCGAAGATTCTATTTCCTTTGATGATTACACCCTCATGCTCAACAGCTGCGTACTCAAAAAAGGCAACCACAAGATTCCACTTTCCACAAAAGAATACGAAGTTCTTGAATACCTTGTTACACACGCCGGTGAAGTTCTCCTGCCTGAAAAAATCTACAATGCAGTATGGAAAGTTCAGTACGGTGATATAACTGCGGTGGCGGTATACATTCAGCGTCTCAGAAAAAAGATGGAAAAAGACCCAAATAAAAATGAATATATTAAAACTGAGTTTGGAAAAGGTTATATTTTCTCTAAGGAAGTAATCAGAAACAAAGATTCGTCTTAGTCGAGATTTTAATAAATATGACAATTAAGAAGCAGTTCATTCTATTATCCTCAATAATAGTAATAATTCCTATACTCACAATAGTTTTCATAATAATTCAACATTATCTTAACTCCCCTCGTTCAGTAATGATGGAAGCCTACCAGAGTCTCATAGAAGAAAATCAAAATGAATATTCCGAAACAGATTTAAAAATAATCAGGCAGACTCTTGAAAAAATCTCCCCGGACTTTGAGTTCACACTTTTTTCAAGGGAAAAAGTTCTTATTTCAACCATACCGGAAATAAAAAAGAACGATACTATTAATACAAATATTCTAATTAATCTCATAAACTCTTCTTCAAAAAAATATATTTATCAATACAGACTTATCAATTCAAGCACAGTAGATGATGAAGTGGGAAAAACTCTTGCTTCTGAACAAACTCTTGATACTTTTAATAACAGTGATGAAGTAACAGATTTTTTCCTCTTTTCACGAATCCTTAGGGGACAAAAACGCTATAAATTCAGAACAATAACGTTTGCATATCTTATTATCTTTATTCTTGTACTTATTTCCATTTGTATAATTCTCATTGTTGTTATTTCAAAGAACATTTTCCGTTCTCTTGAAACTCTTGACAGCCAGACTCAGGCCATTGCCGACGGAAACCTTGACCTTAAAATTGATATTTCGCACGATAAAAAGTCAAACGAAATTACTTCCATGGCTGCAAACCTGGAAAAAATGCGTATTTCCCTTCTTGAAGCCCAGAATCAGAAATACAAGTTCATTATGGGAATCAGCCACGATTTAAGAACTCCCGTTTCCATTATCAAAGGCTATACAGAAGCGCTTCATGATGGAGTAATTACCGACCATAAAGAAATCCTTGATTCTCTCGAACTCATAAGTACAAAAACCACCCAGCTTGAAGAAATGATAGATACCCTGCTCAGCTACATTAAACTGAATAATATTGAACTCAGGAACACTTTTGTTTCACAGTCAATTACAGAGTTTATTAAATCGTTTGCAAAGAGCGCAGAAATTACAGGAAATATTTTTAAGCGCAATATTATTTTAAATCTCAAGCTTCCTTATGACATTCACATTCCTTTTGATTACCAGCTTACAAACCGTGCCTTTGAAAATATTTTTGTAAATGCCATCCGTTATACAAAGGATGATGATTCCATTTACATTTCGGCAAGCATAAAGCAGGAAACTTCCAATAAGGAAACACATAAGGCAATTGTATTTTCCATTAGAGATACAGGACAAGGAATTAAAAAAGAGGATTTAAACAATATTTTCGATTTATTCTACCGTGGAACATCTTCCCGCCGCGAAGAAGGTCTTGGTGTGGGCCTTTCCGTTGTAAAAAACATTATAGAAACTCACGGCTGGACCATTAAGGTTACCTCAAAGTTAAATGAAGGCAGCAATTTTATAATTACAATTCCTTTTGAGTAATTCTGATGATGATAAGCCTTCAAGTATAACTTTCACAGCTCCAGCAAAGAAAGAAACCTGTTCAAAAAAAGAATACCTTCTCCACTCATTTTATACCGCACACTCGTGCTTCCATCCAGCCGTTCATCAACAATTCCAAAAAGCCCTTTTTCGCGCCATTCTTCTGCAAGCTTAACAAACTTTTCCGGCAGCTCTTCACCAAAAATCTGCCTGTATTCCAAATCTGTTATACCGCACATTTTCCGTAATCCCATCATAAAAAACTCAAACTTTGAATCGCTCAAGCTCACAATTTCTTCGTTTTGCGGCAGATTAAGTGGCAACTCCCAAGACAGATTCAGTGGTTTTCCACCCAATTCTGTCCCTTTTTCACCCCAAAACTGTATATATCTTTCGACATCCTCAGCATTAGTCCAGCGAAAACCCCTTCCGTCACTCTTATACAAGGTTCCCGTACCGCCACTTCCGCACCCGAAATACGGTTTATGATTCCAGTAAAAAAGATTATGCTTACATTCATAACCTGCACGCGCAAAGTTGGAAACCTCATACTGCGCATATCCATTTTTCTCCAGAATATCACGCCCAAAAAGCCACATCTTATCTGCAAAATCAAAATCGTAATCAACCAGGCCATCTGCAACCTGTTTTCCAAGCGGAGTTTCATCTTCTATCGTCAGCGAATAAAGCGAAATATGATGAGGATTATACTTAATCACTTCTTCTAATCCTTTTTCAAAGCTTTCCATACTTTCCAAAGGCAAAGCAGAAATCAAATCAACAGAAAATATTCCCTTCCACTCACCGCTTATCGTCTTTAATGCTTCAAGATTTTCCTTTCTGCCTGCACGCCGCCTTACGTTTTTCAAAACCTCATCGTTCATCGACTGCATTCCAACAGAAATCCTGTTCACGCCATTTTTCCATAAAGCCCGCAGTAATTCCACACTTACGTCATCAGGATTCAGCTCAATAGTAATTTCGCAGTCCACAGCTAAAATAAGTGTTGGGGAACAAGTTTTCACCGTTTCTAATATTTTTTCAAAATGCTTTTCCTTCAAAAGACTCGGAGTTCCCCCGCCAATATAAATGGATTTTATAACGCCATCGCGAACATCACATACATCACGCACACCATTCACACCGGTATCAACAAAATCAAATCTATTCAGTCTGCATTCAATTTCCTTACAAAGAGAATCAATATACTTTTCAAGCTTTTCTTCACCACAGTCTGTAATACTGAAAAAATCACAGTAACTGCATTTAGAAATACAAAAAGGAATATGAATATATAAGGCAAAATCCCGTTCAGCCATATATTTTAGTATTTTTTGATATTCTTAAAGGGAAAATAGCAGAGAATTATCTTTCCCTTTATATACTTTCCGTCCAAAGGTCCCCACAAGCGTGAATCAGAACAGTTTTTTCTGTTATCGCCAAGCACAAAAAACTCTTTGTCGCCCAGAACAATTTCATCAAATGAACCTTTTGTCCCAATTGAACTATCCCAGTCAGCCGGAGCCGTATAGAAAGTTAAATTATATTCTTTGTCTGAAACTTCAAACTCAGTAAGATAATGCTTTTCGCCGGCGGGCTTTACATACAAAACATAATCGCGCATATAAATTGAATCGCCAGGTATGCCAACCACACGTCTTATATGAGGTTTTGTTCCCGGAAAGTTTTTATCTTCTGTAATCGAAATCTGCGAAGCCGTAAAAAAGTAAACAATTCCATTTATAATCTTCTTAAAAAAAGAAAGCTCTTCGTTTTTCCGCGGCTCAATCAAAACAACATCACCACGCTCCAGCTTTGGCACAAAAGATGTTGTAAAAAGATAAGACTGCTCCTGAATATCAGGAATCATAGAACTGCTAACCTGCTTTACAGGAAAAATGATAAAATGAAAAAACAGATTTATAAACGTAATAATAAGAATTATATATAAAATGATTGAAAAGCTTTTTCTTTTTCTTTCTTTACGTAAGCCGTAAGAAAACTCAAGCAACTGTCTGTTCATTTTCCCCACCTTTTGCAGCAATTAATATAAAAATACCACAAAAGAATGGGTCTTACAATATTTCAATTATTATTTTTTCAAGTTTAGCAGATGGCCTTAACTTTTATTGAACAACAATATCTGCCATTTCAGGTAAATCACCTTTTGTATATACATAGTCATAATGAATTCCATTACTATAAGTAATAAATACATCATAGAGCTGGTCATATTTATAAGTATGTGATAGCCACCTGGAAACTTTATTTACGTCAGAGTCAGACAGTATTTCTGACCACTCTGGGTCGTAAAGAATTGTTCTTGCAACTGTTGAAGTACAATCGTCTTCTTGATAGGTATATACATAATTAAAAGTGATATTATATGTTGCATTATCTGCCAGTTGATTTACAGCAATTTGAGGTACTTCTGTAAAGGTAAAGATTTTATTTTCGTTTACACTTCCAGCTGGAGAGTTTGTAATTTTTGGTTCTCCAAGACCTACACTTGCTTCTATGCTGCAAGGTTTTACAATTGGTGTATATCTTTGATGTGAATCAGTATTCCAGAATGCGTATTGAGCTTTATAAGTATAACTTATGCCCTTATCTGTATAATAATCTACAATCGGAAGCATTCCTTCATCAGTTTTGTAATGTTCAATTTTTACATAACATGGCTTTTTATCAGTATCATTTTCATAATATCTGAAGATTGTGCGGCTTGCATTATAATCAGAGGAATAAGAAACATCAGAAATTGTAAGCTTTATGCCATTGTCTGCTGTAGAGTTTTCAGCTGATAATACAATTTCGCCGGCTCCTCCAGTTGCTGTTACAAGTACAGAATCGTCTTCTGTAGTTCTATATCTATTATTTACCTCAAATAGATATGTATATTCTTTTCCTGGGTCTACAAAACAGTCTGTAAAAGTTACAGATTTATCTGTATTTTCATCTAAACTAAAAACCTGTTTCCAGAGCCATTTATCTTCTTCTTTTACACCCTGATATATGCTTATTGAGCTGGAAATATATTTATTCGGTTTCTGTTCATCGTCACTATCATTAAATGTAATATTGATTACATTTCCATCTGCAGAAGGAGTTACCGTAAATTCAGGCTTATATGGAGACTCTGGAAGGATAATTTTTTCAGGAATTCCACAGTCTTTTATATCAAATTTCTGATCATATACAGGAAATTCAAGTTCTACTCTATCTTCTTTAAAAGAACCTTTTACAAGACCTGCAGATTCAAGAACTAGAGATGCATCATACCATGTTTTAATAGAGAGAGTATTTGAATCTATTTTAGTATCATCGGTCATTTCCATATACATAATTTTTCCATTATTCTTTTCAGTTATGAAAACTTTTATATCATCAGGAAGTTTATATATATTAACCTTATAATCAATTCCAATTTCTTCTTCAGCCTTTGTCTCAACATCAAAAATATATTCATAATAAACATCCTGACCTTCAAACTCAGTACCTGTAGTATCGCCGTTTGATAAAAATACAATGGTATCATCATAATAAGTAACAACAGGAACAGGGGCTTTTACAACTACGTTTGAACCGCTTTGAATAGCTTCTTTTGTCAATTGAACATCATTTGTTCCTTCAACACTCTTTACTTCTGTTTTTCCATCAATAAGGATTTTAGTCTTTTCAGGCGCAGCCCCACTCTGACCGGCAGATGCCTGGCCTTCTTCAACAGGCACTACCTGAACTTTTTCTACAGTTCCGCCTTTGATTGTAATTTTGTCTACAACTTCGCTTACTTTTATTTCGTTAATTACAATAGTTTCTGCAGATTCAATTTTTGTATTTGCAGCTTCTACAACTACAGCTTCAATTTTTGAAGCATCTTCAAGTGCAACTCGAACATTATCTTTCTTTACTTCTACAGAAGCGATATTTGATTTATTAATGTGAATACTGTTAGAACCACCACCGTAAATCTCAAGTTTTGCAATAGAACAATTTGTAAGAGTTACATCACCTTCTCCAACCTTTTCGTCTACTACAATCACTGCATTCTGAACATTCTCTAATTCAATGCCACTTGCTTCAAGTGTAAGCTGTTTTCCGTTCAGATTAAGATTCTTTATAAGTAGTGCCTTTGAAACCACTGCATCTTGACCAATTTCTGCATTTTCAAAATCGATGCTGTCTTTTGCAGCAGCAATTTTTTCTGTTAATTCTGTTTTGCCTGGTTCATTTGGATTTTCAGGTTCTTTTTCTGATTCTTTATCTTTTTCTGATTCTTTATCTTTTTCTGATTCTTTATCTTTTTCTGATTCTTTATCTTTATCTGTTTCTTTATCTTTATCCTGGTCTTTTTCTTTTTCAGATTCTTTTTCTTGTGATGTTTTCTGTCCCTCTTCTACACTATCTGAATAACCTGAATCAGCTATTTTTGGACATCCTGTTAAAAAAAATGCCAATAACACAAAAATAAAACTTAATTTAAAAAGTCTATTCTTCATAATTAATTCTCCATATTCTTTTTTATATTTTTTATATCATTTTTTCACATAATTTATCAACCTCTCTAATCGTTATAAAAATCCATATTTCCCCACCATATTTCCCTAGCAGTTGAAACCCTCTTCACTATCATCTATAATATAAACTTATGACAGAAGGAAAAAAGATTATTGCAGAAAACAGAAAGGCTCGCTTTGATTACTTTATTGAAGAAACTTATGAGTGCGGAATTGCACTTGAAGGTACCGAAGTAAAGTCTGTTAAAAATGGTAATATTTCTTTTCCAGACAGCTTTGCAGAAATAAAAGATGGCGAAGTTTGGGTTAAAAACTTTCACATTTCGGAGTATGCCTATTCCTCAATTTTTAATCATAATCCCGACCGTCCTAAAAAATTATTGCTGCATAAAGAAGAAATTAAGCGATTAAATAGAAAAGTTGAAGAAAAAGGTTACACTTTGATTCCTATTGAGTTTTATTTAAAGAACGGAAGAGTTAAAGTTGCGCTCGGAGTCTGTAAAGGTAAAAAACAGTACGATAAGCGTGCAACAATTAAGGATAGGGATTTGAACAGGGAGCTTCAAAGGGAGTTTTCAAACAAACTGAAAGGATAAAGCTTTGATTAAGAAGTATTTTATTGTTTCAATTATATTATCTCTTTTTATTTCGGGCCTTTTTGCAGAAGAACGCTACAGCATTGACTACTACGGTATTGTCGCTACGGAAATAGATGCAAATATGTCCAAAATGACGAGTGACCTCTACTACACCCAGCTCTGCGAAATCAATAATTTTGTTATAAACGACAAACGCGTAGAATCTTCAATGCAAAGCGTTCCTGAAGAATCTTCACTTTCAACCGATCACCTTTCTTTTTATACAATAATTTCAAAAAAAGAAAACAGCTCAAAGTGGATTTCTACCCTAAAACTCATAAATCCTGTAACAAACGAAACTGAATCCGAAACAAAAGAGTACGATTCTTTCTATAAGATATTGATGGAGCCAAAATCTGTTCTTCACGAATCAATTTTGAATCTTCTTGAACACAAAACTACTAAAAGCAATGACAATTTTGCCATGCCGGAGCCTAAATCTACAACTGGTATTGAATCTACCGAGTTTTTATCAGGCACATGGGCTGGCGAAGATTCAATTGATAAGATTGTAATTATGCGTGGTGGCCGCGGCTTTGTAATTTTTACAAACGGAGCTTCCATGAACATAACTGTTGAACTTAAATCAGAAGACGGTCAGAAAAAAATATTGATTAAACAGAGCGGACGTGCAAATGCTTCCTTCTTCCCTGAGCTTTCAAGAAATGTTGCCCTTACAGAAGCCGTAAACGCCGCTCCAATCACCTGGTCTTTCAGCGTAACTAACGATAATACCCTTACCGGAACAAAAAACACCCTTATTGAAAGCAACGGCGCCGCAATCCGAAGTGACATAAATGTAACCTGGAAACGCAAATGACAAACGCTATCACTGTATGGTAACAATCATTTTTTCTGCGTTTGTCTGCAGTTTTGCAAAGCAAAACTGCACATTCCATTACACTTTTGTTTAAGCTTGCAGTTTTATTGCACCTTGGCGGATAATTTTGTAAGATCCGGTTTCTACCTTTACAATTGTTGATGGAACAGAGCTTTTCCGGTCGCCGTCAGCTACAATTAAGTCAACTTCACCTGCAAACTCACTTATAATAGCAGCTTCCGTATCTAAAACCGGCTGACCGCTCCTGTTCACACTTGTAGAATAAATAGAAGCACCACATCCGGCAATCACTTTTCTAAGCCATTCATCCCCGGGGCAGCGCAAGGCAACAGTTTGAATCCCCAAACCATTCTGTTCCTTCGTATTTACAATTATCGTCAGTGGACCCGGCCAGCAGTCAAGCAGCTTTTGTGGAATTACCTCATCTGTATATTTAAAAATCTCCTGTGGAGTCGAAATCAGCTGGATAAAAGGCTTATATTCTTCCCTTCCCTTTATTTTCCTGATGATGGAGTCGGTTTTTCCATCTACAATACCCGAAAAACCATACACGGTATCTGTCGGAATAATCACAACTCCGCCATTTTTAAGAGAAGAAATACATTTTTTGATTGAATCGTCATCAGATTTGCGGCAAATCATAAATTGGCACACCTGTTACCATTGGTTTCTTTTCGCGTTTGAACGAAATATTACCTTTATTCAAATCATAAAGGAATAATATAATAAACCAAAGACTTGCAAGTATCAATGCCACCATTTTACAGAATCGTTCAGAAATATAGTCCGGGTCTTCGTGCCTTAAAACAGAGCCTGTATCGTACAAAGTGGTCTGAGCCGGCTTAAGACCTGTAATTTTAACAAGCTTTTCACCATCAGCTACATAATCAAGCTTTCTGGCATAGGCTGCAATAACCGTTTTGTCACTTTCCAGAGAAGTTAATTCAAGTTTTAATTCATTATTTATATTCTGAATATCGGTTGTGCGCTTGCTGACAATCCTTTTCTGCTCTTCCATTTTGTTATAACATTTCAGACTGTTCTGCCCTATCGTTCCCGAAAGAAGCACGTAAACTAATGTTCCTATGAATATAACACTTAAATATTTTGCACGATTCATAATTACTAAATTATCGGCAAGGGAGCACATTTTCACTACTGTAAAAATAAAAGTTTATAAAAAATACGTAGCAAAGGTTTGTATTTTACGGAGCGTCATAAACTCCTAGCGGAGTAAAATACGGTTCTTTGCGAGAGTATTTTTTTATACAAACAGTTATATTTTTCTTGTTTTCCGTTTTAAAAATGTGTGCTATAATTATTTTAAATTATATTGAAAAGTACTGTTTATTTTAGACATTTCTGCCGATATATAAAGATAGAAAACTAATATCTTAACAAGAGGGATTAAATGAGCGATTCAACAGACAACACAAACGAACTTGACAGTTATGGAGTATGGGTAAAAAAATCACCTTCAGAAAATACTGATGATAATTTTGAAATTACTGACTCCCTGGATTTACCAGATTTTGAGGAGCAGGATTCTTTTGAAGATACAGATTTCTCTGATATGTTCAAGGATGATAATCAATTCGGCGCAGAAAATACAGAAGGAGATACAACGCTTACTTCAGATGAGCTTTTGAACCTTACAAGCGGAATGGAAGATGTTCCGGTTGAAGAAGCCTCTGTTGATTTTGACGATCTTCCATCAGATGACATTCCTACAGCACCAACAGAAGAAACAGAAGAAGTTTCACTCGATGAGTTTGAAGAAGTTTCTTTTGATGATTTTTCAACTGATGAAGCTCCGACAGCCGAATCTTCTGATGACAGCGAAACAGAAATCTCTCTTGATGACTTTATGTCAGACAGCCCTGCCCCTTCAGCAGGCGGTGAAGAAGAAGTTTCCCTCGATGATTTTGTAGACTTGAGCGAGTTTGGTGTTGAATCCGCTCCAGCTGCACCAAAAGAGGAAGAAATTGTTGACGAAAAGCCTCTTGATATGGATATTAGTTTTGATTCCTCTGCAGATGCAGTTCAGACAGTAGAAAACACAGAAGCTGTAGATAATATAGAAGAAGATGAAGAAGAAACCGCTCTTTCTTCTGAATCATTCGAAGAAGTTTCTTTTGATGACATTGAATCAAAAGCTTCTACAGGTGAAAACATTGAAACAGAAGAAATCGACCTTTCAGACTTTGGAATCGATTCTGATGCAGAAGAAACACCTGTTACCCAGGATGTTGAAGGCTCAAAGATTAAAGAACAGATTGTTGATTATGATCTTTCGGTAGATAACGACAACATGTCTTCAGCTCCAATCGTAAACGAAATTAAATCAGAAGCCGCTCCTGTTCCAGAACAGCCTGTTACAGAAAGTTCAGGTGTTGCAGCCGCTGCTCCTGCCAATACAGTTACATTAGACGAAGCAAGTTCTTCACTTCTCCAGCAGATTGTTGCAGATTTGTCTAATCTTAAGGAAGAAATCAACTCTCTTAAAACAAATCTTGCAGAAATTAAAGCAAAAGAAAGCTCTGGCATTGTAGAAGAGCCGGTTGAAGAACCTGTTGCAGACGAAACAACTGATGATATTTTCGAAGGTATTGAAGAACCTGCAGATCAGGGTGGTTTCTTTGGTTCAAGTGACGATGATGATGACACTCTTGCCCTTTCAACAGATGATTTGAACAAAATCATGAATACATCTGATTTTGTAACTGCTCCTGAAGAATATCCGGAAACAGTTGAAGAAACTGTAGAAGCTCCTTTTGAAGAGACTCCAGAAACTCCAGTTGAAGAAACTCCAGTTGAAGAAACTCCAGTTGAAGAAACTCCAGTTGAAGAAACTCCAGTTGAAGAAACTCCAGTTGAAGAAACTCCTGCTGAAGAAGTTACTTTTGATGAAGTTCCTGTAGAAGAAACACCGGTAGAAGAAGTAACATTCGATGAAACTCCTGTTGAAGAAGCTCCTGAAGCTCCGGCAGAAGAAATTACTTTCGAAGAAGCACCTGTAGAAGAAGTTACATTTGATGAAGTTCCTGCAGAGGAAACACCGGTAGAAGAAGTAACATTCGACGAAGTTCCAGTAGAAGAAACAATCACAGAAGAACCAGTAATTGAAGAAACAATCGTTGAAGAAAGCTCAGATGAACTTCCAGAAACAATTGAGTTCGAAGATTTCTCAAGTTCAACAGAAGAAGTTGCACCAGAAGTTGAAGAAGAAACAGTTTCTGAATACTTTACAGAAGACATTTCTGAAACTCCTGTTGATGAAGATCTTCCTGAAGAAATTGCAATTCCAAACGAAGAAGAACCTGAAGTAATAGAAGAAGATAACAATGACCTTCTTAAAGCAGCCGCTGTTACAGGTGCTGCAGTTCTTGGAGCAGCAGCAATTGCTACAGCAGTTTCTAAGAACCAGGATGAAGAGCCTGAAGAAGAAACAACAGAAGATGTTACAGAAGAAAGCTTTGACGATGCATTCGCTGATGTTGATTCATTCGAAACAGAAGAAGTTCCATCTGTAGAAGAAGCTGCCGAAGACGCAGTTGCTGATGAATCGTTTGAAGACCTCTTCGATACAGCTGACGAAATAATCGCAGAAGAAGAATTACCTGCTGAAGAAACAATAACAGAAGAACCTCTTATTGAAGATATAGTTGAAGAAGAAATAATCGAAAACGAAGAGCCACTCATTGAGGAAACCTTCGTTGAAGAACCAGCTGATGAAGACTTCAGCTTCGAAACAGTTGATGAAGATACAACCGAAGAGCTTCCTGCAGAACCTGAAGCAGCAGAACCTGTAGAAGAAATTGCAGAATCAGAAGAAGTTCCAACTGTTGATTCAATCGAAGATGACTTTGCTTCAGATGACCTTGTTGCAATGAAGAGCGACAATACATTGACTGAAGACCACATTGATTATCTTACAGAAAAAGATGAACCTTCTGTTGATGATGATGAAAATGCAGAGCTTAAGAAAGATATTAAATCTGTTCTCCTCTACATGGATCAGCTTCTTGAAAATCTTCCTGAAGACAAAATTATTGAGTTTGCTAAATCTGACGAGTTTACTACATATAAGAAATTATTCTCCGAATTAGGATTGTCTTAATGGGATTTTTACAACAGGTAGCGGTATTTGAAGAAAATGCTAAACAACAGGAAGCTTCAAATACCGTTCAAAATAATTCAGAAAAATCCAATACTGTTGGTCTTCTTAAAAGAATCATTCGAATGAATGAAAAAAACAGATTGGATTTTTTTGATTATGTAAACAAGTATAATCTTTCTCAATGTGCTGTTTTCAGATTAAACAACGGAATATTCCAGATAAATACCTGCTATGGTTTTGACTGCAATTCGATTTTAAAATCAGTTTCAACTTTAGATTTCTGGGATGGACTTATTCCTCAAAAGAACACTCCACTGCTCTTTTCAAAAAAAGATAATTCTATTCAACCGCTTTATCAGTTTTTTTCAGATAAACTCATAGATGCAATAGATTCAATCGTTCTTTACCGTTCACAGGATGATGTAATTCTTTTCTGTTCTTCATCTTCCATCGAAACACTTGTTGAAGACAAAGACTTTTTTGATCAATTCAGTTCTCTTGATAAGTTTGATTTTGAGTTTGCATTTTCAAATGATGAAGCATATTTTACTGATAATCCTGCAGCAGCTAAAGCAAACACTTACATTATAAATCTTTATGATTCCATCAAAGATTTTATTGATAAACAGAATATTTCAGATAACCAGAAACTCCATTTTGAACAGGTTATTTTTTATAATATTTTTTATTCCTTAAGAAAATGCTTTCCAAAGAATCCTATTGAAGAAGCAGATTATTCAATAAATCTTTACATTCAGGCAAGAAACAGCATCCCAAAACGAATGCTCGAACAGCATCTGATTCTTACACTTAAAGACATTCTTGGAGACAGCAGTTCTAAACTGAAAATTATTCTTGAACCATTATATAATAAAAAAAATAATCAGGCGGCAAACTAAAATTGAATCTCCTGTTTGGTTCATCAAAAGATAACAATCAGACTGTTTCAGCAGACAATCATTACATTCATTCTCCCTACTCCCCGATTAAAGAAGCAGAACGTTTTGTTTCTCTTTTGCCTGCCACAGAATGTGACATAATTATTCTGATTGAACCTGGTTTGCCTTATACGCTGCCTTTTTTAAGAAAAAAATACCCGGATGCAAAAATCGGTATAATCCGACTTATAAAAGATTTTAATGCCTGTAATTCAGACTGGGATTTTGTTTTTGATTATAAAGATGCACAAACCCTTGAAAATTATTTATTATCTTCATTTACAGAAGAACAGCTTTTATGTTCCCAGCTTTTTGACTGGACGCCGACTAAAAATCTTTTTCAATCAGAAAGTACACAAATCTGGCAGACGTATAAAAATGTACTCGAACATTGCCGTACAATACTTATAACACGCCAGTATTTTGAAAAAAAATGGATAATCAATACGTGTAATTATATTAAATATCTTAAAAACAATTATTCCATAATCCGGAAAACTTCAAAACCAATATTAATTGTCTCTTCAGGCCCCAGCCTTAATAAAGTTATTAAACAGCTTTCACAATTCAGGAACAATTGTTTTATAATCTGTCTTTCTTCTGCAATCAGAGTTTTACTTTCCAACAACATTGAACCTGATTTAATTCTTACAACAGACGGCGGTTATTATGCAGGCCAGCACTTAAAGCAGCTGTTTAATTATGAAAACCTTATTTCCTCCGCTCCCTGCGAAGCTTTTATTCAAAAGCAGCTTTTTGAAAAGCTGAACTTAGTTCCCTGTACTTATTCAGATGGCATTTCAAATAAAATGCTGCAGGCGTGCAGCATAAATGCCATAACACTTGAACGTAATGGAACAGTAAGCGGAACAGCCTTAATGTTTGCCTTACAGCTCACTGACAATTACATTTACTGTCTTGGTATGGATTTAGCTCCAGGCAAGGCAACTCAGCATACAGAACCAAATGAACTTGAAATAAATAATTCCATAAAGGATTTCCGTTTATCTAATAAAGAAACCCGTCAGACAAAATCAAGATTCAATTCAGGTTCACTTGCAATTTACAGAAACTGGTTTGAAAACCTGACCGGTTTGAAAAATAAAGTTTTCCGCGTAATAGAAGATCAGGAAAATCTTGGAGAAATAAAAAACATAAATTATTCAGATTTTATAAACAGAATGATTTCTGCAAAAAAATCTTCGCAGGAAAAATCCATATTCCAGAAGCAGAAAGAATATTCATATAACGAAAGATCTCAGAGAATTAAATTACTGAAATCATTTATTGAAAAAAACAATTCCACAGAAGAATGGAAAAAACAAATCTTTCCGGTAGATTTTATTTCAATAAAGCATGCAAAAAATCAGGAAGAAAAAGAATTACTTTTAAAGAATCTTGAAGAAAAGAATCAAAAGCTTTTAAATAAAATAGGGAAGCTTCTCAATTAGTTTGGAGTAATTATGGCAAATAATGTTGATATTTCAGCTTTACTTAATAATTCGCCTCAATTGTATGTTTCCCTTCTTACAGCCAAAAACGGTTCTGTAATTCCTGTTTTTGCAGACGGTAAAACAATGGAATCGCGTTATAATCCCCAGAATGATGCCACCCGTTTTATAGAAACAATTCCTTTTTCATCTTTTTACATTATTCTTGGAATTGGCAGCGGAATTGCCATAGAAGCTTTATTAAATAAATATCCGCAGGCATTTTTTCTCTGTCTTGAAAAATCTCAAAATGATATAAACTTTTTATTACAGATACCTCTTGTAAAAAAGCTTCAGGGAAACTTACATATTAAGTTTGCCTCTATCGAAAATCTTTCAAGTCTGCTTCAATCCCTGTACATTCCATCTGTATACGGCGGCCTTTATGTTGTAGAACAACTCAGCTGGATTCAGGAAAACCAGAATTTTTATCCTTTAATTCAGCAGATTATTAAATCTTCACTGAACATAGTTTCCGCTGATTTTTCAGCACAATCACATTTTGGAAAAATCTGGCAGAAAAACATTCTTGCAAATCTTAATACTTATTCAACTATCAAGCCGCCGCAAAAAAAATTACCTGCAGATTATAAAACAAAAACAGCCGCAATCATTGCTGCCGGTCCATCACTTGAAAAAACATTACCTGCTCTTCTAAGCTCCCGTAATGATTATTATATCATTGCAACAGATACAGCTTATTCATCTTTATTGCAGAATCAAATTATTCCGGATGCAGTTGTTTCAATTGACGGGCAGAATATTTCTCATTCACACTTTTTCGAAAAGAATCTATCGCTTGAATCTACACTTTTTGTTTTTGATTTATGCTCAGATTCATCTGCCGTAAGACATATTTCTAATCTAACAAATAATATTTTATTTTCAGTTTCAGGCCATCCTTTCAGCGAGCTTGTTTATTCTTATTCAAATGATTCTTTTATAAAGCTTTATTCAGGTTCCGGCACAGTTACAATTGCCGCCCTTGATTTTGCAGTAAAATGCGGCTTTTCAAAGCTTGAAGTTTTTGGTGCAGATTTTTCTTATTCAAACTGCAAAGCATACACTAAAGGTACATATCTTGATAAATTATATTCAACAAAAAGCACAAATCTTGAAACTACAGAAAAACAATTCTCAAAGCTTTTATACCGTACAGAACTTATAAAGCTTTCCAACAATAATTCTTTTACAACAACTGTTTTAGATTCCTACAGACTTTCATTTGAACAGTATTTACAGTCTAATAATTACGCATTTTCAAAACAGGAAAACAAATATATTATTTCCATAAAAGAAAATCCAAATCAACCGACTTTTCCGGTAGGGCTCAGCAACTATAAACAAATCATTCAAAGAATATCTGATTCAGCCTCAAAAACACAGGATTTTAACAAAAAAACAACACTTTTTGACCTTAATAACCTTGATATTTCACTTTTACCATTAATCTCCTGGTTAAGATTTTACGATAATAATAACAGCAGTTTTCAAACTTTTTTGAAAAAGGCTTATCAAATATTGTCAAGGATTCTTAATCAATATGAAAAGTAAACTTACCGGCTTTTATTGTTTTTTTGTTGTTTTAATGTTTCTCGTTTCCATTTTTACTTTTGGCTTCAGCGTTTTTTCTGAATACACACAGGGAGAAAACCGCTGTGATTCAAGATTCGAGCAGCTTTCATTAAGCATTAAACAGCTCACAAACAGGAATGCTTTTTTTACAAAACAATTTGATGACCGTTTAAGTGAAATTGTTTTACCTCTTGAAGATTTTGCAGTACTTCATATTAAATATAATTCCGAAGATTATCTTACATTCTGTGCAACAGAAAATGAATACGATGCCCTTAATTCTAAATACATTTACAATAAAGCTTTTTCGTTTTCTACTAATGATGGAACTGTAAGCATTATTGCTGCAATGTATCTTATCCGCCCTTCTGAAATTGCACGCTTTGCAAAAATCTCTTTCTTAATGATTTTAATAACTACGATTATTACAATCATTCTTATAATCATATTAAATCATAACAGCAGAAAATATGAAGCAACTTATACAACTGAAGAAGATGAGCAGCAGCCAGATTCTGGTAAAACAGCTGATGAAATTATTGCAGATATGAATTATTCAAAGCCAGTATTAGACACAACTAACATTACAGCATCTAAACAATTTGAAGAAACACCTGTTGAAGTTAAACCAGTAGAACCGGTTGAAACCTTAACTGCTCCAGTTCAGGAAGAAATACCGGAAGTTAGAACAGAACCTAAGATTGAACCAAAACCAGAACCAGAAAAACCTGCAGAACCAGCTAAACCGGTAAAACCTGTAGCCTACCCTGTTGAAGAAGTTAAACCTATGGTAATTAAGGAAAACGAAAACAAAACACCGGAAGGACTTTTTTCTTCAGAAACAGGACTCGGCTGGGAACAGTATCTTAAACCACGTCTTGAAAATGAATTAAACAGAGCTATAAGTTCAGAAGTTGATTTAGCTTTATTCCTTATTAAAATACCTTGCATTGAAAAATCTTCAGCAGTATTCAAAGAAATCTGCGAATATCTTACCGTTCAATTCCAGTTTAAGGATTTGCTTTTTGAATATAAAGAAGATTCCATTGCTGCAATTAAAATCAATACTGATGTTGATGAAGCTCTCAGCTTTGCAGAAAAGCTTCAGGCTGATATAAACGAAATGCTTAAAGATTATCCTTCAAAGTGTTACATTGGTATTTCTACAAGAACAGTAAGAATGATGTCTGCCGAAAGACTTCTTAAAGAAACTGATGAAGCGCTCATTCACGCTCAGGAAGATGATGATTGTCAAATTATAGCTTTCCGTGCTGATGCAATAAAATACCGTCAATTTATGGAAAACAATTAGTGTCATTGTCGGGCTTGTCCCGACAATCTATTTTTCTTCAGTTCCTTCTTCAGTAGCTTCTTCTTCCGGATACAATTCTTTCCTTAGTTTTTCCAGTTCCTGCTGGATTTTCTCACCATTTTTATTATCAGGGAAAGTCTGCTGGAAAGTTTCAAAATATTTTACGCTTGTTTCATAATCCTTTTTTGCAATATACACTGCAATTAAGTTCTGCATATATTCATCATTTTCAGGATTCTTTTCTACAAGCTCTGAATATATTTTTACGGCTTTGTCAGTATCACCGCTCATTGCATAAATATATGCTATGGAAACCTTTAAGGAATTATTGTCAGGATCTCTTTTCAAAAGATTTTCGTACATTGGAAGCGCATCATTCCATTTAGATTGAAGCGTGTACGTTCTGGCAAGCTTATAATAAACGTTCCAGTAATTATCTTTATTGTTTAAGGCAAGCTTATAATATTCAATTGCTTTATCATACTTTTCCATTCCAAAGTACAAATCTGCAATTGCAAGATATTCATTTGAAAGCTTTTTTGCTTCTGCATTAGTTTTACCTGGAATAGGCACACCGGTAGAAGCACAGCTCACTAAATTACACGGAAAAACAAAACAAAAAAAAGCGGCCAGTAAAATTGCAGTAAAAGTAGTTTTTTTCATTCTATTTCCCCGTGTATTCAAGACTCTTAGCCAAGTACAACCTTTTCAATTTCGTAAAGCTGACTTCTATACAGGCCGGAAATGTTGCTTCCGTAATCTGCAATAAGCTGAATGATGTTTCTTGGAGAATCTTTTGTATCACAGCCGTTCAAGCGGTCACCTGCATCACCAAGACCAGGCATAATGTAAGCTTTTTCGTTCATTACAGGGTCAAGCCACAACGTATAGCATGTACAGTTTTCCAAAGCACGTGTTACGCGGATACTTCCCTTCAAAGTAGAAATTGTATTAAAGAACTTAATTGATTTTGGATGAACTCCCTGGCTCTGAAGATATTTTACAACTGTTACAAGAGAACCGCCTGTTGCATTCATAGGGTCAGCAAAAATCAAATCTTTACCATCAAGCTGTTCAAGATTAAAGAAGGATTTATTCAAATCCATAATGTATTCCATATCATTTTCGTTCTTTGAATCGTTACGGCTGATTTTGAATAAGGCAAAAGGAGTAATGTATCCGTTTGATGAATATTCCTGTATTTCCTTTGACATAATCATACTTGGAAGAAGAGCACCACGAAGCATTACACACATAACTGAGTTTTCAAGCTTGTGATCAATTGCAGGAATCTTATGAACAGCATAGTTCTGAACAGGGAATGTTACAGGAGTTCTTACAACAATATAACCTTTTTTATCTGAATGCTGGTCGGTATAAGCCATTCTGAAAAGCATTTCGTAAGCACGCTGGCTGTAATACATAAACTCCTGATGGTCTGTGCGTTCGTCACGGAGCTTTGAAATTACACGTGAAGCTTCTGCATGAGCTCCTTCTTCAGTAACAAAAGAATATACCCTTACATTCGGATGAGAAGCACATATTTCCTGCATTGCATGTCCCATCTTGTCGTAGCCTTCAATAATTTTCTGCTCATCAACCGGATCAAAAGATTTCATTGTTTCCTTGAACATTTTGTCAAGTCTTTCCAAGTCAAGCAAATCCTGTCTTGTAAGATAACCATCCAAATCTTCTGCCTTAAGAATAATTTTGTCACTTGCCATACGTAAGTCTCCTGTATTTTTAAAAATTTAATAATTTCAATATCTGTTCTTTATTTATATGTACATTCTGTACAATAAGCTCAGAATCATCTCCGTCCTCAACTTCCGAGTTGCTCATTCCCAAAGCAAGCTTTAACAATGCCCTTCCCGCCTTTAAGTATTTATTGCTTGAGAACTTAAATATAAACTTTACTTTATATTTTCCAGCGTCTTCATCATCCTTTACAATTGCACCGGCTACAGTTATGATTTTCAAATCAAGATTAACACCTGTAATTGTAGATAAAAAAGATTTCGGATTATTTGCAAAAAACCGGATTTCATCCTTTGCTTCCAGAAGATAATTGTAAAAGTATTCATCCGTGTGCATTATACTGTCTTCTGCACTAGTTACCTGATCTGCAAAATCCGGTAAAGAAAGTGTATCGTAACGGCCAAGCATCTGTTCAATGCTTCTTCCCATACAGGCAACATTGTTAGCAGGGAACGACATGCTGATATAATCCTCTGAACCTGGAATAACAGCCTTAGTGTAAATCGGGTGCTTTTTTGCTTCGCAGGAAGAACACATAATTACATCCCAACCGTTCTTTTTATTAAGAAACTTTGGAATCATCTTTTTTGGAAAATTACCGTCTATTGCAACCTGTACAGCATCTGAAGAAAATGCTTTTTTTGTAGTATTAACTCCAATATAAGCGGTATTAATTCTGGCGATAATTCTTTCAATTTCGTGCTTTGCAAGACCCGAAACGTTATCACTTATTATTTTTTCAATAAGTTCATTATCAACATTATTCGGTACTGCAAAATAAAGATTGCTCTGATTATCAAGCAGAGATAATGCTTCTACTTTCCTGCCCTTTGGCATTGTCATACAGGAAGAAAACAAAAATGCAACTGTACAAAAAATAACCGACAGCCCAAATAATTTAGACCATCGGTTACAGTGATTAAGCTTTTTCAATCAAAATGCTCCATGTTTTATCATCAGCTTCAATAGCGATTCCGTCTGCAATTGAATCTTTCCAGCTTATATCAACGGCCAGTGTTTCGCTTGAAATAAACTCAGAGAACATTGAATAAGCATCCTTGAGTTTTTCATCACCGGAAAGAACAATCTTAATTCTGTCGGTAACATTATAGCCGTTTTCCTTACGCTGATTCTGAATACCTCTGATTAAGTCGCGGACATAGCCTTCTTTTTTCAGCTCGTCGGTAACCTTTGTATCAAGACCAACTGTAAGTGTTCCATCATTAAGAACCTTGAGGTCATCTTTTTCGAAGCGTTCAACCAAAACCTTTTCGCTGTCAAGCTCAACAGAAGTTCCTTCAACATCAATTGTAAGCTTTGTTCCGTCAAGGATTGACTGAATCTGTTCGCTTGTAAGAGTTGCAATTATTCCTGCTGCAGCCTTCATCTTAGGACCAAGCTCTTTTCCAAGAACCTTAAAGTTAGCTTTTGCCTTATATTCAACAAGCTCATCTTCTCTTTCGTGGAAAATTACTTCCTTAACATTAAGCTCTTCGCGGATACAGTCTTCCATTTCTGCAAGAACCTTTTTCTCTTCTGCATTGCGTGTTACAAGTGCAACGTTTGCAAGTGGCTGACGGTTCTTTAGGTTGAATGTATTTCTAAGGCTGTGACCCATAGAAACTGCTTTCTGTACTGTTGCCATCTTGAACTCAAGTGGTTCATTTATCCAGTCCTTATTTGGCTCCGGATAATCACAAAGATGTACAGATTCTTTGTCTTCAGGATTCTTAAGGTTCTGATACATTTCTTCTGTAATGAACGGTACAAATGGAGCAGCTGTTTTTGCAAGAGTCTTTAATGCAATGTAAAGTGCTTCGTAAGCTTCTGTTTTGTCGTTGTCGTTTTCAGATTTCCAGAAACGGCGGCGGCTTCTGCGGATATACCAGTTATTTAATTCATCAATAAACTTAACAATCGGGTCAATAGCTGCAGACAAATCATAAGCATCAAGTGCTGCACCAACTTCCTTTACAAGATTCTGTGTAATAGACAGAAGCCATGCATCAAGAGGATTAGATGGTGTTTTTTCATCAAAAAGATGACCTGTAGGGCTGACCTTATCAATATTTGCATAAGTTACAAAGAATGAATAAGAGTTCCACCAAGGAATTATGATTGATTTTAAGATATCTCGTACACCATCATCTGAGTAGCGGATTTCATCAGCCTTAACTACAGCAGAGTGCATTAAGAACAGACGGATTGCATCTGCACCAAACATATTTATTGCATCAACCGGGTCTGTATAGTTGTGCAGAGATTTACTCATCTTGCGGCCGTCATTTGCAAGTACAATTCCGTTTACAATACAGTTTTCAAAAGCAGGCTTGTCAAAAAGCTGTGCTGCAAGAACAGTAAGTGTATAGAACCATCCTCGTGTCTGGTCAAGACCTTCAGAAATAAAGTTTGCAGGGAAATTAGCTTCAAACTTTTCTTTATTTTCAAATGGATAATGTACCTGAGCGTAAGGCATTGAACCAGATTCAAACCAGCAGTCAAAAACTTCCGGGATTCGGCGCATTGTACCTTTTTTACACTTTGGACAGGTAAATGTAATCTTATCTACAAACTGTTTGTGCAAATCTTCAGGATAAGTTCCGCTCAAGTCTTTAAGCTCCTGGCGGCTTCCTACACAAACTGCATTTTTACAGTCAGGGTCGTCACAGCGCCAGATTGGCATAGGATTTCCCCAGTAGCGGTTGCGGCTTACAGCCCAGTCTCTTGAACCGGCAAGCCATTTTCCAAAGCGGCCTTCCTTAATGTGGTTAGGCTGCCAGTTAATTTTTGAGTTTGCATTGAGTAACTTATCGTGGTAATCTGCAACCTTTACAAACCAGGAACCGATTCCCCGGTAAATAAGTGGAGAACCACATCGCCAGCAGTGAGGATATGAGTGAACTACTGTATCACGTTTTACAAGCTTGCCTTCATTCTTAAGTCGGGCGATAATATCCTTATCACATTCTTTTACAAAACGTCCTTCATAATCATAAACTTCTTTTGTAAACTTGCATTCTGCATCAATTGGTTCTACATTTGGTACACCGCTTCCTCTGAATACCTTATTGTCTTCTTCACCAAAAGCAGGAGCAATATGAACAATACCTGTACCATCTTCTGTAGAAACATAAGCTGCATTGAACATACGGAATGCACCTTTTTCGCATTTCTGATTTGTTTCTGCAGCACATACAGCAGGATCTTTAAGGTTTGCAAAATAAGGGAAAAGTGGCTCGTATTCAGCATCAACAAAATCCTTACCTTTTGCACGGTAAATGATTTCGTAGCCTTCTTCGCTCTTGTAGTAAGCAGAAAGACGGGCTTCTGCAAAAATATAATAATCACCGGATTCTTTATCCAGGATTTTTACATAATCAATATCAGGTCCCATACAAAGACCAAGATTGCTTGGCAATGTCCATGGAGTTGTTGTCCAGGCAAGGAAGTATGTTTTTCCGTTTGCCATATCTGGGTCTTTTACACCTGCAGGAGCTTTTGTTACCTTAAAACGTACTGTAACAGTAGGATCCTGAACATCCTTGTAGCCCTGGGCAAGCTCGTGTGTAGAAAGTACTGTAGAACAGCGCGGACAGTATGGAAGAATGTATTTTCCTTCGTAAATAAGGCCTTTATCCCAGAGTGATTTTGCAACCCACCAGATTGATTCCATATATTCAGGATTCATTGTCTTGTAGTCGTTATCAAAATCTACCCAGCGGCCCATTCTTGTAATAGTCTGGCGCCATTCAGATGTATAACGCAAAACAGAAGCACGGCAAGCCTCGTTAAACTTATCAATACCCATTGCTTCAATTTCGTGTTTTGAGTTTATGTTTAATTCTTTTTCAATTAAGTTTTCAATTGGAAGTCCATGACAGTCCCAGCCAAAGCGGCGTTCTACATGTTTTCCCTTCATTGTCTGGTAGCGTGGAATAATATCTTTAATTGTTGATGGAATGAAATGACCAAAATGTGGAAGACCTGTAGCAAATGGAGGTCCATCGTAAAAAACAAACTCTTCGGCCCCTTCTCTCTGGCTCAAAGATTTCTTAAAAATACCATTATTTTCCCAAAACTTAAGAACTTCTTCTTCCTTCTCAGGAAAATTAACTTTTGGATCAACCGGTTTAAAACTCATTTATTTACCCTTTTATGCATATTTTGAATCAAAATATATTATCATAAAACAGGATTTTATTCTATAAATAATCAGGTTATTGTAATTATTTTATTTTCTTACTATAATTAATATAAATTAAAAAGAAGAGGGGCTTTTTAGTGGTTAAAGAAGATAATAGCGTGCAGAAAATAGAAAAAGCACCAGACCGTCTTAAAGTACTTGAACGTATTGAAGAATACGAAAAAAACGGCTGGTGGTCAAAAGATGTAGAAGACGACCCGCCAACTATTCCACTTACCCCAGACAAAGTTGATTATCTGAATAAAAAACTTATAAATAAGATTCTAAGCAAAATCATTACCCGTAAAGCAGAAAAATTCATTGACGACCTTATTGCCTCAAAAAAGCTCATCATTAAAGATGTGCGCGGACTTGAAAACTTCACTTCGCTGGCCAATCAAGGCACCGTCATCACCTGCAACCACTTCAATGCCTTTGACAATTTTGCGATTCATCATGTTGTACTACCCTACCTACACAAAGAGCACAGGGAGCTTTACAAAGTAATCAGAGAAGGAAATTACACCAATTTTCCCGGTCTGTACGGACTTTTCTTCCGTCACTGTCACACACTTCCTTTAAGCAGTAACTTTTCTACAATGAAAAAGTTTATGGAAGCAATGGACGTTTTATTGAAGCGCGGAGAAAAGGTTCTTGTTTATGCAGAACAGGGAATGTGGTGGAATTATAGGAAACCCAGACCTCTAACAAGCGGAGCATTCAGTTTTGCCGTAACAAGCAACGTTCCTGTACTGCCAATGTTTATTACCATGGAGGATTCTGACATAATCGGAGATGACGGTTTTCCGATTCAGGAATATACACTTCATATTCTTGAACCACTATTTCCGGATCCAAACAAATCCAGAAAGGAAAACATTAATTTTATGAAGGAGAAAAATTACCAGATGTGGAAGAAAGTCTATGAAGATTTCTACGGCATTCCACTTGTGTATCAAAAAAATGATGCGCTTGATACCACATCTGATAAATGATACTATTAAATTATGAATAAAAAATACAAAGAAATACCAATCTTTTTTGCATCGGACAATAACTACGCACCTTATCTTGTTGTAGCACTCAAATCACTTTTAGCAAACGCTTCAAAAGAATATTTTTATAAAATCCACGTACTTACTTCAAACATGTCTGATGACAACAAGCTTGTACTTTTACGTGAACTTACATTCAATTCTTCAATTGAGTTTATAAATCTTTCTAAAGAAACAGAAGCAATTAAAGACAAGTTCCACCTCAGGGACTACTATTCAATCGATACTTATTACCGTTTCTTTATTGCAGACTTATTCCCAGAGTATGACAAGGTAATTTATCTTGACAGCGATATAATCGTTCTTGGTGATATTTCTGACCTTTATTTCTACAACATTTCAAACTACCTGCTTGGTGTTGTACAGGAACAGGTAATGGCTCACAATGAATGCTTTTCTGATTATGTAGAAAAAGCACTCGGTGTAAAATGCAAGAACTATTTCAACGCCGGAATCCTGCTTATGAACTCAAAGCTTTTCCGCCTTTACAACATTCAGTCTAAGTTCTTTAAGCTTATGAGCAGATTCAAGTTCCGTGTTACTCAGGATGAAGATTATTTGAACGTAATCTGTAAGGATAAAGTTAAGTACCTTGACCTTGGCTGGAATAAAATGCCTTTTGAAGAAACAGGTTTTGATGATGTTGATTTAAAGATTATTCACTACACTCTGGGCTGGAAGCCTTGGCATTATGAAAATGTACGCTACGAAGAATATTTCTGGCAGTATGCTTCACAGACAGAGTATTACGAGCTTCTTCAGAATCAGCTTAAAACTTATGGTGAAGACAAAAAGCAGAAAGATATGGAATCTTATGAAAATCTAAGGAATATGGCGATTGCTGATACTCTTGATTATTATAACTACAAAAATACAATGGAACGTGAACAGCGAAGAAAGTATATTTCACGAGGTTTAAAGACAATCATCAATATACCTGGAATCCGCTTTATTTCACGCTTTATTGGAACTCAGAGTTACAGATTGTTAAACTTTATATCTGCGTTCAGAAACAGAGTAAGAAACGCTTCGTAGTATTCAGCAGGAACTATTATGGCTTTATATTTAATTTCAATCATTGGCGGCGATGCCCTTATAATTTTGTTTAATCTTTTGTTCAGCAGAAATTATTTTCCTGAACTTACAGTACCCTACATCATCATTGCGTCCATTCTTGCAGCAATTGTTGTTATTGCAATTGATGGTGTACTCGCAACCTTTATAAGACGCTGCCTGCCGGAAAAATGGTTCAGTTATAATGTAAAGCTTCATAATGTTTCTAAAGCAGAATGTAAGTTTTACGAAAAGCTTGGCATAAAGCATTGGAAAGACAAGGTACTGGAACTTGGTGTTTTTACAAGCTTCAGTAAAAAAACAATTGCAGATCCACACAGCCGTGAATACATGGAAAGATTTATTCTTGAATGTAATTACGGCGCTGTAATTCATCTGGCAAATGCAATTCTTGGTTTTCTTCTGATTCTGTGTTATCCGCTTAAATACTGGTTAATTATTCCTTTTCCAGCCTGCATTATAAACTTTATTCTCAGTATGCTGCCTTATATGATTCTTCGCTATAATGTACCACGCTTACAGAGAGCAAGAAATCTTTTGGAAAAGAAAGAAGAACGCGAAAAAGCAAAAGCTCAAGCAGAAACAGAAACTGAAGAATAATTTACAGCCTTATTTTTCCCAGAGCTTCATCTTCATTTTAATTAACTCTGTACACTGATTGTTTATTTCAATCATCCCCATTTTTATGATATTTTCACGCATTTCTTCCCAGTTTGAATCAAAATCTTTTTCAGGCGCAAGAATCATTTTTATGAGGCTTTCTTTTACATAATCATCAACTTCGCTTATTACTTTTGTCATCTGTGAAGAAAGCGGATACTGCCAGACCTGACCATGCTTTGAAACACCAAGCTCCTGAGATGTTGGAAAAAGATCTGCCCAAAGCTCGGCACCGTAAGCAGAAAGTGTTTCTTTTTCTGCAGAAGAATAATTTTCAATTATGTTTTCTTTATAAAGCTTTGCCATTGGGTTTCCGGTAGAATCTATATAACCGCCACCCGCTTCCGGGAAAGGATAAATGTATCTTCCTACCCCATCATTTTCATCAATATTCGGATAAGCAACTCTACGTCCATTTTTATCATAATAATAATGTTTGCCTTCAATTCCCCAGTTTACAAGAATCTGAGCTTCTTCCGAACACATCCAGTCAAGAAACTTAAATGCCCTTACAGGGTTCTTACAATCTTTTGAAATTGCAATTCCCCAGCCTCCTGAATAACCGTAATCTTTTAAGGCCGGGTCCTTGTAATTTTCATTATATGTTACCGGAAGAAAAGCAAACGTTCTCTGGTCCAAATCATTTTGAACAAGATACCTGTTTATATCCTTTAAGCCCCAATATGGATAGCTTGTTCCAAGTACATATCCGTCTTTCAGCTTTGAGTTCCACACATCTATATCCTGAGTAAAGCTTTCCGGGTCTAGAAGTCCTTCGTGATAAATCTTATTAAGCCATTTGTAAAACAGCTTCATTTCCGGATACAAAAACTTATAGGTAGCTTCCATTGTTTCCTGGTTTACAATCCACTGCCCATCATCAGGATACCCTATTACATAGTTTCCGGGATTTGAAAGCCCAAGATACCAGTACCAGCTGTCTGTAACAAGCGAAATACCTATTGTCTTATGTCCGTTTATTTCCGGATATTTTTTCATATATGCCAGCAGAATGTTTTCGTAATCTTCAAGAGTTTTAATACGCGGATAACCAAACTCTTTAAGCACGGCATTTTGAATCGGCATGTTACCTGAAACTTCCATAACTTTATTTTTTATTTCGTAAGTTCCAACAGAATAAATGTACGGATTATCCAGAGTATACCTCAGGCGCGAAAGCTGGTCGCCGTAAAGCTTTTTCATATTCTGGCCGTATTTTTCTATATATTCATCAAGCTTTATTACTGCATTCTGTTCAATAAGCTTTGAAAGATTTCCTTTTGCGTAAATAAAATCCTGATAGTTTGCATTTGCAATCATAAGATTTATTGCATCGTCCGGAGTTTCTGTGGAATACTCAAACTTTAGTGTTACGCCTGTACGCTTTGTAATTTCCTTTGCAATCAGGTCGTTGAAATACTGCGGCTTTGATAAATCAGATGAAAAAAAAGTAAAGGTAACAGGGGCTTCTACAGCTTCCTTTGGCTTTTTATTACATGAAATAAAAACACAGGCAATCATAAACAGCATAAGAATAAGTGTTTTTTTTCCGCTGCCCTTACCAGTGCTGTCCGTAGAATCTGTATTTTCAGAGCTTCCATTTTTAAACTCCTTAGGAGTCATTCCCGTACTCTTTTTAAACTTCATAAAAAAGTAATCGGTATTTGCATAACCTACAAGTTTTGAAATCTGATAAATCTTTAAGTCAGTGTTTAACAGCTTATCCTTTGCATCTTCAATCCTCAGGTTATCCAGATAAGTATTAAACTGTTGGCCTGTGTATTTTTTAAACCTTTTTCCAAGATACGCACTGTTACAGTTGAACATATCACCCAGAGCTTCAAGCTTTAAGTCCTGCGTGTAATTTGCCTTTACATACGCAATCACTTTTACAATTACAGAATCAGCAGTATTAAAATTAAAGTTTTCAATAAAAGCATCAAGAACGTTTGTAAAATATTCAAACACCTGTTCAAAGGTTTTCTTTTCAAGGATATTAGGAACTACATCAAACGTCGAACCATCCGTAATATCTCGCTGAGGATACTTTGAAGTAATTCTGTTCCTGAGCTCAAGAAGACAGTAGATAATGTTTTTCTTTGTTACCGATTCAGAAAGTACCGGCTTGAAAAAACATTCATACAATTCTTTTTTTGTACTTTCCAGCTTTTTCTTATCATAAGTTTCAATGCAGAAAATCAAAGTTTCTATATGTTTATTTATTGTCTGAGTAAACTCACTTTGTTCTTTTTCTTCTGACTGGCTGTTTTCTTTGAGATTCTGATTTGAAGCCGCTAATTCCGGGCTTATGCATTTTTCTTTATCAAAATAAAACAGGAACTTTTTGTTTTCCGTTGCCTGATTGTAAGATTTTACAAGACCATCCAGTCCTTTACAGTTTTCTCCACTTGTTATAAATGTTCTTGTTTCATGGAGCGAGGCAACTCTTTCTATGCAATTCTTCACCCCTTTTGCGTTAGAGGTTTTTATAATTAAAAGAATATCTTCGTTTTGATTCATTATTACTTTTGTAAAAAATGAAAAATAATTATTTATTGCTTTAGTAAGCTCTTTTTTATACTCTGCAGGATAATAATCAAGATTAAAGATTACAGCCTGATAGAACGAGTTTTCTGAATCTTCAAAAAAAACAGAATCTGTAGGATTTTTCATTTCCTGCGAAGCTTCTGTTTTAATCAGTTTTAAAAGATAATCTTTAGTTTCAAGCTCTTTTGCGTTCTTTGAGTTTTCCTTAAGATTTTTCTGTTCGTTTATTTCTTTTGCAATATTGCGTACATTTTTTTCCAGTTCATCTTCATCTACTGGTTTTAAAAGATATGCTTTTGCACCATAATTTAAAGCATCCTTTGCAAACTCAAACTCAGAAAAGCCTGTAAGAATAATAAAAGCAGGAAGTGTAAGATTATTTTTTGTAAAATATTCAGTCACCTGTTTTATTACATCAATACCAGTCATTCCAGGCATTTTTATATCAAGCATAACAAGATGCGGGCGTAAATCAATAATCTGGCTGACGGCATCTTTTCCGTTGGAAGCTTCTCCGCAAAGCATAAAGCCACAATCTTTCCAGTCAATAATGCATTTTAATCCGTTGCGAATAATCTCTTCATCATCTGCAATAAAATAATTAAGCATCTGCCGCCCCCTTTTTTATATCCCTGCTTAGATTACTGGAATCTTTATCTTAACCGAAGTACCTTCTCCAAGTTGACTTTCAATTGAAATACCGTATTCCTGCCCATAAAATAATTTTATTCTGGACTGAACATTTATTAATCCTATGGAAGATGAATAATCCTCAGGCTTGCTGCAGGTTAGCTTTTCGTTTAAATCTGCCAGCTTATCTTCCGGTATGCCACAGCCATTATCCTTTACTTCTATGCTCAAAATATTCTGCGCATTTACATCATTATTTTCCATATTGATAATTATGTAAATAAAACCGCCGGATACTTTATCTTCAAGTCCGTGACTGAATGAGTTTTCTACAATCGGCTGAATTAAAAACGGAAGCACCTTTATGTTAGTTATATCACACATAGTCATAACATCATAAGAAACACGCTCCCCAAAACGCATGTGCTGAATTGTAAGATAATTCTGAACCGCATTTAATTCATCTATGAGCGGCCCTGGTTGACCTTTTACAGAAAGGTTGTACCGCAATAAAGAAGCCAGAAGCTTCAACATAAGTGCAACATCCTTCTCTCCCGAAGCAATTACCTTCATTCGTATAGTTTCAAGCGTATTAAAAAGAAAGTGAGGATTTATTTGAGTAGAAAGCATTTTTAGGCTTATTTCATTCTGGCGTGATGCAAGCTGTTCCTTTTCCAGATTCTGAACATAAAGCTTGTTTATTAATTCCTTAAGGTTTGCAGACATTTCGTAAATAGATTCATAAATCTGTTCAAACTCATCTTTACCGCCAATTGTAGGTTCAATTTCAAGATTGTTTTCTACAACTTTCGTAATTCCAATCTGAACCTTACTTACACGCCTGTCTATATAGTTAGAAAAGATTGTAAGTACAAGGAAAGAAAAGCTGATTAAAAGAATAATTACAACAACAAGAATTGCAAGTATTTTGAGCGTAACCTTTGTAAGTTCGAAAATCGGGATAATATAAATGATTGAAAAATAAATTGAAATTGTATTTTTTGGAACAAACTTTTCGTGAAAAAGTCCTACCTTTTCATTGTTCAATTTTATGGTTTGTATTTTGCTTTTGTTTACAGGATTCATTGTATATTCAATCAGAGTTTTTTCATCTTCTTCTGCCAGATCTTCAATTGAAGTATACAAAATTGTATTGTCGTAAGTTATTACAGTTTTATAAAAAAGATTTGAAAGATTTTTTTCAATTACATCAGGGGCAATGTTTATTACAAGAACACCGCAGAATTGCCCTGTAGAAGTACTCCAGATTGAACGTATCAGCGAAAGATATTTCTTTTTAGAAATGCTGTCTGTTTTATAAACCCAGTAAGCCTGTCCGCTGTATAGCTTTGCATTCTGGTACCATTCTTCTGCCATTATGTTTTTATCAGCCTTGATTATAAACTGATTATCAAGAAGCGTCTGATTTTCCGTATATATTCTGTAGCTGGCAACTTCATTGTAGGTCTGCAGATAATTTTCAAAAAATGTCATTGCAGCATAATCAGAATATACATCCTGAATGTTTTTATACTCTTTGAGCATTACAGTCTGAAGCTGCCTGTTTACATAAATCCTGTCTGAAAGCTTCTTTATCTGGCGCAGTGTATTGTCAAAAACAAGTTCTGTCTGTTCAAGGTTTTTCTGAATGTCGCTCATTTCTTTTTTGAGCATTTCATCAAAAAGGAAAAAACAGCATATAGCAGAAACTGTAATTACCGGAACAAGGAAAAACAGAAGGAATAAAACGCGGATACTTTTTCTAATAGGAATATCATTTAATTTGTAAAAAAAATGTGAATGCTTTCCTTTCATCAGGATTATATTATATCATAAAGAATGGAAAATTGTAATTTGTATTTAATCTACGGGAAGCAGGCAACTAACGTGGAGGATTAAGCTCTTTTCCACGCACACCAAACGCTCTCTGTCTTTCCCTAACCTGCTGTACAAGAATATTGTCTTTTTCCAGATAATCAATTAAGTCCCAGTGCCAGTCTAATTCCTTTGGCGGGAATAATGGAGGCGGATCAGGCTTACGCCTTGAGTTTGCGGCTTTTACAATATTCATTAAGGCTTCAAAATCATTTTTATCAACAATCTTAATCAGATATTCTTTATCTTTTTTAGCCATTAAGGTTTTGTTTGCATTAAAATAGTATTCTGCAGGTTCAAAATTAACAGGACCCTGCGTATTTCTTATTTTTTTACTTCTTCCATGGACATTTGTATACTGATTATTCGCATAAAAAAGATATTTTGGAACAATGTATTCATCATTTTCATATTCAAAAATAACGGATTTATCACGTTCATCGCGCATTTCGACATCACTGAGCCAGTAACGAATATCATACATTTTTGCACCGTCAACTACGAGCAGCCCGATGTTTGTATCAATAACCTGTGAGTTTAATGTAAAACCACGTGTATCAATGTTGCCAATCCAGTAACCGTTTTCTGTTATTGTAAGATTTCCTTTTTCATCATAAAACTTCTGATTGTTTTGATTGTATTGCGGGTCTTTTTTATAAAAATCGATGAATAATCTTCCTTTTATGATGGCCGCCGGGATATAGTTTTTTTCATGTTTTGAATAAGTTGTAATCATTTCAAAGGAGCAGCTGTCATCATCAGAAGTAAAATCGTCTATTTTATAAGGAATATATTCAGCTGTTTTATGAGTTGCGGCATTTCGTGTACGGGTTTCCCTTTCTGCAAAAGACTCAGGTTCTGCGGCTCTGTCAAAATACCAGCCGTAATATTCCTTAAGAATTATCACAAGTTCAGGATTTTCATTTTCCGGCTGCTGTTCAAAGAAAACAAATCTATCCTTGCCTTCCCAAATCCCAAGCAAAGGCTCAGGTAAATCACTGGAAAACACAGGAAAAAGAAAAAATAAAGCCAGTAAAACTGAAAATCCTTTTTTCATATATCTTAGATTATCGGCATTTGCTAGCAACTTTTTCAATAAAACTTTATACTACAGGTATGACCTATTTAGCAAAACTTGGCGAACTTACATTAAAAGGCTCCAATCTTCAGGAGTTTGAAAATCTTTTAAAACATAATGCAGCAGCATGTCTTTCAGGGCTTGGCTGTAAAATCTCCCTTATGGCGGGCCGACTTTATATAGATTGTGATGATTCTGCGGCCGAAAAGGTTGAGTTTACACTTAATCATCTTCTTGGAATTACCGGCTGGGCAAAGGCAACTGTCTGCGAAAAAACAATAGAAGCTATAAATGATGCGGTTTATGAAAATGCAAAGATTCAGGCAGATAAAGGGTGCAAAACCTTTAAGATTGATGCGCGCCGTTCAGATAAAGGCTTTCCGCTCACCTCTTACCAGATTTGCTGCGAAAGTGCAGGCAGAGTTGAACAGCTGATGAAGGTTGATGTTCATAAGCCAGACTGTACAATTTATGTTGAAGTACGTGAACGTGTTTTTGTTTATACAGATTCAGAAACCGGTTGCCGTGGATTACCTGTCGGTTCTTCTTCAAAGGGCCTTTTGCTTCTTAGTGGAGGACTTGATTCTCCGGTCGCAGGTTACAGAATGCTACGCCGCGGTATGAAAATTGAATGCTGTTATTTCCATTCATACCCTTACACTTCTGATGAAGCAAAACAGAAGGTTGTTACGCTTGCACAAAAGCTTGCTTATTACGGAATTAAGACTTACCTCAACATAATTCCTTTTACCGATGTTCAGATGAAGATTAAGGAAAAAGCACCTGAAGCGTGGTCTACACTTATGCTCCGTGTTTGTATGATGAAGGCAGCCAATATGCTTGCAAAACGCTGTAAGGCAAAATGTATTATCACAGGTGAAAGCCTTGGACAGGTTGCAAGCCAGACTATAGAAAACATGACTGTTACTGAACATTTTTCTGCGTTCCCTATGATGCGCCCATGCTGCGGACTCGATAAAGAAGAAATTATTCAAACCTCACAGTTCATCGATACTTACGAAACTTCAATTCTTCCTTACGAAGACTGCTGTGTTCTTTTCAGCCCCCGCCATCCTGTTTTACGCGGAACCGTTGAAGAAGCGGAAAAAATCTATGCAGAGCTTGACGTAGATGAGCTGATTAAAAAGGCTTATGATGCCAGGGAAATTGTAAAGCTTACCTTTGACGACGAACCCGAATGGAAAACAGGACAGGAGGGATAATGAAAAAAGAAGAAAAAGAAGTTATTTTTAATCTTCTCAAAACAGCTGATTCGTATGCCAGCGGATATGTTAGAAAACCGTTTCAGAATACGCCTGTTTTTAGTGATGATGTTATGACTGAAACTGAACAGCCACAGAAAGTTTCAGAATCAGCTGCGCAAACAGAAATCACGGAAACTCAAACTGTCGCACAAGCTGTAGAACCAGCTTCTCCTGATACCGCAGAAACAGTTCCGTCACAACTGACAGAAACAGGTTCCTCTCAAACTACAGAACCTGTCTCACACGGAATGTCTATCTCTGAGCTTAATGCTAAAATCTTACGCTGTACCCGCTGCCAGCTTGCACGCACCAGAAACAATGTTGTACCCGGTCAGGGAGTTGAAAATCCGCTTGTACTTGTTGTGGGCGAAGGTCCGGGCTACGATGAGGATATTCAGGGAATGCCGTTTGTAGGAAAAGCAGGAAAGCTTCTTGATAAAATGCTTGCCGCAATCCAGCTTGACCGCAACCAAAACTGCTATATTGCAAATATTGTAAAATGCCGTCCACCTAATAACCGAGACCCATTGCCGGAAGAACAGGCTGCCTGCATTTCTTTCCTAGAAGCACAGATTCATATACTCAAACCAAAAATGATTCTCTGTATGGGAAGAATCTCCGGACAAAAGCTTTTGAATACAGATACACCTGTTGGTCAGCTCCGCGGAAGCTTCCACGATTATAACGGTATTCCTCTGCTTGTAACTTACCACCCGAGTGCCCTTCTCCGCAACGAAAGCCTTAAACGTCCGGCCTGGGAAGACTTAAAACTATTCAAGAGAAAACTTGACCAGATAACAGCTATAACAAATTAAAATATGCAGTATCTTGAGATTATCTTAAACCTTCCTGTAAACCAGGGTTTTACTTATTCTTACATTCCTCCCGAAAAAGAAAAGCCTGAGCTTGTTCCACAGATTGGCAAGCGTGCAGAAATTATGTTCGGGAATAAAAAAACAGAAGGTTTTATAATCAGCATTTCAGATAAGATACCGGAAAACTGTCCTGTAGAAGCAAGCAAAATCCGTCCTGTAAAAAGGATAATTGATAAGGAACCACTTTTCGGCGAAGAGCTTATTGAAATTGCAAAGTGGGTTTCTCATTATTATTTGTGCACACTTGGCGAAGCTGTTTTTTCCATGATTCCAAGCGGAAGGCGTGATTCAAGTGCCGGCGGCTTTGCCTTTGAAGAAGAAGTCGGCTCTAAAACTGCAAACACTCTTTCTCCCGAACAGTCTAAGGCAGTTGATGAAATATTAGGTACAACTAACAAAAACTCTTCGAACTATTCAAATACTTCAACTACCACAACTTCCGGCAATCTTTTTCACTATTTGTACGGACCTACAGGCAGCGGTAAAACAGAAGTGTTTCTTTCACTTGCAGAAAAAATTCTTGCACAGGGAAAAGGTGTAATTTATCTCGTACCGGAAATCGGCTTAACAGGACAGGTTGTTCAGTCAGTTACACAGCGCTTTGGAAAAACTGCTGCGGTTTTACATTCAGGGCTCACTCCATCTCAGCGTCTCAACGAATGGCACAGAATAATCCACAGAGAAGCACGTGTTGTAGTTGGCGCCCGTTCCGCTGTTTTTGCACCTGTTCCGGACCTTGGCTTAATCATAATTGACGAAGAACATGATGGTTCATATAAATCAGGCAATAATCCGCGCTATCATGCAAGACAGGTTGCAATGTACCGTGCAATGAACTTAAAAATCCCGCTTTTGATGGGAAGTGCAACACCTTCTGTAGAAGCCTGGTACGGTATGAATAAAGGAACTATAGTCCGCCACACTTTAACAAAAAGGCTTGCCGGCGGAGAAATGCCTCATATCTACTGCATAGATTTAACGTATTACCCGAATGACGGGTGTATTTCAAAACCGCTTGAAGACGCAGTAAAAAAAGCTCTTGCAAAAAAACATCAGGCAATTTTATTTTTGAACAGACGCGGCTTTACTCACTTTTTCCGCTGCAATTCCTGCAATTTTGAGTTAGTCTGCAAAAATTGTTCTGTTCCACTCACCTATCATAAAAATGAAAACCGACTGCGCTGTCATTATTGCGGCTGGTCTGTTGTGCCACCGGAAAGCTGCCCACAGTGCGGCTCACTTGATATTGGTTCTTCCGGTTTTGGTACAGAATACATTGAAGCAGAAACAAAAGCTAAGTTCCCAAATGCAAGAATTATCAGACTTGATACAGATGTTTTAAAAAACAAGGAACAACTGCTCACTTCCCTTGAAGCCTTCAAGCGCGGCGAATACGATATAATGCTTGGTACACAGATGGTTGCAAAAGGCTTAAACTTTCCCAACCTTGAGCTTGTTGGTGTAATTCTTGCAGATGCAGGCCTTCATCTTCCAGATTTCCGCGCCGGGGAAAGAACCTTTTCACTTATCACACAGGTAGCGGGTCGTGCAGGGCGTTATTTCCCTGATGGAAAAGTTATTGTTCAGACTTACAGCCCGGGACGTGAACCGGTCTTATATGCCTGCAAAAACCAGATTGAAGATTTTTACAATTCAGAACTTCAGCAGCGGGAACTTCTTGAGTTTCCGCCATTCAGCCGTCTTGTAAGGCTTGTATTCCGCTGCTTTGACAGACAGAAAGCAGAAGAAACTGCAAATGATGCAGTCCGCATTTTACAGGAAAATATTCCGACTGGTACAAAAAAAGGCATTCAGATTATTGGTCCTGCTGAATGCCCTATAGAAAAAATCAATTCTTCCTGGAGATTTCAGATTCTTTTAAAATGCTCCTCTGTTACGCCACTGCAGACTATGGCAAGAAAACTTCTTTTTGAATACAAGCATAATCCAGCCGTATACATTGAATATGACGTGGATCCTGTTAGTTTACTATAACAGAATCAAATATGTCTTCTTACACCGTCAAATTTTATTTCGTAGAGGAAGAGCCCGTTTGGAGGAGCAGTAACTCCGGCTTTTGTTCGGTCGTGTGAAACAAGGATTTTTTCCATGGAATCAGGCGCTGAGTTAGTTTTATCTAACCCGACAAGAGTTCCGGTAAGAGTACGCACCATCTTCCATAAAAATGCATTTGCTTCTATCTGGAAAACGAGTAAATCATTTCCCCATATATCTTTCTGCAGAAAAAATGATGCTGAATCAATATACCTGTTGTTTGAAAGGCTGTCGTCTCCGCTTGCCGCAAAGGAAGAACAATCAAGCTCTCCGTGAAGGCATTTACAGAAATGATTAAGCCGTTCAAGATTCGGATTATATTTTGGTACATACCAGCTGTAGCGTGAATTGTTTGCTGCCTGATTTTCTGCATAAGAGATAAAATAACGGTATACACGGCTTGTTGCAGATTTTCTAGCGCTGAACTCTTCCGCTACTTCACAGGCTTTCATTATCCTTATGTCGTGTGGAAGAAAAGCATTTAAAGCAAGTACATAATTTTCTGCGGGAATTGAATCAATTGGAGAATAAAAGTTTGCAGCCTGACCGAGTGCATGAACACCACTATCGGTGCGACCGGAACCATAAAGTGTTACCGGCTGCTTGTGAACCTTAAAAAGAGCTTTTTCAATTTCTCCCTGAACGGTAGGTCCTGCTTCTCCACCCTTAGCATCATCCTGTCTCTGCCAGCCGCAGTAATCAGTTCCATCATAAGAAATTGTAAGAAGAATATTACGCATATAAGCTCACCGCCGCAAAAGCCTTAAAGATCATCATCCTTAAGTTCTTTTGTAAGCTTATCATACAAATCGCGGGCATGTTCAAGCAAAGGGCCAGGTTTATTCTTGGAAGATTTACCCAAACCAAAAATACGGGCAATTGCAGTCTTGGACTCGCTTAATTTTTTAAGCCTCATCTGAATGTCTTCCTGCTGGCCGTATTTGTATTCCAAAAGTCCTGTAAGATAAACAACTCCATCCCAGCCGTAGTTTTTATCCTGATCCGGACCAAAGTTATTTAAGGTTGAACATTTTTCTGTACGAGCCTGTTCGTTTACAAGAGCCTGCTGGTAGAAGAACAATGCCTTTCTGTAAAAGCACTGTGAAATATAATCATAGTTATGACCACTGCATCGCTCATTAATCTCATTACAAAGCCAGGCAAGACGCAGGGAAATAATAGCTTTTTTTAGAGTTGGCAATGCATCGGCTTCCATTAAATCATAAGTCTGCAGGGCAAGATAATACATTGCTGCACCTGAAAATAAAGTTCGTTCTTCCTTTAAGTCAAAATAAGGGAAAATAGCTTCGGTTGCAGCTTTACGTTTCTGCATACTGTCGTAAATACGGTCGGCAACGTTTTCTTTTTTTATTTCAACAAAATCTGTCCAGAAAAAAGCCGCATAACAGTTAGGACAGGCACCTACATCATAAATAAGCGGATACACACGACCAAAACGTGCAGAAGGAATATAGTCACGGTGTAATTCATCAGAAAGATTTCCTGCGTTCATTCGTCCGTTACCGCTTCGCATAATTTCACGGTCAAACGGCTTTTTACATACAGGACACGTACATTTATCCTTTGACCAGTATGACAGAGAAGCCTTTTTTTCCGGTGCCGCTGTTTTTTTCGATGTATATGCCATAAATCACTCCTGTGGGGTTTCCTCATCAGTATTTTCTATCTTTTCTATTTTCCTGACTTCTACCTTTACTTTATCGACATTTTTTCGCACAAGTTTGAAGTAAGATGGATAAATATATCTTACAGGGAGCTCAAAAGTTCCAGCATCTTTTATAGAGCTTAAATCAACCTGTACCGAATAGGCATTCAGATTAAAGTTTTCCAGCATAGGCATTATACCCTGAAGAATAATTCCGGTTGTTGGAAGCGTACTTACAAGTTCAAAGCCTTCCTGTAAAGAAATTGCCTGTATTCTCAGATTGTCAAATGTTTTTTCCATCAGCTTAGGTTCAATTTTTACAGTTACCTCGTAAGGGCCTTCATTATCAACCTGTATAACCTTATTAAGCGCCATACATTCTGTTTCGAGTACAAGGTTCGAAGTCATTTTCTCAATATCAATTGCATCGGTTTTAAGCTCTTCAATTTCGGCAAGCAGAGATTCAGGACCAGACATTGTGATATAAGAAGGTTCAACTGAAATATCCGAAACAAAATATCCGTGCTCAGGTTCGCCGACAATTGAAGGCTTTATCTGTACAAACTTCTTTGATTTTTTCTCTACATCAAGCTTAATTGTTTCAGGCTTTACCTTTATTTCAAACGGGTCATAACGCATAAGCTCATCTGTAATAGAAACATTTACAGGAAGCGTATATTCGCCGCTTTTTGAAATATTGTTTATATTAACGTATGCAGTTATCTGGCTTGCATGTACGGAGGTAATTTCTTCTGTGTTAGCCCTGACTATTACTGTTACTGTTTTTGGATAATTACCGACAGGCATTACAATTCCGTCCTGCACTACTTCCAGTGGCAAAACAAACGAACGTTTTTCTACCATTGCCGAACGGTGGAAAACATAAAGAAGAATGGCGAGTACAAAACAGATTAACTTAACCGGCCAGTTCTTGAAGATTTTTTCAGCTAATTGGTTTGCTTTCATCTATTGTATCCTCCAAGTTCTTATCCTCCGGTGTAATTTCCAAAAGGTTTTCCAATATCTTTGTTATTTCAGGGATTTTTAGGTCGTAGTTTAGCTTTGAATCATAGGCAAGGCTGATTGCACCAGTTTCTTCAGAAACAACGAGTACTACCGCATCGCAAACTTCTGAAAGTCCGAGTGCCGCTCTATGACGTGAACCGAATGTTTTCTTAATTGAGTATTCTTCGCTTAACGGCAAAAAGCAGCCGGCAGCAATAATTTTGCCACCCTGAATAAAGCAGGCGCCGTCGTGAAGCGGTGTGTCTTTTCCATAGATTGTTACAAGCAGACTTGAAGACAAATCGGCATTGAGCTTTGTTCCGGCCTGCATGTAGTTATCGAGTTTTGTATGACGCATGAAAACTGCAAGCATACCACGTCTTTCCTTTGAAAGCATTTCGGCGGCAAGCAGTACAGAGTCTACATAAGTGTGCTTAGAACGTTTACCGAATGCAAACCAGGAGCTTTGTCCTATCCTTAAAAAGAGCTTTCTTATTTCCGGCTGGAAGATAACGGCAAACGCAATTACAAGTCCAGGTGCAACAACACTTAAAAGCCACAGGATTGTATCGAGCTTGAACAGTATTGCAATAACCCACGCAATTACAACAATAATTACCGATTTAAGAATCTGAATACTGTTTGTTTTGGCCATAAAATCGTAGGCCTTGTACAAAAGAAAGGTCAGAATCAGAATATCGAATACGGGGCGTACATAATCATAAAGATATAAAAACTTATTAAATACTTCCATTTTGAGAAATATTATATCACATTATGAAAGATATTTCATTATATTTAATGCATCTTTAGTTTCGGCAACATCGTGTACTCTAACCATTACGGCACCCTTCTGTATTGAAAGGATATTTGCTGCAAGGGTTCCTGCAAGCCGTTCTTCTATAGTGCGGCGTGTAATGGTTCCAATACAGCGCTTACGGGAAAGTGCCATAAGAATCGGATATTTTCCACCGCAAAGCTTTTGTGTATTTTTCATCAGCAGGACATTTTCTTCAAAGGTTTTACCAAAACCAATTCCAGGGTCTATTATTATTTTTTCAAGCGGGATTCCGTGCGCTAAGGCAAACTGAACTTTATCTTCAAGATATCCACTTACTTCTTCTACAATTTCCGGATTCGTTGTACGGTCTTCTTCGGGCTCTGTAAAACGATGCATAAGAATTACAGACATTCCTTTTTGAGCAGCAAAATCAGCACATTTTCCGCCGTCATCATAATCAAAAGAAGAAATATCATTAAAAATATCGGCACCGGCTTCGTAAGCAGCTTTCAGCACACTGTATTTTGTGGTATCAATTGAAATTGGAAGGGTGTATTTTTTACGGATTTCAGTGATTACAGGAACAACGCGTTTTATTTCTTCATCATCATCTACTGCTGTGTAGCCCGGACGAGTTGATTCGCCGCCAATATCAAGAATATCTGCTCCATCTCTGATAAGCTGTTCTGCACGTTCTATACCGCCACGGCTTTCGCTGTAAAAGGAATCGGGGGTAACGTTTACAATGCCCATTATAAACGCTTTATTTTCAGTTGTTATTGTCCGTGAACCAAACTGCATTGTAAGGAGCTTATCATTAACTTTATTGTCGGAAATCATTTTTTCAGCTCCAGAACAGCCTTTTCCATACACTCAACCGAAAGACCGGCAGCTTCCAATATTTCGGCCCGAGTACCATGCTCATAGTATCTGTCGCCAAATGCAAGTATTTTTGTATTACTGTAATTATTTTTGTTCAAAAGCTCTTCAAGATATTCACTTACACCGCCGATTTTTACTCCATCTTCGGCAAACAGAACTCCACGGTAATTTTTTGCAAGGGAGATAAAGTATTCTTCATCAAGAGGTTTAATAAAGCGCAGCATATAAAGGTCTGTTATGATGTTTTTTTCTGCACATTTTTCTGCGGCAGCTTTTACTTCCGTATATAATCCGCCTGTAGAAACTATAAGGATTCTTTTATTTCTTTCTACTGGAACTGATTTTTTCTGGGTAAATAAAAGTTCTTCCTGCGAAACAAACACGCCTACTCCCTCTTCTACTGTCTGTTCAAACTTTGGAATATCCGGCGGGCAGGAAAGCTTTGGGTATCTGATGATGACTGCACCAGTGTCTTTAAGTGCATACTCAAAGCATGCAGTTAAATCACTCTGTGTAGACGGCGAAAGAAGCTTTAATCCAGGTACCGGTCTTAGCAATGCAATGTCAAAAATACCCTGGTGTGTTACTCCATCATCAGGAACTGCACCAGCTCTGTCTATCATAAATACTGCATGAACCTTTTGCAGCGAAATATCGTGGATAATCTGGTCTATTGCGCGCTGAAGGAATGTTGAATAAATACATACAACAGGAATCATACCGCCGGCTGCGAGTCCTTCTGCAAAAGTAACGGCGTGCTCTTCTGCAATTCCAACATCAAAAAAACGGTCCGGGAACTTGTGCGAAAAAGATGCAAGTCCTGTTCCCTTTGCCATTGCCGCTGTAATTGCCGCAATCTTTT
>JAEEGJ010003729.1_pt1 | contig 55863 bp, 44 predicted proteins | sample 8958761 | NCBI WGS metagenome assembly JAEEGJ01 (sample SAMN16246546, study PRJNA631951) | gut metagenome | biome: gut microbiome; feature: rumen; material: RS-attached | host: Bos | place: Iran: Karaj | collected 2018-10
CCGCACCATCAAAGGCGTTTTTGCCGACTTTGACGGCACCTTCTTCATGCCCTACGACATCATTACGCACATTTCGGGAACCTGGGCTGCTGAGCAGGAGCGGAACTTCGGGAGCATCGGCAACTACACCACCTGGTTCCGCGTCCGCGAAGATGCGGATCCCGACGATGTGAGGGCCAAAGTGAGTGCGCTGCTGCACAAGAACTATGACCCCATCTGGAGCGCGGAGAAGGTGAACGCGTGGAAAGCGTACCGGATGGATGAAGCTTTCTTCACTACTGGCAACAGCAACGGGCTCACCCGTCAGGGCAACGCCCAGATGCTCAGGCTCTTGACGGTAGTTGTACTCCTGCTCCTTTTATCGGCCGTCTTCAACTATGTGAACCTGAGTCTGGCGCTTACGGGCAAGCGGTCCAAGGAAATGGCCACGCGGAGGCTGCTGGGGGCCGATAAGACCGGCATCCTGTGGAAGTACATCGGCGAATCCGTTGCCTTCACCGCCGTCTGCTTTGGCGCGGCGCTGCTGTTGGCCGATTTGCTGGCGCCTATGATGAACAGCCTGGTTTCCACAGGCGACCCGGACGAGCTGATGCTGGGCATCGGCGATACCAGTGTAAGGCTTTCCTTTATGATGACGCCCGGGTATATCCTGGCGTACATTGCCGGCATCCTGCTGCTGGGCACCATTTGCGGCCTGCTACCGGCTATTGTCGCCTCGCGCTACGAGCCCATCGACGTTATTAAAGGAACCCTCAGGCGCCGCAACAAGATGGTACTGAGCAAGGTGTTCATCGTGGTGCAGAACGTCCTGTCAGTATTCCTGATCGCCCTTGCGCTGGTGATGGAGGTTCAGATGCGGCACATGCTCACCCGGCCGATGCACTCCGCCACGGAGAATCTCTATTACATCGAGTACTCCGCCCAGAACTATGATGCGATGAAGCTTTTCAAGGACAAGGTGGAGCAGCTGCCCTTTGTGACAAAAGCGGGTGTGGGCCGCGGCCTCCCGGGGTTGATCAATATGACCATGGGCATCAAGGTGGACGAGGAACATCGCGTAGATATGCCCGTCATCGTCTGCGATTCCACCTATTTCAAGCTGCTGGGACTGGAGGTTGAAGAAGACTTCGGTCATCCGCTGACACATTCGCTCTGGATGAGCCGCAGTGCGTTCAATTCCGCTGCGGTATCGGATACGTCCACCGTATTCCCCCGGAGAATCAATATGAACGGTGCCCAGCCGGAGTTCATCGGTGGCGTTGTGACGGATTTCCCGGCCCGGCCGGCCTCGGAGAGCAGTCAGAATCCCAATGGCGGCGTCATCGTAACGCGGGCCGAAGAACTCCGGTATGCCAACTGCATGCTCATCGGCACCACAGGAGAGGACGAATCTTACGACAAGGCCATCCGGCAGGCATACAGGGAATATCGGCTGGAGACCTCCGGCGCGGAGGAACCCGCCTGGCGGTACGGCTTTGTGCGTGACATCAACACGAAAATGCTGGCCCCTGTGCGGAGGACCCTGCGTCTGGTAGAACTCTTTGCGGTCCTGGCTGTTCTGATCTCCCTGCTGGGCCTGTTGGCTATGAGTACTTACTATGCCGATGAAAACACCAAACAGATTGCCGTGAGGAAGGTTTTTGGCTCTGATGTGACGCACGAGACCTGGAGGAACGTCCGGAGTTATATGATTCTTGTCGGTGTGGCCTGCCTTGTGGGCATTCCGCTGGCCGTCTGGGCTGCGCAGGTATACCTGCAGCGCTTTGCCTACCGTGTTGAAGGCTACGGCTGGGTATTCGTTGCGGCCGTTGTGATTTCGCTGACCATCGCCTTTGGAACCGTCCTCTGGCAGACGCTGAAGGCGGCGAAGACGAATCCGGCGATAGAGTTGAAGAAGGAGTAATCGCTGTTTGGATGCAAGGAATTGCGTTCTTTTGGATTATATTTGTACAACAGTTTGAATGATATGATGAGAAAGTCTTCGATTTTTGTGTGCGCGGCGCTGCTGGTGGCAGGACTGTGCGGGTGTGAGAAGAATCTGTTTCCTGAGATTGACTTAGCTAACAACCTGGAAGGAAGCTGGGAGAAAGTGTACCCGGAAGGGGTGCAGGATGCAGGGCTGGTGATCTGGACCTTCTCGACCATCAACAAAGAGAGCCAGGATCCGTTTATCCTGACAATATATGTATCCGATGTGTTCTCCGGGGATTCGGAGGCGAAATATATTTATCAAGAGCATCAGAACGGCTATCCAGGTGTAGGCAGTTCCACACCGGAGCTCTACCTCTTTGAACTTGACCACGACTTTATGCAGGAGGACCGGAAAGCGGCCTATACGCCTGCGGCTCGCTATTACGTCAAGGAGTGCAGCAAGGACAAGCTGGTGCTCTCGCGCGAAGAGGTGAATGTGGACGGGCCGAACCTGATCGAAGGCGATGTAACGTTCCGGAGGATGGGGCTTTGGACGAAGTAAATCCGGCAGGTCTTTCGCGCTGCTCAGGATGGCAGGCCATCAGTTGATGGAACTGATGGAAGTGAGGGAATGATGGAAAAAAGAATCCTTTTTTAAGTGCTAAGTTGTGAGACTTGGCCACGCATAGCACTGTTTATCTGGAATTAATTGACCACATCGATGAGGTCATAGTACATGTAGCGAGTTTGTAACGGCAGCGGTATATCGGAGTTCTGCGCCTCTTGTTCTTCTGTCGAAAAGAGAAATTCAAATCCGTTTTTCTGATAGTAGTGAACGGTATGAGGCGTGTTGTAGGAGTCAACCGCCAGGAAGCGACATGCAGCTTTGTTGTCAGGGAGGATGAACCACATTTTCAGAATATCCATCAACTCTGACCCCACTCCCTTGTCCGCATAGTCAACACTGACACCAATACGGCCAATCAACACGGCGGGATACCGACGTAGCCGTTTTGTGAACGGAATACCGGAATTGACTTTATTCTTTCGACTACTAGGAAGATGATCCACCCTTACGCTGTCATTTGAAAGTGTGAAGGCGCAGACAATGACAGAGGAATCTTCATCCAGGAGATAGCAATACGTTTTGCCTAATAGCTGTTCCTGATAAAGGGTGGCATCGTTGCAGAAATAATCATCAAGGTCGGCGTTTCCGCAAACAAAAGGCCTACACGAGGCGAGAATGTCCCGTGTAAGAACACGCAGCGAGCAGTGTTCCGTCAGAAATCCCATCTTCAGCTCAGCTTGGCCTTTGACATCATCTTGTCGAACTCCGCACGCGTGATACCCAATTTCACGGTGTGGGGGTTCTTCTCCGCCCGCTCAGCCTTTTCGACGAATCTCTTGGCGTCGTCACCTGTCACTACAGGTATAGGCCTGATCTCCATTGCCATAATTCGTTTCTCCTTTTTCTTTCGTGTTCCCGCTCTATAGATGCGCGGAACGATGCAAATGTAACAATTTTTCTTCAGAGCGTTGCAAAAATTATATCTGCTCGCTGGCTTTTGAGAGCATTTCTGCTGTGTTTTTGGCGTCGAACTTTACGAGAAGACGCTGGCGGCGCCATTTGATGGTCTGCTCCGTGAGGAAAAGGCGTTTTGCAATTTCCTTGCTGGTGAGGCCTTCGGCAATCATGGGAAGAATCTCTTGCTCGCCTCTGCTCAGTTCAACCTTCCGGGACGGCGGGCCGGTCTTTTCCAACCCCGTCAGAGCCTCACCGATGGCCTCGTCTGCTGCGATTTTCTCCTTCTTCAGGCGCTGTGCCCGGCGGGTTGTCATCAGGAGGAGCAGGAGGGCCAAGGCCAAAACGGCAAAAGCGGTTGCCAACACTGTTTTCTGCCGTTTCTGCGTCTGGTATGCCTCACTCATGATGCCAAGCGTGGCGATTCGGTCGTAATACTCTTGGTCTTGATGCCTGGAGAAGTATTCATCGGCCTCCTGGAGATACCGGAGGGCCTTCGTGACTTTTCCCTGTCGCATAAAAAGAGCGCCGAGTCCCAACTTCGGTGATGCCACCCAAAGGGAATCGCCTGCTTCCTGCGCATAGCGAATGGCTGCATTGTAGCAGTCGATGGCCTTGGCGTCATTCCCTTCGCCGGCCCATATATCGCCCAGATTATGCTCCAGGATGGAGCTGCTGATCTTCCAGTCGTATTGTTTAAATATCTCCCCTGCCCTGGCGTAGTATTCTATGGCCTGCGGCAAGGAGTCAATCTCATAGTAAAGATTACCGAGATTGCCGTAAAGGCTTGATGCAGCATCGTCTATCTTTTCCTGCGGGTAGCCTTCCGGGGTGTCCGGGCCGGCCTCTCCAGCCGCCATGCGGTCCAGATAACCCAGCGCTACGCGATAGTAGAAAATGGTGCTGTCATACTGTTCCTTATTATAGAACAGCTGGCCGATGAACTTGGAGGCCAGGTAGGGCTGGTAGAGGGATTTTAGCTCATTGCCAAGGTGGTAGGCCCTTCTCGCGGCATACATCGAGCGGTCGGGGTTGATGCGTTCATATCCGTACATCAATTGCGAAAAAGCAAGGCACACATCGGCTCTGGTTTCAAAGGGAGCATTTGCCAGGCGCTCAGCTGTCCATCCGGCCACTACGTTTTCCAGGGAATCGAGTTTCCGGTCCCGGTGATCGTTGTACTGTGCGTTCGCAAAACAGGCAAAAACCTGTATGAAAAAAAGTGTTAGACAAAGTCGTTTCATGGCGAAACAAATTTAGCAAAAGAGACGAGGTTTCGGAATTCCGGGGGCTGAAAATCGGCATGCGGGGCTTATTTTTATACTTTTGTATAAGTCTCAAGTGCTTGGGGTTGACGAACTTTGTGGGTGGAAACCAATCCCAAAAAGAAAGTCTAATTTTGACATGAAAAAGAGTGTCCTTATTATGGCAGCGACGCTGTCCTTCTGCCTGGCCGCACAGGGCCAGGTCCCCAATCCGTACACATACAACGACGTACCCGACATTGCGCTGGACGTGCCGCTGGGACTCCCGGCCCATGACGAGGATGCGCAGCCGGGGATGCAAAAGCCGCGTCCGCAGGTCTCCTTCTGCGCCTACCGCATCAGCACCCACGGCACGCCGGCCAAGGTGTTCTACAATGCTGCCAGCAAGCGCCAGTTCAGCGTTTCTTCCGGCATCAACCCGGCCACCGGCGAAAACCAGATCGTCAAGACGCTTTCGATTCCTGACAGCCTGGCCGTCTACAGGATTGACGATGCCACCCGCACCATCACCAAATTGCCCGGCGAAGGGATGCAGGCCTTGAACAACATGGATGTCAAGGCCAAATCGGAGCAGATGACGGAGGAGGAAATGGTCTATTCCTGTGACCGTTGGTGCTATATGAAGACGATTGTGACAACGGAGACCTTCGAGGGCCCATACGGCTCCCGGACCGACGAGCATTACCGGACCAGCTGTATCGACCCGGAGACCGGCATCACCCTCTTCGAAGAGGCCGACGGCATTGAGACCTATATGCGGAACATCCACCTGGGCGTGCCGTATCCTGAGGTATTCGAACTGCCTGCGGGCTACAAGTTTGTAGTACAGGACCTCTCCGCCGGCCTGGATGCTTACAAGAAGTTCGAGGAGCAGATGAAGGCCCGCTACCGGCAATTGGAGGAATTGAATAAGTAACCTCCCTACTTGTAGATCTCGGCCAGTTTCTTTTCCAGGGCTTCGCCGCGGAGGCCGCGGGCAACCACTATGCCTTCGGGGTCGATGAGAAGGTTGTCGGGGATGGCGTTGACCGAATAGACCTTGGCGGCTACGGTCTTCCAGTAATTGAGGTCGGAGAGATGGATCCAGGGCATGTTCCACTCGAGGATGGCTTCGAGCCAGGGCTCCTTTTCGCGGTCGAAGGAAAGGCCCACGACCTCGAAACCTTTGCCGTGATACTTCTTGTAGGCGGCCACCACGTTGGGCATTTCGGCCTTGCAGGGGCCGCACCAGGATGCCCAGAAGTCTACCAGCACCCAATTGCCCTTCCCCACATACTCGCTCAGTTTGTGCATATTGCCCTCGGGATCGGCCTCTTCCAGATCCAGGAACTTCTTTCCGATGACGGCGTTCTTGGCATCATCGGCCTTTATCTCCTCCGCCATGGCTTCTTCCACGCTGGCCTTGAGATCCGACACGAACGGATGCCTGGTAAAGGGCGCATCCCTGGAGAGCAGTTCTTTGAACTTCTGGTATCCCACCACCTCGGGAACGTTCTCGATGAAAGCCACGGGTATGAGGTTGTCCTTATTCTCCTCGATGATGGCCAGTTTGGTGTCGACAAACTGCTGGTAAACCTTTTCATACTCAGCCACAAAGGCATCTTCTCCAGCGGCCTGCTCCTCTTTGGGAAGGGCTAGATAGTCTTTGACGAGCCGGTTGAGCCGGTCATATTCCCTGCCGTTGCGCTTGTCACATTCCGTCAGTCTGGTGTTGAGCGCCGATCCGGTGAGAGAGCTGTCAGTAAAGTCGATCTCCATGGGAACGCCGTCGTTGATAAGGGGGAAATTCCAGTCGAAGTCCTCGACCACAATGCCCAGGAAGGCGTCTTTAGCGGCCTTTCCCTTCATCCGGAAAGAGCCGTCGATTACCACGGCACTGTCGATGGCATCCTCTATCCTACGGTCCACCAGGGAGACCTTTGCACCGTCCTTGGGAGCGTTCTTTCCCGTAATGTCATACTTCGCCTCATTTGCGGAGCATGCAAGCAACTCTGCCGCAGCCACCGTGAGCATAAATAAAGAAACTGCTTTCATCTTCAAATATTTAATTGTCTTCCAAATATATAAATAATCTTTTATTATAGAAAGCGGAATCGTTTTGCATTTACGGGAAAAGCAATTACCTTTGAGTCCAAACCACTCAAGCAAGTTGATATGCAAAGGATAGCAATCATTGGAACCGGAAATATGGGCGGGGCTGTCGCCCTGGGCCTGCACCGCTTTGCTCCGGAAGTCTCCCTGACCGTGACTGCCGCACACGCCGCAACATTGGAAAAATATGCATCTGCAGGCATCAGGACCACATTGGATAACCTTTCCGCTGCAGCAGGCGCCGAAGTCATCATTCTCGGAGTAAAGCCATGGCTCGTCCAGCAGGTTCTCTCCCAGATTGCTCCTGCACTTGACGGCAAAGTCCTTTTGTCCATGGCCGCCGGCATTCCTTCGTCCCAGATGGCTGAATGGCTGTCCGGGACCGGCGTGCTTGCCGCTTACACAGTGATTCCTAATCTTGCAGCCGAGGTCGGCGAGAGCATGACTTTCGCCTGTGCCCTCTCCGGCAGGGCGGACGAAGTGGTGCTGGGGCTTTTCAATTCGCTTGGAAAGACACTCATTGTCGACGAGAAACGGCTGCACGCCGGAATGATGCTTGCTTCCTGCGGCACTGCCTTCGCCCTGCGTTATGCCCGCGCGGCGATGGAAGGCGGCATCCAGCTTGGCCTGTACCCACGTGAGGCACAGGAAGCCATCTACCAGACGATGAAAGGCGCCGTAGATCTTGCGGCAGCCCGCGGGAGCCACCCTGAAGCCGAAATCGACCGCGTGACCACTCCCGGCGGGATTACGATAAAGGGCCTGAACGCAATGGAAGAATCCGGATTCACCGCCGCCGTCTTGGCGGGGCTGAAAGCCGGCTAGGACGCAGTATCCATCGTGATGATCATTTCCACCACTCCGGAGTAGTCCTTCAACCCTTCTGAAATCCCGTTGGACCTGAGGAAAACGCCGTAAATCTTCCTCTGGATGCTCTCTATCCAGGGAATCTTTTTCCCTTTCCAATACTGCCGCGAGGCATTGAAGTCATCCCTTGCTTTCTGGCAGACCCCGTCCGCCCAGGCGTCGAACTCCTCTTCCGGCAGCAGGTTGCGGGCATTCAACAGCACATAGGGAAGGATTGAAAGGTAGCCGCTGTATCGCACGGCATCGTTCCCGCTGTCCCGGCAGAAGACGTACGCCCAATAGTTGGCCTCCGCCTCGCTGGTCACCCCTGCAAGGTGTCCCATTTCGTGGGCCAGCGTGTAGGGGTATTCATTATCCGGCACGGAACGGTTCACCTGGGTTTCACAGAAGAAAGGCCCCATAAACCCCCGCACGGTCACTGCAGAATAGAGAGAATTCAGTATGGGTTTCTTTGGATGCTGCCAGGGGTGCAGCCTTGTGTAGCCGAATGAAGATACCCGCTCCGAATAAAACGTCTTGATTTCCGCCTCCAGCTCTTCCCTGTCATAAATTCCTGCCGTACCGGCAGCACTGTTGAGCCCGACGGTATAATCCTCCAGGAAACTCGTGAATGCCTCATGCTCGTAACTCACCATCTGGATTCCGCACCGCTGATAGAGCCCCGTCCGGTAGTAGTTGTTGCCCCAGCCCATATAAAACCACACATACAGCCATACTATCAGCATCGCCGCCCTCCCCAGCCACCGCCAGAAGCCTTCTTTCTTCCTCAGGGCCCGCACGAGAATCCACACGAAGGCAGCGGCAAAGCAGATGACGACGATCTCGACAAGGGAAAAGGGCAGGAACGAACCGATGAAAGAAAGCACCCTTGAAATCAAGGGATAAAGATTCAGGGCATAGAAATCGGCAACAGACGTGAAAAGCCTGCAGGCAATGCAGAATGCCAGCAAGACAAGTCCCAGGATGGTTGTTCTACGCATAATAGGCAGTAAAAATACAAAAAGTCAGGCGAAAAAGGGACAAAACAAGAAAAGTTCGTATCTTTGCCGCAATAATAGTGGACTAATGCAAGAACTAACCATCATCCCTGTACAGGGGAAAAAACTACTCCGGCAATTCATAAACTTTCCGCTGGACCTCTATAAAAACTGTGACAAATGGGTGCCCTCTTTCGAGGATGATGAGTATAAGTCACTCGGCCCCGGCAATCCTTCCCTCGCTTTCTGCGAACGGGAACTTTTCCTGGCTTTCGACGGCAAGACGGTGGTCGGCCGCATAGCGGCGATCATCAACCACAACGCCAACAAGAAGTGGAACGAGAACACCGTACGCTTCGGCTGGATAGACTTCATCGAAGACTTCGACGTGGCGAAAGCCCTTGTGGACAAGGTGATCGAATGGGGCAAGGCACGCGGCGCGCAGAAGATCAAAGGCCCCCTGGGCTTCACCGATATGGACCGCGAAGGCCTGCTCGTCGAAGGATTCGAGAACGAAAGCCCTTTCACGGTCATCTACAATTATCCCTACTATGGAGAATACCTGGAGCGCATGGGCTTCACCAAAGATGCTGACTGGACCCAGCGTTTCATCGATTTTTCCGACCAGCTGCCGCCGATGATGCAATATGCAGACCTGGTGGAAAAGCGCTATGGGGTGCACATCTACCGCGCTACGACCCTTAAGCAGATGGCCCGGCGCGGCAGGGAGATGTTCCATGTGCTGAACGCCGCATTTGCGGGGCTCTACGAATACAGCAAGCTCTCAGAAGACCAGATAGACGGCTACGTGCGGCAATACGTCCCCGTGATGAACAAGGATATGGTCGCATTCGTCGTGAACGATGCCGATGAACTGGTGGCCTTCACAGTGACGATGCCCCATATCAGCGCCGGCGTGCGCAAGGCCAAGGGACGCATCCTGCCTTTCGGATGGATGCATATCCTGCCCGAGCTCAACGCGAAGAAGAACCATATTGCCGAGGGTCTCCTGATCGGCGTCCTTCCCGAATATCAGGCCAAAGGCGCTGCGCTCCTGATGCTGAAGCACCTCCACGAGAACTTCGTCAAACTGGGAATAAAGCGGATGCTGATGAATCCCCAGCTGGAGGACAACCATAAGGTACAGACCCTTTTCGGCGACTACGACCCGCAGCCGTACCAGCGTCGCCGCTCTTATGTGAAACCAATCTAAACGACAAAGAATAATGACCAACAAAGAGTATTTTGACAGAATGATTCCCAGGGAGGAACTGGACAGGCTTCACTACCTCCCCACAATGGGACAATTCGTTGACTGGTTCACCAAGGAATACGCCGACAAGCCGGCGATTTCCGACACTGTCAGCACCATTTCCTATAAAGAACTGGGCGAAAGAGTGGCCCGCCGCCGTGCATTCATACTCAGCCTCGGCCTGCCGAAAGGCGCCCACATTGCCATTTTCGACCGCAACAGCCAGGATGCCATCGAGCTTTTCCTTGCCGTGACCAGTGCCGGCTATGTGGCGATGAACTTCCCCGCTTCACTGCCGGAGATGGCCGTCGTCGGTTCCTGCATGAAATTCGACATCGCCGCAATATTCGTCCGTGATGAGTTTATGCCCCTCACCGCTAAGCTCCAGGGCGTGAAGGTCCTTCCCGCAGCATCCATCGCCGCTGAAGGCGCTTCTGCCGCAGAGATTGACCCGGACAGCCCCGCCGCAATCTTCTTCACCGGCGGCACCACCGGACAGCCCAAGGGCGCAGTCCTCAGCCACCGTGCCCTTATGCGCGGCAACTTCAACGCCATCTACAAGCCCGGCAAGGTCATCGGCGTGCACCGCTACATCGCCATCCTGCCCCTCAGCCACGTGTTCGGCCTTATCGCCGGCACAATGGGATGCTTCTACACCGGCAACCTGATTTACACCTGCGAGGACATGAAGGCCACCATAGGCAAGCTGCCCATGCTCAAGCCCACCATCCTGGTCATCGTGCCCGGCATCTGCGACATCCTGAGCGGCCTTGTGAAGATGTACGGTCCTCAGTTCCTTGGCGGCGAACTCCGCATGATCATTTCCGGCGCTGCCAACGTGCCTCCGCGCCTGGTGGACATCTTCACCAAGCTGGGCGTTGAGTTCTGCTTCGGCTACGGCCTCACCGAGACCGCCAACCTCACGTCGGCCAACGCCGACGCCGTGGAGAGGCCCACTTCAATCGGACGCATCTATCCCGGCCAGGAGACCAAGGTCGTGGACGGTGAGCTCTGGGTCAAGGGCGACAACGTGTTCTCCGGCTACTACAAGGATCCCGAGAAGACGGCTGAAGCCATCACTCCTGACGGATGGTTCCGCACCGGAGACCTTGTCCGCTTCGACGAAGAAGGATTCCTCTATATTACGGGCCGCATCAAGAATCTCATCATCCTCTCCAACGGCGAGAACGTGAGCCCGGAGAGCCTGGAAGAGCCCTTCTACGCAGACCCCTGCGTCCGCGACGCCATGGTCAAGGAAGACGAGATGAACGGCGCCAACGTGATTGCCGTGGAGATTCTGCCCTTTATGCCCGCATTCGAGGGCAAGCCCTGGGACGAAGTTGTTGCATATATGAATAATCTGGTGGCCAGGATCAACGCCACTCTGCCCACTACCCATCAGATCAGGAAAGTCACCGTGCGCACAGAAGACTTCAAGCGCACCGGCAGTATGAAAGTTGCACGCGTATGACAAGAGAAGAAGTATTCGAAGGCCTGAAAGAGATAATCGGCACCATCCGCCCCAAGACAGACCTTTCCAATGTGGGATTTCAGACGGAGCTGGTGCGGGAATTGGGAATCGATTCCCTCACCATGCTTCTGCTTTCGCTCGCGGCAGAGGAAAAATTCCACATGCATTTTCCCGACGGCGCTCCCGCTCCCGTGACCGTGGGAGAGGTCTGTGACGCCGTGCTGAAGGGCCAGGCGTAAGTCAATAATCTTCGGCATTGTTTGCGGGTGCTTCCGAAGAGAGCTATACTCGGGTCTGTCCTGCTGGCATTTCTGTCAGCCGCTTCAGTCTCCGCATACGGGCAGAACGCTGCCTTCATGAGGCAGGTCGAGAAGTCGTATATAGCTGAGCTATACCAGCAGGACAGTCTGATGCTCGTGGATCCAGTCGGCGATGCACGCCTGATCCGCAGGCTGGACACGATACCGATAAAGCTCGGGGCCATATTGTTCCGGGGAAAGCCACTTCCCCAGTCCATGGATGCCAAACGGCGCGAGGAAGCGGTGCTGCAGGACAAACCCCTGGTCATAGGCCGCAGTTTGCCTATAGATGTAGACCGGCTGCTCAACAAGTGCGCTGAAATCATGCGCGCCCATTTTCCGGAGATATTCCCAACTGCCGGACAGGAGCACCGCTGGTCTCCGGAAGCGGAAGACTATCTTTCACATGCCTACTGGCACAGGCTCCGCCGGCACTCCGAAGGCCGACAGCAGGACCCCCCTGTCCCCATCTTGGGACGGAGCAAACTCTTCCTTTGCCTTGCGTGCGGATGGACGTCAAAGTATTGCGTCACCGGCAAGGAAGCTGCCCTGACCGGGTATATCATGAGCCGGCCCGACCGCAGCGTCATGCCGCACGAACTATTCGAAGAAAGCTATGTCCTGAACGGAGGCAACATCTACCTGAGCTTCCTGACCTGCGAGAACATCCTGACGTCAGACCCCCACCGGAAAGGCCGCTACAAGGATCCGATGCAGCAGAAGCTGGCCTACATCAGGCACGATTCCACCGAATCCGGCGACAACTACGGCGCCTGGTACCATCTGTTCGGCATTGCCCTGTACAGCATGCTGCGTCCGGAGCTCAAGGGCCTGATTGTCGCAGACGCCGAGAGCATCGGCTCATTCTTCTTCGAAGGCTCTGACCGTCAGGAAGATATGATCAACCACTACGGCGCGATATTCGGCCAGAAATACCGCAAAATGCTGGAAGACGGCAGCTGGTGGCTGAGAGGCGGCCGTACGGACTATCTTCTGCCCAATGAGGTAAAGTCTTATTAGACTACAACTTGTCTATATACAGCACGCCGTCCAGGTGGTCGGTCTCATGCTGGAAAATAACGGCGGTGAAGCCCTGCACCCTTTCTGTCGTATCACGTCCCGACGGAGCCGTGTAGGTGATGTCGATGTCCCTGTATCGTTGCACCTCGCCACGCATGCCGGGCACCGACAAGCAGCCTTCCCTGCCGGCCTCAGTCTCTCCGCGCACCCCTGTGATGCGGATGTTGGGATAGACCTCGAACGGCTCTCCGGGCTTGTCGAAACGCTGGACGGCGACAACCCGCCTGAGTATACCCACCTGCGGCCCCGCAATCCCGACGCCATCCTGCTCGGGGCTGGTCACGGTGGCGATCATCTTACGAGCAAGTTCCTCATACAGAGGATCTGCGAGCTCGGCAGAGGAGATTTCACAGCTGGGCTGACGCAGAAGCAGCGAATCCGCCTGATCCTGTATGGTCAGCACACGCATCACGGGCTCCGGGCTCTCGATAAGGCCGCGTTCTGCTTCGCTCCACACGGCGGGAGCGGTGCATCCGGAGACAAGGGCAAGGGAAGCAAGGCCCTTCATACAATTGCGCAAGTTCATAACAATGTTATTTGGAGACGTACAAAAATACAATATTTTTTAGCATCTTTGGCGTATGAAAAGAATAATTGTCTCCCTGATTCTCATTTCGTTGCTTGCGCCATGCGCCAGCGCCGACGAAGGAATGTGGCTTCCCTCCCTGATAGCAAAACGTATAGACGACATGGGCAGCAAAGGATGCCGGCTCACCGCTGAAGACATCTACAGCATCAACCAGGCATCCTTGAAAGACGCCGTGGTGCTCTTCGGAGGCGGCTGCACGGGAGAATTGGTTTCCGACCGGGGCCTGCTGCTGACCAACCATCACTGCGGCTACAGCTACATCCAGCGCCACTCATCCACGGGCCACGACTACCTGCGCGACGGCTTCTGGGCCTCCTTTCCTGCCGAGGAGCTTCCCAACCCCGGACTCAGCGTCCGCTTCCTGGACCGAATGGAAGAAGTGACCACCCAGGTGCTCCACGGCTTTTCCGAGGGGATGAGCGAGAGCCAGAGAGATTCGGTGGTCGCCGTTAATTCGAAATCGATAATACGGAGTATTGACAATCCGGCCAAAGGCATCAAAGCCAGTATCGAGGCCCTGTACTACGCCAACCAGTACTACCTTTTCGTCTATCGCATATACCGTGACGTCCGGCTTGTCGGAGCGCCCCCTTCGTCGATAGGAAAGTTCGGCGGCGACACCGACAACTGGATGTGGCCCCGGCACACCGGCGATTTCTCCGTATTCCGCATCTACGCCGACAAGGACGGCAACCCTGCCGACTACTCCCCCGACAACGTCCCCTACAAGCCCCGCAAGCATTTCCGCATCTGCGCCAGGGGCCTTCGGGAAGGAGATTTCACCTTCGTCTACGGATGCCCTGGAAGCACTCGTGAATACGCCCATTCCGAGGAAGTCCGCTACATTGCAGAAGTGTCTGATCCCCAGAAGATTGCCCTTCGCACGATACGCCTTGGCATTCAGAAGAAATATATGTCCCAAAGCCAGGAGGTACGCATCCAGTATTCTTCAAAGAACGCCTCCACCGCCAACGCCTGGAAGAAATGGCAGGGCGAATCGAAAGGTATAGCCCGGCTCCGCACGGTGGAGGCCAAGCAGGATTTCGAGCGCCGTTTCGAGGCCTGGGCGAAAGGCACGCAATACGAAGGCCTGACTTCCCGCATCAAGGCGATCTATGAGCGGCGGGAGCCCAGCTATCTTGCCTATGAGTATTTCTACGAAACCATCCGCAGCATAGAGATCCTTCATTTTGCATCCAATATCCAGAACTACCTGAAAGGCGGAAGGCCGATCGGGCCAGTGGTGGCGTCTTTCTTCAAGGACTACTACCGTCCCATAGACGAGGAGTGCTTTGCGGCCCTCGTCGAGGCATTCGACAAGAATATGCCCGAGGAATTCAAGCCTGCGTATTTCAAGCAAAAAATGGCTGCGTTCGGCAGTGCTGCCGCCTGGCGGGACGACGTTTTCTCCCGGAGCATCTTCACGGACAGCGACAAAGTCTCCGCTCTGACCAAAGCGGACCTGAAGGCCCTTGAGAGCGATCCTGCCTGCGAACTGTACAATGCTTTCCAGAGCTGGTATGAGAAGGATTTACGTCCGGTCATAGTATCGACAGACCACGAACTCAGGAGTGCGATGCGCGAGTATATGAAGGCGCAGATGGAATTCGAGCCGGACAAGGCTTTCTATCCCGACGCCAACCTGACCCTGCGCGTGGCCTACGGGCAGGTCAAGGGCTACAGCCCCTGCGATGCTGTCTATTACAACCCGGTGTCGACCCTCAAGGGCATAATCGAGAAAGACAATCCCGACATTTTCGACTACAATATCCCGCAGAAACTCCGCGACATCTATGCGGAAGGCGGCCACGAATCCCAGCCTGTCTGCTTCCTTGCGACGAACCACACCTCCGGCGGCAACTCCGGAAGTCCGGTGCTGAACGCCGACGGCGAGCTGGTGGGAATCAATTTCGACAGGGTGTGGGAAGGAACGATGAGCGACATCGTGTTCGATCCCGACTACTGCCGCAACATTTCCATCGACATACGCTACCTCCTGTTCATCATCGAACGGGTGGGCGGCGCAGGATGGCTGCTGGAAGAAATGGGTTTCGCGCCCAATGGAAGCGGCACGGTTTTAGCGGCAAACAATGAATAAAAGTGTATTATGAAAAAGATTATCACTCTCCTCTTACCTGTGTTTTGCACCCTTATGCTTAGCGGGGCCGCGGTTGCCGGCAATCCTGACTACACCGTCAAGCAGACCCCGAAAGTCGCCGCAGAAAAGCTTCTCGACACGATTCTTGCAGACTACAAGGGTGATGTGGTGCTTGTCGATGTATGGGCCACCTGGTGCGGCCCCTGCAGAAGGGCGATGAAAGAACTCGAGCCCCTGAAGAGCACTGACTTCAAGAAAGTCAAATTCATCTATATCACTTCCGACACCTCGCCCAAGGACACCTGGGAAGAAATGATTCCTTCGATTCACGGAGACCATTACTACCTCAACGGAGAGCAGCTCAGAGCAATGCTCAGCCAGCTCGGGTCCAACGCCTTCCCTACTTATCTTGTGGTGGGCAAGGACGGCAAAAAAATTCAGACCTTCATTGGCTATGATGCCGAAGGCCTGAAAAAAGCTATCAACGGAGCTCTTTAAGAGCAACCCCTCTATTGCGCGCTAGCCGGTTCGTCCAAGGATGAGCCGGCATATTGCATAGTAATCAAGCTGACCTGGTCGAAACAGCTTTCATCATTCTTTATCCTGACCACCTGCTCGATAACCAAAGCCACAGGCCATCCGGTATAAATATGGATTGCATTTATCGAATGGCGTTCAGCCGTGACTTCCATATTCGTGGATGCTGCCTCTTCCAGCCACTTGTTCATATACTCCTGCAACTCGTCGTCGTCCGAGGTCCGGGCCCGGAACTGACTCTCTACAGCCTTCTCCATAATCGGCATCAGAGCGTCGCTTTCAAGACTTGCGTAAGAATCTATGACCACGTAAGTTGAATCTGAGGCTTCCTGGTCCACCCAAGTCTCGATTTCAGCCTCCACATCCTGACCGCCGACTACTTTTTCGAATGTATAACGGCCTGTATATGAGGTAGTCGTATCGAGCCGCTCTCCGTGGTACTTCAAAAGATCCTTGACGTCCCGGTAGCAGAGGTCTGTCAAACGGTCGGAATCGGCAAAGAGGGCATTATACCCTTGCGCAAACTTCTCAAGCTCCTCGAGGGCCTGTTTATCCTTCTTCGGGATAAGCTTTTCATATTTTTCCTTCACGGAGGGCAGCAGATTGCACATTTTGCTTGATGACCTCCCGGCTTGCAGGATATAAGTAACAGAGCCGAATTGATCTGTCTCGAAATCCATCGAGAGGCTGTCGAGCAATTCGGTCGAGAAACGCTGCACGAGTTCGTTTTCTATTAGCGAATCGTAAAGCCCACGGTAACTGAGGCGGAATACATATGAAGTATCCGTCTCATCCAGAACGTCGATTATAGCAGTGCCGCCGGATTTGTGCTGGACGGTCTCTACGCTGTCCCGGACCTGCTTCACCACCGCCTCGGTCTTATAAACCGCACGGTCCCCTTTCGCCCAATAGGCGACGATTGCCACCGTGGAATCACCCTGCCATTGAGCAAAAGAGGGTAAGGAAAAGAAAAAAGCCGCCAGAGCGGCTGTAATGCTTTTCATCATAGACTTATCTCATCTCCGGACACCACGTACGGAATCTCAGAATTCACGGATGAATGGTTTTCGACAGAGAGGATTTCGTACACGACATAGCGTTGCATGCCTCTCCAGGGCAGGATTCCGTTATATTCCTTGTAGCGGAGTTCCACCATTTTGCCGCTGCAGCGCATAAGGGAATCGGCCACGGCCTTGTCCACCACGGAGAAATTGAATTCGTTGGACTGTATGCCCGTGCCTTTCTTCGCACCGCGGAATCCGGTCTGGATAAGGCGGCCTTCGTAGGTCTTCCACACCCATCCCTTATACACTATCTGGTTGAGCTCCCCGGCCTTCACGCCCTCGCCGAGGACGAAATAAAACTTGAAAAACGCAAAGCCTGCCCCAGCCAGAAGCAGGATAACTATTACCCAGGCAAAAATCTTGGACTTCATAATCAATAAGTGTTTGAGTTCACAAATATAATAAATATTTGTTTTAAATTTGCGATTTGTTATGTCAAGTCACAAGGTTCTGCTGTTCATCCTTGCCGTCTATCTGCTTTTAGCCGGCATATGCATGGTCTTTCCCGAAGACGGCCTGCATGCAGGAAGCGTGTCGCTGCGTTTCCCCACCATCCCGGAAATGGCGGAATCCTTCGTACCTGGAGAGCCTGAGCCGGAGGGGCCAAGCCCCGAAGAACTGATACGCCAGAGACTGGAAGCCCTGCGGCAATCCGAGCACGATAGGCTCGACACTTTCATGCGCACGAGCCCGTCGAGGATTTGCTTTCCCAACGACGACGCCACCCTGTTCGACCCTTTTTTCAGAGCAATGGAATCTGCAGGCAAAGAGCATGTGCGCATACTCCATTACGGAGATTCACAGCTTGAAGAAGACCGCATCACATCCACGATACGCGCCGGTCTCCAGGAAAAGTTCGGCGGCGGAGGTCCCGGACTGCTCCCCTTCGGACGCCCTTATTATACGCTCTGCGTGTCCCAGTCATCAACGGCCAGCCTGCGCCGCAGCATAGTGTTCGGCGAGGGCGGCAAACGCAGCGACGGGCGCTACGGGGTTATGGGCCAGTGCGCCCGGATCGACACCAGCGTCTACACGACAGTGTCTGCCGTAAAGAGCAACCTCTCGCCGAGCCGCCGCTTCCGAAGGCTCACGCTGCTCGCCGGCAACGTGGGCGGATCGCTAAATGTCAAATGCGGCAGCAGGCAGGTGAAACTCGGTCCTGTCGCCGACGCGTCCGGGGTTGGCCGTATTGTAATCGACCTGCCCGACAGCAGCACCAGCGTGCGTTTTTCCACCTGGGGCAGCGCCGACATCTACGGGATGCAGCTGGACGACACCCTCGGGGTCAGCGTGGACAACATCCCCATGCGCGGTTGCTCCGGCACCGTTTTCACACGCATCAGCTCTGCCCAGCTCAGGGATTACGCCGAGCACGACAACGTGCGCATGGTCATACTCCAGTTCGGAGGCAACTCCATGCCCTACCGCAAGAGCGGCAAGGCGATTTCCGAATACAAGGCCAGCATCGAGAAGCAGATTCGGCACATCCGTTCGGTCATGCCGGATGCCGCCATACTGTTCATCGGCCCGTCCGACATGTCCACGAGCGTGAACGGCAGGATGCAGACCTATCCCCATCTGCCTATGATGGTGGATTCCCTGAAAGCCGCCGCGCTCAATTCCGGAGCGGCCTACTGGGACCTCTACCAGGCCATGGGAGGCAAGGACTCCATGGTCAAGTGGGTGAAGGCGCGCCCGCAGCTGGCCGGCACTGACTATGTCCACTTCACCCCCAGGGGCGCCGAAGCGATGGGCAAGATGTTCTTCGAGTCGCTGATGCTCTACTACGACTATTACAGGCTGCGCCGCTACGGCAGCATCGAACGGCAATGAAGCGGGTCATTGCCACAGTTTTCTTCGTCCTGCTTTGCCTGTGCTCTTCCGCGCAGGATATACCCTCCTTCGTGAAGGCAGACAGCGCCGCCCTGCGCTTCCCCGGCTCGCGCGAACGCTTCGGCCGCTTCGCCTCCCGGCTGAAGCGACTGAAGGCGTGCCCGGACAGCTGCGTGACCATCTGGCATGTCGGCGGTTCGCACGTACAGGCAGGGTGGTTTCCTTCCCGCGTGCGCCACAATTTCGACTCCCTCGGCCACTACCCTGCCGGAGACCGAGGATACATATTCCCCTATCCTCTGGCAAAAACCAACTGGGACCATTCATTCAGCGCCAGCCGCGAGGGGGAATGGGAAGGCAGCCGCAGTTCGAATCCCAACCGCAAGCTTCCGGTGAAGCCCGACTACGGCATCACCGGAATAGCCGCATACACTGCCGACACCACGGCCGCCTTCGGCATCGGCACGCCATATTTCTTCACTCGCCTGCGCATACTCGGCAGCGGCTCCACGGATGAGGTTGTGCCTTATGTCGTGGCCGGCTCCGACACTCTTAAATGCCGGCCCGACACGCTGTTGCGCGGATTCGTGGCCGACTTCCCCCGGCCCGTGGATTCCGTCCGGGTGGAACTCCGGCTGAAAGAAGGCTCATTTTTCACCGTCACCGGGCTGCTCCCTGAGAGCGGCGAAGGCGGCGGCCTGCGTTACGTCTCGACGGGTGTAAACGGAGCACGCACCACGACCTGGACCGGGCGTTGCCCCGAGTTTTCAAGGGAGCTATCGCTGGTCAAGCCCGACCTCGTGGTCTGGGGCCTCGGAATAAACGATTCCGCCTGCCCTCCGAAGGATTTCGACCCGGAACGTTTCAAACGCAACTACCGCCGACTGCTCGACCAGGTGCTCAGCCTGCGGCCGGACTGCGCCTTCGTGTTCGTGACCAACAACGATTCATGGAGATACGCCCGCCGCCGCATGGTGCATAACGACAACGGCCCGGCTGTGCAGCGTGCGATGTATGAGCTTGCAGAAGAGTACGACGGCGCAGTCTGGGACCTGTTTTCCCTGATGGGCGGCTTCGGCAGCGCGGATCAATGGCTAAATGCGGAACTGATGAAGCCGGACCGGCTCCATTTCACCCGCGAGGGCTACGAATTGCTCGGGGACCTGCTGTATGCGGCCCTGATTAAAGAATGCGGGGAATAGCGCCATGGAGAAGTTGTTTGCATTCGATCCCTCTTCGCCCCTGATTTTCACCCAGTTCTATTTCTGGGCCTTCTTCGGGCTGGTCTATGCAGTATTCTCCCTTGTGAAGAGCAGGCGCCTGATGCGCAATGCCTTCCTCTTTTTCGCCAGCCTGTTTTTCTATTACAAGACAAGCGGGCTCTCGATACTCATCCTGCTGTTCGTCATCTGCTCTGATTTCTTTATCGCAAAGCGGATGGCCCGGGCCCGGGAAGGCGGAGCAGGGCGTAAGGCCTGGCTGGCGCTGAGCGTGTGCATCGACCTCGGGCTGCTGTGTTACTTCAAGTATGCATACTTCTTCACGGACGTGGTCAACTCGCTCACCGGCCTGGAGTTGAAGGTTGTGGACGTGTTTGCCCAGCTCGGCAACATGATTGCCGGCTCTGAGCGCTTCGACGTGGACAAGATAGTGCTGCCCGTGGGCATTTCCTTCTTCATCTTCCAGATTATCAGTTACAGCGTGGACGTGTACAGGAAGGACGTGCAGCCGGTGCGCAACATCCTGGATTTCGGATTCTACGTGAGCTTTTTCCCGCAGCTGGTGGCCGGGCCCATCGTGCGCGCATCGGAGTTCATCCCTCAGCTCTACAAGAAGTTCTCGCTTAGCCGCAGGCAGTTCGGAATCGCAGTTTTCTGGATACTCAACGGACTCGGGAAGAAGATCATCCTGAGCGACTACATAGCCGTCAACTTTATCGACCGCGTGTTCGACAATCCCCTGCTGTTCACCGGGTTCGAGAATTTCGCGGCGCTGTTCGCCTACTCGCTGCAGGTTTATGCAGACTTTTCCGGCTACACCGACATAGCGATTGGCGTGGCCATGCTGATGGGCTTCTACCTTCCGGTGAACTTCAATTCTCCCTACAAGGCCCCCAATCCGCAGGATTTCTGGCGCAGGTGGCACATGTCACTCAGCCGCTGGCTTAAATCATATCTCTATATCCCGCTCGGAGGAAACCGCAGGGCCTCTTTCGGCACTTACTTCTGGATAATACTGTTTGCACTGATTGCCCTCATCCTGTCCGGCAGCTGGGTGGTGTCGGTGATTCTGGTGGTGTCCGGCGCCGCCATGCTGCTGCTCGCCCATTTCCGGGAAGGCAGCCGCAAGAAGCTGTTCTCCAACATCAACCGCTTCATCACCATGCTCTTCGGGGGCATGTGGCACGGAGCCAGCTGGAACTTCATCATCTGGGGTGGCCTTAACGGCATTGGAATGATAGTGTACATACTCTGGAAGGATATGAAATGGGGCGTGCGGCTCTTCCTCACGGGTGCGCTCGCCATCGGGCTTGCCGCGCTCTGCCGCTTCCATCCCGAGCCGGTGTGGCGCATCCTCTCCGTGTGGAGCGCCGTCATATGCCTTGGCACCCTGGTGCGTTTCATCTACCACCTGTTCCGCCCCGACGCCGCCGGAGCCCCGTCGTCCGGAATGGACAGCGTGCGCAAGCCCCTTCGGGGACGCGACGCCCGGACGGCGTGGCTTGGCACCATATGGGCTGTGGCACAGACTTTTACGTTCATCACCTTCACACGCCTCTTCTTCCGCAGCGGCTCCAACCTGGATCCCGCCACAGCCAATCAGGTGGCCTGGGAGACTGCGCGCAACATGGTGGCCCAGATCGGCTCGCAGTGGGATCTGTCCCTCATTCCAGACATCTGCGCAGGCTACTGGAAGGTCTTCGCGCTGGTTCTCGCCGGAATGGTCATCCATCTCCTGCCGGCCCGTTTCAAGCGCCGCTACCGCCTGGGCTTCGCTTCCCTGCCCCTTCCGCTGATGGCAGTTGCCGCAGCCGCGATAGTGTTTATTCTATATCAGTTCGTGACCGCTGATACCCAGCCGTTTATATATTTCCAATTCTGACGATATGAAAAATTCATTGTTGACAGCATTCCTCGTCCTGCTCTGCTCCTGCAGCGGTCCGGACTTGTATGAGCGCCTGAACAGCCAGGCCTCCGAAGAGTACCTTCAGCCGATTCGTCCCGCATCCGAAGGGCGCAACCCCTGCTGGAACAAGTTTGCGAAAAAGTTTATGTACGCCCCGGCGTTCGACGTCCCGGCTCCCTCAGACGCTCTTTCCTACCGTTTCACCATCAGCTGCGGCGAAGAGAGCTGGAGTTTCGAGACCAAGGACCCCCATGCCAGCCTGGCCCCGATCTGGAACAGCATCCCCCCGGCACGTGTCGAGCTCTGCGTCGAAGCCAAGCTGATCTGCGAAGAGATGGACACCATCTTCAAGCGCAGTTTCATCCGGGATTATCCTTTCAGCGGACCTTACACCGGACCGGTGCGCGACTACCGCGAAGCCGCAATCAAGGGGGCACTCTACATACACCTTATGCCCGAAGTCCAGAACTGGATCGGCAGCGACGTGCCCGATATGGCCTATCCCCACAACACCTATCCCTGCAAGATCATCGGAGCCACGATACGCAACGAGTGCTTCATTGCACGCGAACTCCCTGAGAGGCGCGAGAACGCCCTGCAGGTGGCCCGCAGCGCCGCGGCGTTCCTGATTTCGATGAGCCGTCCCGAAGGCGATCCCCTGGCGTTCTTCCCTCCCACCTACTACCTCGACAAGGAGGCCTCCAAGCGCGAGTGGAACCAGGGCAAGACAATGACTCTCGAAGCCGCGTCCGCCGGACAGGCTTTCCTGGACCTCTATGACGTGACCGGCGACAAGAGTTATTTCGACCGCGCCGTGGGCATAGGCCGCACCTACGTCAAACTTCAGCGAGAAGACGGTTCCCTGCCCATCAAGGTGGATTTCGCTACCGGCGAGCCGGTCAACGAGGTCTGCGCTATGCTCCACCCGCTGCTGCGCTATTTCGCCCGCCTTGAGTCCTACGGCCTGCAGGAATTCGCTCCCGCCCGCGAGAAGGGAGAGCGCTGGATGGACGAAGTGGCCGTGGAGCGCTTCGACATGACCGGGCAGTTCGAGGATGTGAACGTGCAAGGCCTTGAACCCTATCAGAACCTGACCAACTGCACTGCAGCTCCTTACGCATCATATCTGTTGCACAAGAGCGTCGTCACCGACCGCGACCGCGCCAACGCCCGCGACCTCGTGCGCCTGAGCGAAGACCAGTTCGTCCACTGGGCCTACCACGATCTGCTCCCCGACGGCTTCCCGAAAAAGAACGCTCCCTGCGTCCACGAACAGTACCACTACGAGATGCCTGTGGACAACAGCGCCTGCAACGTGGCTAACGCCTGGCTGGACATCTACGAAGACAGCGGCGACCTGCTCTGCCTTGCCAAGGCGAAAGCGATGGTGGACAACATCACCATCCAGCAGAATGCCGTCAACGGCAAGATTCCGACCACATGGGAGTGGCGTGAGACCGGCAAGGACCGCAGGCGCACGTTCTGGATCAACTGCTGCTTCAGTTCCGTCAGCCTGCTGATGCGCTTCGCCGGGATGCAGGACGACATCGCAAAACTCAATTAACGATATTATTATGAGACGCACAATCACCACCCTGCTCCTGTGTGCCCTGGCCGTGACGGCCCTCGCCCAGGAAACACCCCGATGGTTACGCAAGAATGCCATCTCCCCGGACGGCAGCAAGATTGCCTTCTGCTACAAGGGCGACATTTTCGTGGTTCCTTCCTGCGGAGGCCGTGCCCTCCAGGTCACTTCCAACTCCGCCTATGATTCGGACCCTGTGTGGACCGCAGACAGCAAACAGCTGTATTTCAGCTCCTTCCGCGAAGGCGGGAAGGACATTTTCCTGACTTCTGCAGAAGGCGGTGCGCCAAGGCGCATTACGGACTACCCCGGTTCCGAGACCCCTAAGGCCGTGCTTCCCGACGGACGCGTGGTCTTCCTCGCAAACCTACAGCCCGACGTCGACTGGGGAGGATTCCCGGGTGAAACCCAGGTGTATGCGGCTGGTTCCGACGGCAAGCGCCCGGAACTGCTCACGTCCGTGACCATGTCCGAAATCAGCATCCGCCCCGACGGAGCCATGCTCTACGAAGACTACAAGGGCTACGAAGACCCTTTCCGCAAGCACCACCGTTCATCCGTGACCCGCGACATATGGCTCTGCAAAGATGGCAGCTATAAACAGTTATCCGATTTTGAGGGAGAAGACCGCCAACCCGTTTTCGGCCCGGACGGCGACTCCTTCTATTTCATAAGCGAGCGCGGCGGTTCCACGCTCAACCTGTTCCGCAGCAGCATCAGCGCGCCCGGTGAGTGCAAGCCCCTGACTTCCTACAAAGACAACCCCGTCCGCTACATCTCAGTGGCTTCCGACGGCACGGTCGCATATTCCTACAACGGTGACCTCTACACCATCCGGGACGGAGGCACGCCGGCCAAGGTCGATATCACCGTGTGGTGCGACGAGAGCGAAAGAGAGATGACCAAACTCAACCTGAGCAATGCTTCATCAATGGCCTTATCCCCTGACGGAAAGGAGATTGCGGTGGTGATCAGGGGCTACGTATTCGTGACTTCCACCGAATACCCCACCACCCGCCGCATCACCAACACCCCCGGTCAGGAGAGGGGCGTCTGCTTCTCCAAGGACGGGCGTGAACTCTACTACGCCGCCGAACGTGACGGCTGCTGGGGCATCTACCGCAGCGTGCTCGGAAGCAAGAGTGACAAACTCTTCACCTACGCCGTGAATCCCAGGGAGGAACTCTTCTCCGAGCCAGGAGAGACCAGCTTCCAGCCCCTGGTATCCCCGGACGGCAAATGGGTGGCTTATCTACGCGACCGCACAGAACTGGTCGTGAGGCCCGCAAAGGGAGGCAAGGTGCGTTCCCTCCTGAAGGGTGCCAATTATTCCTACTCCGACGGCGACCTGAGCTTCGCCTGGAACCCCGACAGCGAGCATCTGCTCACCACTTACATGGCAAACGGCGGCTGGAACAACGTCGATGTGGCGCTCATCGAGCTGGGCTCCGGGAAAGTCACCGACCTGACCGAGAGCGGCTATTCAGACGAATCATTCCACTGGGCGCTCGGAGGCAAGGCCATGACCTGGGAATCCGACAAGAACGGTTACCGCAGCCACGGCAGCTGGGGCTCCCAGAGCGACATCTACATCATGTTCCTCGACGGAAAGACCATGACCGAGTTCCGCCGCAGCGAAGAGGACGAGAAGATCGACAAGCTCCTCAGCGGCAAGAGCGAAAAGCAGCTCGAGAAGCAGGAAAAGAAGGATTCCATTAAGAAAGAAGAGCCCAAGAAGCTTGATCTTCAACTCGAAGGACGCGAAGACCGCATCATCCGTCTCACCAGTTCCAGCAACTCGTTCGGAGACCACTATCTCTCAAAGGACGGCCGTACGCTCTATTATGTGGCGCCGCTGGAAAGCGGAGCCGGGCTATGCTCCAAAGACCTGCGCAAAGGCGACATTAAGGTCATTGCGCGCGGCGTCGGCGGCAGAATCACCCCTTCCCCCGACGGCAAGGAACTCTTCGTCCTCTCCCGCGGCGGCATCACCCAGGTGTCGGTGCCCTCGGGCAAGGTCAAAAAGATTTCATTCAGCGGCGAGTACGAATTCAAGCCCAAGGCTGAGCGTGAATACATATTCGAGCACGCCTGGAAGCAGGTCAAGGAGAAATTCTACGATCCCGGACTCCACGGAGTGGACTGGGACTACATGCACGCGAACTACTCTGCATTCCTTCCCTACATCGACAACAACTTCGATTTCCAGGAACTGCTCTCCGAAATGCTCGGCGAGCTCAACGGATCCCACACCGGAGCCCGCTATCGTGCCGATGGAGGCGAAGTCCTCGGACGGCTAGGTGTGCTCTACGACTGGTCTTATAAAGGCGACGGCCTTAAGATAGCCGAAGTGCTGCCCGGTGGCGTTCTCAGTCTGGCCGATCCGGAAATCAAGGCCGGCGACCTGCTGACGGCCATCGACGGCACCCGCATCACTGCCGGGATGGACTGGTATCCGCTGCTTGCCGGCAAGTCCGGGAAGAACGTGGTCGTGTCCCTTCGTATCTCCGGCAAGGATAAGGACCTCATCGTCAAGCCTGTCGGCTCGGATGCTACGCTGCTCTACCGCCGCTGGGTGCGCCAGCGCGAAGAGATGGTCGAGAAGCTTTCCGGCGGCCGCGTGGGATATGTCCATGTGCAGGGCATGGACTCCCCTTCATTCCGCGAGGTGTATTCCAAAGCACTCGGGAAATACAGGAACTGCGACGCCTTGATCGTAGATACGCGCCACAACGGAGGCGGCTGGCTGCATGACGACCTGGTCACTTTCCTTGGCGGCAAGGCCTACGTGGACTGGAAGCCCAGGGGACAGTACATCGGCACCGAACCCTACAGCAAGTGGGTCAAGCCTTCCTGTGTACTGGTCTGCGAAGACTGCTACTCGGATGCGTCCGGTTTCCCCTTTGCCTACCGCACCCTGGGAATCGGCAAGCTCATAGGCAAGCCCGTGCCCGGCACGATGACGGCCGTGTGGTGGGAGAACCAGATCAATCCCTCGATTGTCTTCGGCATCCCCCAGGTGGGCGGATGGGTAGAATCCGAACAGCGCTATATGGAGAATCGCCAGCTTGATCCCGACATCGATGTGGACAACAGCCCGGAGGCCCTGCTGCGCGGGGAGGATCCCCAGCTGGCCGCGGCAGTCAGCGAAATGTTACGCCAGATCAACTAAAGAATTCTCACAAAAAAACAGACTCGGAATGAGTCTGTTTTTTTGTGAGAACTATCAGATTTGAACTGATGACCTCTTGCCTGTCAAGCAAGCGCTCTAAACCAACTGAGCTAAGCCCTCAGTATGAAGTGCTCCCTTAGGGGCTCGAACCCTAGACACCCTGATTAAGAGTCAGGTGCTCTACCAACTGAGCTAAGGAAGCAAAATGTCAATTTTGTGACCCGTTCGGGGCTCGAACCCGAGACCCCCACATTAAAAGTGTGATGCTCTACCAACTGAGCTAACGAGTCCTCCTCTGTGTTTGGGATTGCAAAGATATAACCTTTTCCCAAAAATGCAAAATTTTTTATATACTTTTTTTTTATTACATTTGTCTTTCAAGACATATCAACAAAACCATCATAACCTTATGCTAAAGAAACTCACTCTTTCCGCATTCGCATGCTTCTTCGGCCTGACATCCTTCGCACAGGCGAAGATCCAGGATGTAGTCACCAGCGACTACAACCGCCAGAGCATCTCCCTTGTCGTCATCGAGCGTGGAGATTCCTACGACAGCGCCACCGCCAACGCCGTGCGCTCCTTCTCCCCCAGCGAGAAGTACGACATCAACCCGATCTCCACAAAGTCGATAAAGGTGAACAAACTGCGCTCCGAATCCGTCTCATCCGAGGAAACCGGTGCTGCGGTTGCAAAAGTCGGATTCGCCCGCGAGATTCTTGCCTCCATTTTCAACCGCACTTCCGACGGCATGATGGACGACAAGACGGTCCGCTACAGGGGCAATTACGACGCCAAAGACCAGGACGTCATCAACGCCCGTGCCGCCCGCGTGGGCGAGGATGCCCTCGGCGACCTCGGCCAAAGGCTGATTGCAGGCAGCTACATCGTCGCCACTGACTTCTACAAGGTGGAGCGCTCCACAGACAAGAAGGGCAAGGTTTACTGGTCCGTCAACGCCCGCGCCTTCGCCTACAAGATAGGCCTCGGGGAAAACGGGCTTAATGACTTCTATGAGAAATGCTGGATCTACGAAGAAGACGACGCGGCCACCCGCGACGCCAAGATCCGTGCTTTCCAGGCGCTCGACATACCCATGAACCTGGTTGCAACATCCTCCAACAGCGCCACATCTTCTTCCGTGGAATCAGCGGCCTACGACTGTCTCAGCGGGCTTATCACCGGCCTTGAGAACGTGATCCCCGAATGGGAAGTTGCCGTGACCATTATGGCGCGCAAGCCCCTCAGGGCCAAGATCGGCACCAAGGAAGGCCTGAGCAACGGCAACCGCTACCGTGCATATTCATATACCGAAGATGACAACGGCAACCTCAAGTCCGTGCCCCGCGGTTTCCTCCGCGCCACCGAGGTCGCCAACAACAGCGGAATGTCGATCGGAGAGACGGAGCCGTCCGAGTTCTACCAGGTATCCGGCCTCGCAAACATTGAGGAAGGATGGACCATCAAGCAGAGCAACGATCTCGGAATCGGAGTGCTCGCAGGCATCAAGACCGGCTCGATGGGCAAGCTTTCATTTGCCGTCGACGTGGATTATCTAATGACTGTAAATACCGGTGGTTCAATGTCATACGCCATATTCTCCGGATCGTTTGACATCAACCAGGCCAACTACACTCCCATCTTCTTCGGCCTCGGATACGGCTATGCCCTGCACCTCAGCCGTTTCTTCGAACTCATGCCATACGCAATGCTCGGACTGGACCACATCGGCTTCTCCACCACAGACACGAGTAATGACCGTTTTATACGCGAATCCGCCTTCGTGTTAGAGCCTGGCGTGAGGATTGCAATAAATGTGGCATACCCCTTGCAGGTATTCGCCAAGGCATTCGCAGACTGGAACCCCGAATTTATCCAGGGAAGTCTGTATAAGGCCTACAACCAGCACGTCGGCCACAAGAGTGGCTTCGGGTTGCAGGCCGGCCTGAAATGGACATTCTAATTTTTTTGAACGATATGAGAAAAACACTTATGATCGCGCTCACCCTGCTGATGACATTCTCGGCAGTGAGTGCCAGCGCCCAGAACAAGGACCGCAGAAAGTCCTTCCAAAGCTGGGACAACTACGAAATCACCACCGAAAAAGTCGGTGTTGACGGCACCAAGTTCGTCAAGGTGTGGGGCTTCGGCAAAAATGTCGACGCCGCCACCATGGCAGCCAAGGAGAATGCCGTCCACGCCTGCATCTTCAGGGGCCTTCCCGGGAGCGCGACCGCAATGAGCACGCCTCCCATCTGTCCCAATCCCGACACCCTTGTCTCTCACGAGGACTATTTCAAGAATTTCTTCGCCCCCGGCGGCCCCTATCTGGCCTATGTCAGCATGACCACCGACGGTGTCCCTTCAGGCACCGACAGACGAAAGGTCAAGGGCGGCTACAAAGTGGGAATCTATGTCCAGGTGATGTACGACAACCTCAAGCGCAAGCTCGAAGCTGACGGGATCGCACGCAAACTCAGCTCCGGATTCTAGGATATGAAAAAATCACTGATAATCGCAGCATTGCTGCTCGCCTGCCAGGCAATTGGCTGGTCCCAGGCGAAAAAGCCCACCATCATGGTGGTCCCCGCAGACGCCTTCTGCGAGCGCTACGGCTACGTCCAGACTGTCAACGCAATGGGCGAAACCGTGACCTCCCCCGACTACGCAAGGGCAATGAAGGAGAACGCCGACATCCGCACACTGGTGGCGGCCATGGCCGACTTCATGGCCAAGAACGACTTCCCCATCCAGTCTCTTGAACAGGAGCTCAAGCGCCTCCAGACAGAAGACGCAGAGCTAGCAATGATGACCGGCAAGAACTCCGGTGCCGAAGTGGACGAGACTCCGCTCGAAAGGCTCCGCAGGAGCGCGAAAGCCGACATCATCCTCGACCTCGATTACGAAATCCACCGTCTCGGCCCGCAGAAGCAGGTCAGTTTCAACCTCCAGGCCATCGATGCCTATTCTTCCAAGATCATCTCCGGCAACACCGGCGTCAGCTCTGTCGCCAACGTGCCCATGACTTCCCTTCTGGAAGAATGCGTGCTCAGCTTCAAGGACAACTTCCTCAATGGCCTGCAGCACCATTTCGACGACCTCTTCGCCAACGGCCGCGAAATTTCCGTGACCTTGCTCCGCTACAACAACTGCCCCGTCGATTTCGAAGAGGAGTATGAAGTCAACGGAGACGAGTATGAGCTCGCGGAAATCATTGAAGCCTGGATGGCGGACAACACCGTCGAAGGCCGCTTCACGACTGCTGCCAAGTCTGCCAACCGCATGAGGTTCAACCAGGTGCGCATCCCTCTCTACGCCCAGAACATGAACGGCCGCGACGTTGCCATCGATGCCGAGGCATTCGTGAAGCCGCTCGTGCGTATGCTCAAGAAAGCTCCTTACAAACTCACCGTCGGTTCCTCCCCCAGGGGTCTGGGAGATGTCTGGATCACTATCGGCGACAAATAGCGACTGAATATGAAAAAGATTTTAGCCAGCCTTTTACTTGCGTCCGTCTGCATCCTTTCCTTCGCCCAGAACAACGAAGGCAAGATGGACGACAAGGGCCGTATCGCCCTGACGCCCGTTATCCTGGATAACTGCGCCATACCTATGGCCGCGTCCAACGTGGTGCTCAACAAGCTGACCCAGATCGTCACTAAGAACGGTCTTGCCGGCGACAGCTTCGACCCCCGATTCATCATCACGGCCAACATGGTGAAACTTTCCCACGAGACCACAGCCACGGCTCCGCCCATGCAGGCCCTCGTGCTCACTCCCACCCTCTACATCGGCGACGCTGCGACCGGTACCCTCTATGCCTCCTGCGTGCTTGACCCCGTCAAGGGCGCAGGCACCAATGAGACCAAGGCCTACATGCAGGCCGTCAAGATGCTCAGGGCGGACACTCCCGCAGTGAAGCAGTTCATCGAGACGGGCAAGACCCGCATAGTCGAGTGGTACAACACCCAGATCGACTTCCTCATCTCCGAAGCCAACGCACTCGCAGGCCAGGACAAGTATGACGAGGCCATAGCCCTTCTCTTCACCGTACCCACCGTCTGCAAGGATGCATTCGACAAGGCTATGCGCGCAGCAGAGCAGATTTTCCAGCAGAAGATCGACATCGAAGGTGCATATCTCCTCAATATGGCCACCCACACCTGGAACGCAAACCAGAGCTGGAGCGGTGCCAACGAGGCAGCGGGTTATCTCTCGCAGATCCATCCCCTATCTTCCGCCGTGCAGGGCGGTATGGTACTTTCCGAGACCATCAAGGCCCGCGTGAAGGAGCTGGACAACAGGGAGTGGAACTTCGCCATGAAACAGTTTGACGCTTCCGTGAGCCTTGAAAGCCAGAGGATCTCCGCAATGGCGGAAGTCGGCAAGGCCATGGCCAAGCGTCCGGTCAACTACTACAATATGAACAGCTTCGGCTGGTGGTGATAATATGAAAAAGATTCTTTTCACATTGATGGCACTGTTCCTCGCAGCAGGAGCTTTCGCCCAGGAGACCGAGTGCATCAGCAAGGAAATGGACGGCAGCCTCACGCTGCGCGTCTGGGGCACCGGCCGCAACAAGACAGATGCTCTCGAGCAGGCCAAGAAGCAGGCCGTATATGATGTCCTTTTCAAAGGCGTCACCCGCGGCAACACCGACTACAACATGCGTCCCATCATGACGGAAGTCAACGCCCGTCAGCGTTATCAGGACTATTTCGACATTTTCTTCATGGACCGCGGTGAATACCGCAAGTATATCAGCATGGAAGACAAGCGCGCCGGCTCCACCCGCACCCGTCGCAACTATCGCGACGTCACGGTCGGCACCACCGTACGCGTGCTTGTGCCCCAGCTTCGTGCCAGACTCAAAGAAGACGGATTATTATGAAAAAATTAATTGCAATTCTCGGCCTTTCGCTGATGCTCGTTCCCGCATTGGCGCAGAACCACACTGACTATCAACTTCCTGAGAAGCCCCAGCGCGCCGAATACATCGACTTCCCCAGTCTCGACAAGGGATTCTGGTTTGCGGCCCAGCTTGCCCCGGCAGCTGCTTTTGCAGCCAATGGCAGCCGCGCCACATTCGTGCAGGCGGACCTCATTCTCGGCTATCGTTTCGGCGAGTTCTTCAAGATCGGCGCCGGCGTCGCTCCGAGGTTGGTGATTCCCGTCAATTCCAGCACCAGTATTGGATTCCCTCCTGCAAGGCTGGCAGCGATGGAGAGGAGCGGTATCGACCTTCCCATCATCATTGACCTGCGGGGAAACATCATTTCCCAGGAATCCCGCATGTGCGTTCCCTACTGGAACGTAGATGCCGGCTACACCATCGGACAGGGCATTTATGCCTCTCCCACCATCGGTGTCCGTGTGGGCCAGCCGCGCAACAATTTCGTCGCAGGCCTGACCTACATGTTCCAGTACTACGGTGGTGCTGTAGGAGCTCCGGCCCATGCCATCGGCATCCGCATCGGTTTCGAATACTGATTTCAAACAGCTCTATACCAAAAGTCCCGGGCGAAAACCCGGGACTTTTGTTATAGAAATGCCTGACGAACTTTCCGACTAGTATCCAAAGATATCTTCGAGCGATACGGTCTCGACGGGACCGAGGGTCTTGAGGAAGTTCACATCAAGGTCTTTGATATCGCCGAGGATGGCGTAGGTGTAGACGCGTCCCTTGACCCACTGCTCCTGAGCGGCTTTCACATCATTCAGGGTGAGGTTCGGAAGAGCCTCGAACACGGCCTTGTCGGTGGGTTCTTCGATTCCCATACGGCGGCAGCTGCGATATGCCCTGAGCACGCCGGCGCCTGTGGTGCGCTGGGTGCGGATGCGGCTGTCGATGGCGTCCTTGGCAATTGTGAATGCAGCTTCGGACTCGGGCATGTTGTTGATGATGTCGTCGAACGCCTCTATCGCCTGCCTCATCTTATCGTTCTGGGTTGCAATGAATGCCGAGAATGCAAAGGTGCCGTCGGCGGAATAAGGGTTGCGCAGGCGGGCGTTGGCGCTGTAGGCCAGGCCGCGGGCCTCACGCATTTCCTGGAACACTATGCTGTTCATTCCGCCGCCGAAGTATTCGTTGTAGAGGGAACGCACGGGCTCGCTTGCAGGATCGTATTTCTCCCCACGGTTGGAATACTGGGTGTAGTATAGCTGCTTGGCGTCATACTGTGCGAGCAGCACCTTGGGGGCAGGAGTCTGCTGCATGGCGGGATAGCGCTCGGGAAGCTGCTGGTAGCTGCCTTCGAAAGGCACGGCAGCCTTCACCTGGGCCTCGCTCATAGGACCGTAGTAAATCACCTCGCATCCGTTGGCGACAACGTCACGGACAAGTTTCAGGAGCTCGTCGGAAGTGATGGCAGCCACGGCTTCATTGCTCAGGCGGGTCTTCTTTATAAATTCAGGGCCATAGGTTGCATAGTTGCTGAGTGCGGAATAACAGCTGCGCTGATTTGTCTTTGCATTGGCGCGGCTCTTGAACTCGTCGGCCTTGAGGTTGGCAAGGATGGAGTCGTTGCCGACTGCGCCATCAATCAGCTCACGCACGATGGACAGGGCTTCCGCCATGTTCTCGCTGAGTCCGGTGAGGCCGACCGTGGTCTGGTTAGCACCGGCCATGAAGTAGAAACTGCAGGCCAGTTCGTACATACGGGCGGCTATTTCCTCGGCGCTCTTGTCTGCGGTTCCGAGATACTGCAGGTAGTCTGATGCAAGGCCGATGGCGGGATTGTCTTCAGTGCCGGTATTGTAGATGAATTCGAGCGTGAAGACGTCGTTGATGTCGTTCTTCTTGTAGAGTACGTCGACACCTTCTGCAAGCTGGAAACGGGACATATCCTTGCTGAAGTCCACGAACACGGGCTCGATGGGCTTCACTGCAGTTTCCTTGATCTCCTTCAGGAAGTCGCTCTGGGCGTTGCGGTTGGTCACGATGGGAGTGATCTTCGGGGCGGCGATTTTCTGCTCACTGGAGTCGACTCCCTGGCGCTTGTAGACTACGGCATAGTTGCCCTCGCCTATGAATTCTTTCGCCCAGGCCACGACATCGTCCTTGGTCACTGACTCATAGCGTTCGATCTCCCTGGCTGCGTCTTTCCAGGAGATGCCGTTGATGAAAGCATCGACGTAGGCCATTGCGCGGTTGCTGTTATTCTCAAGCTGACGCATCTTGGAGAGCTTTATGTTGTTGATGGTGGCGGTGATAAGGGTCTCGTCGAATTCTCCGGCTGCGAGCTTTGCCACTTCGGCAAGAGCGATCTCGCGGAGCTCGTCTAGGGTCTGACCCTGCTTGGGACGGGCCATCATGAGGAACTGGCCGTAGTCGGGTTGCACACTGGCGCCGGCATACATCAAAAGAGCCTTCTGCTGCTGATTCACATCCAAGTCGATCAAGCCGGCCTGACCATTGTAGAGGATGGAACTGGCAATCTCACCGATAGCTGCGTTCTTGAGATCGGACGCGCCGGGGAGCCTCCAGGCAAGGGCGATATTCTCCGCCTCTTTGCCGAATACTTCCTTCACGACGGGGCTTGTGATGGGCTGCTCTTTCTCGAACTGGAGCGCAGGAATCTCAGGGTTGGGTTTCCAGTCGCCGAAATACTTCTCCAGAGCTGCCACCATATCGTCGGGATTGAAATCACCGGACACGCACACTGCAATGTTGTTGGGTACATAGTAGGTGTCGTGGTACTTCTTCACATTGGTGATGGAAGGGTTCTTCAGGTGCTCCTGGCTGCCGAGGGTGGTCTGTTTGCCGTAGGGATGGTTGGGATAAAGAGCCTGGTCGATGGCTTCCCAGACCTTGCGGCTGTCCTGGGTGAGGGACATATTCTTTTCCTCGTAGATGGTCTCGAGTTCAGTGTGGAATCCGCGGATCACCCCGTAGCGGAAACGGTCAGCCTGTATCTTCGCCCAGTTGTCTATCTGGTTGGACGGAATGTCTTCCACATAGACCGTCTGGTCGGCCCCGGTGAAAGCGTTGGTGCCGTCCGCACCGATCATGGACATGAGTTTGTCGTATTCGTTGGGGATGGCGATTTTGGAGGCTTCATAGCTGATGGAGTCGATGCGGTGGTAGATCGCTTCGCGCTCGGCGGGGTCGGTGGTCTTGCGGTAGACCTCGAAGAGGCTCTCGATTTCATCCAGGAGAGGCTTCTCGGCGGCATAGTCCATGGTGCCGAAGTGCTCGGAGCCCTTAAACATGAGGTGCTCGAAATAATGGGCAAGACCGGTAGTCTCGGAAGGATCGTTTTTGCTTCCCACCTTCACGGCGATGTAGGTCTGGATACGGGGTTGCTCCTTGTTGACGGACATAAAAACCTTCATGCCGTTGTCCAGAGTGTAAATCTTGGTCCCGAGGGGATCGTTGGGCACTGTCTCGTACTTGTTGCAGGAGACGGCCATCAGGGAAACCGCCAGGGCGGCAATTAACAGACGTTTCATATACTTACTAACTATAATTTTGCGAAAGATAAACAATATTTTTCAGAAATCATTGGAGCACAGGAATAAAGGGATTTTCAAAAAAAAACATCAAAAATATTTTGCAGGTATCAAAAATATGTATATCTTAGCGGCGAAGTTTTTCATAGTTTAAGTTTAGGTTAAGTAGCGGGGCGCTCGCAGTGATGCAAGCCCCCCGTGAATTTTTTATTGTACTGACTGTATTTAAAAGCTATTTCAATCGGTATTCGCTGATGTTCTGCACACCTGGGATGCCGTAATACGACTCCACGATGTCGCCGAGAAGGAATACCTGCCGTCCGAGCAGCTCGGGATGGTCGACAAGGTTCAGGTCGTCCCTGATATCCCCCTTCGCCAGCTGAACGGACAGGCACAACTGCTTGTCCCTGCAGGTGGATTTCGATGCTAGCACGATATTGGTCCGGGAGGAGAACGGCTTGACGAAGGAGCATTTGCTGGAAGACAGGTCGCCGCCCACGATGTAGCCGTACACCCAGACATCCTGTTCGCCTGTATGTTCCTTTGCTTCCGGTACACTCAGCGCCTTGTCGAGGGCGTCTCCGCCTCCCCCGCCGCCTACGGTGAACTCTTCGTCCAGCCAGTTGCGTGTGGTATCCACCTGGATCTGGACGCCTCCGTTCGCAGCATCCGCCCCAACATTGACACCGAGCGTCAGGACCTGCTGAGGCTCGAGCCTGCGGGTGAAAAGAGTCTTGTCCTGACCGCCTTCGGACATGAGCAGATTCACGGTGCCCGGTTCGAAATAGGCGATGCGCTTTTCGGTGTAGGCATACAACAGCGTTCCTGATGATGCTTTCAGGAGAAGGGAGGAATGAGGAAATGCATCTATGAATTCCGGCGCGATGCGCAGGCGTATGCCCGAGTTCAATTGTACGCACGCGAGCGTGACCACCGTCGTTTTCCCTGCCTTGATTGTGGCGACCTGTGAGTCGCCGTACTGCGGGGCGTCGAACTGCGGCTCCTTGAAATCGGACGAACGGGCAGTGACGGTGTAGGTGCCTTCGTCCAGAGGGAAACTGTCCTTCGACGCTCCGTACGGGCCGTCATAGATGAAATTTCCCTTGGAATCGGCGATGGTGAGAATGAAATCGTTGGTGTCCGGAAATGCGGAACGGGTTGATGGCACCGTGCCTTCGGCAAAACGGACCTGGAGTATCCCCTGTCTTCCGAATGTCTGCATCAGTGAGTCGCAGGAGGCCATCAGGGGCATGGCCGCTAAAAATGACAAGATAACCTTTTTCATAGTATTGAAGTTTGCCGCCAATATAGCACAAATCCCAATACTACCCTTTAAAAATTCGCAAAATCTGACTTAAAAATAATTTTTTCAAAAAAAAAAGCAAACACAAACAGTGCTTGCTTGGGATCGTACCCCCGAGGCGAATCGAACGCCTATCGTCGGAACCGGAATCCGAAATTCTATCCATTAAACTACAGGGGCCGGATTTGCTTTGCAAAAGTAATAAAAAATACTTAATTTTGTGCAGAATGAAGAGAGCATTTGTTTTTCCGGGGCAAGGCTCCCAGTTTCCGGGTATGGGAAAAGAGCTGTACGACAGTTCTCCCAAGGGCCGCGAAATGATGGAGAGAGCCAATGAAATCCTCGGCTTCCGAATAACGGACATAATGTTTGAAGGCTCGGATGAGGATCTGAGAACGACCAGGGTGACCCAACCGGCCATCCTGCTGCATTCGGTCGTACTGGCCGGATGCAGCGGTCTCCCTCTTCCCGATATGGTCGGCGGTCACTCGCTGGGCGAATTCAGCGCCCTCGTGGCCGCCGGTGCTGTGTCTTTTGAGGATGGCCTCCGTCTGGTGGCCGCCCGCGCAAGCGCAATGCAGCGCTGCTGTGAGATGCAGCCCGGCGCCATGGCTGCCGTCATCGGGCTCGACAACGGGACGATCGAGAGAATATGCGGAGAGATCCCCGGCATAGTGGTCCCGGCCAACTACAATTCCGACGGCCAGGTCGTCATATCCGGTGAGGCCGGGGCAGTTGCCGCTGCCTGCGCCGCCCTGAAAGAAGCGGGAGCCAAACGCGCCCTGCCCCTTCCTGTCGGAGGCGCCTTCCACTCCCCCCTCATGGAGCCGGCCCGTGAAGAGCTTGCCGAGGCCATACGCGCCACCGAAATCCTCGCTCCCTCCTGCCCTGTCTACCAGAACGTCTCCGCCAGTCCGGAGACAGATCCAGCCCGCATCCGCGAAAACCTCCTGCTCCAGCTGACTTCCCCGGTCCGCTGGACCCAGAGCGTCAAGGCCATGCTCGCAGACGGAGCGGCCGAATTCACCGAAATAGGCCCCGGCACCGTGCTGCAGGGGCTTGTGCGCCGCATTTCAGCCGGATACGACAGCATCACCATCCAGGGAATCCAATAACAACCTTAATATACCACAACCTTTATGGCACAAAAGAAATTCATCACTTGTGACGGCAACCAGGCGGCCAGCAACATCGCCTACCTTTTCAGCGAGCACGCTGCCATTTATCCGATCACGCCTTCGTCCACGATGGCGGAAAACATTGACGAGTGGGCTGCCCAGGGCAAAAAGAACCTCTGGGGCGAAACCGTCAAGGTCACGGAAATGCAGAGTGAAGCCGGCGCTGCGGGCGCCGTCCACGGATCCCTTCAGGCAGGCGCCCTGACCAGCACTTTCACTGCATCCCAGGGCCTGCTGCTCATGATTCCGAATATGTACAAGATCGCCGGTGAAATGCTCCCGGCCGTCTTCCATGTCTCCGCACGTGCGCTTGCCTCCCACGCCCTCTCCATCTTCGGCGACCACCAGGACGTGATGGCCTGCCGCCAGACCGGCTTTGCGATGCTCGCATCCGGCTCGGTGCAGGAGGCCCAGGACCTCGCGGCAGTGGCACACCTCTCCACGATCAAGTCCAGCATCCCCTTCCTCCACTTCTTCGACGGATTCCGCACTTCCCACGAGATCCAGAAGATCGAGGCCCTCGACGAGGACGCTCTCCGCGGAATGGTCAGCGAGAAGGCTCTCCAGAACTTCCGCGACAGGGCTCTCAACCCAGACGCTCCCGTGACCCGCGGCACAGCCCAGAACGGTGACGTCTATTTCCAGGCCGTCGAATCCCGCAACAGCGTCTATGACGCAGTTCCCGACATCGTGGCCCGCTACATGGGTGAGATCAGCGAGCTGACCGGCCGCACCTACAGGCCTTTCGAATACTACGGCGACGCCAAGGCAGAGAACATCATCGTTGCGATGGGTTCCGTGACCGAGACCATCCGCGAGACCATCGATTATCTCGCAGCCCAGGGCCGCAAGGTAGGTCTCATCTCCGTCCACCTCTATCGTCCTTTCTCCGAGAAGTACTTCCTCAAGGTGCTTCCCAAGACCGTCAGGAAAATTGCCGTCATAGACCGCACCAAAGAGCCCGGCGCTCTCGGCGAGCCCCTCTTCCTCGATGTCAAGGCCCTATTCCAGGGCAAGGAAGGCGCTCCCCTCGTGATCGGCGGACGCTACGGCCTTTCCTCCAAGGACACCACTCCCGCCCAGATACTTGCAATCTACGACAACCTCGACCTCAAGGAGCCCAAGGCAGACTTCACCATCGGCATCGTCGATGACGTCACCTTCAAGAGCCTCCCCGTGAAGGAAGAGATCTCCATCGTGAAGCCCGGCACCACCGAGTGCAAGTTCTACGGTCTCGGCTCTGACGGCACCGTCGGTGCCAACAAGAACACCATCAAGATCATCGGCACGCACACCGACCTCTACAGCCAGGCCTATTTCGACTACGACTCCAAGAAGTCCGGCGGCTACACCTGTTCCCACCTGCGCTTCGGCAAGTCACCCATCAAGGCCCCGTACCTTGTCGGCACTCCCGATTTCGTGGCCTGCCACGTCCCTTCCTACCTTGAGAAGTACGACGTGCTCAAGGGCATCAAGGAAGGCGGCAGCCTCCTGCTCAACTCCCTCTGGGATGAGGAAGAGACCCTGAAGCGCATCCCCGACCACGCAAAGGCCGTCATCGGCAGGAAGCACATCAAGCTCTACATCATCAACGCCACCAAGATAGCCGCCGAGATCGGTCTGGGCGGCCGCACCAACACCATACTCCAGTCCGCATTCTTCCGCATAACCGGCATCATCCCCGCCGACGACGCCGTGAAGTACATGAAGGACGCCGCCCTTAAGAGCTACGGCAAGAAGGGCGAGAACGTGGTGGCCATGAACTATGCAGCCATCGACCGCGGCGGCGAATACACCGAGGTCAAGGTGCCCGCCGAATGGGCTGGCATCAGCGCCAAGTTCGTGAACCCGAACGCCAAGCGTCTTGCTCCCGCCTTCGTGAAGGAGATTGCCGACGTGGTGAATGCCCAGTGCGGCGACACCCTCCCTGTCAGCGCCTTCGTGCCCTGGCAGGACGGCACCATGCCCGCCGGCACCGCCGCTTTCGAGAAGCGAGGAGTCGCGGTCAACGTGCCCGTGTGGGATCCTGAAAAGTGTATCCAGTGCAACACCTGCGCCTTCGTCTGCCCCCATGCCGCGATCCGTCCTTTCCTTCTGACTGAAGAAGAGGCCGCAGCAGTGCCCGCAGGCCTCAAGCTCACCGACGGCAAGGCCAACCTCAAGCAGTACAAGTACGCCCTCAGTGTGTCCGTCGCCGACTGTACCGGTTGCGGCAACTGCGTGGATGTGTGCCTCGCCAAGGAGAAGGCCCTCAAGATGGAGTCCTACCTGGACAACGCAGCCGAGCAGGCCAACTTCGACTATCTCAACGCCAAGGTCGGCTACAAGCAGCCGTTCGATCCCAAGTCCAACATGAAGGCAGCACAGTTCGCCCAGCCTCTCTTCGAGTTCAGCGGCGCCTGCGCAGGATGCGGCGAGACCCCGTACATCAAGAACATCACCCAGCTCTTCGGCGACCATATGATGATTGCCAACGCTACCGGATGCTCCTCCATCTACGGCGCCTCCTTCCCCGCTTCCCCTTACTGCACCAACGACAAGGGCCGCGGCCCCGCATGGCAGAACTCCCTGTTCGAGGACTTCTGCGAATTCGGCCTCGGCATGAGGCTCGGCAGCGAACGTATCCGCGAGACCGTCGCCAGACTCATGAAGAAGGGTCTCGAATGCGAGAAGTGCACTCCCGAGATGAAGGAACTCTACCAGAAGTGGCTGGACAACCGCGGCGACTATGCTGTCACCCGCGAGGTCTCCGACAAGCTCGTCCCTCTGATGGAGAAATGCGGATGCGACACCAGCAAGGCACTGCTTGCCCTCAAGCAGTACATCCCTGCCCGCAGCCAGTGGATCTTCGGCGGTGACGGTGCATCCTACGACATAGGTTACGGCGGTCTGGACCACGTCCTCGCCAGCGGTGAGAACGTCAACATCCTGGTGCTCGACACCGAGGTCTATTCCAACACCGGCGGCCAGTCCTCAAAGGCCACCCCGGCCGGCGCAATCGCCAAATTCGCCGCCTCCGGCAAGAAGATCCGCAAGAAGGATCTCGGAATGATGGCCATGAGCTACGGCTACGTCTATGTGGCCCAGGTGGCAATGGGTGCAAGCCCCGTCCAGTACATGAACGCCATCAAGGAAGCCGAGGCCTATGACGGACCTTCGCTCATCATCGCCTACGCTCCTTGTATCAACCACGGACTCAAGGCCGGTATGGGTCTGAGCCAGAAGGAAGAGAAACTCGCAGTCGAGTGCGGCTACTGGCACCTCTACCGCTACAACCCGACCCTCGAAGAAGCCGGCAAGAACCCGTTCAGCCTCGACTCCAAGGAGCCCGACTGGACCAGGTTCCAGGACTTCCTCAAGGGCGAGGTCCGCTTCGCTTCCCTGAGCAAGCTCTATCCCGAAAGCGCAGGAGAACTCCTCGCCAAGACCGAAGAGTTCGCCAAGATACGCTACAACACCTACAAGAAACTCTCCGAGTAAGAGTTTCCGCATAAATAATTACGGCGCGAATCGAAGGAATCGCGCCGTAATTATATTATATTTGCAGGACTATGGCACAAAAGACCAATGCGGCAAGGCTGCTGGATGCTGCAGGAATCAGTTACTCGCTCGTCGAATACGCTGTCGATGAGGAGCATCTGGAGGCATCGCACGTGGCCGCGCAGTTGGGCGAAGACCTTGACCGCGTCTTCAAGACCCTGGTCCTGAGGGGCGACAAGACCGGCCCCTTCGTCTGTGTCATTCCCGGTTCACTGGAAGTGGACCTGAAGACGGCTGCCCGCATTTCCGGCAACAAGAACTGCGAAATGCTGCACGTCAAGGAGCTCCTGCCCCTGACCGGCTACATCCGCGGCGGCTGCTCGCCCATCGGCATGAAAAAGCCCTTTCCCACATTCATCCACGAAAGCGCCCTGCTCTACGACAGCATCTACATAAGCGCCGGGATAAGGGGCCTGCAGATTTGCATAGCACCCCAGGATCTCATCCAGTTCATCAACGCAGACATTTATCCAATCTGATATGAAAAAGTACATTTTAGCGGCTGCTCTGCTGTTCGCCACCGCATTCAATGCGCTGGCTGACGACATCATCACAAGGATCAACGGCGAGGCCATAAAGGCCAGAGTGCTTGAAATCAACGATAATTCCGTGAGATTCAAACGCATGGACAATCCCAACGGGCCCGACTACGTACTCCCTTTGTCAGAAATCAAGTCCATCCAATATGATAACGGAATCGTAGAAAACTACAGCGAGGCTCTTCCTGAGCAGGAGCGCCACACCGCCGAATCCTATGATGTACGCTACAAGGATATATCCTCCAGCTACAACCCGAGGGAATACAGGGAAAAGTTTGACGACCCGTTCACTCCGGCCATATCCGGAATAGCATCGTTCCTGATCCCGGGCCTCGGGCAGTGCATCGACAATGAATGGGGACGCGGCCTGGGGATCTTCACCGCCAACATCGGCTTTTCCCTCCTGGAGCTCACGGAAGCGTCGCTGATGTTCTACGCTGCTGCGGACGGATCTTCCTACTACAGGGATAACGGCCTGACATCCAGGCGGTCAAATGCACTGATGGGAGCATCATTCTGCGCGGCACTCATCACGGGTGCCGCCCACCTCGCCTTCAATATCTGGAACATCTGCGATGCTGTCAACATAGCAAAGGTCAAGAACATGTACTATCAGGACATCCACCTAACGCCGCAGGTGGCATTCGCTCCATCCGCCGCCAGCGGTCTCCAGCCCACCGCCGGGCTGAGCCTGACAGTCCGGTTCTGAGCTATCTCAGATCCTCGACCGGGAAGGAGAAATAGGTGTCGGGGAAAGGCTCGCCGACAAGGGTAAAGTGCCACCACTCGCTGTCCAGGGGCTTGAAGCCGTGACTCAACATAACCTCCCGGAGCAGCATACGGTTGGCGAACTGTTCGGCAGTGATGCCTTCTGCGCCGGTATACTCCCCCGTCTGGGGATTTCCGCCGTAATCAGGATGGCTCTCGATGCCGAACCAGTCGAAGCCGGACCCCATGTCGACATCCTTTCCGCTGAGCATATCGAACAGCGTCAGGTCCACGGTAGAGCCCCTCGTGTGGCCGGATTTTTCCATAATATACTCCTGCTCGAAAAGGACGCTCTTGTCAACGTCGGGATAGAAACAGCGCTTAAGCAGGGTGTCCTGCAGGTCTGCCGCCCAGCGGACGAAATGATCCACGGCGCACTGCGGCCTGTAGGCGTCATATATCTTCAGGCGATAGCCCTTCCCCATCATCTCGTCACTTACAACCTTCAGGCTGTCCGCGGCCTGGCGGGTCAGAATGGCTGTCGGCTGATTGTAGCCGTCGATCCTTGTGCCCACGAAATTGAAGCTGCTGTAGTAGCGTATCTCCAGGATGCAATCGGGAATCACGTCGGGGATGTTCACGAAAGCGCTGCTGTCGGCAGCAGGGTCGGTTTTGCACCCGACAAGGGCGCACAGCATCAGGAAAAGAGGATATAACTTTTTCATATTCACAAATTTGCAAGCCAGTTCAAAATCAACGCAGCCCGCCTCTGGAGCACGTCATAATCGAGCGTAGAGGCAGTATCTTCCGCCTTGTTGGTGTTCATCGTGATGCCGGAAGTGAACATCACGGCAGGTATTCCCTTCCTAAGGAACGGGGCCTGGTCGGAAATCTTAGTGTAGAAATAATCGGTGAAGCCCTTGCTGCGGTAGTAGTCGTAGTAGAGGCGAAGGGCTGGCCCGGCATTGGCGGCTTCCAATTGCTTCTCGAAGGGTTTGCCTCCGAGGGCGATCAGGAAATCGGGGCGGTACTTGTTGGGAGGCGCGAGCGTACTGCCCACAGTGTCGAGATTGACAACCAGCGACAGCTTGTAGGGCAGGCCGGCAAAAGCTACGGCTCCGGCCATCTTCTCCGAGTAGGCGTCCAGCGCCGCGAAGATGAAATTACCGCCGCCCGCCTTCAACTCCTCAGCAAGATACAGCAGGACCGCCACGCCCGAAGCATTGGCGTCCGCCCCGGGATAGACGGTGCCCTCGATAGTGCCCAGGCCGTCGTAATGCGCGCACACGAGCGTGTATTTATCGGAACGCGGATTACCCTTGCAAACGGCATAGACATTGCGTCCCAGGCCCCTGGAAGTGGGAAAACACTGATAGCGGACATCATAGCCGCACTGCTGCAGGCGCCGGGTCAGGTAGAACGAAGCCTCGGCCCCGCCGCGGGCAGCGTGCCCCCTGCCCTCCAGCAGAGGATCGGCAAGATGCTCGAGGTCTTCCCTGATTCCGGCAAAAGAGGGCAGGGAGACCAGCAGCGAGGATGCAAACGCGGCAAATATTTTGACGACAAGCTTCAATTCGGCACGATAAATGATTATCTTTGCAAATGTAGTGAAAAAGTTTCTCCCTGCAATAGCGCTGCTGCTCGCTTTCGCCCGTCCCGCCCTCGCCCAGTACGACAAGGACGTGTTCAGCATGCGCGGCCGCATCTCGCTGCAGGACGGCAAATACAGCCAGGCCATCGAGCACTTCAACATCCTCGCCCGCCTCGACTCCACCGACTACTGGTGCTTTTTCTACAGGGGCATAGCCAAATACAACCTCGGCGATGTCCGCGGCGCCCAGGCCGACTTCAACCGCTCCGTGCGGCTCAACCCCGTGTTCACCAACGGATACCACTATCGTGCCATCACGGAAAGCCGCACCGGCAACTACGAAAAAGCCTTCGACGACTTCGACAAGGCAATCAGCCTCCGCCCCGGTTTCATAGGGCTCTACTACAGCCGCGGAGTGACCAATTTCCTCGCGCAGCGCTTCCAGGAGGCCGTTTCCGATTTCAACCGCTACATAGCGAAAGAGGCCAAGGACCCATCGGCCTACCTGAACCGCGGCGCCTCCTACCTTTTCCTGGGCGACACCCTCAAGGCTATGGACGACTACAACAAGGCCATCAAACTGGACCGTTTCGAACCTGAGTGCTACGTGCGCCGCGGCCGTCTCTTCGCCGCCCAGGAGCGTTTTCCGGAGGCAGTGCAGGACATGTCCAAGGCCATAGAACTGGACAGCACCAACACCTTCGCCTATTTCAACAGGGCCCTGCTCCACTATGAGCTCCACGACTACAACGCCGCCATGCGCGACCTGAACCGCGTGCTCAAGGACGAACCCGGCAATGCCCTCACCCTCTACAACAGGTCGCTGCTCTACGCCCAGGTTGGCGACTATATGAGCGCCCTCGAGGACATGGACCACGTGATCAACATCAACCCTCGCAACGTCCTTGCCTATTTCAACCGCGCTGCCATATTCATGGAGATGGGGCGCTACCGCGATGCCCTCTCCGACTACGACCGGGCCATCGAACTGTATCCCGATTTTGCAAAGGCCTACCTGAATCGCTCCTACGTGGAGAACCGCCTCGGGATGATGAAGGAGTCCCGGGCCGACTACAAGACCGCCCAGCGCAAGGTCGGGGAATACCGGGCCAAGAACGCCAGCGGCGAAGCATCTTTCGCCGACACGACTAAGAAATACAACGCCCTGCTTGCCCTGGACGCCGATTTTGCAAAGAAGGACTTCGACAACGAACTCCTCCAGCACCGCGACATCGACATCCGCCTGCGGCCGCTGTTCAAGTTCAAGCTTGCCGCGCAAAGGGAAGCCCGCAACATAGCCCTCAGCGACCGCTATGAGAATCTGCTTCTCGACCGTTTCACCGATTCAGTGCCGGTGCCGGTGGTCGTGTCGAACAGCGACAGCCTGGTCACGCTCAGGCTCGTCCGTTCCCTCTCGTCCGTGCTGGCGGGCGACAACAGCAGCGGCGCCGGGAAAGTGACCCTGTCCCCTTCCGAAACCTTCTTCATCAAGGGAATCTACGACGTGCAGCAGAAGAACTACACCGGAGCCCTCGGCTGGTTCGACAAGGCGGTGTCCGCGGCAGAGAGCGATGCCGAACGGGACCGCTACTCACGGTATTACAAAGCGTTCTACCTGATGAACAGGGGTGTGCTGCGTGCTGAAATGATAGAATTCATCGCCTCCCTGGAGGGCAACGTGCAGACCCTCGCGATGGACGACAAGGGCGCCACAAGGGCACGTGTCTCCGACCGCGTGGCCAGGACCTACGACTATTCCGAAGCCATCGAGGACATGCAGGCAGCCACCGAACTGGTGCCCGACATTCCATACCTCTACTACAACCTGGGCAACCTCTATTGCCTGAGCGGCGAGATGGTGGAAGCAATAGACGGCTACACCCAGGCAATCAAGCTCTACCCTTCGATGGGCGACGCCTATTTCAACCGCGGGCTCGTGCTTATCTACGTAAAGGACAAGGAGAAAGGCTGCATCGACCTCTCGCTTGCCGGTTCCCTTGGCATAAAGGATGCCTACGGGGTCATCGAAAAGTACTGCAAGGACGATGAGCAGCGTTAGGTTCAAGTCTTTTTCATCCGGAAGCTGCGGCAACTGCTACTTCCTCGGCCTCTTTCCCGAAGAGGGCCGCCGCTGCGAGGCCGGAATCATCATAGATGCGGGAGTCAGCCCCCGCCGGCTCAAAAAGGAAATGCAGGCTGACGGCCTGTGCTTCGATGACTTCAGCGCCGTGCTGGTGACCCATGACCATATGGACCACATACGGTCCCTGGGCTCATTCTGCAAGCATATCGGCAAACCCGTCTGGGCCACGGAAAACCTCCACCGCGCCCTGTCCCGCCACAGCATGACCCGGGGGCAGGTCTCAGACTTCCGCATGCCGCTGGAGGAAAACCGCTGGAACGACGTGGTGCCCGGACGCATCAGGGCGCGCTACTTCGTGGTGCCGCACGATGCCAGCGAGACGGTCGGCTACGCTATCCTTCTGGACGACTATAAGTTCGTCATAATGACCGACATAGGACGGATGACGGACGAAGCGCTTAACTGGGCGCGCCAGGCGGATACGGTAGTGATAGAAAGCAACTACGACCCTGAAATGCTGCGCATCGGACCCTATCCTCCGGACCTCCAGAAACGCATCCGCAACGGTCACGGCCACCTGTCAAACCCCGAATGCGCCGAAGCAATAAGGGAATTCAACCACGAAGGACTCGCCCACATTTTCCTCTGCCATCTCAGCGAGCACAACAACACCCCGGAGCTCGCCTACAGTGAGAGCCTGCCTTTCGCCGGATCCGCATCGCTCGCGCCGCTTCCGCGCCAGACCGCTTCCCCGCTGATTATACTGCGTCCCTGAACGGGACCCGCAGGTCGGAAGGAGTAAAATACAGGAAACCGAACTGATAGCTTCCCGGGCCGTCGGCATTGCCGTACAGGCCGAAGAATTCCAGAGCCCCGCGTATCAGGCGGTCCCGGTCGGGATCGTGCTTCAGGCACTCCAAAGGCACCCCGAAAGACACCACCCTATGTGTGTCTGTGCGGTATCGCACGGCCGCAGGGACCCCTGAACTGCCGTAGCGAAGCCACACCGATCCGCCTGAATCAGCGGCGGTTATGCCATCAGGATCAGGCACAGCGTAGCATTCCGGATTCAGTTCCCGGTAGAAAGGCATATCAGCTATCAGGCCCACGTTGGTGCCGTGCGAGGTCACGAACCGGTAACCCAGAACCTTCCGGACAAACTCCTGCGTGCGGGCAACGGACACACTGTCCTGTTTCACCCCATACACATTTCCCCACACATCGGTTGCAATCCTGGAGCCGGACACTATCACGTTGCCGCCCCTGCGTGTCCATACGCCAAGCGCCGCCTGCAGATTATCCGGGAACACGCTGAAACGGGCGGGATACACTCCACGGCCCGATTTGGTGGACAGCTGGGCCCCGCAGATAAGGTCAAGGGTGCGGTAGGTGGCAGAAAGCGTGGTGTCGGCGCAGAAAGCCTCGGCGGACATGGAACAGAACGGGAAACCGAGCCGCAGCACGGAGGCGCCGTGGACCGAAGGGTAATCGAAAGTGTTTCCCGCCACCAGCTGGCCTGCCCTGTCGGTGAAGGAGCCCCCGAAGCCTGGAGCATCGTCGCTCTCCCATTTCAGCGGACGCGTGAACTCGTAGTTCTCGCCTATATAAGTGATATCCCGCACGTAAGGCATGCCATTGTCCAGCCTGGATTCGAAGCCGGCATACTCCGGAGTATCTATCCAGGCGGGCGCTGCAACCCTGTCGAAATTATTGACTATCAGAATTGTGCCTCCCCTCTTCCGGAGCGGCACTCCGACCGACAGCACCTCCGAGGGGAAGCTGCAGCCGCCGTCATTCCAGGCAACGACCTTATAGGAATACAGATGCCCGGGCTCGATCTGCATATAAGCCTCCGGATCGGTCACGCTGACACCGTCGTCGAAAGCCCCGTCATCAATCCTGGTGAATACCGTGTAGCCTTTTGACTTGGCCGTGGGCTCCAGAAGGTCGATAGCCGGCTCCCAGCGCAGGACGGCGGACGTGTCGCTTTCCAGGGTGGCGGAGAAGGCATGCACCGGAAGGGGCTGCACGGTGTAATTCACGCCGTAGCGGGCAGCGAGATACTTCAGCATGCCCTTATATACGGCACGGCTGGCATTGAAGCGGAACGACGGGTCAAGCCCGTACTTCATATCCGCAAAGTTCTGGTGCGAAAGCAGTTCCAGAAGCATCGACGGGAAGTCGGGAGTGCGGGATTCGCTGTAGGAACGGTCCCACAGCTGGCGCCGCTGCCAGGCCGGCTCGAATCCCACGCGCAGGTCTTCAACTATCTGCGTCTGCACGAAATCGGCATAGGTGCGGGAAGTCATGCGCTCGCCCCCGTCGGTGAATTTCTTGGAGTTCTCGCACTTGAGCGTGTAGATGGAGAGCGTGCCCACGATGCTGTCGTTGGGGGTGACTCCGGCGTCGGTGTGGAATGCCAGCGAGCAGTCGAAAGGTATCCCCTTCTTGTCCTTCATCATGTTGGCCCAGGGCCCGCGGGTCGCATAGTCGTTGGTGTAGTCCGTTTCCCATGCCCTCAGGGTGCTGTCCGCACCTGCCCAGGGCATCCAGTAGGATGCGCCTTCGGCGAAGGCCGGCATCCCGGACACGCGTCCGCCCCTGCGTATCTTGCCCATCCCGCCCCCGAAGCGCACGGCATCTGCGGTGACGGTCTCACCGCCGCCGCCCTTGTTGTCCAGTTCCACGTAGCCGTCGGAACCGGGAGCGAACTCGAAGGTGCCCAGGTATATCCAGGTGCCGCCGCCCTTGCGCTGGTCCACCAGGAACTCGGTATCGCCTCCCAGGTGATGCACCTTGTAGCGCGCCGACCTGGTGTTGGTCTTGAGGTAGGAATAGCTCACATAGACCGCATAGGAACCCCTTTCCGGGATGGTCGGGGTCCAGCGGGCGAAGGAAGAGGGGGTCACGCTGCAGGAGGCCTTGCGCGCTGTGCCCATGCGGAAAGGATTGTCGGTGATTTCGTACTCCTGCTTGAGGTCGGCAAAGCCGGTGCCGGCATCTTCCCACTGGCCCTTTTCCGTATATTCACCGTGGGTGCGGACGGTCATCGACGGCTCGCGCACGAAGCATGAATCGTTGTCGCAGACCACTTCGCGGCGCTGGACGTCGCGCTCACGCGGTGTCAGCACGCAAGCGCCCGCATTCTCAAGCATTGGGATAAGGTACTGAAGCACATAGCTTTGCGTGTACATATCCTCGACTGTACGGTGGAGGGTGGCTCGCTGCCAGCGCCAGAGATCCTGCTGCTCATTGTAGTAGAGGCCGTGGCTCTGCCAGACCACTATGTGGCGTCCGCTAAGGCCGCGCGTGATGCGCCTTGCCCCTTCGCGCCGCACGAGCGGAATGCGGGCCGAAGGCTTGACGGCATATCGGAAGGAGGCCGGCTTGCCGTCGCGCCCAAGCTTTGGCGTCTCAAGCTCTTCGAGCCTGCAGCCGGCCGTCATATACGAGCCGACGGTATGCCCCTGCAGGCACTTTTCGCCTTCTTTGTTGAATTCCCCGAGGAACCAGAGTATGTCGTCGTTGTGCCAGGGATAGTCGGCCAGGGCGTTGCTGAAATACAGGTCCAGGGACTCTCCCCTCATGTAGACCTTCTCCAGGCTGACTGCCGACTTGACGTGGAACCGGCGGTTGCAGCGGGCGGTCAGGGTGTCGCACACCACCTTGAAATCGGCGGCACGCGGGATACCCTGCGCGTGCAAAGGCGCGAAGGCAAGCAGCAAACTCAACGACAACAACAACTTACGCATTGGCTTTCTTCACTGTGAAAACGAATATCAGGAAAGACACGACAGAACCGATGAACAGTCCGAGGCTGTCGGCCCGGAAATCTTTGGGGTCCATATCCCTGTAGGGCAGGAGCCCCTGCACGTATTCCGTAGCCCAGGCTAACAGGCAGCCCGTTATGAAGAGCAATACCACGATAAGCACCAGCTTGAACAGATGCGGCTTCTTCAGCTCGAACGACAGCAGTGCCAGCACGGGGAAAGGCATGAACATAAAGAAATGGACTATCTTGTCCGTCGGGATGCCCAGGAAGGAGCCGGGAACTGACGACAGGCTGGAGAACTTCGCGAAGCAGAGCACCGCGACAGCCGCCAGATAAAGCAGGGTCAGAATCCGGAACAAAGTGGTACGCCTCATAATGACTGCATATCGTATAGTTTCTTGTAATAGCCGCCCAGGGCGAGCAGCTCTTCGTGCCGTCCCCGTTCCACGATGCGCCCGGAATCCAGCACCACTATCTCGTCAGCACCCTTTATAGTGCTGAGCCTGTGGGCGATAGCTATCGTGGTGCGGGTGGTCATCAAATGGTCCAGGGCATCCTGCACGCTCCTTTCGGATTCAGTATCGAGCGAAGCCGTGGCCTCATCCAGGATGAGGATGGGAGGATTCTTCAGTATGGCGCGGGCTATGCTCAGGCGCTGGCGCTGGCCGCCGCTGAGCTTGACGCCGCGGTCGCCGATATTGGTCTGGTAGCCTTCCTCCTTTTCAAGTATGAAATCAGCGGCGTTCGCCACCTTCGCGGCGGCCTCCACGGTCTCCTGGGAGGCGTCATCGACGCCAAAGGCTATGTTGTTGAATATTGTGTCGTTGAAGAGGATGGGCTCCTGGTTGACGTTGCCGATGAGGCCCCTGAGGTCCCTCAGCGAAACGTCACGGACATCGACGCCGTCTATTGTGATCGATCCGGAGGTAGCGTCATAGAATCGGGGGATGAGTTCCACCAGCGTGGTCTTTCCGGACCCAGAGGCGCCGACTATCGCGACGGTAGTCCCCTTTCGTATCTCGAGGTCGATGTCGTGGAGCACTTCCTTCCCGTCTTCATAGCGGAAACCGACTCCGCGGAATACTATCTTGTCGTTGAAACCATTGAGTGCCACAGGATTGGCCGGCTCGGTGATGGGATTCTCAGCGTTCAGTATGGCGTCGATGCGCTCCATGCTCGCAAGGCCCTTGGGTATGCCGTAGGCGGCCTTGGAAAAGTCCTTTATAGGCTGGATGACGCTGTAGAGCATCACCATGTAGAAGATGAATGTCGGAGCGTCGATGACCGAACGGTCGCCGATGATGAGCGTGCCCCCGAACCAGAGCACTATGGCTATCATCACGGTGCCAAGGAACTCGCTGACCGGATGGGCCAGGACCTGGCGCGTTGCCACGCGGCCGCTCTTGCGTTTCATCGCGCCCGTGACCCCGTCGAAACGCTTCTCCATCTTCTTCTCGGCAAGGAACGCCTTGATGACACGCAGTCCTCCGAGGGTCTCCTCCACCTGGCTCATAGTGTCGCTCCAGAGGGCCTGGGCTTCAGTGGACTGGCGCTTCAGCTTACGGCCTATAAGGCCCATCAGCCAGAGCATCACTGGAGCGAAAACTATCACGAACACAGTCAGTTGCCAGGATATGGCAATGAGCGCCCCGATATAGAATATGATCAGGATAGGATTCTTGATCAGCATGTCCAGGGAACTCGCCACCGAATTCTCCACCTCCTGCACATCTCCGCTCATACGGGCAATGATGTCTCCTTTGCGCTCCTGGCTGAAATAGCCCAGCGGCAGCGATACTATCTTGCGGTAGAGGTCCATCCGCAAGTCCTTCACTATGCCCGTGCGAATTGGCACCATCACCGCCGAGGCGCCGAAATAACATGCGGTCTTGACGGCGGTGATAACGGAAAGCGCAAGGCAGAGCACAAGCAACACTTTGCTCGCCCCCCACTGCTGCATAAGCCCCGTCACAAAGTAGTAGAGGTTGTTGACCGCAATGTTGGTAAAATCGCCGCCCGGGGTGTCCCACGGGATGAATTCATACTGCATCTCGCTGATATTGAACAAGATCTTCAATATCGGGATAAGCAGCGAGAAGGAGAAGATATTGAACACCGCCGAGAGGATGTTGAGCACGACGGAGCCGCCCAGCCATCCTTTATACGGCCAGGCATAACGCTTCAGTATCTTCCAGAATTCCTTCATACGCTACAGCACTTTCACGGGGCAGCCGAACCAGTGGACCATTATCAGATAAATGACGCCGCTCACCACGATGACGGCGGGAATAGTCAGTATCCACGCCCAGACTATGTTCTTCGCCGTGATCCACTTGACTGTCTTGATGCCGCGGGTGAGGCCCGTGCCGATTATGGAGCCGGTGATAGTGTGGGTCGTGCTCACGGGGATGCCGAGCACTGCGGTGAGTATCAAGGTGATGGCGCCGGAAGCCTCCGCGCAGAAACCCTGGGTCGGGTAGAGTTTGCTCAGACCGTCGCTTAGGGTCTTGATCACGGACCAGCCGCCGGTCACGGTGCCGAGCGCGATAAGGCCGTAGCAGGCGAATTTCAGCCACGTGGGCACGAAGAATCCGGTGTATCCGGCCGCCTGTGCAGCCTGGAAACCGTTTCCGTAGAGCAGCTGCATCACGCCGTTGTCGGGATTGGAAGCGAATGCGGTGGCGAAAAGGATGGCAATCACGCCCATGGTCTTCTGTCCGTCGTTGCCGCCGAAGCCCAGCGAGAATGCGGCGCTCGACAGCAGCTGCATACGCCTGAATCCCTTATCCACCTTCTGCGCCTTCACCCTTCGGAAAAGGAACATGAACAGGCAGTTGAGCGTGAATCCCATAAGCATGCCGATAAGCGGCGAAATGGCGATGAAGGCCACGATCTTGAAGATGCCGCTCGTCACGAGGTACTGTCCGCCATAGACAAACCAGACCGGACCGATGAGCCCGCCCACCAGCGCGTGCGAGGCAGACACCGGGAGACCGATCTTGGTGCAGGTAAAAATATACAGCACCGAGCCCAGCAGCGCGGCCAGGATCACATACACGTCGATACAGTTCTGATCCACGATGCCCTTGCCCATGGTCGCAGCCACCGTGGTGTCGAAAATGAACATTGCCATGAATATCCAGAAAGCGGCCCACGCGACGGCGACCTTTGGAGGCAGGGCCTTGGTCGCAATCACGGAGGCGATGCAGTTGGCGGCATCGTTCATTCCGTTGGTGAAACTGAATATCAGCGCGATAAGGGCTGTTATTAGTACGATCGCAACCATCGGGCTAACTGTTTTTGACCACAATGCTGCGCACCATGCTGGACACTCCCTTGGCCTGGTCGGAGATATCTTCGAGGGCCTGGGCGATGTTCTTCTTCTTCACCAGTTCGATAGCATCCGCCTCCTTCTCGAAAAGGTTCGACATATAGGTCTCGTAGATGTCATCGACGGTATGCTCGATGTCCTTGATGTCGTCGCAGAGCTTGTCCAGTTCCTTCGCATCCTTGCGCATCGTGTCGAACTTCCTTGTGATGTCGAGCAGTATGACGGCCGCCTTGTTGATATACTCGGCAATCTCGATGAGCTTGCGGGACGGATCCTTGGGCTGGTAGATGGCGATTTTCTTGGAAGCGTCCCGGATCATGTCGAGGAAGGTATCCATCGTCTCTGCCAGGTTGTGGATGTCGTCGCGGTCGAAAGGCGTCACGTAGGCGTCGATGAGCACGTCCATGATCTTGTCCGTGATCGCATCGCCGGCGGTTTCGTGTTCCTTGATCCGGTGTGCAAGCATCCTGCGGTTGTCAGGATCCACCTCCTTGGTCTGCTCGAGGAGCAATTCGGATGCCTTGACGATGTTCTCCGCCGACTGGATGAACAGCGGGAAGAAACTTTTTTCCTTCACCACGAAGAGTTGGAGAAAATGGTCGAAATTCATAGGTCTTTATCTTTTAAATGTGTATTTCAGTGCAAGTGTGGCGCCGAATCCGTCGCTGATGGCTTCGCCCTTGTCGTAATAGACGGACGGGATAAGGCACATGGCCCCTTTCAGTATAGGGATGGATGCAGAAAAGCCTGAGCTGAACTGCCGGAGCGGCTTCTCCAGGCGGGTGCCGGTGCCATAGTCATAGAGGACAGAGTACCAGCAGCCGTAGTTTTCCGAATATGTGAGCACAAGGCGGTAGGGTATCTTCCTGAAAAGACTGCCTGAAATGCCGATGTGGTGGGCCTTCAGAAGGTTGTTCCAGGTGCCCTGGCTGTAGTAGGTCTCGTCGTCCCGGTACCAGCGGGAGAAGAAAAGGGGGCTGCCGATCTGGCGGGCAAACGCGGTCCAGCCGGAACGGTAGTCGTAGTTGTTGCAGTAGTTGTCGGCCCCGCCCACTATGGTGAAATACTGGCCGCTCGGCTCGTCAAAATAGAGGCGAAGGTCCCGCGAATCGATCTCTTCCTGCGTAGCGAGCCTTCGTTCGCAGTCGCCGGACTGATTCATAGTGTAGTGGTGCTCATAGACTATATCGCTGATCCACGCCGACTTATCCTTGAACGACAGGCAGATGGTGTTCACTCCGTCGGGGAAATTGTGGGTCTTCATGCCGGAACGGTCGTCGTAGGGAATGTCGTGCTGAAGGGTAAGGGTCCAGTCGTCGGCCTTCCAGTCGAGGCGCAGGAGTTCGCGGCCGCGGTGGTCGCCAAGGGAATTGATCTGGTCGCCGACCGATGCGTCGGCACCGCCCTGCCTGCCGGTTATCGCGCGCAGGTAGTCAAGGAAAGAGTGCGGCTGCACGCGGCCCTCGGGACTCACTCCGGCCCACAGGGTGTAGTTGTCGATTCCGGCGGTGATGGAAAAGCGGCCTATGTTTCCAATGAGGTAGATTGCCGTATCGTGGACTCGGGCGCCCTGCATATAGCGGCGGTCGATTGTCCAGTAATCCCCAAAGCGGCCAGCCAGCTGCAGATGCCCCGCCGTGAAAGGCACGTTCCAGGGCTCCAGAGTGAGTGCGGCACCGGGCATAGTGCGGGCGTTGCCGCTCATCATCACGTTGCCGGAAGTCACCGTAAGGGGCCCCAGGACCGGGTCGGAAGCGAGGAAATGCTGCTCGGGGTGTATCATCCCCAGGTCAAGGCGCAGTTTTTTCCAGCGCAGTCCGGCGTTGAGCTCGTCCACGAAGGGATTCACGCCCCAGTAGTCGTTGCGAAGGCCAAGGGAGGCTCCCCAGCGCCATTGAAGTGTCCTGCTTTCGTCGAAAGAGCTGCCGGCACGCAGCAGCGCAAGACCTCCGGAAAGCTCCGGCATAGTCCCGAACTGCCCGGCGGTGCTCCAGAACGGCATCTGTGTGGAAGCGTTCGACGAAACGGCTCCGAGGAGCATCAGCGACACTACAAAATCGTTCATTACAGGCGGCCGGGATACTCTTCAAGGGCCTTGCGAAGACAGGTAAGTGCCTTTGCAAGGTCGTCTTTATTAAGGATATAAGCGATACGCACCTCGTGGCGGCCTTCGCCCGGTTCGGTGTAGAAACCGGCCGCCGGAGCCATCATGATGGTAGCGCCCTCATACTGGAAATCGCTGAGGCACCAGATGCAGAACTTCTCGGCGTCATCGACCGGAAGCTTTGCCACGGTGTAGAACGCGCCCATGGGAATCGGGCTGTACACTCCCGGGATCTTGTTGAGTCCGTCGATGAGGAAATTGCGCCTGTCCACGTACTCCTCATACACGGCACGCAGATAGGATTTCTGCACGCCTATGCTGGCTTCTGCCACAATCTGGCCTATGAGGGGCGGGCTGAGGCGGGCCTGACAGAATTTCATCACGGCATCGTGGACCATCTTGTTCTTGGTGCACAGGCAGCCTATGCGTATGCCGCACTCCGAATAGCGCTTTGACACGGAATCGAAGAGCACCACGTTCTCCTCTATGCCCTTCAGGTGGAAAGCGCTGATGTAGGGCATGCC
>JAEEGJ010003731.1_pt1 | contig 55840 bp, 39 predicted proteins | sample 8958761 | NCBI WGS metagenome assembly JAEEGJ01 (sample SAMN16246546, study PRJNA631951) | gut metagenome | biome: gut microbiome; feature: rumen; material: RS-attached | host: Bos | place: Iran: Karaj | collected 2018-10
GTTAAGTTTTTTGTCGCCGATGTACTCCAGCACCGATTTAACATCTTTAGGATGATTTTTCGGAACCAGGGCGATAAATGAGTCATCAGGCCAGTTCACCATAGTTGAACCTGAGATCATGAAACTGCTGTTCTGCTCAGCCTCGTTTGATGCAATTTCAATCGACGCGGTCCGTCTGCTGTCTGCAGCGGGGGCAACAACCCTGAACTCACGGGATATTTTCTTCTGAGCTTCATCCTTACCCTGAAGCAGAACCATTTCATAATCGCCGGTTTCATAAAGTTCACTGGTATTTTTAGTTACAAAATGTCCGTCTCCGCACTTTGCCCAGCCACTGTAAATCTCCTTTTCGAGACCTTTGCGGTATACTCTGACTTCAAAGTCTTTTTCAGCCCAGTCCTCACCGCAGCCTACAATATAGCCCATTCTGCCGCCGGAGGTAATCTCTGCCGGAAGCTGCAGAAAGGTAGTGCTGATTTGCGGAGCCGGCTTTTCAACTTTGAAATTAACCTTCACCAGCGCAGGCTGGGTTTTGTCGTTGTTTTCACTGCCGTTGCAGTCACTGCATCGATCATAGAACAGGATGGAATACTCACCCGGTTCAGCCGGGGCATCAAAATTTACCACCGGAAGATCCAGTTCACGCAGACTGTTGGATGACTTGATAACACCTGCACTGCGATAGGCCTTATCACTGCCGGAGGCTGGAGCGAGTGCTAGAAATCCGTTTTCCCAGGAATCAAGATCATTGACGGTTACCGAAACCAGTTCACCCGGCATGAAAGTGTCGCGGACCAGTGATATTTCAGGAAGTCTGGTTGCCTTTACTGAAAAACCCATTCTGGCAAGCAGTTCATTACTGTCCTTGGATGAAGAATACATTCTGATCTCATAGGCACCGTTACGGGATGGCGCCATTATGCGAAAAACCCCGTCCCAGCGATCCTTTCTGATTTCACTATTGGTGATGCTGTTGCTGCGGGATTTCTCATAATCAACGGGTATATCTGATGAAACCACCGTATAATAGGTCCGGTTGTTTCTGCGGGTGGCCTCATGATAACGGGGAACGGTATAAAACACACTGAATAGCTCTCCCGGCTCGTAGACATTTCTGCCGTCGTTGCTCAATTCCGCTCCCGGAACCGTCTCATCGGTAACCGGGCTGATCCCGTTAACCGGCTTTAGCGGTACACCTGTTGTCTGAAGAGCCACATCATGTCCGAAGATGGTTTTAAGTCCTTCGGTTTCATTCTTTCTTCGCTCCTCAAGAACATCAGCATAGGATTTTACAATGGTGGCCCCCATGGCGCTCAGTGCGCCGGCAAGCACGGTCCTGTCGACATCAACATCCGCCCGGATAACCAGATTTTTGCCGTTCTGCTTCTGTTCCGTAATCTTAACAGACGTAACAAATGAATCGGCTTTGGAAATAATTTCACTGCGGATCTGTTTTCCGTGACTTTTGACAAAACTGTCCTCGGTCATCTGGATCATCATCTGTCTGGCGGCAGCAACACAGGCATTGGTTCTGGCAACCTTTTCATCCTTACCCTTCGCCTCGACGGAAACAACCTGAGCTACGGCACATGAAGAGAATGCGGCAAGGATCATTGAACACAGACATCTGCGAATATACGGTTTAAATTTACTCATTTACTGTTCTCCTCAAGTGATTTCCTTATTGTCTCAAGTTCGTCTGCACGTCTCGGATCAATGGCACAGAATGCATCTTCGAGATAATCCGACGCCTTTCTGCCATGTGCATCGGCAACATTGCTGTCCGCTCCGGCCCGCAGCAGTTTTCTGATCAGACTAGTGCTGTGGCAGTGGAAAACTGCAGCCATAAGCGCAGTTCTGCCCTCTTTGTCGGTAAGATTTACATCTGCCCCGGCATCAATGAGTTTTTCCGCAAAACTGCGGTTCTCCGACAGGATCGCCAGCAGCAGAGGCGTCATGCCTGTCTGCGGATCCCGTGCATTGACATCTGCACCGGCTGCCAGAACAGCCTTTTCTGCATCCGAATCATTTTTTGAAATTGCAGCATAATAGAGGATGGAGTGGCCGTTCGGAAATCCGGCTGAAGCAGAAGCTCCGGCGGCGATCAGATCTGCTGCTGCGCGGTGTCTTCCCCTCGCTGCCGCACCGGCAATAAGTGAAGCGGCCAGCACCGATACCCCGTCCCGGTTGACAGCATTAACATTCGCTCCAGCGGATATGAGTTTACCGAGAAGACGATCGCGGTTGTCCTCGCCTGAACCCGGCATATTGACATACAGAGCAAGCAGCACAGTATTACCTTCAGCATCGGTCTGTTCCAGGTCCGGTTTTCTATCAATAACCATATCGAATATTCTGTCATTGATCCCGTAATGAGTCATGACATGAAGAGCCGTCTCTCCGTACCGGTTTTTAAAGTTGACGTCGGCACCGAGTTCCAGCATGAGTTTGATCAAATCCTGATTTCCCGACAGTCCAGTCCTTTTTTTGTCAAAAAAGGCCTTCTGCAGCAGTGTAAGTCCGTCCGGTGCAAGCTGATTGAAATCCGCACCCAGTTCGGCAAGTCTTCTTACCGTTTTTTCATCAAAACGGATCTGGCCGGTGACTATTCTTCCGAGCAGAGTCAGACCGTCAATTCCCTTTGCGTTGACAACATCTGCAGGTATGTTCTGCTGCAGAATTTTCTGCCCCATACTCTGATCTTTATTGTCAAAGGCACTCAGAAGCAGGGTATCCCCGCCTGGAAGTCTGGCACCGAAATCAATATTACCGGTAAGCAGCGGTTCAACCTGTTTGAGCTCTTTGGAGGATACCGCAACCATTCTTGCGGTAACACCGTCGGCACCGGCCAGATCCGGATTTGCCCCGGCTTTAAGCAGGGCACTTATGAATTCAGGAGAACGGGTACGTCTGACAATGGTGGCAAACATATTTTCCTTGAAACACTGATCATCAAGTCTGATCCCGGAATTGATTTTGGCAAGAATTTTTTCCTTTAGCTGATCTGAATAGTCGCCTCTGCCCACGCAGACACTGTATTTGAAATCCTCGTAGGTAAATTCCTTTTCCTCGGCGGCATAAGCCGCGCAATTAAGGAAAAGAGGAAATAAAAATAAAACAGAATTGAATTTTTTCAAATTGTGCTCCTCCTCGGCTGAATTAAGAAACAGACGGAACGGCATATTCCGTCTGAGCGCTCCGGCTAATTTCCGGAAGCTGTTTTAAGATAGTTTTTCATTTCCTGAGTCAGTTCTTCAGCATCTGAATCAACATACTCCTGAAGGGTTTTGCCTTCATCGCCCTTGAACTGCAGTGCAGCCTTGAGATCTCCGCCGTGTTCAACCATCAGCCTGGTAACTGCAAGATTGTTCTCAACAATGGCAAGCAGCAGCGGCGTTACATTTTCGGCACATGCTCTGTTCGGATCCGCCCCGGCATTTATCAGTATCGTGGCAAGCTTGAGAATGTTGTCACTGTCCTCGTCCTCCTGCTCCAGTGCATAGGCTAGTACCACAGTACCGGATTCGTCCTTGGCATTGGCATCGGCACCGGCCTTGAGCAGCAGTTCTGCAATATCGGCACGACCGGACTGAACAGCAACCATCAGAGGGGTAGACTTTTCATGTTTTTCAGATACATAGTTGACGTCGGCACCGTTCTTAATCAGAAAATCAATTGTCTCGGCCTTAACCTTTTTCTTGCCGGCATTTTCCAGCAGCAGGGACTTCTGACTGCTGTTGACGGCATTGAGATTCACCCCTTTGGAAACCAGCAGCGCAAGATGTTCCAGCGCATTGGCCTCGGTGGCGGTGAACGCAACATTTTCATTCTTGTAGTTCAGTTTGTTTACATCGGCACCTGAATCAATAAGCAGTTTCATATAGTCCACCGGATAAAGCTGTTCGTTATCCTTTACCACGGTCATATTGATCAAAGGTTCGGAAAATCTGTCACCGCCCTCCATACTGTTCGGATCACCGCCAAGTTCAAAAATCTTTTTATAGTCGGCAACAGCGATTTTATCCGAGGCCCGGTTGAACATATAACCGGCCACGGAATTGTTGCCGATCCTGAGATCCTTGAGTGAGCCTTTGATATATGGAAGGAACCGCGGAATAAGTTCTACCTTCACAAAGAGATTTCTCAGCAGAGAATGTTCACCGTCGTCATCAGCCTTGAGAATATCGGCACCGGCATCAAGAAATGCGAAAAGTGTTTTTTCATCAGAAAAACCGTTATTGTTGATGTATTCATTAAGTGCATAGTCACCTGTCGGTTTTCCGTTTTCATCGGTCCGGCGGCAGTTCGGATCCATTCCGTTTTTCAAAGCAGCTACAATCTCTTCACTCTTGTTTTCATAAATCAGCTGAATAAAGTCATTGGCACTCATAGCTGTACCGGAGGATGGTGCTGCGGTCTGCGGTTCTGCAGACTGAGGTGTACCGGCTGCAGCGTCAGGTGTCGTCATCGCACCGGTGGAAATCCAAGGATTGGTTGGAGCAGCAATATCAACAGGTACCGGCTCAGGAGTATCTGTGATTGCAGGAATTTCGGTTGCAGCAGGTGTTGAAGGAACAGTGGTATCAGCTGTTACCGGTGTATCCGGAGAAGGAACATTGTTATCGGCTGTTACCGGTGTATCCGGAGAAGGAACATTGTTATCGGCTGTTACCGGTGTATCAGCAGGTTCAGGTGTTGCAGGTGAAGGAACATCAGCTACAGCAGGAGCGGCAATAATCTGATCCTTGAGGGCAGGGATCTGGGCAACCGCATTTCTCAGTGCCTCCTCATTGACATCCACACTGCCCTGTACCTTACTTTTGTTGTTTTCCTTGCTGTAGACAAGATCCTCCCCCGGTTTGGTAAAATCATCCACCCTGGTAAACACACCGGTTCTCAGTGCTCCGGCGTTTTTCTTGATTTCCTCGGCCGGAATTATAGTCTGCAGACTTTTTCTCAGAGCGGTCATTTTAAGATTGCCGAGGGCCGCCTCATTATTTTTTCCCGAAGCATCCACCTGATAGACCGTACCGGCGGAACAAATCCCTGATAGAAACATCAGCCCTGAAATAGTCAGAACATTCAGAAGTTTCAGTTTTAATTTATTATTATTTTTCATAATTGCTCTCTCTTAAATTTTTTCACACAGTCCGGCGTCTGCCGACACTTAACTGCCATTGTCCATAATCGATTTCAGATATTCCCTGAGCGGACCGAGATTTTTATCACTGCTGCTCATTATATTTTCATAAATAGTCGTCTCTTTACCGCTTCTTCCCACTTTGAGCTGCAGGGCCGCCTTAATATTTCCGCCATGATCCGCCAGCAGTTTGATCAGCGATAGTCTTCTGCCGTCAAGAGCATATTTCACCGCGGAATAATGTTCCAGATCCTCCCGGTTAGGATCAGCACCGGCCTTGAGCAGAGCCTCCGCCATCTCAAGATTCTCCTTCTCGTCCCGGTTTCCTACAGCAAAGGACAGGGCGGTTCTGCCCTTGGAGTTTACCGCATCAGGATGTGCACCGGCGCCAAGCAGGATCGAGACCGCCTGCGGGCGGCGCTCACGCACCGCAGTAATCAGCGGGGTGACATTGTCGTGTTTTTCGGAAACTGCGTTGACATCAGCACCGTTCTTTACCAGATATTCAACCAGTTCATCACTGATCTTCCGGTTGCTGACTGCCTTGAACAGTACGGTATAACCGTCCGGGGTCGCAACATTGAGATCGACGCCTTTTTCCCTGAGCAGTTTCAGATGATCAAGGGAATTGTATTCCACCGCCTTTATGACAGCGTTTTTTCCGCGGCTGTCGGTAACCGACCAGTCCGCTCCGGCATCCAGCAGCTTCTTCAGATATTCAGGAGGATTAAGTTCCTCCCGATCACCGTCTATCGCATACATGATCAGTCTGCCGAACTTATTTTCATCGCACTCCTTCTCATTGAGATCATTGCCGAGATCGATAACTCTGGAAAAAATTTCATAGTCGAAATCAGTCTTTTTCATTCTGCGCAGCATATAGCCCGCAGGAGTGCATCCGGAAAACTTCACTCCACGCAGTGATGGAATGCTGCCGATCATCTGTCCGAGCAGTTCCCGGTCAAAGAAGATCTGCTTTATCACCCGCGATTCACCGGCTTCGTTCTTCCAGAGCAGATCCGCCCCGTGTTCAAGAAAAATTTTGACCAGCTGGGGATCTGATGAGCCCACCGCATTAAGCAGAACAGTAAATGCGGTATCACCGTAGGGTTCACCGTCGGAGCCTAATAAACGGGAATTAGGATCTGTTCCTGCCTCAAGTGCGGCAACCACCTGTTCCCTGGCATCCGGTGAAAACTTCAGTGAATCAACCAGTTCAATAAACCCGCCGGCTTCCGAAACTGCGGCGGCCGGTGCCGACGGTTGTTTATCTACGGAATTCCCGGGCTGTTCTGACAGGCCGGACGGCTCAGCCGGAGCATCCGGTTCAGCTTCGGTGATTTCTTTCTGCTGCGGTTGCTCTTTTACAGAAACGGACGGTTCACTGTTTTCAAGCTGTTTCTGCCCGTCATCTGCCGCATGCAGCATCAGACTGATACCTCTGAGTTTTTCACTTCCGGAAATTTTTGCCAGAACTGCCTGATCATCCACTGAAACAACAGCGGTAACCATGACGGTTGAACCCTGTTCTGATACTTCAGATCCGGACACGGTAACAAAAGTTTCGTAGTCGGCATAAATTTCACGTCGGATATCGGAGGCATACTTTTTAAGATCCTCTGCAGAAACAGCAGTTTTCAGATAATTGCGCAGAGCCTGGGCCTTGAGTTTGCTTTCAGCAGCGGCACGATCCGTTCCTACCGCCGTATCCGTCATATTGATCTGTGCGCCGGCTGACTGTGCCAGCCATAAAGCTCCCAGCATACAGCTTAAAATTTTAAGTCTCATTGGCCCTGTCTCCCGCGATACTAACTGCCGTCCTCTTTATCCTTTCTGGAAACTACGTCGGGGGCTATTCCCGAAGATTCCCAGGTTCCGGTATAGTCCTGATACTGCAGTTCACCGACAGTAAGTTTCAGTACTGCACCGCTCTTCAGTTTGAAATTTTTCTGCACCCGTGCCTTGCCGTAGGTCTGTTCACCGTAGGTTGAAACGTTCTTCATGCCGGTTTTAAGTGCATTTATGAACATTTCTGCGGAACTTGCGGTATAGCCGTCCTGCATGATGATGAACGGTCTGCCGCCGTAACGTCCTGCCTGCTGGGTTTTATATACAGACTCGCTGTCGCGATCATAGTAGCTGTACACCGTAGAGCCGGCAGGAAGGAAAAATGATGCACTGAGCGCAGCCTGTTCAAGATCCCCTCCGGTATTTCCCCGCAGATCGATGAAGAACCTTTTCTCCGGAGGGTATCCCTGGGCTTTGTAGTCCTCCTCGATTTTTCTGATTTCCTGTTCAAGCTGGCGGGCGGTATCATTGCCGAATCTGAAAATTTTGATCACCGCCGGGATCTTTCCGGTCCTGGCGACATCCGGATATTTGCGGACGCTGCGCGGAATGGAGAATGAATCGGTGGAATCATCTCTTTTGATCTCTATGTCCACATCGGTATCTATTGCGCCGCGGATCATCGCCGCCAGTTCCTGCAGCGATCTGCCCGCCGCCGGTTTACCGTCAACACTGACAAGGATATCGGGATAGAAAATTCCGGAAGCCTCCGCAGGTGAGCCCGGATAGGGTGCACATCTTACATTGCCGTACTGATCCTCAAAAATATCCATACCGATCCCGGCAGGTGCATCCGAGGACAGTGCGGTGATTTTCTTCAGTTCCCCGCTGTCATAGTAGCGGGCATACAGATCCCGTTCGGTGAGCAGTTCGCTGAATTCACTTCCGGTCATACGGCCGATATCCGCCGCACTGATCCCTGCCAGATTCTCGGCTGAGAACATCAGGGACTGGTTGACGAGAATAGAGTATATTTCAGCGGAATCACCCACTGCGGCGGCGGGGCCGGTCATCAGAGCCGGCAGCGCCGCGCAGACCGCGGCTTTTTTCCATATACCTGAAAAAATAATTTTCCAGCTCTGTAAACTACAGGCGGCTGAGTGCATCTGCTTCATATTCAAGTTCTTTCAGTTCCTGGCGTAATCTCTGGATCTCCCTCTTCTTGGCTTCTATTTCAAGTTTTTCAGCTTTTGCAGCCTCTTTCTTGATCTGTTCATTTTTCTTTTTCAGAGCCAGGTATTCAGGATCATTCTTGTTCTTGACGTTTTTAAGCGAACGGTCGACTCTGGACTGTTCCTTCTTAAGCTGGCTGCGCAGCTGGCTGACCTCTTTCTGTTTCTGCGCTTTCTGACTTTCCAGAGAGCTCCTTCTTGAGTTTTCCACCGACTGTTCAGCCTCTGCCGCTGCAAGTTCAGCCTCACGCTGCTGCAGTCTCTTCTCATATTTTGAAGGACTGTAGCTGAACAGGCCGCCCTGGCGCGGATCATCAGTCATATTGCTGCATGCCGTAAGAAGAAAGGATGACAGCAGCAGTGTTACAGATAAAGCTTTCATAGAATTCTCCTATACTGCAAGTCTTGCAGAAATGCTTGCCAGTTTCTGATTGTATTTTTTCATCTTGGAAATCTGGGCGTTAAGTTCCTTGATTTCCTTATCAAGCTCGGCGGCCTCTTTCTTGTTGCCGTTGGCCTTGGCGTCGGCAAGAACGGTTTTATCCTTCTTAATCTCCTCCTGAAGCTGCTTGATATTCTTGTCGGTATCCTCCTTCATGGCAAGCACCGCCTCACGGCCCTTCTGCATATCTGATTTTTCAACCTGTTTTTTCTTGTAGGCAGTTCTCAGTTTCTTACTTTCCGCATCAAGGGTATTGATATCCTTGCTCAGTTTGGCATTGTATTCCCTGGTCTCATCGGTAACCTTGCGGGTATGGGCGATACAGTCATCAAGCCAGTCCTCACGGCTTGCATATTCAGCTTTCTTGTCAGCAACATGTTTTCCTACAAAGAAACCTGCAAGCGATCCGATCCCCGCACCAATCCCGGCGCCGATCAGAGCCCCCTTGCCGTTACCGCCGATAAGACCGCCGAACAGTGCACCGAGTGCAGCACCGATACCGCCGCCCACCAGGGTTCCCTCGGTTTTGGTTCTGGTTGAATCATCATGAATATTCGAACAGCCGGTTCCGGCAAAGGTCAGCGTAACAGCAAGACATGCGGCCGGTAAAACAGCCAGACGTGGATGTGCCTGAAAATTAATCATCGTCAATACTCCTTTTTAATTCAGATAATCAGTTTTCCACAGAGGTACGTCAAGACGTTTATGCTCTCTGTAGTGTTTGTAATGTTTTTTGGTTATTTCAACTCTGAGCGACTGCTCGGTCAGATCTTTGACAATCTGCTCACGGTTGGATTTATCACCGGAGGAGGCCTTCTGAATATCCTGCTCAAGATCTTTACTGAAGCGTTCGAATCCGCTCAGAACAGCATCATCAGGCAGTTTTACCAGTTCGGTCATAATTTCACCGTAGTTTTCAAATCCGGATTCAAGATTGTAGGCAAACTCCTCGGCTCTCTTTCTTAATTTTTCCGTCGGTGCATCCTTTACAATCTCATAGGCCTTCAGGTTGTGGGAAAGATACATTCCGCGTTCACAGGCGATTTTAACCCATACACTGGCGGAATCCTCATCCGCCTTTCTTCTCACTTTTACCATATCAAGCAGCGCAGATCTGGTTCCTTCAAGTTCCTTTTTGAGCGAATCCTTCAGCCCGGCCTCCTCAAGAACCTTGCCGATCCGGTCAAGACGGTTAAGAGCCTCATTGGCGGATACATTCTCTTTGGTTGCCGTATCAGCCACCGACAGGGCCGCCGGAGTTTTTGAACCGATACCGCGGCGGTAGCTGTCCCAGTTTTTTTCAAGTTCGGCAATTGCCTTGTTGTCGGTCATCACCGGGGCGCTGATCACCAGTCTGAAGCCGAGAGTCGGCTTGCTGTTCGGTTTCATCCCCTTTTCCGCTGTTCCAAGATAGAAAGGCTCCTCGGTTCTGCGGGAGGAAACCATGTCCTCCTCCTCGGTAAGATAATGACCGCCACGGGCTGCAAAACCTCCGCTGCGACCCTGGTAGTATTCCACCCGGTAGAGACTTGAAGTCATTTCCTGAACGTTACCCAGCATGTCATAAAGTCCCAGCGGATTCGGCTTTAATTTACCCACCTTCTGAATTTTGTTATGGGATGAGGACGGTCCGGAAAACCACTCATAGGCGGCCAGTTCCTCCTCCTCGTCATAAGGGGTGTCGGCATCAAAAACCGTTGCCTTTACCGCAGTACCGCCGCGGGCCGCAAACTCCCACTCCTCCTCGGTCGGAAGTCTGACAAATCCCGGATAGGTTCCGGCCTTCGGCATGGATGCCAGCTCATGTTCATAGACATAGCGGTTGAGCTGATCGGTAAACTGCTGCACTTCATACCAGGAAACCCCGGTAACCGGCAGCTGCGGATCCTTTGAACTCTCCTTTCCGGTTACAGCACTGTACTGGGCTTCGGTGATTTCATACTTGCTCATGTAGAAATAACGGTTTTCGCTGTCGCTGAAACCTCCGCTTATTACAATAGCTGTCGGAGGCGTACGGAATGTTCCGGTCGGATCACCCATGGTGAATGACTGTCCGGCATAGGGTCCGCTGCCGCCGTTGACTTTTACTTTAACAAATTCAAACCTGGTATCTCCAGGACCTTTGAGAACCAGTTCATCACCGCCCTGCTCCGCTGCCGCTGCTGCGGACAGGGATAGTGCCGACATAAAAACCGCACAGGCTCTGCTGACAGAAAAATATTTTTTCATCAATGCTCCTACTCGTCTCTCAATGAATCTGAAGGATCGATCCTCATTACTCTTCTGGAGGCAACCAGGCCGGCAAAAGAGGCAATCGAGAGAGAAATAATAACCACGTTAATCACATGTTCAATCTGCAGTTCGCAGAATTTTTCCCCGCCGCTTAGCTGGTAGACAAAGCATGCGTTCACCACATAGGCAAGTATATAAAAAATCACCAGACTTACCAGCACTCCGCCGAGAGTCAGCAGCAGGGAGGAGAAGATCGGGAAGATACACAGCTGTGAACCGTGCACACCCAGCAGTCTGAGTATGGCAAGCTCCCTGCGTTTACGCTCTACTCCTGCATAAACATTGGCCACCAGACAGCACACGGCACCGGTAAGCGACGCGGCGGCAATCAGCAGAAACAGCAGACTCAGATAATGATCGAGGGAAAGAATTTCCGAAATACGATCTGATCTGCTGACCGTCTTGATCCCTTCCGCGGTCAGCTGATCCTGCAGTTTAACCACATTGTCCAGTGAGGAGGCATACATTCTGAAACCGGTATAGCCGCGTTTTTTCATCATAAAGGCATTTTTGCCGTCTGAAGCCACACCGTCGGAAATATCACGCTCCTGCAGCAGACCAAGCTGGCCGATCAGAGCAACTGTAGTAAATGCAGTGCCGTCCGCACTGACCGGAAGAGCTCTGATCTCGGCTTCGAACTCGACACTTCTCTCCACAGTCTGATCATCCCTGGTACCGCTGTAGACAACGGTCACTTTCTGGTGATCTTTTCCGATCCTGCGGTAAACCTCCGGATCTACATAAAACACCCGGTGGGAGGAACGGTCGGAAAATTCGCCGCGGTCAACCGCCAGCAGCTGTTTTAGGGATTCCGACTCCGGTTCGCCTGCAGCGGCAGCCGTACCGGTCTGCTGCAGAACAGAGATATTCAGCAGAGCTCTGCCTGCAGTTCTGAGCCCGCGATCATTCATTATAAGCGCTCCTGACGCTGTATGCTGAAGTTCGGCCATCAGGTGTTCACTGCCGGTGCTGATGCTTCCCAGTCCCGATGAAACATAATCAAGTCCGGTTGCCAAGGAATCGTCAAGACCGGCCAGCCGTTTTACCGCAGAGAGAAGTTCAGAGGATCCGTCTGATATGCGATCAACAACAGCTGTAACGCTTTCGTACCTCTCGTATATCCGCTGCGCATAATTTTTCAATGATTCAGCATCACGCAGCATTGAGTCCGCCTCACGCCTGATTTCAGCTACAGTCTGTCCTGCACCTGCTGCGGAAGCACCGATGTTCCGGATCTGGGCGGAATAATCATTTACCATTTCCTTCAGCCGTTCGGTAGCATTCCTTTCTCCGGTACCGGAACTGCTGATCCCTAATTCTATCCTGGCAAGAGTATCAGCGCCGGCGGCTGATGAGTTTCCAAGTCGATCCGCCGTTGCGGCGAGACTGTCTACACTGCTGCGGATCCTGTTTTGAGTATTGGAAAGAGAGGTGAGACTGTCACGGAAATTTCCCGCCAGTTCAAGCAGTTCCTGCTCATCAGACTGTTCAAGTACGAGAAGACGCTCTTCAAGCTCCCGTGATTTTTCGGCAATGGTGTCCAGTGTCTCCTTCATGGCCGAAGTTGAAAGATTTCTCAGTCTTTCAATATATCCGGTCAGACGGTCATGTTCCGTTCTGAGAGAGTGCACCGTCTGCTGCACCGATGCAGAAGCATTCCAGTCGGTAGGATTTTTTACTGCGGATGATCCGTTATCCCAGCTGACGGCATGATCCGGATCTGGAACAGTGGCTGTCACAGTACTGTCTGTGCCGTCATAAGTTCCGTCGATCTTAAAATCTCGAAGAAGGTTTGAATAATGCAGTTTCTCCTCCTCATCTGCAGCAGCAGAGGAGAAAGATTCCGCTCCGGAAATAAGACCGTTCCCGGATCCTCCGTTCATATTCGGATTTCCGGTGACGCTGAGATCCGCCTGCAGAACCTCTCCCCCGGTATGACGTCCAAATCCGAAAGGTGCTGCATTTCCATCTGAATTTGTGGAGGCAATGGTTTCATCCCAGGATCTCCCCGAAGAAGCTGTTTCATCATTGACTGTTCCCTCATCTTCTACAGTTGCACCGTTGACGGCAGGATCTTCGGCTGCACCTTTTTGCTCAACCTTCTCAACAGCGGCAGCGCTGTCACCGGTCTCTGCCGCAGCTTCGCCGGATGATTCAGGTGCCGTGCCAGACTGTAACTTTTCAATGTTATCAGCGGATGCCGCTTCTTTTTTCTGCGAAGTTTCGCCATTGTCAGACAGCGATCCGTCACCGTCTGATGGAAGATTCTCTTTTTGTTCCGTTTTTATTTCCTGACTTTCAGCCGGAGCGGTCTCTGGCTGCGGTGCCGTCCTGCCGGCGGCCAGCTGCGGATTTAGAGGCAGCGGCGCACCGAATGCGCTCATCGGACGGATGTCAAATGACAAATCCCCGATATAGAGTGTCAGATTCGGATTGTATGGAATAACAACCGTGTTCTTCATACCGCGAACGCGATCGCGCAGTGTTTTCAGATCCCCCTGCTGTGCCGGAGTTCTCACTGTCGACAGTTCATAGACATTCAGACCAGGTTCCAGCAGCAGGTTGATTTTTTTAAGATATTCAGGATGTTTTGACTGGTATTCCTTATCGTAGAGTTTAGATGATGAAAAACCGGAGTTCTGGGTCAGCATCGCCTCCCGTACCGGATCAAGCTCCAGCGGTGTTACAATCAGAGCCTTTGGCGTTACCGGATATACCTTTGAATCAATACCTGACCAGCCCAGCTCCGGAACGGCAATGCCGTCCTTGAAATTCTCGATCTGCTCCAGGGCATTGAGAGTTATATAGGCAACCGGTATATTTCCGGCGCTGTCAGGCAGAATACCGGAAACTTTAATTTTTCTTGAAGCCTTGACCTTGGCACGATCTCTTGATACCAGCAGATCAAGCTCGGTTCCTACCGCAGCTGAAAGACGTTTGGCCGCTTCGGCGGACAGTACGCATTCCTCATAACGGGGAACATTCACCTTGTAGTGGGTAATCAGCGGATCTCCCTCTCCTGTAGGGATCAGATCGAGAACCGCTTTGGAACCTCCTGCGGTTCTGAATTCGGCTGAAGCCGAAAGTCTTCTGGTTCTCGGGATCACGAATGATACCTTTTCATCATTTCTGTGGCTGTCAAACCAGGCGGCGTCAAGTTTCTTTTCATTGACCGACATCAGCTCCATGGTGGCAGGATTTCCCAGCATACGGTTGATCAGGGTATTCATGACACCGGATTTGAGTCCGAAGAACAGCAGCAGCGGGGTTGAAATAGCCGCCACCGCAAACATTACACAGAGACTCATGCGCCATTCATGCAGCACATCTCTGAAGGAAAGATAAAATATATGCGAGGATTTTGCCATTACATGTCCTCATCTACCGGTACGTTCAGGTTTAAGCAGCGTTGAAACTATACCCCGTTCGTCCTTGTTGAGTTTGAAGGTAACTTCATAATCAGCATATTTTTTCATTAATTCCCGATCATGACTTACGATAACCAGAGAAGCGTTGTTCTCCTGTACTATTTTACGCAGCAGCACACAGATATCATTGGCGGAAACCTGATCGACCGCGGCGGTAGGTTCGTCGGCAAGAACTATCGGCGGATTGTGAACCACGGCTCTTGCTATGGCAACACGCTGCCGCTGTCCGCCTGACAGATGCTGCGGTTTCTTATGAAGCTGATCTGCGATCCCGATGGAGGATGCAAGTTCTACGGCCCGTTCCTTCAGTACGGATTCACTGATCCCGAGCAGTCTGCCCGGCAGCATAATATTATCCAGAACATCAAGAAACGGGAAAAGTCCTCCGGACTGGAGGACATATCCTATTTCAGAACCTCTGATCTGAGCCTTGACCGAAGGGGAAACCTGGAGCAGATCTACTCTTCCGCATTTTCCCTCCAGCATAAAGGAGCCGGCCGAGGTCGGTTCGAGGATCAGTCCGAGCGTATCAGTCAGAGTGGATTTTCCGCATCCGCTCTGGCCGACGATAGCCAGGATTTCACCCCGTTTAACCTCCAGTTCCGGAACCTCAAGCGTGAACGAGGCTCCGTTTTTATGTCTGGAGATACACAGCTCCCTGATACTCAGACAGATCATGGCATCAGATCCAGTAAGATCGGTGCAACATAATCATCGGTGTCATCACCCGGATTCAGCGGGATCCACATTGAAGTATCGTCATGGATGGAAGCATAAGCCTTAATCTTTGACTCCAGATTGTTCAGGAAGTCATTCTGCTCGTCAGGACCCCAGCTTTCCCATACTTCACTGTTCATTTCCATCAGACGGCTCTTGTAAGGCAGATTGGACAGGAAATCAGGAACAAGACCGAGTCCTGCAATATCAGTTGCATTCTCGATTTTGTCAGGATCACGTGCCACCACTGCAGATGCTGCCTGCAGAGAGGTAAAGAAGTCTTCTCCGCTTACCACGTTGGTTTCACCAGCCTTTATCACCTCCTTGAGCAGAGTTGATACTGAATCCAGCTGAGCCTTGGTCAGAAGCAGTCTTACCTCGAGTGACTGTCTGGTACTTTCAGAAAGATCCTTGTCCACCACCCAGGCTTCAATATCACGAGGAGGAGCAACACTCACCTCATTACCGAGCCATGTTACTGCAGCAGCGTGAAGGCTCTTGGCAATGGCGTCTTCACCAGGATTTGCCGAAGGGGCAGGTGCCGGTGTTTCCGCTGCAGCTGCGGTAGTTTCCGGAGCTACCGGTGCATCAGAGTCCTTAAAGTTCTTTACGATATTGGAAAGATACTTAACGATGGATCCTGAAATTTCATCGGATGCCTTGGCAAAGGTATCAAGATCATTGGATCCGATCGCCCAGTACAGTTTCTCGTCCACACCAGGATTGCTGGACAGCTCCTTGAACTGTTTGGCAGCCACCTTGTTGTATTTCTTGGCCTTAGGCGGATTCAGATGCAGCGAGAATACAGTGATATTGGCATCGTTGGCGCGGGCTCTCAGAGTTTCTTCGTTCTGACCAGAAACGTTCCATTCATGACCGGCCTGATGTCCCGGAGCATCACCCACCAGGATCATGATTCTGGCGGCATTGTCACGCCATGCGGTATTGTTGATAGCATCGTTGACACCGGAGAACAGATCTTCATCGAACACCACCGAGTCAACCTTGGTTTCAGTCACACCCTCCATGGTTTTAACAAAATCATCCACATTCTGGAGAGTCGGTGTAAAGTTCTTGGTTACATATTCGAGACCTTCAATGGTAGCCGAATCACGGTAGCCCCATACACCGAAGGCAATCTTTTCCTTCAGATTGTCCTGACCGGCGATTTTTTTGGAAATATTGATCATGGAATCACGAACCTTCTTAATGTACGGTCCCATACTGCGGGTGGTATCAATTACCCAGACTACATCAAACTTGAGATTTTCCAGCTTAACCGCATGTTTGGCGGAGGCCTCGGTGGCGCTTGCCACGTAATCCTTGTTGGTTCTCAGATCGGAGGCGACACGGTCCTTGGAGGAGCTGCTTACAGCCAGAATATCAAGAAGACGTGCCTCTCTTCCTTCAAAGTCGATAACCTTGTAGTCAAGAATAGGCATCAGGGTGAACTTGGCGGTATTGTCCACTGACATTTTTGGTTCCATAGACAGGATCGGGAAATTCTGCGGCAGCAGTTTTTTGTTCTTGGCAGCCTCATCAATCGAAGTATAGAAACCGCTCACGGAAGCTTCCCTCTTGTCTGCAGGAAGATTGACCAGAGTTTCAAGATAATCCATTTCATCAAACATCAGCACCGGATTTCTGCCGTCAGGATGACTGAAGGTAAGACACATGGTCTGCTTCCATTCAAACAGATCGTCACCCTTGATCCAGCCCTTGACAGCACCCTTGTCATCAGAGCCGACTTCATACCATCCGTTGCCGGATGCAAGCAGTTCACCTGACGGGCGGGTATACACGAAATATGAGGAAAATACCGGAAGATTGTCCTTGAGAACCTTCTCGCCGTTGCTGTCGGCATAGAGAACAGCACCGGGACGGGTCAGAATACGCAGCGGAACATTTTTGGTATCAGCAGCTGAAACCGGTTTTCTGATCTCATCGGCAAAACCTGCTGACGAAAGAAACAGAGTCAGCGCAGCCGCGGTTGAACAGAACAATTTCTGAAAAGACAAATGACATCTGCCATTGTTCATAAAGCAATCCTCCTGAAAAAAATGAGTGCAGTTTCTAGATCTAAATTAATATCAATATTTTCAGTTATGCGTCTCTCCAATGTCAAAACATTCATTAACAGCAGAACTTAAACTGTGTATCCGGTCATATTTGGAATTACTACGTTAACAAAGATAATATCAAATCGCACAGCTGTTTTTTTATTTCAAAGAAAAGCGACACGGTTCAGATCAAGACTGAAACATAGTTCCTAAATATAAAAAATCCCAGTCTGATGCTCCGGTGCGGAGTGATTCAGCAGGGATTTACACGTAGATTAATGAATGATTTGAAAAACTTTGAAGCCGCCGTTATTCAACCTTTTTAGGGGGCTGTGACTCCTCGATTGAATAGGTATCCTTGACATCATCAAAAAACATATAGCTGTTCTTTGCAAACTGTTCCGGATCTGTAGATTCACTCAGAATACCGATTTTTGCCAGCTGTCCTGAACTTACCACAATAGCGTCATAACCACCTTTAACCGACGGCTTGTAGTTGTAGCTCTTGAGAATTTCTGCATTGAAATCGGCATCTCCGGCAACATATTTGTATTTAATCTGAAGTTTTGCGGCCTCCTCAGGATGTTCGGCAACCCATACAGATGCTTTCAGAATAGCTCTGGTGAAAGCAGCGGCAATTTCCGGATGCTTTTCAGCCAGCAGTTTTGAAATAAATGCTGCGCAGCAGTATTCGAGAGCAAATTCTGGAGTTTTTGCTGTATCCACTATCAGGTTTGCGTTGTATGCATCTACCATCTGCGCTGCAACAGGATCACCGAGAGATACCGCGTCAACAATACCGTTCTGCAGGGCCTGACCAAGTTCATTTCTGGAGAACACCACAAATTCAACCTCTGAATCACGTGGATCTATTTTGATATTGTTCAGGAACAGTGCTCGTTTTGCCACCAGAGCTTCAGCACCGGCAAGACCGGGAACACCGATCCTCTTACCCTTCAAATCGGCTATTTTGGTAATACCGGAATTCGGCAGTGCAAAAATCTTGATACATCCGGTGTGAATACCTGCGGTGAACTTGATCTGCAATCCGTTTTCAAGCGGTTGGAGGAATTTTCCAATCAGACCAAATCCTACATCCACCTGACCTGCCCCGATGGCCTCCTGAACATGAGCGGCATCCACCTGAATATTTTCACCGATAATACCCTCCTCCTCAAGGAATCCAAGTTCAAGAGCAAGATGAAGCGGAGCCTGACACAGTGAAGGTGAATAGGCAATCTTCAGATGGAACTTCTGATCCACCGACTCCTTGCCGCAGGCGGTGGCAAGCAGCAGACTGAATATCACTCCCAGCCGCACCAGTATATTTCTGTAATTTGACCAAAACTTTTTGAACTTATGCATAAATAAAACTCCATTGCAACTAAATAATATATTCCGGAGACTGTTTGAAACCGCCGAATTTAAGAAGTCTCAGTATCTCACCGTGATATTTAAGGAAATCGTAATCGCTTCTGTCTCTTGGACGCGGCAGATCCACATCCACTATCGAAGTCACTCTGCCCGGTCTCGGTGTCATTACCACGATCCGGTCCGACAGATATACCGCCTCATCCACATCATGGGTAACCATAATCATGGTCATGTTCTTTTCTTTCTTAATCCGCAGGATTTCGTCCTGGATGTTCATTCTGGTAAAAGCATCCAGAGCCCCGAGCGGTTCATCAAGCAGCAGAACAGAAGGATAACCGACAAGTGCACGTGCAAGTGATGCTCTCTGGCACATGCCGCCGGAAAGCTGATGCGGATAGTATTTTTCAAACCCCTTCAGTCCCACCAGTTCGATATACTCGTCAACATCATTCTTTCGTTCACTGTATATTTTTCTGGCTCTCAGTCCGAATGCCACATTGTCATAAATCGTCAGCCACGGAAATAGGTTATGCTCCTGGAACATGAATCCTCTTTCATAACCCGGACCCTTTATAGTTCTTCCGTCTAGACTGATCTCACCGCTGCTGGGTTCCACCAGACCGGCAATAAGTCTCAGCAGTGTTGATTTGCCGCATCCCGACGGGCCGATCAGGGAAATAAAGGAATTGGGCTCTATATCTATGTTCACATCGCTCAGGGCGGTGACAGTCTCCTTCTGACGGTTGGTAAATATTTTGTTCAGATTGCTTATATGGATGGAGCCTACCATTTGATCACCCCCTTCTGCCAAACCAGCAGACGATCTCTTAACTTAAACAGCACGGAAATAACTACGAAACACACCAGCGACATCACTATCAGACCGGCATACACATTGGCATAGGACATCATTTCCTTCTGCCAGTTGATATACCAGCCGATCCCGTACTTGGCGCCAAGCATTTCCGCTGTCACAAGAGTGATAAACGAAGAACAGGTACCGTTGAAAATACCGATAAACATAAACGGCATCGCAGCAGGAATTCCGACTTTGAACACGGAGTAGGTTTTTCCTGCGCCCAGGGTCGAAGCCACTTCAAAATAGGAATTCTTGATGTTTGCGATCCCGTTCGAGGTCAGAACCGTGGTCGGAAACCATACAGCAAGCGCAATCAGAAAACTGCTTGCCACAATTACAGAAGGGAAAACCACCAGAACAATCGGGATCCAGGCCGTAGGAGGAATAGGTCCCAGCACTCTTACCAGAGGCTGACACCAGTATCTGAACCTCTTACTGAAACCGATGGCAATTCCGGTGCAGATCCCTGCTGCAACCCCCAGCAGCCATCCAGACAGCTGAATTCTCAGTGTATATAGCAGGCACTGCCCGAGAAATGCGGAATCGGATATCAGAACTCCGAAAATCCGATCCAGTGATGGGAAATACAGAACCGGAAGAACGGCAAACTTTACAGTCAGGAGGTTGAACACATTCAAAACCTGGAAGAAAGCGGTATAAAATGCCGATTTGTATAGCAGCACTCCCCTAACGTTTCTGGAGCCGACCAGAAGTACAATTTCATAAATTGCAGTTAAAATAACAATAAACCATACCAGGTATTCATGATCAGCACTTTTATGCAGAGATGAATCCGGCACCAGTAATTCAAACAGCACAGTTATCAGTGCTGACAGCAGCGGCAGCTGCAGTTTAAAAATTTTCATTTGTTCACCATTCAGTCGGATGAACCCTAGAAGTTCACCCTCTTCTCATACGGTCAGATACAATGCTTACTTTATATTCAGTTCTTTCTTAAATTTTGAGTAGATTGTATTTGCCATATAGAGAGCCTGGACAGGATTGTGTCCAAGTACACGATCCTTAACCACCAGCACCGTGGTAGGAACTGCAGAGTACTTGAGGAACAGGGTGTCATGTCCGATGCAAAGTCCCATTACAATATTGAAATCCGTCTGTTCCTTCTCGAGAATTTTCGCCTGGAGGATCGGATTGCACAGTGATTCATGGCCGCAGCCCTTGTTGAGTTTCAGTTCATTCGGAACTCCGATTTCGGTTTTATCAACAGCTCCGGTTTTACATCCCACCACATAACTTTCTATGCCGTGTGCAGCGAGGATCCTGCTGAGAATTCTTGATTCACCAAGAAGTCCGACACAGGTTGCAATCCCGATTTTTTTGTACCCCATTCTCTTGATAAATTCTATTGTCTCCTCCACCCTGGTATATCTGCCGTAGAATTCACCCTCTATTGATGCTGATATACGGGCAATGTCGCCAAGTTCCTTGTTTTCCTTGTAGATAGTGATGGTTTCATCCACAAGATCCTGATCTGCATTGGCGGTAAGACAGTACTTAGGATATTTAGCCTCGTTTTTAAATCTGCATGCTGCAAGGGTGCAGCTTTCACATGTGTGTGATGTATTAGATGTCATATTGTCCTCTCCTGGTTTGTGGGTTCAAAACTGCCGTTCTTAAGTTCTTCTGTGCAGCAGTCCTGCTTTCTTTTTTTAGTATTTTTTTAGTATTTTTTTCCCATTACCGACCGGACTACCTAAAAAGTAACCGGACGGTTGAAGCAGCGGCTGTATATTTTACAATTCCTATAGAAATAGTAGTAATATAACTCGCTGTTTTTATTAAAAATCTTCAAATAAGATTAAAAATACTACTTGCCTACTCGTTTAATAGGTTTATTATATATAACAAATCACGGGTTTGTAAATTGTGTTTTAAAAAAATATAAGGAGTTATTATGATTAAGCAGAAAATCTTTTCCACTGCCATTATTGTTCTTGAAGCTGTTCTTCTGATTGGAGTATTCACCTTCCTGGCACCGTGCCCGATAAAAGAACATATAATGGGCTGTCACTGGGTTGCCAACGTTTCAGCAGGAATCTCATCAGTAGTAATATTTCTGAGTCTAGCCGCAGTTATTGCCGGTTCGGCTCTGACCAGAAAAGGACTCAATCTTGCTGTTCTTTCAATCAGCGTTCTTCATGCTCTGGTACCGCAGGTACTGATCAGCATCTGTGCACATGAACAGATGAGATGCCAGATCTACACCCAGCCGGCCATCGTTGCTGTTGCAAGTCTTGTATTTCTGCTGGCGGCAGCAGATCTGTTCATAAACAGATCCCGCTAACAGCATTATCCGCCACGAGGAGGATTTAGACACCATGAACATACTTCTGAAACTCTCCGCAGCCAACCTGGCCCACAGGACGGCAAGAACGTTCTATCTGACCGTTCTGTCCGTTTTCATGTGCTTTTCAGTTTTTCTTGGCACTACCCTGGTAATGGGAATGGACAACGGACTCAGACAACTAAGGGAACGACTGGGTGCCGACATCATTGTCGTACCGCGTGAGGAGGCTGCAGTAAAAAACATTGAAGGAATCCTGTTCAGCGGCAAACCCGGGTATTTCTATATGGACAAATCAGTTTTTGAGGAAATTTCCCGCATGGAAGGAATTGAACACATAACATCGCAGTTCTACCTATCATCTGTAAATGCCGACTGCTGCTATACCGAAATCCAGCTGATCGGCTTCGATCCGCAGACCGACTTCATAGTCAGACCATGGCTGAAAAAAAGCTACGATCAGGAACTTAAAAAAGGCGAAGTTATAGCCGGCAGCAATGTGCTAGTTCCGGACAGCAGAATTCTGAAAATCTTCAACAATGATCTTACAGCAGTCGGAAGTCTGGAAAAAACCGGAACAGGTCTTGATTCGGCAGTATTCGGCACAGTCCAAACTATCAAGGAACTTATGAAATCTTCTGCGGAGCTGGGTCACCTCAGCAGTTCCGTTTCGCCGGACAGTCTGGTCTCTTCAGTCTTGATCAAGGTGAAAAACGGAACCAGCAGATTCAAACTGGCAAGGGAAATCAATAAACGGTTCAAAGAGGTCCGGGCTATCGAGAACCAGGATCTGATACGTAATTTCAGCACCCGACTGGAGGTTGTGTCAACCGTTGTCAAGACGGTAGTAGGTATTATCTGGATTCTATCTCTTCTGATCATGATCCTCTATTTTTCCATGTCCCTTAATGAAAGACGCAGGGAATTTGCCGTACTGAAAGTAATGGGATTTACCGACAGAGCGGTATGTACCGTAATTTACTGGGAACTACTGTTCATCCTGTGCGCCGGTGCCATCGCCGGATTTGTGCTGTCATCCTTCTGGTCTCTGCAGCTAAGGTACTATCTTGAAAGCAGACTTGAAGTTCCATTTCTGTTTGAAAGCACATCTTCATTCCTGCTGCACGGTGGTACAGCTGTTGCAGCGAGCATTCTGCTGACACTTCTGTCACTGTTGCTGCCGGTAATCAGAACCGGAAGGAAACAGGTTTTCACTGTTCTGAGGGAGGTTGACTGATATGAGTCTGATCGCCAAAAATTTATGTATGTCCTTTGAAAAAACTTTCAGAAACAAAGCTAGTCAGAGCAGAATAATTCTGGATCAGGTTGACTTTCGCCTTGACAGGGGCAGGATAATCCAGATTGTCGGCCCGTCCGGCTGCGGCAAAAGCACGTTTCTCAATATTCTGTGCGGTCTGCTTAAACCGAAATCAGGAGAGGTACTGTACGACGGCGAAAACATCTATAATCTTTCAGACCGGCAACTGTCGGAACTGAGAAACTGCAAATTCGGTATTGCGTTGCAGAACAACATCGGAATCGGAAGCATCACCACTCTGGAGAATATAAATCTCCCGCTGGCATATCAGTCCGGTATTGAGAAAGTTTCCCTCAAACGTGCCCGGCACTTGATTGAGCAGCTTAATATATCCCATCTGGCGGAGTGTCTGCCGGGCGAACTTTCCGGTGGTGAGATGAGGAGAATGTGTATTGCCCGCGCCCTTATCAACTGTCCGGAATTCATCTTCGCCGACGAACCAACCAGTGATCTTGATCCGCAAAACACTGCAATTGTCATGTCAGTATTGAGAAAAGCGGCGCAGAACGGTGCCGGAATTCTGATTGTGAGCCATGATCGCGAAATTTCCTCATATACAGATGAAACCTACACCGTCAGCGAAGCACAACTGAGGCGAGTTTCTGAGGAATAATCCGCCACTGTTCTTTTTCACAGCCGGATATCCATAATCAGCAGTAGTTTAAGTTTCCAACCGCCCTGAGACACCGTTTCGTAACTTCCTTCTGTTCTTTTTCAAAACGAAAAACAGCATTTGCTGTATAATACCAGCAGTTACTGAAATCAATGCCGCATTAAGCAAAGGAGATCATCATGCTGAAGGATTTGCCCAGAGATCCGGAGGGATATCTGAAGAACAGTTCAGACTGGAACCGGGAGATTGCAGAGGAAATAGCCCGTGAGGAAAACATCGATCTGACAGAGGAGCACTGGGAGCTTATAGGTTTTGTACAGAATTTCTACCGTGAATACAACACCACTCCTGCCATCAGACTGCTGGTCAAGGCGGTAAAACAGGAATACGGCGAGGAAAAGGGTAACAGCCGCTATCTGCAAAGGCTGTTTCCGGGAGGTCCGGCAAAACAGATCTCCAAAATAGCAGGACTGCCTAAACCGGTAAAATGCATCTAGCCTTCCGGCAGTACCGGCAGAAGCTGTAGATCATCACATAAATCAGTCAGGAAAAAAGTATAAGTTTTCCGGCACCTCGGCCGGAAAACGATGAACCGCTACATATCAGCAATCAGATCATTCCATGCAGCATGCAGATACTGAACCATGGAAATAACGGTAAGAAGAGCAGCAACATACAGAAGTGTTACAGAAGCATAAACCATCCAGTCGGCCTGCTGCCAGATCACGCCGGCAATGGCAAACATCTGGATTGTAGTCTTCCATTTGCCGATCCAGCTTACAGAAACAACCGTGCGCTTGCTCAGTTCCGCCATCCATTCTCTCAGTGCAGATATCAGGATCTCTCTTCCGATGATAATCAGTGAAGGCAGAGTCAGGATCCAGGAATATTTGATCCACGGATTAGGGTGGGAGAAGTGCTCCACCACCAGCACCAGGGCTGAACAAACTATAAGTTTGTCCGCAACCGGATCAAGAAAGGCTCCGAACTTTGAAGTCTGCTTGTATTTTCTTGCCAGATAACCGTCAAACAGATCAGTAACCGCGGCAATAGTAAAAACAAGGTAGGAGTAAAAGTTGGTTCCGAATTCCGTCTCGGTACTCGGATGGTAGGAATTTTCAAAATAATAAAGTCCGATAAATATCGGGATAAAAATAATTCTTATTATTGTCAGTACATTAGGTAAATGCATACTAGTCTTCTTATCTAAATTTTGCTGGTTCATTATAACGCTACCGAACTTTTAATGATAGAAGTTATCAAATGAAATGTGAAATTCGTTTTTGTCCCTCTTATAACGAAAATGTCATAAAATAGCGGGAGAACAAAAACAACAGTTCATCTGCAAAGGAAAAAGGTACTGTGAAAATACTTAAACCAATCCTATTTACGGCACTGACCGCTTCATTGGCGCTGGGCGGTTATATTCTGTACACCGGCAGTCGCGGTGTGACTCAACCGGAAACCGTAACCGCGGTTAACGGACGCATTGAACTTAAGAGAATCGATCTTGCCAGCCTGTACCCTGGCAGAGTTGAAGAAATCCTGGTGGACAGAGGCGATGTGATTGTCAAAGGCCAGGTTCTGGCAAAAATCTCATCATCGGAAACAGAAGCCAGACTCAGAACCGCAGAGGCGCAGAGTCTCACTGCAGAAAAAGCGGTGGCAAAAGTAAAAGCGATGTTCGGTGAAATTGAACAGAACATAAAACTGGCGGAAATCGAACTCAAGGATGCTGTACAGCTGAGAAAGGACGGTCTGATATCAAACACCGAATACGAAAGAAAAAAGACTGCCCTGGCGGCACTTACTGAAAAACGTAAGGTTCTGCTGCAGGAGCTGGCCGGGGCTGAGGCTGAGGTTGCGCGCGCCGCCGCCGCAAAAAATGAAATCCTGACAAGAATGGATGAACTTACCATCAGATCCCCGTTTGACGGAATCGTGGAATACCGTCTGGCGGAACCGGGCAATGTAACCGGCGCCGGCGGCAGGATCATCTCCATACTCAATCCTGCGGATGTCACCTTTGACCTTTTTGTTCCGACCGCTGTCAGCGCTGCGGTAACCGTAGGTGACGAGGCCCGAATTGTCATTGACGGAATAGATGCCGTAATCCCGGCAAAAATCGATTATATCTCAAGGGATGCACAGTTCACCCCGAAATTTGTGGAAACACGTGAAGAACGCGAAAAGCTGCTATTCAGGGTGACTCTGCGGGTAGATCCGCAGCTGGCACTAAGCTACCCGAATTTTTTCAAAGGAGGGATGCCGGCAATCGGCTACATCGATCACAGTCACACAGGATGGCCTGAACACCTCAGGACAAATCTAAAAAAGCTCGAGATTTACCGGCGGGAGGACAGTGTACTGCTGAACAGCTACCGGCAGAACAGCAATTCTTCCGGGGCAGCCGCAGACAGTCTAAGGTAAACGAATGGACAGTTCTATTGATTCAGAACAACAGCCGGTTGTCGAAATCAGAGCTCTCTCCCACCGCTACAGAAATATCACTGCGGTTGACCGGGTGGATCTGACCATCGGCTCCGGCATAACCGTCGGACTGGTAGGAGCTGACGGGGTAGGCAAATCCACCCTGCTGTCCCTGATTGCAGGAACCAGAATAATCCAGCAGGGATCTGTCAGAGTTTTCGGCAGAGATCTGAGTCAGGAAAGCAGCCGCAACGAACTGTCACGAAGGATCGCCTTCATGCCCCAGGGACTGGGAAAAAATCTTTATCCGACACTGTCCGTTCGGGAAAACATCTCCTTTCATGCAGATTTGTTCGGACTGCGCGGAAGTTTCAAATCCGCAAGAATAAACCGTCTTCTTGCCGCAACATCCCTCTCCGCCTTTGCCGACAGAGCGGCCGGCAAACTCTCAGGCGGAATGAAACAGAAACTGTCCCTCTGCTGTGCCCTGATCCACAGTCCCGATCTGCTGATCCTGGATGAGCCCACCACCGGTGTCGATCCGCTGTCACGCCGCCAGTTCTGGCAGCTGGTGTCCGCCCTGATGAAGGAAACCCCGGGCATGACCGTAATCATCTCAACCGCATATATCGACGAAGCTGAAGGGTTTGATCATACACTGATGATGGACAGCGGCAGGATCATCGCGGACCGAAATACCAGGGAACTGATGGCAGAATACGGTGCGGCCACCCTGGAGGAGGCCTACATGAAAATTCTGCCTCCTGAAAAAAGAGGAAAGGAGGGCGGATTCATCATTCCTCCGCTCGAAAGTTCAGACGGCGAGGTTCCGGCAATAAAGGCATTGCACCTGACAAAGAAATTCGGCGGTTTTACCGCGGTGAACGACGTAAGTTTTGAAATTTCCCGCGGCGAAATATTCGGTTTTCTCGGCTCCAACGGATGCGGCAAATCAACAACCATGAAAATGCTTACCGGACTTCTGGAGCCGACCGGCGGTGAAGCTCTGATCATGGGGGAAACATTTACCGCCGGCGACAGTGCGGTTAAACGTAAAGTCGGTTATATGTCCCAGGCATTCTCACTGTACGAGGAGCTTACCGTCACTGAAAATCTGTTTCTGCATGCCAAACTGTACCACATTCCGATCCTGGAGCGGTACAGAGCCATCAGAAGCGTTCTTGAACGATTCGGCCTTTACGAATACCGCCACACCACTCCTAAATCACTCTCTCTGGGTATAAAACAGCGTCTTCAGCTGGCTGCGGCATGTCTGCACAATCCGGAAATATTAATTCTTGATGAGCCGACATCCGGTGTCGATCCGGCTGCCAGAGATCTGTTCTGGGAATATCTGATAAAACTCTCCCGGGAGGAGCATGTAACCATTTTCGTCTCAACACACTTCATGAACGAGGCTGAACGATGTGACCGAATTTCACTGATGCACCGCGGCAGGGTTCTGGCTATCGGGTCCCCGGATCAGCTCAGGCGGAATAAAAACGAGAAAGATCTGGAACAGGCTTTCATCCGCTATCTTGAAGAGCAGAGTGATGCCGTTCAGGACATTCCGGACAGTTGCGTAACCGAGACTCAACATGTTGCGCCGCTGACCGGACTTTTGTATTCACTGGCAATCATCCGTGCTTTTGCAGTGCGCGAATACCGGGAACTGTCACGGGATCTGGTCCGGCTGTTTTTCGTAATCTTCGGTTCACTGATTTTTGAAATCTGCGCATCCTTCGGTATCTCCTTCGATATGACGCAGATGCCCTTCGGAGTCATCGATCATGATCAAAGTGCACAAAGCCGCGCCCTGCTGCAGGAATTCACCGGTTCAGCATATTTCAAACAGCGGCAGATTGAACCGTCGGATCCTGTAATCAAATCATTCCAGAAACACCACATCAAACTGCTGATCGAAATTCCGCCCCGATACGGTGAAAAACTCCTGCGTGGAGAAAAACCGGAAATCGGATTCTTTGTCGACGGGGCATTCCCGACCATTTCCAGCAATGTCCGCAATTATGTAAACGGAATTATGGACCGTTACAACGCAGTTTTGCGTGATCCCTCCGGGCATCCGTTATCCATGGAGCAGAATCCCCTTGAGATCCGATTCATGTACAACGAAATCTTCAAAAGTGTCTATGTAATGGTTCCGGGGCTGATTATGATGGTTCTGGTAATGTTCCCGGCCATGATGACTGCACTCGGCGTGGTACGGGAGAAGGATCTCGGTACAATCAGCAACCTCAACACCTCTCCGGCACGGGTTTATCAGTTTCTGCTCGGTAAACAGCTGCCCTATGTGGCTCTTTCCCTGCTTAGTTTCATGAGTCTGGTGTTCTGTGCCGTGTTCGTACTTGGAGTTCCGATCCGCGGATCATTTCCGGCACTGCTGCTCGGAGCTGTACTCATGATCCTGGCATCAACCGCTTTCGGTCTGCTGGTTTCCTGCTTTGTGGAAACACAGATCGCGGCAATTTTCGCCTCCGCCATATTTTCCATGCTGCCGGCAATCAACTTTTCAGGTTTTCTGTTTCCGATCTCCACCCTTGAAGGCGCCGCCTATTATTTCGGGAAACTGTTCCCCTGCTCCTGGTTTGAAACAATCAGCCTTGGATGTTTCACCAAGGGACTGTCCTTCGACAGTTTCGGCAGAATGTATCTGTGCATAACACTGATGGGACTTACCTATCTGACACTGTCGTGCTTAATTCTCAGAAAACAGGAGAAATAGAGGAAATGTACACCTGGATTTCAAATATTTTCGTACTGTGTCTCAAGGAGATTAAAAGTCTGTTCAGCGATCTGGTGCTGGTTGCACTCATGATCTACTTTTTCACCGTCGCGGTGGTGGTGGCATCACGGGGAGCCGGAATGGAGGTGAAAAACGCCCCGGTGGCAGTTGTGGATCATGACCGTTCAGAACTGTCCCGCGCCATCGTTCAATCGGTACGGCCGCCGTTCTTCAAGCTCCCGGAATATATAGAAACCGATGAAGTTCAGCGGCATATGGATCTTGGTGACTACTACTTTGTCATTGATATTCCTCCTAATTATCAGGAAAAGATGCTCAGAGGTGACAACCCGAAAATACAGCTGCTGGTGGATGCAACCGCCATGACTCTTGCCGGAAGCGGCACCGGATATATAACCAGGATGATCTCCGACGGGATCGTCGATTTTCTTACAGATAAACACCCGGTTCAGCGCAGTGACCTGATTCAGGCGGGATCCGCCGTCAATGTTCTGTTCAATCCCAACTCCTCTGCAATCTGGCAGATGAGTGTAATACAGATCGTGGGAAATCTTACCCTGCTCACCCTAATGCTGTCGGGGGCGGCGGTAATCAGAGAAAAGGAACGGGGTACCATCGAGCATCTGCTGGTTATGCCGGTATCCGCATCAGAAATCGCCATCTCTAAAATCATTGCCAACGGTCTGGTTATAGTGATCATGGCACTGCTGTCACTGTGGCTGATCGTAAACACCTATCTGCAGGTGCCGGTCCGCGGCAGCTTTGCTCTGCTCTCGGCAGGCATGATGATCTATGTTATGAGTTTCGCCTCTCTGGGAATTCTTCTGGCAGTGCTGGCTCCGTCCATGCCGCAGTTCGGACTGCTGTGCATTCCGGTCTATATGCTGGTATACCTTTTATCAGGAGGGACCAGTCCGGTTGAAAGTATGCCTGAGTATATGCAGTCGGCAATTCAGATCTCTCCGACCGCCCACATGGTGTCCTTTATCCAGGATGTGGTTCACCGGGGTTCAACCATCCGTGATGTATACCAGCACCTGATTGTCCTTACCGTTCTAGGTCTGGTTTTCATTATAATAGCCGTATCACGGTTCAAATCTATGCTGTCCAAACAGTGATATTCAAGGAGTTGTTTCAATGTTGCAAATACCACTGAAAAGAAAAATTCAAACAGGATCTATTGCAGCTGTTACAGCAGTTGTGCTTGCCGGCTGCGGCACCGTGGATGTCGAATACAGCCGTAATCTTCCGATGCCGGACAACTATTCCATGGATACGTCGGTAAAGACACAGGTGCAGGACTTAACCGGCTGGTGGAAACATTTCAACGATCCTCTTCTTTCAGAATTGATCAACGCCGCAATAAACAACAACCCTGATCTTGAAACCGCCCGTCTGCAACTGCAGAAAGCTGTGCATGAGGCTGAATACGCAGGAGCGGATCTCGGTCCCTCCGCAGCGGCAGGGGTGATGATGGCAGGAGCAAAAAGCAATGCTGATCTTCCGGTTACCCTTCCCGGCATCAGCACCAGCCGCAGTAATTTAGCAGCGGGAGGTTCTGTTACCGCCAGCTGGGAGCTGGATCTGTTCGGCCGGAAGCAGAGTAATCTTGATGCAGCAAAATACAAGTTGCTCTCTGCCGAAGATCAGATGTATGCTGCAAGAGCTGCCGTGGCGGCTCAAACAGCTCTGAGCTACTACGATGTACTGGCTGCCGAGGAGCAGACCGCGGTATTAAACAGCAGCATCAGCAACCTTGAGGATACTCTCAGGTATGTTAAAGGCCGTTTTAATTCCGGTGAAGCAACTGCCGGTGATGTGCAGAATACAGAAAACATGATAACCGATCTCAAATCCCGTCTTTCGCTGCTCAGAGCAAAATCCGAGGCAGGGATCAGGGGACTGGCCGTACTTACGGGAAATACACCGCAGACTTTCAGACTGCAGGAACTTCCGAAAAAAATGCCGGATGAGCTTCCTCCCGCACCGACCGGCGGACAGCCCGGAGAACTGATGCTGCGCAGACCGGATATACGCGCAAAAGATAATGAAATCAGCGCCAGAGCGGCACTCGTAGCCAGTGCCAAAGCCGATCTTTATCCAAGATTCGAAATTGTCTTTCTTGGAGGCCTAGGCCGCATTGAAATGAATGGCAGAACAGACCATATCAGCGGATGGGGGTCGGTTCTTTCCGGATCTCTGACGGTTCCTGTTTTTACCAACGGACGGATCAGAGCCAATATCGGGATCAAAAATGCAGAACTTGAAATAGCCCTGGCGGAATATCAAAGTCTGATCCTCAATGCACTTAAGGAGGTGGATGACAGTTACGGGGATCTCCACCACCTGCAGGAACAGAAAAAGTTCCTGGAAAAGGGCCTGCAGGAAAGCCGCAGACTTGAAAAAACCTCCGCACGCCTTTTTGAATTCGGGAAAAACAATTTTGACAGTATAACCTCCGCCAGAAACCGCAGTCTGGAATTCGAAAACCGGCTGGTAGAAAACAGACTTGGCAGGATCAAATCTCTCATCAGTCTGTACAAATCACTGGGTGGAGGCTGGAATTTTGAGCAGGCAGAAACAGCAGCGGAAAAAACTTCGGCGAAACAGCCCGGCAAGTACTTTGCAGGGAACGGCTCAGATAACAGCAGATGAGAACCGTAAATCAATCTGTTTTGTGATCACAGCTACAAAGTTCAATTATTGTACAGCATGTATTGTTGACTTGATACATGAAATGCTTATTATAAACTACAGTCATCTGCGTTTTGTATGTATGCTTTCTCCTTTTTCTTTAAATTACAGGGTGCAGGTGACCTTCTTGTTTTTGGATTATCTAAATTTCGCCTTATCCCAATTTTCCCTGAATAATGTTTGTCAATCCGTATGATGCAGGCGTTTGTCTGCTGGGACAGTTCAACCCGCAGCAGAATGTTTCAATCAATACAGCAAAGCCGGGGAAATCCCCGGCTTGAAATGCCTACGTACAGAACTGTACAAACTATACAGCCCCACGCAAAATATTACGAAAGCAGATCCAGCAGTTCTTCGGAAGAAAGGCTCATCAGAGACTGGTTGTTTCCTTCCAGAATCGACTCTGCCAGATCCTTCTTGGTTTTCTGCAGTTCCAGGATCTTCTCTTCAATTGTTCCCTTGAGGATCAGACGGTAAACGGTAACATTCTTGGTCTGACCTATACGGTGGGCACGGTCGGTAGCCTGATTCTGTACTGCGAGATTCCACCACGGATCGTAATGAATCACAGTATCGGCACCGACAAGATTAAGACCGGTACCGCCGGCCTTGAGGGAAATCAGGAATACCGGTGTGTCACCTTCATTGAAATCATGAACCATGGTGATACGTTTCTCCTTCGGAGTACTTCCGGTAATCTTGAAATAGGATATATTTCGATCTTTAAGTTCCTTTTCCAGCAGTTCCAGCATTGAGGTGAACTGTGAAAATACCAGCATGCGGTGACCGCCGTCGATTGCTGTTTCAATAAGATCCATACAGGCTTCTCTCTTGGCACTTTCTTTGGAGTAACCTTCATAAACCAGGGAAGGATCACAGCAGATCTGGCGGATCCTGGTAAGTTCTGCCAGGATCTTGATCTTATCCTCTCCGCTGTTTCCTGACATCTGCAGGATCTGTTTCATATGCAGAACCTGGGCATCATACAGTTTCTGCTGTTCTCCGGAAATTCTGGTGAAACGAACCTCTTCAATTTTTGACGGCAGATTCTTGAGTACATCAGCTTTCTTTCTGCGCAGAATAAACGGAGATGTCATATTCTTGAGTTTTTCGATTGCCTGCTCATCCTTACCTTTGGTTATAGGAGTTTCAAACTTCTTGTTGAAATCGCTGTAACTGTAAAGGAATCCAGGCATTACATAATCAAAAATACTCCACAGCTCTGAAAGTCTGTTTTCAATCGGTGTACCGGTAAGCGCAAAACGGACATTGGCATTCAAAGCCTTCACCGCCTTGGAATGACCTGCCTTCGGATTCTTGATGTACTGAGCCTCATCGATAACCACCAGTTCAAATTTAAGATCTTTGTACAGGGCAATATCTCTTGTCAGAAGATCATAGGAGGTAATCAGCACGTCCTTATCCGACAGATCACCGAGACACTGCTTTCTGACGGACAGAGTACCGGCTACCGTACACGCTCTAATCCCCGGAGTGAAACGGGACAGTTCTTCAGCCCAGTTGAACACCAGCGAGGCAGGACAAACCACCAGGCAAGGATCCTTGGCACCTGAATCCAGTGTCGACTTAATAACAGAAATCATCTGAAGAGTTTTACCCAGACCCATGTCATCGGCAAGAATACCGCCAAATCCTGCATTTTTCACGGTTTCCAGCCATTTGAAACCGTGTTTCTGGTACTCGCGCAGAACCTCCTTGAGTTCATCTGCAGGTTCATAGTCAGAATCTCTTATGGAGTTGAAACTGCGGATCAGTCTGCGGTAGGTATTGTCGCGGCTCATGGCAAGGCTTTCATGCTCCTGCATCAGACGGTCAAGATACAGAGCCCTGAACAGTGGAAGTTTAGCTTTCTGCTGGATTACATCAGCCGGAACCAGATCGATCTTATCCAGGAAGTCGGTAATTTCCTCCAGCATATCATTGTTTGTCAGATCAACAAACTCACCTGATTTGAGGCGGAACCATTTCTTCTTCAGCTTGTAACTGTTCAAAACCTCAAGAAGTTCTTTCTTGTCAAGTTCAGCAGAGGTGACGGTAATATCCATCATATTGCTGTCAACCGAAACACCGATCTTGATCACCGGAGGTTTCTTTATTTTCAGGTTGTTGAATGCCTGTGTTCCTCTTACCGTTCCGTAATGTTCAAGCCTTTCCAGACTGGATGAAAGGAAGTTGAACAGAAGTTCATCATCCACTTCGCGTTCCCAGAGGTTTTTTCTCCCCTCCGGTCTTTCGAAGAATTTCTCCACTTCACGGATAATACGTTCCTCCTGCCGGTAATCATGATATCCAGTGTTCTTGCTGTCATTGCCATTGAGAATATAGGATTTGTCCTCATAACTTACCTGCACTTTCATGGAAATAACGTTTCCGCTGTAATCCATAAAAAATTCAAACACCGGCTCCGGTTTCAGGTACTGCTCAAGCATTCCCTCGCAGTTGTCTGAAACATCGACAAACGGATTATCCAGAAGCACCGGCAGAACCCGGTAATAGAATTCGTTCAGATTAGGAATACCGACAAAAAGATGGAAGCTTCCACTGTTGTCAGCTATCGAGGAAAACGGCGCCAGCAGCTGTTCCTCGCGCTTTGAAATTTTTTTCAGAGTATTTTTGTCAAGAATGTACGAAGCGACAGATCCTTTCTTTATTTTAGGAATAACGCCCGTGAGACTTATTCCTGTAATATTATCTCTGGCATCCTTGGTAGTATTCAAATTAAGCTTGAACTTAATATCAGCATCAGATCCAACCTCTATGACACCGTCAATATTATTGTCATTGTCCTCATAATCCACCTTATGCCCTACTGCCGAATCATAAAAATTATCCAAATCATGTCCCGACAGCTGCATTTTGTGAGGAATTTTGGCATCAATGTCATAATATCTAGATCTGCTGTTTACCTCGCTGTAGACATCAACGATGGAATCGACTCTTTTAGTGATGAACTGAAAAATTTTCATACTGGAGTCTGTAAACGTTTCTTTACTGAAATCAATGGATGCTGTTTTAGAAAGACTGTACGTGGATTTCTTACGGTAGGCGGCGAGCAGATTTCTAAAATTTTTCAGGACATAACTCTTTGAACCTGTAGAACCGATCTTAAACTCCACGGTTGTATCAACATAATCAGTGACAATCTTCGGATAAAGCTCCACATCACGTTTGATTTCATCACTGTCGCCGTTTGAGCTGTCATTATCCAGTTCCATTTCACAGAACGATTCAATTTTGCCGAAAAATGCGGTTGCATTTTCATCGGTTGAATCCTCTAGAAAATCCCTTGAATTTATATCCTGCCACAGTTTAAGCAGTGCAATTAACTTATATTCATCCAGAAATTCCTTGCCGGAAAACTTTGCTCCTTTTTTTATCTTGTACGGAATTGCACCCGGTACGAGATAATAACCGTCGCATTCCATATTGTCGATTCTCCAGGTAACAGATGTACCGCCGGACATGCTGGCTCTAAAGGAGAATTTATCCGGATAACCGTTAAAATAAAATTCTGCATTAAGAGTGCGCTCATTAGTTCGCGTATAGCGTTCATATTTAACAGAAACGGTCATAATTGACTCTGATTCAGCCAGAAAATCCCTGGCTAAATTCATTGCCGCCTGGTTTGTAATACAATTCTTTAGGTAGCCGTAAACATCATAGAACACTATTCCGTCTTTATACAGATTCAAATCTTTAAAGAAACTGTAGGCCTCAACCAGTTCCTGATCGCAGGATTGGCGGTACTCCTCCACATCGTTCATATACGAGCGGAACTGTTCGAGTTTAAGACGTTTATGATATGAAACCTCACCCTCTCTTACGGTATATGTGTCAGTTCCAAGGTTTTTCAACAGTTTCTGAAAAACTGCTACACCATGTACACAGAGTTTGCCCAGTTTGACACCGCCGCAGATATTACATTTATTAACAATATCTTTTGTGGAACTTGTAATCAAATAAGGAAGATTGCTGACTGTGCAATCATAATAATTATAATAGCTCCGGCGTTTTTTCGAATTCGCTTTAAGTGAATCAAAAGATCCGTTTATGATACGGGGAAGTCTTTCCCCTTCTTTTGAGTATGAGTGCTGGTGATACTCATAGCCGACGTCATATTCAGAAACAACCAGGTCTGATGCGGCCTTCAAATCATCCTCAGAGCACAACTCAGATAAAGGAAACGCCTTTACAATTGGGGGTAGCTCTTTTTCAGTAAGCTTTTCAATAATCATAACAGTACATCTCAAAAAGAAATCTTAACAAAAATCAAACACAGACAGCCACATTGAACAAACCAGTTCATATTTTCAGGTTTATTAAATCGATAGCGCGTCAGACAAATTCTTTAATTCTTAATCTACATAATGATCTTTAAGCAGACGGATTTCACTTCTGTATCCTTCCAGATCATTAGGAGTTTCAAGATAAAACGGCAGTTCTCTCAGGGACGGGTGGTTGATAATTCTGACGATGGCATCAAGCCCCAGTTCACCCTCTCCGATTTTGGCATGGCGATCCTTGTGACTGTCAAGACCGTACCTGGAATCGTTCAGATGCACCGCTTTAAGTCTGTCAAGTCCGATAATACTGTCAAACCGGGTAAGGACACCGTCAAGATCGTTTTTCAGATCGTACCCGCCGTCATATACATGACAGGTATCCATGCAGACTCCGATCCTTGCAGAATCCTCAACACCGTCAATCAGAAATCTGATCTCCTCGAAGGTTCTTCCTACCTCGGTACCCTTGCCGGCCATTGTTTCAAGAAGGATCAGTGTGTCGGAGTCGGTTTTCACCAGCTGGTTCAGAAGTTCAATAATTTTCTGTGAAGCCACCTCCACCCCCTGTTTTACGTGATTGCCGGGGTGAAAATTGTACATTGAGCCAGGAATATGGCTCAGCCGCATCAAATCGTCCGACATGGTATCAACCGCAAAGCGGCGCAGTGAGTCGTCAACCGCTGAAGGATTCATGGTGTACGGCGCATGGGCTATAACCGGTCCGATCCCGTTCTTAACCGCCAGCCCGTTGAACTGGGCCAGATCATCAGGATCAAGTGCCTTGGCCCTGCCTCCGCGGGGATTTCTGGTAAAAAACTGAAAAACATTCGCACCGATATCAATGGCCTCCTCAGCCATTGCGGTGTATCCTTTGCTGAAAGACAGATGACAGCCGATCTTGAACATAAAATTCCCCTACAGCACCGTAATGAGCACTGATTACACGGCGCCGTACCGGCACCTGATTATTTACTTCAGGAGCACCCAGTCTCCTGCACTGTTATTTAAGAAACGGAGTAGGATCACCCTCGCCGACACGGGTCACTTCGTAACCATCCGCCATCAGATCAACCACGGTGGTCGGTTTTTCCTGCAGGTATCCGCCGTCAACAATCGCATCTACCGCATGGCCGAGCAGATCATTGATTTCATAGGGATCATGAAGAAACTCTTCATGATCAGGAAGAATGAGAGAGGTTGACATTATCGGTTCTCCCAGTTCCGAGATGAGACACTCACAGATCCGGTTGTCCGGAACACGGATCCCGATAGTTCTTCTCTTTTCATTCATCACACGGCGCGGCACCTCCTTGCTTGCCCGCAGAATGAAGGTGTACGGACCAGGGGTATAGCGTTTAAGCAGTTTGAACTGCTGGTTGTCAAAGCTGGCATACTGGGAAAGATTGGAAATGTCTGAACATACCAGAGTGAAATTATGATTTTTATCAACAGCTCTGATGCGGCAGATACGTTCCATTCCCGATTTATTGTCGAGCATGCAGCCGAGAGCATACCCGGAATCGGTAGGATAGACGATCACGCCCTGATTTCTTAAAATTTCCACCACCTGACGGATCAGTCTTTCCTGTGGATTTTCGGGATGAATGGTAATGAAGGAGGAACTCATTGTTTGAAATAATCCTTTATCTGATCATGTTCCCAGATCGGTTTGGAAGGGGCGGCAAGCCACAAATCTCTTCCCATGGCACGTTCCGGAACATTGCGTTCATGAAAATCCGAACCGTAGGACGAATACAGATCGTGACTGCTGGCATAATCTCTTGCCACTTTCTTCTCCTCAGACTTCATCATCGGATGAGCAGTCTCAATTGCAACTCCGCCCTGTTCGGTGTAATAATCAACCAGACGGTCACGATACTTGGTTTTCTTGTTAAGTTCCTTATAGCGCATCGGATGAGCCAGCACCGGCACTCCGCCTGCATCCTTGATAACTTTTACAGCCTCAGGAATGGAGCCCCATTCAACCTTGCAGTAGGCCAGACCGCCTTTGGTAAGATATTTGTCAAATGCAGCACTGTTGTCGGGAACTATATGATTCTTGATCAGATAATCCGCAAAGTGCTTCCTGGTTATAAATGTGCCCGCTTGCTGGTAGACACTGAGATAATCAGCCAGATCTTTTGCATCTACTCCGTTTTTTACCAGTTTCGCGGAAATAACTTCAACCCGGTAGTCTCTTTTCTCCTTGTTGATTCTGATTATTTCCTGAAGTCTGGCATTGGACGGATCGCAGTTAAGACCGACTATATGGATCTGATAGGGGCAGGTACCCTCCATCCAGGTGGTCGAAAGCTCGATCCCGGGAATAATTCTGATAGGAAGATCCTTATCCTTTACATATTTCAGTACCGGTTCAAGAGCATTCATATTGTCATGATCAGTCAAAGCCAGCACCCTGATTTCTCTTGCAACAGCATAGTCAATATATTCCACCGGAGACAGTTTTCCGTCAGAACAGGCGGTATGACTGTGCAGATCCGATTTCAGCGGCGGATAGACCGGGATTAAATCCATATAACCAACTCCTTTTTCTAAACCGATAACGCAGAACGTCTGGAAACGGAATTCCAGACATTCAAGGCGCCGCCGCGGCAGTCTGTCTGTTCCGGCAGACGGGCGGCTTACTTTTCTACCGTAGTCTTCCCTGCAGAATTACGGAAGTTTTTTCAAAGCTTCTATTCTTCTTTCAATGCTAGGATGAGAGGCAAAAAGTTCTCTGATATTGCTTGGAACAGAAATGCACAGAGCATTCATGTTTGCAGATTTTCTTCTGTAACGGCTGTTTGCCTCCCTTGCAGACATTGAAGCTGCGCGACGGGAGTTGTTCTGTAATGCCAGCAGAGCATTAATCATTGCCTGAGAACCGTATACCTTGGCAGCACCTGCATCAGCATGAAACTCTCTCCAACGGGAGAACCACATAACAACCGCAGTGGCTAAAAAACCGAATACAACCTGAAACACACTGGAAAATAAATAGAAAGAACTGTTTGAACTGCTTCTGCTGTTACCTGCTTTTGCGCTCAGAACCGAAGCGAGCACATATGACAGAGCATAAACGAAGGTGTTGGTGATACCCTGAACCAGCCCCATGGTAACCATATCCCCGTTTGATACGTGGGACATTTCATGACCAAGCACTGCGGCAATCTCCTCCTGGGACATCTGGCTGAACAGACCGGTACTAACAGCAACCAGGGCGGCATCCTTGTTCCAGCCGGTGGCAAAAGCGTTCATTTCCTCGGCAGGATAAATGCCGACTTCAGGCATTTTCACCCCTTTCTGCTTTGCAAGATAGGCTACAGTTTCAACCAGCCATTTTTCATTATCATTGGACGGATTGGTTATTACCCTGACCCCCATCTGCTTCTTAACCAGTGTCTTGGACATCAGAATACTGATAATGGAACCGCCGAATCCCATCACGGCGCATACACCCAGCAGTGAGAAGAAGGACATCTGGTCAACTTCAACACCGGAGACGGCAAAAATAATATTTGACACCACGCCGACAACAACCAGAACTCCGAACATTGTCAATACATAAAAAATTCCACGAGTTACCACTTTTTTCTCCTAATAACCTAACTCAAAACCGCAAAACTCCGGAAGTTGCACAATTCTACCACAAAACCACCTGTAGTCTAACAGCATAATACCGGTATTTCAGTGCTATTCTACATGAGTTTTACCGCATGCTCCGCCGTCAAAAGTGATGAAGTTACCAAATATTGAAAAAAGTAGCCTTTACAAGCTTAAATACAGCAAAATATTTGTCTAAAGGCTTGTTTTTTTTGCTAAAATAACAGCCATAAAGGAAATTAATAGAATTTATAATTAATAGAATTTATCAGAGCATATAGAGATAAATATTAATATAACTAAGGGTGAATTATAAAAATGGCAGAAGAAAGTTTGCTAGCGCTCAATAATGATATTTGGTTAAGTTTGACTGAAGACGGGTACATGGATCGTTTCCTCAAAGCCCTGCTTAACGACTTGCCTGGACATCAGGTTAAAAGCATAGAAAACATTCAGGTGAGTGAAATTTCATCTTCCCTGATAGCAGACAGAACAATCAAGAAAGGCGAATTCAAGAACATCACCGGATTCTGCATCAGTGCACAGCTTGACGGCAAATTATCCGAAATAATTCTTCTCGACGAGGAAATCCCATATCTTCAGTGGTGGCACGACAAGAGTTTCTTCACACTGAACTACTTCAATGAGCACACCCGTGCCGTTGCTGAGGGATATGATGACGTCAAGGTGAGAATGGTGGTATCATTCATTCTGGACAAACATGTGAACCTCGATAAGTTTCATACCTGCAAGCATTTCAACAAGATCAATCCGGATGGAACTGCCAGCGATCAGCCTGACAAGTCATTCTACATCCACGATCTTAACTTCCTCTGCATTCCTACCCTGCAGTCGGATGAAACTCCGCTGTCTCTCTGGGCGTCACTGCTTATAGCGACGGACATCAATGAAATCCAGAGAATAGCACAGAAACAGCTTTAATTTTAACGTCGCTCAACCGTACATGGTTGAGCGTTTTTGTTTTTACACGGCTCAGGCCGTGTCTTTGTTTCCATCAGCATTTTTATCTTAATCTAGGATCCCGTTATGTATAAAAGAACAAAAATTGTAGCAACTCTGGGCCCGGCAACAGATGATCCGGCAGTTCTGGAACAGATGATCAAATCCGGCGTTAACATGGTAAGACTGAACTTTTCCCATTCTGTTCCGGAAGATCACATTAAACGAGCCAAGACAGTAAGAGAAATAGCAGCAAAACTCGGCTGCTACGTTGCCGTTATGGGCGATCTGCAGGGTCCTAAAATCCGCGTTTCCACCTTCAAGGACGGCAAGGTTCAACTGAAAAAAGGCCAGTCATTTGCCCTTGACGCCGATCTGGAGCCACTGGCAGGAGATGAAACTGCCGTCGGGATCGACTACAAGGATCTTCCTAACGATGTTAAATCAGGAGATATTCTTCTGCTTGACGACGGCAAAGTGCAGCTTGTAGTGACCGATATCAAGGGAAACCGCATCAATACCACAGTAACCGTTGCCAACTGGCTTTCTAACAATAAGGGGATCAACAAAAAAGGCGGCGGTCTTTCAGCCAAGGCTCTTACTGAAAAGGATAAAAAGGATATCATTCTGGCTGCTCAAATCGATGTTGACTATCTGGCGGTTTCATTCCCGCGTAACGGCGATGACATCAGGTATGCAAGAAAACTGCTCACCCAGGCGGGCTCAAATGCAAAAATCGTTGCTAAAATCGAACGCGCAGAAACCGTAAGTTCAGACGAGAACATGGTTGAGATTATTCAGGCCACCGATGTGATAATGGTTGCCCGCGGAGATCTCGGAATCGAGATCGGGGATCCAAATCTCATGGGCGTACAGAAGCGACTGATCAAACTGGCCCGCCGCAACAACAGAGTTGTTATCACAGCAACCCAGATGATGGAATCCATGATCAACGCACCTCTGCCAACCCGTGCGGAGGTAATGGATGTTTCAAATGCAGTTCTCGACTGCACCGATGCCGTGATGCTGTCTGCAGAATCCGCTGTAGGAAAATATCCGGTGGAGACCGTTGCAGCCATGGCCGAAGTTCTGGCCGGTGCTGAAATGGATCCTTCCATGACCGTTTCAAGCTACCGTGTGGACCGTCAGTTCACAAGTCCGGAGGAAACCATCGCCATGTCCGCCATGTACGCGGCAAACCATCTCGACGGGATCAAAGGTATTGTGGCACTGACCCAGACCGGCGGAACACCGAAACTGATGTCACGTCTGCGTTCCAATATTCCAATCTACGCACTTTCAGGAAACGAGAAAACCCTGAAATGGGCTGCTCTGTACCGCGGCGTAACACCAATCTTCTTTACCGGCGACAGTCCTAACTTCACCCGCCGTGAAATCAGCCAGAATGCACTGGATAAATGCAAGGAGCTCGGCTACCTCAGCAGCGGAGACAAGGTGATTATCACCTTCGGTGACAACACCGGCGAAGAGGGTTCGACCAACTCCCTTAAGATCCTGACTGTAAAATAATACAACAACAATAATAACAGGAAGTAAAATGCCTCACTTTTTTTCTGTTTCAACCGGAGTGATCAACACCATTCCGGTGGATTTGGATCATAATGTTTCACTGATCAAGAAATGTATCGCTGAAGCGGCTCAGCAGAATGCAGATCTGCTGCTGCTTCCAGAACTGTGTATTTCCGGATACGGATGTGAAGATCTGTTCTATGTACAGTCGTTTCTCGAATCAATTCCTTCATGTCTTCTGCAGATAATGAAAGTTATTCCGGAAGGAATGCTGGTTGCTGCCGGTCTTCCGATTTGGTATGAAGGACAGATCTACAATGCCTGCGCCCTGCTCTCCCGCGACCGGATCCTCGGACTTACCTGTAAACAGTATCTTGCTCGCACCGGAATTCATTATGAACACCGCTGGTTTGCCCCGTGGCCGAGAGGAAAGGCCAGGATTCTGGAAAACTGGATTGAAGGATACGACAGACCAATCCCGCTGGGTGATGTTTTCTACCAGGTTGACGGAGTCCGCATCGGTTTTGAAATCTGCGAAGATTCGTGGGTTGCCCACCGTCCCGGCAATGAACTGTATACCCGCAACGTGGACATTATTCTAAATCCGTCAGCCTCCCATTTCAGCATCGGCAAACAGGAATCCCGCCGCAATTTCGTCAAGGACGGCTCCCGTGCCTACTGCTGCGTCTACGCCTACACCAACCTGCTCGGCAACGAGGCGGGACGGGCAATATATGACGGTGATTCAATGATTGCAAGCAACGGCAGAATTGTAATGCATTCCGATAGACTCAGTTTTAAGGAATGCGCAACCTACAATGCAGTTGTAGATCTCGATGAAAACCGCAACAACCGCATCATATCATCAGAAACAATTCTTACCGAAGATCTGAACCGAATCGTGGACAATGAATTCTCCTTCAGACCGGTGGAGGATCCGGCTGTAGCCGCCTGTGAAACCGATACGGAAATCGAAGAATATGTAATCTGCCGCGCGGTGGCTCTCGGCCTATGGGACTTTATGCGCAAGACCAGAACCGGAGGTTTCGCTCTCAGTCTGTCCGGCGGCGCCGATTCAGCGCTCTGCGCCTGCATGATCTACTATGCCCAGGTTCAGGCTATTTATTCCCTCGGACATCAGAATTATCTTAAGGTTCTTTCCGCCTCCCGTCTTAATCCGGCCCCTTACGATGAAGAAAAATATAAAAAATATCAGGAATATATCCGCCGCGAAGTGATGCCACTGGTTCTGATCACCCTCTACCAGGGTTCAAAACACAGCGGACCGGTTACCTTCAATGCTGCACAGAAACTGGCTGAATGTATCGGAGCAAAACATTACTCATGGTCTATCAGCGAGCTGGTTGCAGGTTATGAAAAACTCGTCAATGATATTCTTCCTGAAGATCAGAAACTGTGCTGGGAACGTGATGATCTGACACTGCAGAACATTCAGGCCCGCGTAAGATCCCCGGGGATCTGGATGCTGGCCAACAAATTCAACAAACTGCTGGTGGCAACCTCCAACCTCTCCGAGGCCTCAGTGGGCTACTGTACCATGGACGGAGATACCTCCGGAGTTATATCTCCGATCGGCGGGATCAGCAAATCGAAGATCCTGAAAATCAACCGGTTCATCATGAATGAAGGACTCAAACTGCAGGACAGTGCTGATCGCTGCACCATTGCAGATATTTCCTATGTGGTAAACCAGCAGCCTACTGCAGAACTGCGTCCGGTTGAACAGACCGATGAAAACGATCTTATGCCTTATCCTCTGCTCGACGAGATCAGGCGTCTGTCCCAGACCCTCAATCTCATGCCGAAGGATGTACTGATCCATCTTACCCGCGGTCAGTTTGCCCGAACCTTCAGTTTTGAGCAACTCAAGGCGTTTGTAATCAAATACTACCGGCTCTACTGCCGCAACCAGTGGAAACGTGAACGTCTGGCGGTAGGTTTCCATATTGAACAGGACAGTGCTGATCCAAAAACCTTCCGCCGTTTCCCGGTTCTCTCAAACCAGTTCGAAAAACAGCTTGAGGAAATCAGAAATATGGAAAATATAAAGTACTGACATTTCAAAAACATTAACACGATCAAATAAATACGAGCCGTCATTGCAAAATCGTGACGGCCCGTATTTTTTTTTCTTTACATTACTTTAGAATGAAGTAGATTGAGTAATTTTACCCTGGGATTTTACGTATGAGCGCTCACTATATCACTGAAAAAGGACATTGCAGAGTTCTTGGCTCCACCATTGAAGACGGCGGTGTAAACTTTGCAATCTACTGTAAAGCTGCAAAAGAAATGGAACTTCTGCTGTTCAATGACGAAACAGATATGTCACCGGACATCATAAAGCTTTCAGCTGCAGAGCACCGGACCAGTTACTATTTTCATGTATTCGTAAGGGGAATCAAAGAGGGTCAGCTGTACGCATGGCGCGTTGCCAAGGTCTTCCGCAACCACCCGGATCAGCGTTTCGATCCTACCAAAGTACTGCTTGATCCATACTGCAAAAGGATCATCTTTCCGGAGAATTATTCCCGCCGGACAAACATGATGGTGGGCTCAAATCTGCACTGCTGTCCGAAATCTGCAGTAGTCAGCCTTGACTACGACTGGGAGGATGACGTTCATCCTAATACAGCCATGTCGCGTACAGTAATCTACGAAATGCACGTCAAGGGTTTTACCGCCCACCCGAGCTCAGGTCTTGATGAAAAAAAACGCGGCACCTATGCAGGAATAATTGAAAAGATCCCATATTTGAAGGAGCTGGGGATCACAGCCATTGAGCTTCTGCCGGTATTCCAGTTCGACAGCAAGGTTACCGACACCGATAGACCGAACTACTGGGGATATGATCCTATAAGTTTCTTTGTTCCTCATGAAGCATACAGTTCTGACAAATCACTGCTGGGACCGCTCAATGAGTTCCGGGATCTGGTTAAGGCTCTTCACAAAGCCAATATAGAAATCTACCTGGATGTGGTATACAACCACACTTCCGAAAACGGTGAAGGCGGACCGACCTTCAGTTTCAGAGGATTAAGTAACAGAGAATACTATCTGATCGACGAAAACCACAACTACTCCAATTTCACCGGGTGCGGCAATACCTTCAATGCATCCACCCCGGTATCCAAAAAAATCATTCTGGACAGTCTGCTGTTCTGGTCTCAGGAAATGCACGTCGACGGATTCAGATTCGATCTTGCATCTATTCTGTCACGCGATTCAAAGGGAGTTCCGCAGGCAGAGGCCCCTACACTGCTTGCCATCGATAACGACTACCGTTTTGCCAATACCAAAATCATAGCTGAAGCATGGGATGCGGCGGGTCTGTATCAGGTGGGAAGCCTGCCTGGTGACCGATGGCGCGAATGGAACGGACAGTTCCGCGATGTGGTAAGAAGATTTATCAAAGGAGAACCGGATCAGGTAAAGACGCTAGCGCACAGAATAATGGGAAGTCCGGACATTTATTCCTCTTTCTCCTTCGATCCCTACAAGAGTCTTAACTTCATTACCTGCCACGACGGTTTTACCCTGTGGGATCTGCTGTGCTACAACCGCAAACACAATGAAGCCAACGGGGAGGATAACAGGGACGGTTCCGACTACAACTTCAGCTGGAATCACGGTTTTGAAGGGGAAACCCAGGATAAGATCATCAATGATCTGCGACTTAAACAGGCCAAGAACCTGATGGTTCTTAATATGCTTTCCCTAGGCACCCCGATGATTACCATGGGTGACGAGATCCTGCGAACCCAGCATGGAAACAACAATGCCTACTGTCAGGATAACGAAATATCCTACATGAACTGGAATCTGAATGCCAGACAGAAGGAAATGTTTGAATTTGTAAAGAAGCTGTCCAACGTTCATTCCAATAATTCCAAAATTATGAACTTCAATATCTTTACCCTGGAAGACAACATACGCTCAAACAAATTCTGTCTGCACGGAGTCAAACCGTATCTGCCGGATTTCTCCTATGATTCCCACACCATCGGTATGACTTACTATTCCGTAACCAGAAAAGTATTTATCTATATGTTTGTCAACGCCTACTGGAAGGAAATCACCCTTGAGCTGCCGAAAATTCCTAATACCAATATCAATACCTGGTACAAGGTAATCGACACCTCGATGCATACACCTTTTGATCACAACATTGAAGCTAAAGATCAGGTTAAGGTTACCGGAACTTTTACCGTTCCGCCGAGATGTTCGGTGGTATTTCTGTCGGAAAATAAAGATATGCTTGTATAACGAAACAACGGTAATACACTGCTGCTTACACATACTACAGCAACAGAAACGATCTATGAAAGGCATGATTAACATCATGCCCTTTTTGTTTTCCGGAAAAACAATTCATGCTGTACCTGCAAAACTGGCATGTTTTTTTCATGCATAAAATAAACATAAGTTTTTCAGGAATATAAAAAGTAAATGGCAATATACGTAGCAACCAATACAGCATCAATTACGGCACAGCGGCATCTCGGCGTGTCAACCCGCGCTTTGGACCGAAGTTACCAGAATCTGTCGTCAGGGCTGCGGATCAATAGTGCCAGGGATGATGCCGCAGGTCTGCAGATTTCGGATCGATTAACCAGCCAGATCCAGGGACTTGAACGGGGAAACCGCAATGCGCTAGACGGAATTTCAATGCTGCAGGTGGCCGAAGGCGCACTTGATGAAATCACCAATGCGCTGCAGCGCATCAGAGTACTTGCCATCCAGTCGGCCAACGGAACCAATTCATCCGCAGAAAGAGCGGCACTGCAGGAGGAGGTTTCCCAGCTTTCCCAGGAAATCAACCGCATCGCTGACAACACCTCCTTCGGCGGGAAAAAAATCCTTAACGGTGAGCATGATTTCAAACTTGCAAACACAGGCACAGCGGACAACCCGACCATTACCGTACGGGCAACCATGATTTTCCCGTCCGGAGCAGATCATGCCGCCCAGGGTGTCATCGATAAATACCATGAAGAGCACAAATACTCGTTTCAGGTTGGTGCTGACTCCTATCAGACCATAGATGTAAAGATGGGGATGGAATATACCGGGAATCTGACACACTATGATGAATACGGACGGTACCAGTGTGACTACAGCGCCTACGGTTCAAATGTTGCAACACTGCTTGGATTCGATCTGTGCTCACTTTATCTTACCGGAAACAGTCCGAATACCGCCACCACCAGGGTAATTGACAGCAGCGCACCGCTGAGCGATCACACCACCGGTTTCACCGTAGGCGGAGATCAGAAGGTTGCCCTCGATGTTTCTACCTACCAGTCGGCACAGAAGGTAATAGATCTTGCCAGTAGCTATATTCAGAAAATTGACAGTAAAAGAGCAGAATTCGGAGCGTCCCAGAACCGGATGGAGTCTGCTATTTTCAATCAGGAAAATGTTATAGAAAATGTCAGTGAAGCAAGAAGCAGGATCCGGGATACCGACTATGCAGCTGAAGTTGCCCGCATGACCGAGCAGTCGATACTGCAGCAGGCCGGTACATCAATTCTTACCCAGGCAAACACCCTGCCGCAGATTGCCATGACACTTCTGTCGGAAATCTAACCATTCAACGCCGAAAAATCAGTTTTTTCTGTTTTGATCCTTCAATATTTCCAGTGCACCGGTGATCATGTGTCCGCGCAGTTCAGCAAGAGTGACCACCTTTTTGGAAACCGGGATCGGTCTGACCGCCTTTATAGTCATATAGCCAAGACGGGTTGAATAAATTCCGGCGGCAAGTCCCTGTCCGACAGCCGAGCTCAATTTTGCAAAAGTTTCGGCACCGAGTGAATCCATCAGCGCATCAGTTGCAAGATCAGTAAGACCGATAAAGACAATATTCTTTATGATTTTACGGTAAAGCTGCAGTCGTCCCCACAGACCGCAGTGATAGCCGTAGGTTTCGGCCACCTCGCGGATCATACGCAGAGATCTGGCAAAGGTAAAAGCCATATCCAACCACGCAATCGGACTTAAAGCGACCACTACCCCGTTCTCTCTTGATCTTCGGACCACTATTTTTTTTGCTTTGCGATCCTGCTCGCTCAGCATGGTCTGTTCATAGATTTCAAACACTTCCGACGGAGCAAAATGAGGCTGAACCTTTTTCTCAAAATTCTTAAAACTCTGCTCACTCAAGTTGTTGACATTCCTGTACATTTCTCTGCAGAGATTTATGGCATCCTGGCCGTTACCCTTTTCCAGAATTGATTTAAGCTTGATCCGGCTGGTTTCACTGTTTTTAAGTTTCCATACAGAAGTAAGCTCTTTGAACAGAGTTGTCAGCACAAACCCCATCACCACGGTAATACCGAGGGACCATAAACCGCCTGCCAGCAGACTCTGCGTAAAAGCAGACGTCAGCAGCTGGTATACCTGCAGTCCGCCCAGGACAACCACCAGCAGCAGGATCCACAGCAGCGGACTGCTCCAGAACCTGGTCGGAGTTGTTTCCTCGTACGGTTCATCGGCATAATCATCGATTTCCACCGTGGTCATCTCAGAAACATCAATATCCACGGCTGAAATTTCCTTTGAATTTTCAGGCTCCTGATCAAGTTCAAATCCCTTTTTGTAGGAAAACGATGTTCCATTCTGCTCTGCGGTAACCGTTTCCGATCTTACTTTCTTCTCCTCAGATTCACCGTCGAGTTCAAAACCGGCTTTATAAGGACTCATAGCTTATCCCCCAGAATGTACTGCAGCAAAATATCCATATTCATGTTCGGGATCAGTTCTCCGCTGTCAATTCTCGGCGGCTTCAGTTCCCTGAATTTAAAATACTGCTGGTAGGCCTCCATACTTTCCTGCGACCAGTTAGGCGGGATCTCACCGGGATAGTATGGTTTATCATCTTCATAATCAGTGCACAACACCTGAATATTCTCACCGTTGTAATTTACCATCTTGCACTTTGAAGCAGCTATCGACGACAGGACCATATACTGACAGTTGATCCCGTCCCCCCTTACCTTGCGGGAGGCGGAAGTTACCATGGATTTAAGCAGACTCAGCAGATTCTTTTGTTCATCAATGGTGATCTGATCAGCCTTGGTTGCGGCAAAAATAACCTTGTCGATGTTCGGGCTGAACAGTCTGGTCAGGATATTATTGCTGCCGTAATTAAAATTATTAAGCAGAACTTCAAAGGTATCATTGATATTATCAAACGTTTCACGGCCTCCTTTAAGTGCCTTGAAACAGTCGATCAGGATAATCTGCCGGTCCAGTTTTGAAAATGAATCATTGTAAAATTTTTCCACAATCTGGGAACGGTAGGCCTCATAGCGGGACTTCAAAATCCCGTACAGCGAATTCCTGCTCTCCCTCTGCGGTTCAGGACGCTCCCACAGCCACGGAATAAATTCGATTATCGGTGCCCCATCAAGATTTCCCGGAAGAACAAAGCGGCCAGGAACTATCAGAGCAAAGCCGTGCTGTTTACATTCCCTGAGCCACTGAACATAGGCATCCACCGCTTCCTTCAGGTTTTTCTGGTTCAACGGTTCATCAGGTCTCAAAATTTTTCCGAATTCAAGCAGCGGTGCCGTAGATGAGATCACCGAAGTCAGTTTTCCTACCTGCTGCCTCATTCTGGCACTGAATTCCTCATAATCCATATTCAGCAGCATTAAATCCATCAGCCATTCACCGGGATAATCCCAGATATCAATATAAATATTGCGATGTTCACCGGGGACGTAAAAACGATCATCCTTGTAACGGATCTCAAGCCGGATTTCACTGATATTGTCGGTAGGTTTCGGCCAGCAGGGATTTTTCTGAAACAGTGCATCACAGCATTCATAGTAAGGGAAAACAGGAACTGAAAGATCATGATTCTGCACCATTCCGCCGTAATAAATACCTGATTTTTCATAGGCTGTGAAACGGGACAGTCTGTCTGACATGCCCTCACTGCCGAAATTAAGTACAGTATTAACCAGCGAGGTTATAAAAGCAGTCTTACCGCCTCTGGACAGTCCGGTAACCCCGATCCTGATTTCCTTGTCAAACAGACGGTTGACACCGTCGCTGACGGTATCGGTAATACTGTTAAAAATATTTTCAAACATCCACTAATTCCAATTTTCAACACTCACATGATTATTATATACAATCACGGTACAATCATGATATGTCTGCTGTTCAAAACTTGAAATTCACCGGGAGGAAGAACTGTAATCCTCAAAAATTAAATCGGAGGTAAACCTCTTATACGAACTGAATTCATAAGTTCCAACTTCGATCTCATCATGTTCCACATACTGCTTTCTTGACAGTTTCTCGAAATAATTATCCATCATCTGTCTTATCTGAAACTGATCAAGCGGGATCTTTACTATCTCCCCGGCATTTTGAAAAACAACATAAAACCTGTACTCATCACCTTTATACTTCTGTGCGCCGTAACGCCCACCCTTGCTGAAGACAAGAAAACGATCCACATGCCAGAAAACCTCCCTGATCTGACTTTTTGGAAAGGTATGGAACTGCCTGCCGTCAAAGGCATGGATATAAGGGTCACCCACCACAACACAGCTGTAGGGGGTGGCAAAAGCAGTTCCATGGATATATGAGGAATTAATCTGCTGAAGTTCATGACAGTACTGCGGATTTTTTCTCAGCCAGGATCTGAATATATTGCCAGAGAGAAGATAAAGCACAGCGGCATACAGAACTGATATCACAGCACACGAAATCAATGTCCAGTTGAGAACAAATCCGGAATTTGAGATGAAATTTTCTGAAACTATATTTCCGACAATATTTCCAATATAAATTGTTAGAAACAATGCTGCCGCCGGGATCCAAATCAAAATATACCAGTCTCTCCTAATTATTCTTGGCTCTGTTGTAATTATGTATTGATTATATCCTTGTTACCAATAATCTATTCATCAAACGAACTTTAAATTCCAAGATATTACTTGTTATTTGAATTTTAAAATTGACATATTTAAATAATATAAATGCATATTATTAATAATATTTGATTTACGTACATATAATGTTATAATCAGTCATATATTAAAACATATCCAAACAAAGAGCTTTTACGATGATTTTATGCGCATGCTTCTACATAGATAAAACAGAATGGTTTGAAGAGCAGTTTCTTTATTCTAGACATCTGTATAATCAGGGCAGATATGTGATAAACAATCATTACAAAGAGCATAAGAACTTTATAAGTCAGACCGAATTAAACAGAATTCTGAGGAATTACGAGCCGGAATTTAACAATTACCGAAATCTGTGCAAGGCTAAACTGTCACAGATGATTTTGATTCATCTGTGTAATAACTATAAATCTATATTGAGAGGGAGCAAAAGGCAAGCACTTTTTTTGATTAAACCCGAAAATTTTTTACCCGTATCCAACCATCCACTAACATATTGATATAGCTATATTTTTTGGGATTTTTTTACTTCAAACTGTCTTTTACTGAAAGCAATAAAAACTCCTCCGCGTAAAACAGGCTGTTTGCAGAGTCGCTTCTGCGAGGCGTAATATCCGTTCTTACGGATGAAGATGAACACGATCTGCCTCCTGTCTGTTCATCGGTTCTGTTTCATGTTTATCTGATTGTCTTTGTCCTCACAATAAAGATCTCTGCACCCCTTGTGGTCACCCTTCGTTTCTTTTCGCCCTGTTAAACCGCGAAGTTTCTATATTATGCTGTAGTATGCGAACGCAATGTTCATCGTTATTCGCAAAGCACCTTTTTTTTTCATACCTCTGTGTCAGGTTCATTTCGAAGTCTGAAAGACTGATTTTTATCTTTGCACACAGAGACTTCTGAGGAGTATTGAGTTTCGGTCATCTCCGGTTCAGCGGTTATCCATAAAGGGGTAACAGATTAAAAAATAATCAACATATGCTATTTATGCTCTAAATCAAATAAATTCAACACATCTAACACATCACAGTCAGAACAGTTTTTTACCGCCCTTGCTACTGCTTGAAAATTCTCATTTCCACTACAGTGTTTCAGGTAAAAATCACAGTCGTTTTTCTTCCGGCTGATATACTCCCTGATAGTTTTGAAGATTTCCGTGAACCCTTTTAATATATGACGTTCATCATCTGTCAGCGGGCGGCTTTCTATGTTATACGACTGTTTCAGACTGTCTGTCTTTTCCCTGCCGAATATGAACTGCAGCAGAGATAGCATGCAGTTGTTGTTAAGCTGACGGCTCATGCGTTTCATCCTGTTTTCGGTCCTGCTGCGGAAGCGCGCAAGCTTCTTTTCAATGTTCTTTTTGATATGGTCCTTTGCCTGTTCAAATTTTTCGTCAGCTTCAAGTCCGGTGATAAAATCGTAAAACTGCCGGCGGGTCTGCTGATCAAAACCGCTTAATTTATCAAATGTAATTCCCTGCTCATGCAGTTTTCTGATCAGTGCTTCTGAATTACATGCTGCAGCATTCACACGTTCCCAGACATTTTGAATGATCTGGTTGCTTAATTTACAGCGATACTTTTTACTGCCAAAGTATTTCTGCCGGATTTCATCCTTCAGTTTAGGATTTTTCTTGATCTCATCCCGCCTTTGCGCCATCTCTGCTTTCATCTGCGCTGTTGCAACTGACTGTGCACTTTCGAACAGAAGACGTCTTACTGTGGTGTCACCCTTCGTACTCATACGACCGTTTCTGTTCTTACCGCCGGTTCCGGAATGGGAGGGAATGACTCCGAAAAATGCAGCAAAATCGCGGGCATTTTTGAATCGAAAATAATCATCGTTTATTGTTATGCTTATCGCTACAGCCAGTGCCGGACCAACACCCGGACAATCCATTATCAGCCGGCAGATTTTGTTTTGTCTGATGTACTCGGGGAACAGAACACAATCGAAAATCCGGATGATCCTCATGCAGTTCTGAAGAGAGTTGATTATGTCCGTCATGCAGGTAGTTATTAATGTATCACTTAGACTATTCTGCTCCTTATGAGCCAGTTCAAACAGAACCTTTTCCAGTTCCGCCACCACCGTGGAGACTGAGACGCTGAGACTGTATTCCGGTTTGAGAGGATCTCTTTCCCTGAGAAAGGCCATAGCCTTGCGGATCAGAGCTTCGCACTGATTTTTCAAACTCCAGTAGTATTTCAATGCAAAACGCATATTTGCCGAGTTCTGATCTCGTTGAATGCATTCCCTGAAGTCAATACTGTCCGGATAGGTCCGGTACATGGTAAGAGCGTGCAGAACTCCGAGTGCATCGGTGGCATCGTCCTTAAATCCGGTGGCGAATCTGCGGCACACATCGGCAGGGAATACATGGGTTCTGAATCCATTTTGGCCGGCAAAGCTTGACCAGTAGTTGCTGGAACCGCAGGCCTCCATGGCTATGCAGTAATTACGGCCGGCATTATTCCTGATAAATTCCGTGAATGCATCCGGTGTAAGACAGATATTGTAGAATGCGGTGTCATCAGCAACCGCCACCTGATAGTATTTGTGTGAAAGATCTACCCCGATATACAGAGGCTGAGTGCTGTTATGCTGAAGAACCGGCGGTTTCTCCAGCTTGCCTTTTATCTTTTTTCTGCCATCCGGCTTAACCCCGTTATCGTCTGCAGTACGGCCGGTAGAATTCAGATCTGGAATACCGGCGAAGGCAGTGGCAAGTGACGCAACGTGAGCAGAATCAAAAATCACATGATTAAAATCGAAATTGTGTGTACAAGATATAGTAGATGGCATATTATACTCCTTGGTTTTTTTATTTTTTTGGGGAGGAAGGTAGAGTGCCCGGCATTCTACCTTCCCTTTTTGTATTCAGCGTTTGACACTCACGGCAGGCTGTCAGACAGTTCACCGTCCCGGTTTCAGGTTACCCTTCTGCCAGGTACCATCCTCCCCAAAACCCTCAAAGACAAATCCGAAACAACTCTTAAATCTATTCTAGTACATTCATGCTGTGCGGTTCTGCAGGGCATATCAAAAACCTGAAGTAGAAACAAAGGAATTTGTTTTGAGTCTGATGGAGCTGATAAGCAAAAAAGGCAGTATCTTACTGCCTTTGCACAACCATGCTTTTCGGCTGACATGCCGGCTGATGCGGCCATATCTATATCCGGATACAGCCAGGGCATAATGCCGGCTGAACCAAAATAGTGATCTGAGAAAGTGCCGGATGCACTTCAGTACCGACAGGGACGGATAATTCATACTGAACATTGATACATATGTATCAAACTTGTCTGCTGCAGTTTTTTGGCTTGCAGACTTAGGTATGTTTAGAGCTTTCCTATCACTGCCGGTACTGAAATGCACCCGGTGTATGCACCGGTGTGCCATCCCGGACTGTCATGTATTTCTGACATTACAGTCCTTACGGGACTGCCGGGAGTTCGTGTGTGATCTACCCGCATTCAGACCGCATCGCACGGAGACCGGAATAAACGGGTACAGAACGACATCACCGCTGCATAGAGGCACAGTGTACGGGAACGGTATTCTCCGGGCAGAAGACCGTCACATACATTCACACCGGTCAGCACGCTGTTCATTCCTCAGGCTCTGACTGAGTCAGAACTGCCGGAACAAACTGAGCCGCAGCTATGGTTGTTTTTTTACGGCCTGTGCCTTATGCAATCATGCTGCACCTGCCGGGTTCAAACGTTTTGCCGTTTTTCATGACAGAATACGCTATGCGGCACAGCCGGTTCATGATGGCACAGATGATTTTGCGTTTGCTGTACCCCTTGCGGTTCAATCTGGACTTGAGCCAGGATGACATCACGCCTTTGCGGACAGAATAACCGAAATAAGAAAATGCACACATGTAGAGCATCCGCTTAAGGGTTTTGATCCCCGATTTCCTTAACCCTAAGGTTATGATTTTGCCGCCGGTGCCGGTTATCCTCGGGGTTACACCGATAAAACTGCAGAAGTGTCTGGATGACGGGAATCTGCCAATATCGCCGGCATAGGCTACAAAAGCCGCCGCGGTTTTAGGTCCGATGCCTGGAATGGAGCACAGAGTCCTGCACACGCTGTCGGTCTTTCCGATGGTTTCAAGTCTGTCATCTATCTGTTCGAGCTTTTTGCTAATGGCATCCAGCTGCTCTTCTACCGCATTAAGAGTCAGCTCTATGTGAAGATATTCCGGCAACTGCCGGTATTTATCCCGCATCTCGGCAAAGCCGTCCTTCAGCACTTTGACATTTTTGGTGTAGGCTTTGTCGGCAACAGTGCCAAACTCATACAGAATTGCATGTGCTACATTTATGGTCTGCACCATCTGCTTGTTAAGCTGCTCTCTTGCTGTAAACAGCCACAGCAGCATCTGGTTGCCGACGGAGCGTGGTTTTATCTCCCTGATTGTCGGTGTGATCAACGCACGGAATATGCCCATGGCGTCGATTTTATCGCTCTTGTCGATCCCTAGAAATGACTTGATTGATGCCGCAGGCATGATTTTAGAATCATGTCCGTGTTCGGCAACCTTTCGTGCCAGAAAATTGCAGGCGCCGCAGGCTTCAAACCCCCAAATCACCTTGTCTTTCTGCTCTGTGATAAATTTGAAGAAGTCTGCCCGTGATAACTTTCTGTTATACAGTCTGCCGGTGTCCTTATCTATGTAGCATACCTGGAAGACTCGTGCTGCCAGATCTACTGCCACAGGCTGTGCTTTTTTAGACGCTACGAAAGCGTTATACAGTTGGATCTCATCCTCGCTCAGTTTACTGCCTGTTTTCATAATGGCTCCTTGATGTAAGAAGATCTATGTCAGCTTCAACGCGAGCTGCACTGAGCCTAGGATTGTGTAGCTTGTATCGAAGTACCTGCTGATCGGGGAGGGTATGCTGCAGCCCGGTGCAGTATGGAGTTTCCCCTCTCAACACACACACTATTCATACTTCAAGTCCGTTAAGGACTATAAAGTCAATCCGTCAAAGTATAAGGGAGAGCCGAGACTTCCAAGG
>JAEEGJ010003733.1_pt1 | contig 55807 bp, 45 predicted proteins | sample 8958761 | NCBI WGS metagenome assembly JAEEGJ01 (sample SAMN16246546, study PRJNA631951) | gut metagenome | biome: gut microbiome; feature: rumen; material: RS-attached | host: Bos | place: Iran: Karaj | collected 2018-10
CCGACGGCATGACAGTGACCGTGTCGCCCTCGCCGGCGACCGCCACGGCCACGGTGGCCTACACGCTTCCCGAAAAGGCGACGCACGCCACGCTCGAGCTCGCCAACACCCTCGGGGTGAAGGTGCTGAGTGCCGAGCTCAACGGGAACAGCGGAAGCATGACTCTCGACCTCGGCCGTCTCGCCGGAGGCGTCTATTGCTACACCGTCCGATGCGGCGAATTGGTCGAAACTGGGAAACTGGTCGTGGTAAAATAAACAGTAAACAAAATTATATTTTGAGCGTATTCGTTGATAGGAAAATGAGAAGAACAATATTGATATTGACACTAGCGATGCTTTCTGCCTGCGGCGGAAAGGGTTTCGACCAGCGGACGGTGATCCCCGAGGCCAGCTGGGATGTGGCCAACCGCATCCCCTTCGACGTGACCGTGGATGACACGCTGGGCATCTACTCCTTCGGGATGGGACTCCGTCACATGGAGAACTACCGGTACAGCAACCTCTACGTCTTTCTGCACACCACCATGCCCAACGGAAACATGACCCGCGACACCATCCAAGTGATGCTGGCCACCCCCGAGGGACGCTGGGTCGGCAAGGGCAGCGGCAGCATGCGCGACGTCAAGGTGGTCCTGAACCCCAACCTACGCTTCCCGCTGGGAGGCACCTACCACTTCGAGATCGAACAGGCCATGCGCGAGCCCGTGCTGAAAGGCATCTCCGATATCGGACTGTTTATCGAGAAGACGGGGACCTTCGCCGACTTGGAAGCCACCGGAGAAACCACTGAAACCGACGAGACCTCGAACCGCTAAGCCCTACGAATCCAACCTAAAACAACCCTCATCATTCCAAAAGAAACGTTCTCACTAAACCATAAAACGAACCCATCATGGAGAAAAAAAAGAAACCGGCCCAAGGCAACGACGGTTCCAAGGCAGTAAAGACCCTCTGGACGATCTTCGGCATCGGCATCGCCCTTGTCATCCTGTTCTTCTTCTGCGTCTCGAAAGGCCTCTTCGGCACCATGCCTACCTTCGAGGAGCTGGAGAACCCCCAGACCAACCTCGCCACCCAGATCATCTCGTGCGACGGCAAGGTGCTGGGCAGCTACTATGTCGAGAACCGTTCCAACGTCTATTACAGCGACCTCTCGCCCTACCTGCCTCAGGCGCTCATCAGCATCGAGGACGAACGCTTTGAGCAGCACTCGGGCATCGACAGCAAGTCGTTGTTCCGTGTGGCTTTCGGCGTGTTGACGGGCAACAAGAAAGGCGGCGGCTCCACCCTCACCCAGCAGCTGGCCAAGAACCTCTTCCCGCGTGACGAGAACCTGAGCACGGTGCGTCTGGTCATCCGCAAGTTCCAGGAATGGATCACCGCCACCAAGCTGGAATACAACTACTCCAAGGAGGAGATCATCGCCATGTACCTCAACACGGTCGCCTTCGGACACAACGCCTACGGCATCCGCTCGGCGGCCAAGACCTTCTTCGACAAGGACCCGAAGCACCTCAACCTGGAGGAATCGGCCCTGATGGCCGGCGTCGTCAACGCCCCCACCCGGTTCAGCCCGGTGCGCAACCCCGAGAACGCCACCAACCGCCGCAACCTGGTGCTTAAGAGCATGGTCAAGAACGGCTATATCACCCAAGAGGTATACGACTCCGTATCGCAGATTCCCATCGACATGTCGCATTTCGGCGTGATGGACCACAACAGCGGGTCGGCCACCTACTTCCGCGAGTACCTGCGCAAGGAGCTCAACGAATGGACCAAGACCCACACCCGCGCCGACGGCCGGCCCTATAACATCTACACCGACGGCCTGAAGATCTACACCACCATCGACTCGCGCATGCAACGCTATGCCGAAGAGGCGGTCAAGGAGTTCATGGGAGGCGAGCTCCAGCCGTTGTTCTTCAAGCATTGGAAGGGCCAGAAGAACGCACCCTTCTCGCTGAAAGACAAGGACAAGATCGACGAACTCATGCTGGCTTCGATGAAACGCAGCGACCGTTACCGCGAACTCAAGAAGGAAGGCCTCTGCGAAGACTCCATCGTGGCTGAGTTCAACAAGCCGGTCAAGATGACGCTCTTCTCTTGGAACGGCCCCATCGACACCGTCATGAGCCCGATGGACTCCATCCGCTACTGCAAGTGGTTCCTCCAGTCGAGCCTGATCTCCATCGAATCGCACACCGGCCATGTAAAGGCCTACGTGGGCGGCATCGACTTCCGTTTCTTCAAGTACGACCACGTGACCCAGGCCCAACGCCAGGTGGGATCCACCTTCAAGCCGTTCCTCTACGCGCTGGCCATGCAGGAAGGCGAATACACGCCCTGCACCAAGATCCCCAACATCCCCTATAACATCCAGCTGGAAAACGGCACCTTCTGGTCGCCGAAGAACGCCGGCAAGCACGTCAACGAGGAGATCACCCTGAAATATGCCTTGGCCATGTCGAACAACTGGATCTCGGCCTATCTGATGAACCGTTTCGGACCGCAGGCCGTCATCAGCATGGCCCGCCGCATGGGCGTGGAGTCGCCCATCGACCCGGTGCCTGCCATCTGCCTCGGCGTGTGCGACCTGAAGCTCATCGAGATGGTCGGCGCCATGAGCACCTTCGCCAACCAAGGGGTCTATATCAAGCCCATGTTCATCACCAAGATCGAAGACAAGAACGGCAACGTCATCCAACGTTTCTCGCCCGAGGAGAACGAGGCGATGAGCGAGGTGACCGCCTATAAGATGATCGAGTTGATGAAAGGCGTGGTGCAAAGCGGCACCGGCGGGCGGTTGCGTTTTGCCTACAACCTGAACAACCCCATCGCAGGCAAGACCGGAACCACCCAGAACAATAGCGACGGCTGGTTCATGGGCATCACCCCCGACCTCACCACCGGTGTGTGGGTCGGTGCTGAAGACCGCAGCATCCACTTCCGCAGCACAGCCCTGGGACAAGGCTCCCACACCGCCCTTCCCATCTGGGCCCTCTACATGAAGAAGGTGTATGCCGATCCCACCCTGAACGTCAGCAAGGGTGACTTCCCCCGCCCCACCGCCCCCGACGTCGACCTGAACTTCGACTGCGGCAAGGAGGAACGGGATTATGACGCCTTGGAGTACATCGATGTATTCTAACGTGTTGATTGTTTTAACATATTGATTAACAATAAGATAAAGAAAGGACTCCTGCTGTGGCCAGTTCCAATTTCGTCGATTATGTGAAGATTTACTGCCGCTCGGGCAAGGGCGGCGCCGGCTCGCTGCATTTCCGCCGCGAGAAATACATCCCCAAGGGTGGACCCGATGGCGGCGATGGCGGTCGCGGCGGCAACATCATCCTCCGAGGCAACGCCCAGCTGTGGACGCTGCTGCACCTGCGTTACACCAAACACCTGATGGCCGAAGACGGCGTGCCGGGCGGAAGCAACCAGCTCACCGGCGCCGCAGGCAAGGACGTGTTCATCGACGTGCCGCTGGGCACCGTGGCCTATGAGGCGGAGACCCGGCGTCAGCTCGGCGAGATCACCGAAGACGGCCAGACCGTCGTGCTGCTCAAGGGTGGCCGCGGCGGCAAAGGCAACGCCTTCTTCAAGTCGGCGACCATGCAGGCGCCGAAGTTCGCCCAGCCGGGCGAACCCTCCCAGGAGCTTTGGATCGTGCTCGAGCTGAAGCTGCTGGCCGACGTCGGCTTGGTAGGCTTCCCCAACGCAGGCAAATCGACCCTGCTGTCGGTCGTCTCGGCGGCAAGGCCCGAGATCGCCGACTACCCCTTCACCACCCTAGTGCCCAACCTGGGCATCGTCGGCTACCGCGACCACCGCAGCTTCGTCATGGCCGACATCCCCGGCATCATCGAAGGGGCCGCCGAAGGCAAGGGGCTGGGCATCCGTTTCCTGCGCCACATCGAGCGCAACTCAACCCTCCTTTTCATGGTGCCCGCCGACAGCGACGATGTGAAGCGAGACTACGACATCCTGTTGAATGAGTTGAAGAAATACAACCCCGAGCTCATGGACAAGGAACGTATCCTGGCCATCACCAAATGCGACCTCGTGGATGAGGAGACCATCAAAGACATCAAGAAGCATTTGCCAAAGAAGATTCCGCATGTCTTCATCAGTTCTGTCATCGGCAAAGGCATCGACGAGTTGAAGGATTTGATCTGGCTCACCCTAAACCGAGAGGAGGAGGAAGAGTGAGGAGTGAAGAGTGAAGAGAGAAAAGAGGAGTGAGGAGAGAAAAGGGGAGTGAAGACAGAAAAAAAATTGACCATCCGCACCCCTTTAGGGGTGCTCCTATCGGTAGCCAGGGGTTGAGGAACGAAACCCCTGGAAAAAGGGGTTGAGGAACGAAACCCCCGGGAAAAGGGGTTGAGGAACGAAACCCCTGGAAAAAAGGGGTTGAGGAACGAAACCCCCGGGAAAAGGGGTTGAGGAATGAAACCCCTGGGAAAGGGGGGTGAGGAACGAAAACCCCGGAAAAAAAAAGAATATGGGAATGTTGGAAAGCATTGATTCACAGTTGTTTTTATGGCTGAACGGGCAACATGTCGATTGGCTCGATCCCGTGATGGTGGCCTTCACGGCGATGTGGCCGTGGATTCCGCTGTTTCTGCTGTGGGCCTGGCTGGTCGTCAAGCATTATGGCAAACGTTGCTGGTGGGTCTTCCTGGCGGTGGGACTCGTGATTCTCTGCACCGACCAGCTCTCTGCCCATGTGTGCAAGCCCTTGTTCCAACGGCTCAGGCCATGTTTCAACCCTGAGCTGGAAGGACTGGTGCATCTCCCCAGAGGACTGCCGGGAGGCCGATATGGCTTCGTGTCGTCCCATGCCGCCAACACCTTCGGGGTGGCGGCCTTCCTGACGTCAACTTTATGGAGACAGTGCCGTTGGGTCGGCTGGACCCTCTTCGGATGGGCTTTGATCTCCAGCTACAGCCGGATCTATCTGGGCGTACACTATCCCGGCGACATTCTGGCCGGTGCGGTGCTGGGTGTTTTGATCGGGTTGATTTTCGCTTTGCTGCTGCGGCGTATTTCGAAATACCCGATAAAGATTAATGGATAGAAATAAAAAAATAGAAAACTTTATTCCCAATTTCAGATTTTTTTTATACTTTTGCAATGTATTTAATTAAACAATCTGAAATTATGAACCGATTATCTCCAAAAAGTGTATCTTTGCAATCCATACACTTCATCATGAACGACGAAACAAAGAACCAACCGATCGAGGACCAGGAATGGCTGCGTCCTCTCACCATGGAAGAGATTGACGCCATGCTTGATGAGGCTGAGGCTGACTTTGCCGCTGGTTTAGGTATCCCCAGCGAGGTCGTCTTTCGTCAGTTAGAAGAGGATTTTGCCGAGTCTATATCGCCGCTTTCTGGGATACACGAAGGGAGCCGAACCATCAAGCCGATAGCGTAGAATAATCAAAAAAAATCAAAGTTCCTTAAAAACCACCTGGATGGTGGACCGGAGGTCGATGCCCCAAAGTGACGCCATCTTGGCGTGGTTGAGGGCAATCTCGAGGTAGCCGTGCGTGCCGAACAACGCCACAGGCTCGAGCGGATCGACGTCGTCGTAGCTCTCGGAGAGCTCGTCGATGATGTAGAGATCCCCCTTGACCTTGATCACGAAGTCGCGGCCCTGCCCCACCTCGTCGAACAATGCCTTGGAGATGTTGGTGATCAGGTTGTCGTAGGCGTCCACATGGATGACGATGCCTTCGATGATGTTGTTCTTGACCGTCGCACAGAAAGCACCTCCGTCGTTGAGGCGCTCACGCCGGGCTCCGATCTCCGAAAGGGGCGTTCCCTTGGCGATCATCACAGCCACCTTGGCAAATCGGTCGCGGGTGCTGAAGGTGAAGAAATCGGTGTCCTGCTCCACGTCGATATAGACGGCCTCCTCAAAATCGCCACCAAGGATGTGGCTGAAGATGCCGTTGTCGGTGGAGATGAAATACTGTCCGTGCGCCTTGACGACCACATGCGGGTTGACATCCGACTCGATGGTCTCCACGGCGATGATATGGATGGTGCCTTCGGGAAAGTTGCGGTAACAGTTGCGAAGCGTAAAGCCCGCCTGCACGATGCTGAAAGGAGGGATGTCGTGCGTGATGTCGACGATGGTGGCACTGGGCAGTTGGGACAAAATGACGCCCTTGACCGCCGCAGCATAATAGTCGGAGGTCCCCCAGTCGCTCGTCAACGTGATTATAGCCATCCCGCTCGCATCAAAAATACGATGGCAAAGATAACACTAAATCCGGAAAAAGAAAAGAAACATTTCATTACCTTTGCAAAAAATTACGAACAAAAATGGCTGAACAGATACTCCAAATAGAAAATGTGGACCCAAAAGACCTCTATGGCCCGAACGACAAGTACCTCGACAAGGTCAAGTCGCTGTTTCCCAAACTGAAGATCATCGCCCGGGGCGACTTCGTGAAGGTGATAGGCGACGAAGAGGAGATGGAGGCGTTCATCAGCCGCTACGAGATGCTCACCATCCAGCTGGAGCGCAAAGGCAAGATCGACGAGCGTGACATCGAAGACGTGATGCTCGCCCACTCCGACGACGAGCTGCAACAGAAGATGTCGGAGAGCGACGTGCTGGTGTTCGGCCGTGGCGGCCTGCCCGTCAAGGCCATCACCGCCAACCAGAAGCGCATGGTCACCGCCTCGGAGCAGAAAGACCTGGTGTTTGCCATCGGCCCCGCCGGCACCGGCAAGACCTATACCGCCGTGGCCCTGGCCGTCCGGGCGCTGAAGGCCCGTCAGGTCAGGAGGATCATCCTCACCCGTCCCGCCGTGGAGGCCGACGAGCACCTGGGCTTCCTCCCCGGCGACCTCAAAGACAAGCTCGACCCCTATCTCCAGCCCTTGTACGACGCCCTACGCGACATGATCCCCGCCTCGAAGCTGGAGGGTTACCTGGAGGACCACACCATCGAGATCGCGCCCCTGGCCTTCATGCGCGGCCGCACCCTGGACCACGCCTTCGTGATCCTCGACGAGGCCCAGAACGCCACCCGCAGCCAGCTGAAGATGTTCCTCACCCGCATGGGCCGCTGCGCCAAGTTCATCGTCACCGGCGACATCACCCAGATCGACCTCCCGCCCAAGACCCCCTCGGGACTGCCTCAGGCCATGGAGGTGCTCAAGGACGTGAAAGGCATCGAGTTCATCATGCTCGACGACAAAGACGTGGTGCGGCATAAGCTGGTGACGGACATCATCAATGCCTATAAACGCAACAAGGAAGAAGAGCATAAAGAAGAGGACAAAAACTGAAAAACGACAAAAACACCTTGATATGAAAGCTTTAACCAGAACAGACTATCACTTCCCCGGTCAGACCGGCGTGTATCACGGCAAAGTCCGCGACTGTTATTTCATCCGTGACGAATACATGGTCATGGTGGCCACCGATCGCATCTCGGCCTTCGACGTCATCTTGCCTGAAGGCATCCCCTACAAGGGCCAGGTGCTGAACCAGATCGCCGCCATGTTCCTCGACGCCACCGCCGACATCGTACCCAACTGGAAACTCGCCACGCCCGACCCGATGGTGACCATCGGCCAGCTGTGCAAGCCCTTCCCCATCGAGATGATCATCCGCGGCTACCTCACCGGCAGCTCGTGGCGCACCTATAAGAGTGGACAGCATGTGATTTGCGGGGTGCAGATCCCTGACGGCATGAGGGAGCACCAGCGTTTCGCAGAGCCCATCATCACCCCGACCACCAAGGCCGAAGAAGGCCACGACGAGGATATCTCCCGCGAGGAGATCATCGCCCGTGGGCTGATCAGCGAGAGCGACTACGTGCAGATCGAGGACATCACCCGCAAGCTCTTCCAGCGCGGCACCGAGATCGCGGCCCAGCATGGGTTGATCCTCGTGGACACCAAGTACGAGTTCGGCAAGATCGGCGACACCATCGTGTTGATGGACGAGATCCACACCCCCGACTCGTCGCGTTACTTCATCGCCGACCAGTATGAGGAACGTTTCGCCCAAGGCGAGCCTCAGGTGCAGCTCTCCAAGGAGTTCGTCCGTGAGTGGCTCATGGCCAACGGCTTCCAGGGCAAGGAAGGCCAGCAGGTGCCCGAGATGACCCCCGAATATGTGGAGAGCGTCTCCGAACGCTACATCGAGCTCTACGAGAAGGTGACGGGACACCAATTCGAGAAGGCCCCCGAATCGGAAGATTTGGAGAAACGGATCGAGAACAACATCATGGCGTACTTGAGACATTGAACGTGAAGAGTAAAAGTACATCTATCCCAATCCGACCAGCGACCGGATCTACGTGGAAAGGAAGGGGCAAGAGGGCATGGGAGCAATGACGCTGTACCTCTCGACGGTTAGCGGCGTGATGGTCAGGGAGGCGGCCATGGATGGCAACCTGGCCTTTCTCGATCTCGCCAACCTCTCCCCTGGACTTTATACCTTATATATAGTCGGCATCACTGGGGAACGGCATAGTTGGAAAGTGATCAAACGATAGTCCCCCATGAAAAGACGATCTCCCTATATCAACCGACTGGTCATGGCATGGCTTCTTCTGGTCCTGACAGGACAGCTGGGAGCTCAGTCCATTGACACGCCTTGAAATCTACCGTCGCGACAGGCCCCAATTATTCCCAAAGGCAGTAATGCTATACCTGTTTTTGGGGCGCCAAATATTGGACAACCAACAACTAATTATAACCTTATGATAATTCATTATTATTAAACCATATAAAAATGTCATTTTCATCTGATATCAATAAGGAACTAGTTAGAAGACTTAATGCAATTGAGTTTAAAAAAAACAAAATGATTTACACTCGAGAACTCAAAGAAGAAGTCGTAGCTACACTTGTTCATATCTCCCGGTATTATAATAACCGCAAAACAAATGTCGGATATTTTTACCTCAGTTTGGATATAGGAGTATCTTTCATGGCAGTTAATAAGCTCTATCAGAATCTTACAGGCTCTAAGACATTGTTTTATGATAGCATTGTACATAAAAACCTTGGTTATCTGATGCCTATTAAACAATACAAAGAGTGGGAATTTGTTGAAGGTGAAAACATGACACCTGTTTTTGATGATATGTTCGAATGTATCCATAACTATGCTTATCCTTATTATAACCATATGTCAGATTTAAACATTGTCTTTGATACAATGAAATCAGGGGAAGGAATAGTGCACATTGCCCGTGACCGTTATCTTCCAATCTTATACTACTTAAGGGGCGACAAACAATCCGGTTTGAGAGTGATCGATGAGGCGTTTGAGCGACAACTCCATCCGAAACAACCAGAGATTCCGAATATAAACGGAGCAAAAATAGAAATATTTGTTGGACCCGGGCATGGAATAGTCGATCCCTCCTATGTCACCTTTGCAAAAAACTATAGGGATCTTCCAGAGCCAAACCAAAGCAATCTTTAACAGCCTAATCAATTAAACAAACAACATAACAATCAACAAGACAAATGATCTGTTTACGAAGTGTTTATGAAACAGTGTATTGCTTTAATTCTGCTTTTTATTTGCTCTGAAAACCAGCACTTTCTCACCGGAAAATACCAAATCAACATTGAATCAGAACAAGTTAATTGTGAGCTAAATATTAGCCCGGATTCAACTTATGAAATTCAGCTCTGTTTTCAAGAGACTGAAGATATGGTTTATTGCGCGGTTCTTTCATACGGCCATTATTCTTATACAAACGAGCAATTAGTTCTACATGATGACTACTACAACTTTGATTGGAACATCTTTATAAGAGACAAAACACTGATTAAAGTGGATCAAGGTTATGCTTTTTTGGATGGGAAAAGGATAGTAGATTATCAAAACGAGAATGTTAGGATTCTTCCTCCGTCTGAGATTTATCAAAATGCTATCAAATCAGCAATAAACAGATTTAAGGCTCAACAGGATAATCCACAATTGATTCCGGGACAATATGAGGACCAAAACCAACGTTATCTCTTGAAAATTGAAAACGATGGTAGTTATCTGCTATTTCTAAAAGACATGCTGCTTTCTAAAGGCAGTTGGAACCGACAGAACAATGATTTGATATTTAATGATGATGACTTAAACCACAATTTCACTATGGCCATCGGAAATCGAACTCTGTTGAGCATGGGGATCCCTGGGGAATTTGGTGGAACTATGTTTGAAAACATTAATACAAAAAACATTCCTAAGAATAAAACAAATATTCCATTGAAAAAACTTCGTGGTGGCTGCAGTAGAATTAAAAATCGCTAATTTAGCCACCAGAAAGGACAATAAAAAAGCAAATATGAAAAAAAGACTATTCCTGATCCTGGCTTTGCTTTCGGTGATGATTGCCAAAGCCGACGAAGGCATGTGGTTGCCTTACGCGTTGAATGGCCAGAACCTGGCCGAGATGCAAGCCATGGGCTGCAAGCTCACGGCCGAGCAGATCTTCAGCTTCAACCAACCCAGCATCAAGGACGCCATCGTCCAGTTTGGCGGCGGCTGCACCGGCGAGATCATCTCTGCTGAGGGCCTGCTGCTCACCAACCACCACTGCGGCCTGAGCTACGTGCAGAAGCACTCCTCGGTGGAACACGACTACCTCACCGACGGCTTCTGGGCCAACGACAAGAGCCAAGAGCTGCCCAACCCGGGCCTCTCGGTGCTGTTCCTCAACCAGGTAAAAGACGTGACGGAGGCCGTGCTGAAAGACGTCACCGCCCAAACCACCGAGGCCGAGCGTGACGAGCTGGTCCGGAAAAACTCCAAGGCGATCGTCGAGGAGTACGGCAAGCAGGACTTCCACCGCGTGGAGGTGGTGCCCTTCTACAGCGGCAACCAGTACATCCTGTTCGACTATATCGAATACAAGGACGTGCGCCTGGTGTGCTGCCCGCCCTGGGGCATCGGCAAGTTTGGCGCCGACACCGACAACTGGACCTGGCCGCGCCACAAGGGTGACTTCAACATCTTCCGCGTCTATACCGACAAGGAGGGCAACCCTGCCAACTATGCCCAAGACAACATCCCCATGAAGTCGAAGTGGTTCCTGCCCATCAACCTCGACGGCGTGAAGCCTGGCGACTATGCCATGATCCTCGGCTATCCCGGCTCCACCGACCGCTACTCCACCTCCTACACCGTAAAGAACATCATCGAGGAGGAAGGCCCGGCCATCATCGACTGCCGCACCACCAAGCTCGACAACTACCGCAAGCACATGGACGCCGACCAAGAGGTGTTCATCCAATATGCCTCCAAGCAGGCCAGCGTGTCGAACTACTGGAAATACTACATCGGCCAGGTGAAGCAGCTCATGCGCAACCACGTGTTTGAGCGCCGCCAAGCCCAGGAGCAGGACTTCCGCAACTGGGTCAACGCCGACCCGAAACGCAAGGCCGAATACGGCGACATCTTCTCCGGCATCGAGAAGAAATGGGAAATCTTGGATGAGATCGAGAAATCGTTCGTGTATCACCGCGAGGCGGGATGGAACGGTGGCGAAGCCATCGCCCTCAGCCGTCGCTTCCGCGTCCTGAACGACTCCATCGAGGCCAAGGCCGACAAAGGATGGATCTTGAAAATGGCGGAGCGGTACCATGGCACGGCGGACGCCTTCTTCAAAGACTACAACGCCGCCCTGGACCAAGACGTCACCGCCGCCCTGCTGAACCTGTTCTACAAGAACATCCCCACGGCGCTGATGCCGAGCGAGATCCTACGCATCGGCCGCGAGAACAACGGCGACTTCACCGAGTATATCGCCAAGGCCTTCCAAAAGAGTGTCTTCACCGACCCGGCCCGTCTGGAGAAATGGCTTCAGAAGCCCAAGAGCCTGAGCAAGGATCCCCTCTACGCCCTTTCGTACAACATCGTGGAGTCGTACCAGAACCTGTATGCACGCTATGAGGAGGCCCAGAACCTCGGCAACGCCGGCGAGCGTCTTTACATGAAAGGCCTGATGGAGATGCAACAAGACCGCAACTTCTATCCCGATGCCAACTTCACCATGCGTCTGACCTACGGCACCGTGGAGCCTTACAAGGCCGCCGACGCCGTCAACTACAACTACTACACCACCATGGACGGCGTGATGGCCAAGTACGTGCCCGGCAACTGGGAGTTCGACATCCCGCAGGACGTGCGCGACCTGGTGGCTCGCAAGGACTACGGCCGCTATGCCAACGAGAAGGGTGAGCTGGTGGTGAACTTCATCACCACCAACGACATCACCGGCGGCAACTCCGGCAGTCCCGTCATCGACGGCGAGGGCAACCTGATCGGCTTGGCCTTCGACGGCAACTGGGAAGCCATGAGCGGCGACCTCAACTTCGAGAACAAGGTACAGCGCACCATCTGCATGGATGCCCGTTACCTGCTCTGGTGCATCGAGAAAGTCGGCAAGTGCGACAATATCATCAAAGAATTGAAAATCAAGTAATTACCTATAGATAGCAATTCGACCTGAACCCACCGCAGCCGTCGGGCTTGTTGATGAAGAAGCCCACGCCCAGGTGAAACTCGAGCCCCCTCAAAAACCGCCCCCCATTCAGATGGTAGGCGGAGACGTTGAGGGGGCTCGACTGTCCGGCAAGCTCCCTCCAGGAATAGGTGTCGGTCAATCCGGCATGGAAAGACACGTCGGCCTTGAACACCAAGGTGACAAGCAGCAACGGCAGGTTGTAACGGACGCCGGCACCACCCACGACGCCCAACGAAAGACGGCGGTAGTTATACGAGGAGATCGTGTCGGTGAAATCGAGCAGCGGCGAGTCCTTGGGATGCGACAGCCGGATGTCGCCCCGGAAGGCATAGCCCAGATCGGGTCCCACAAAGAGGTAGGGCTTCAACCGGTCGGACACAGGGTAATACCCCATCACGGGAAGGCGTAACGCGATGTATTGGGCGCGGATCGAATAGGTCTCGGGGAAGTGGTTGGCATAACGGTAGGTGGTGGATCCGCCCCGCGTCTGCCAGTCCAGCTCCGGGGCCAAGGTGACGACCCGATGCAACGGAAACTCCACAAAAGCGCCCAATGAACGCTGTGGCATGACGTCAGGAGCCAAATCCATCAACCGTGGATCGGTGAACGACAGCCACGGCAGGGTGAGTCCGCCTTTCACGCCGAAGACGGGGCGCTCGTAGAGCAAGGCGTCGCTGGGAGGACGCGAGGGAATGAAACGCTGCTGCCCCATCATCGCGGTGGCAAGCAGCCCCAACAGACTGATCAACACGAGCCTCCTAATCATCGTCTCCCTCCTCTTGATTGAAAAAATCCGTGGGTTCCGAAAGGCCGTCGCCATCTTTGTAAATGAAATACCACCCTGGGATGAAGGCCCCCACATATTGGTCCTCGCCATTGGCCGCCGAGAGGATCATGCTTCCGAACCGCAGGTTGCGGATGCCGTCCGCGCCGATGCTTCCTGTGAACAAAACGAAACGGTCGTGGGCATGGGTGGTGCCGTAAGAGGTCAGCTCCCGTGTCTCCACGAAATACAATGAGAATTGCTGGCCCGTACCGGCGACGAAAGCCGTCTCCGTCCAGACCGAGCCGCCCTCATAGAACTCCACGCGAGCCACGCGGTTATGCTGTTCGACGACTTTCAGGTACATGTCGAGCGTGTCCGACAAGTCGTAATGGAGGCTCGAGGCGACAAACTGCTTCCTGCCGATACGATAGGCCCCTTCGATGGAGGGAGGAAAATAGCCCTCGTCAGGAACGATGCCGAAGTCATCGAAGAACGCCTGTTGCAGGGTGTCGGGAATCAGCTCCCTCATGGGAATCACATAGCTTTCGCTGCCCAGCACCACGATGGTGTGGTGCGGCTCTTCGGGATGGCAGGCGGCCAGCGCGAACAACACAGCGAGACATCCGATCAACCAAGCCTTTCTCATTTCCATACAACCACTCGTTTTAGGTATACGCCACTGGAGGTGGTGATCTCAAGTACATAGAGGCCGCCCGGAAGGCCTTCGATGGGGATGGTGGTGCTGTCGTTGTGTTCCGGGGGAACCGTCAAAAGAGGCTGGTCCAACACATTGAATACCTGGACGCGCACCAGGTTGGGGGCCACCACGGTCACATCCTTGTTGGCAGGATTGGGATAGACCAGGATGGGGATGGTGTCGTCGGTGTGGTCGTTGAACTCCGTGGCGCGGATCTCGATGGAGAGCTGGTCGTCGCAACCCACCATGTTGGAGGGATGGGCCATCAAGGTGCCTGTCCCCATCGAGGTGACGATGACCACGCAATGGTAATCGCTCAGGGGAATGAGATGCCACTGGGGATTGGTGCATCGCCATTCCACCGAATCGATATAGGAATAGCTGGAATCAACCACGTAATAATGATAGATTCCATGCCATATATCTGATGCATAGAACACATCTTGATACCCCAAGATCTCCAGATCGGGATCGTACATGGTCAGTTCCATGACCAGGAGGCTGTCGCAGCCATGCTCATTGACCAGGGTCGTCGAATAATAGCCCGACTCGGTCAGGGTCTGCCCATACCATTCAAAGACATCGCAGGCTGCCGCCACGATGGTGTCAGCCAAAGGCTGTTCGATGGTCAGGTGGAGGATCACGGTGGAGTCGCTGCCTAGATAGCCGCCGCCATGAAGGGTATGGGAGTAGGGGCCAGACTCGGTAAAGGTGATGCCATACCACTCGAAGGGCCCGCAGGAATAGGCCGTGGTGTCTCCGATGGGGGCAGGCAACACCAACAGGTGAAGGATCACGGTAGAGTCGCAACCCAGGTAACTGCCCCCTTCGAAGGTATGCGGGTATTCGCCCGAGGTGTTGTAGATCGCGCCATACCATTCGATGGGATGATGCACCACCACCGTCGTGTCGCCGTGATAGACCGGCTTGACGGTCAGGTGGAGGACCAAGAGGCTGTCACTACCCAGATAGCCCCCTCCGGGGAAGGTATGGTAATAATCGCCGGTTTCAGGACAGGTCTGGCCATACCACTCGAAAGGCTCGCACACGAGTGCCGTAGTATCTCCCGGCAGCGAGGGCAACACCGACAGGTGGAGCGTATCGGCACTCGGGCAGCCGTCGGCATTGGTATATTCGTGGATGTAGGTGCCACTCGCCTGATAGGTGTAGCCCTGCCAGGCATAGCTGTCGCAGGCGGTGACGTTCACCAAGCCACCCTTGCTTTGACCTTGGGCTTGAGGCAACACACACGATATTATACTGATTACCAAAAAGATAATCTTTAGTATGGCCTTTTGTGTGCGCATTGTACCTCTTATATTTTACTGATTAAAGGGGTGCAAAGTTACATTTTTTTATCAACCACCCAAAATAGTATTTATCTTGCAATCGTCAATATCAGCTTCGGCGGTGTCAAGCATCCTGACGTTGTAAAGCTTCATATCTACTATCCAAAGCTTTCTTGACTTTATCAAAATAACTCAAAAAAAGGCTGGCCCCGGTTGGGGCCAGCCTTTCGTAGATACCTCAGGGGAGGTTAAGGATTATCTCACAACGAGCTTGCCGTAGTAGGCTTGGCCCTTGGTGTCGACCACGCGGACGGTGTAGAGTCCCGCTGCGAAGGATTCACGGACGACGTCGCCGGTGTACGACTCGGTGTGGACCAAGGCGCCGAGGGTGTTATAGACCTCGACCTTGGCCTCTTCGAGGCTCACGCCTTCAGGCAAGGTGACATGGAAGGCCTCGCCCCGTTCGGCCGGGTTGGGATAGACACGCAACGGCTGTTCGTCCTTGACGGCCAGCTCATCAGCGACCGTTCTGCTGGTGACGGTGCCACTGAGGGTGACCGTGGCGCTCTTCGTGCCCGAGGTCACCGTGACGGTCTTGTTGTTGTAGCTGCCCGCGCTCAATCCGGCCTTCAGACGGACATAGACGTTGGCGGCGAGGTAGTCGATATTGACCGTAGGATCGGGATCGGGCGTCACCGGGGTGTCGCTGTAGGTCAACGTGAAATCGTCCACGTTGAGATAGAACTGGTCGGTGCAGTTGAAGTGACGCACAGCAATGTAACCGGTTTGGCCAGCGTAGGCGCCGAGATCGACCGAGAACTGGCCCCAGGAGCCCTGAGCCTTGGCACCGAGGGTCCACTCTCCCAACTTGACAAAGCTGTTGGTGTTGGTGCTGCTGCCCGTGCTCACATAGATGCCGAAGTGCTCGGCGGCATAGTTGGCGTCTTGGGCACAGGCATACAACGAGAAGGTGCCGCCGAGGGTGACCTGCGGCGAGACCAGCCAGTTGTCAGGCGTCAAAGCCGTAGTCGTGGCCTTGTTGTAGCTCTCGGAGGAAAGCATGTCGCTGCCGCCGTGGGCGCTGATGTTGTAGCCACTCATCAAGACCGAGGCGTAGTTCCAGTTGTAACCGTCGCCGTCCTTGTCGATGGTGGTCCAGCCGTCCATGGTGCCTTCGAAGCCCCAGGTCTGGGTGCCACGGTTGCCCTTGCTGCTGCCTAACGTAACGGTGCTGCCAAAGCCGCTGGTGGCCGAGGTGCTGATCTCGTAGTCGGCCGGCGCAGTGACGGTGACGGTGCCCGTGAGGTCAGCGCCGATGACGGCGAAGCTCTGGACGGCCGAAGGACCGTTGCCCGACACATAGTTGAAGCCCGACAGCGTGGTCGGGGTGACGAACAGGGTCTCTGGCGTGGTGGTGCTGCCGCTACCTGCGGTGGTCATCGCCAGCTGGATCTGGTTGTTGGAGGTGACGTAAGTGCCGCTGTAGGAGGTCGGCGAAGCCGGGTTGTAGTTGGTGTTGTCGCTGTAGATCCTCATGGCACGGTTGGCGCCGGTGCTATAGACATAGAACTTCGGGGAGTTGGAGCTGCTGCTCACGTAGCTGCCAGTGTTGTCGTCCATGCCGATGACGAGGTTGCTCGTGCCATTATAGACAAACGGGGTGCTCAGCGTGATGGTGGTCCAACCTGAGGCATTGAAGGTGACACTGCCGCTAAAGACCTTGTCGCTCGAGGAGAGCGTCTCCCAGCCCGTCTTGCTCGAGAAGGCCGACTTGGTGGTGGTCTTCATGTAGAGGTCGACGGTACGGGTGGTCGACTTCGAGTTCGACACCTTGAAGCTGACCGCCGTGATGGTGCCGGCCTGGCCAATCTCGCTGGCAGTGTAGATTTGCTCGGTCAAGGAATACTTGTAGTAAGCATAGGTCGGGATGTAGGCGTTGGTGCTGCTGCCGCTACCGATGGCGAGCGTGGTGTTCGTGCCCGTGCCGGTGCCCGTGGAGCCCGCCTTGAAGAGGGCGGCCACGGTGACGTCGTAGGCCGGCATGGTGAACTTGTTGTTGCTCACGGTGAGGGTGCTGGCGACATCACCGGTCTTATAGACGATCCAACGGTCGAAGGTGGCGCCGCTGGCCGGAGTGGCGGTGAGGGTGACGGTCTCGCCAGCGGCGGCCGTGGTCTTGTTGGCCGTGACGGTGCCGTTGCTGACAGCGGCCACGGTGACGTTGTAGTAGGTGGTCACGACTTCTTCGGCGAAGTTCGCTACGTAAGCACCAGCCGCGGTGACGTTGAAGCTATAGGTGGCGTTGGTGGAGACCACCGTGCCGTTCTTCGTCCAGTTGGTGAAGGTATAGCCGCTCTTAGGCGTGGCGGTCAAGGTGGCGGTGGCCCCATGGTTATAGGTGCCGGCGCCGCTGACAGTACCACCAGCCGTCGGGTTGGCCGTCGCGGTGATGTTATAGGTGTTTTGCGTAAAGACAGCCACGTAGGCGCCATCGGCACTCGCCGTGAAGCTGTAGTTGGCGCTCGTCGAGACCTGCGTGCCGTTCTTCGTCCACTTGCTGAAGGTGTAGCCTGTGTTGGCCGTGGCCTTCAAGGTGACGGTGCTGCCTTCCTGGTAGGTGCCGGCGCCACTGACGGTGCCGCCTGCCGTCGGGCTGGCCGAGGCCGTGATGGTATAGTTGTTGACGGTGGTGCCACCACTCATGGTCAGCATCACCTGGTTGTTGGAGGTGATGTAAGTGCCGCTATAGGAGGTAGCCGACGAAGGCGTGTAGTTCGTGTTGTCGCTGTAGATGCGCAGGGCACGGTTGGCACCCGTGCTATAGACATAGAACTGCGGGCTGTTGGAGCTGCTGCTCACATAGCTGCCCGTGTTGTCGTCCATGCCGATGATGAGGTTGCTGGTGCCGTTATATACGAAGGGCGTGCTCAGCGTGATGGTGGTCCAACCCGAGGCGTTGAAGGTGACCGTGCCCGAATAGACCTTGTCGCTGCTGGAGAGGGTCTCCCATCCGGTCTTGCTGCTGAAGGCGGTCTTGGTAGTATGCTTCAGGTAGAGGTCGACGGTTCGGGTGGTCGACTTCGAGTTCGACACCTTGAAGGCAACCTTGGTGATCGTGCCGGCGCCACCGATCTCGCTAGCGGTATAGATCTGCTCGGTGAGCGAGTACTTGTAGTAGGCGTATGTGGGCAGGTAGGCGTTGGTGGAAGTGCCGCTGCCGATGGTCACGTCGCCGGTCTGCGGATCGGGATCGGGGGTCTGCACCTCGCTGAAGTTGGCCACGTAGGTGGCGTTGCCGGTGACGGTGAAGCTATAGGTGGCATTGGTGGAGACCTGCGTGCCGTTCTTGGTCCACTTGGTGAACTCGTATCCCGAAGCAGGCGTGGCCTTCAGCGTGCAGGTGCTGTTCTCGGCATAGGTGCCGGCGCCGGTGACGGTGCCGCCTGCCGCCGGGCTGGACGAAGCGGTGATGGTGTAGTTGGTGGTGCTGCTTCCGCCGCCGCTCACGGTGATGGTGCCGAGGTAGGTCACCTTGTTGAAACCGAAGACACAGAGGGTGAGGCTGCTGCTGGAGGTGCCAGGCGCCGTCAGGTTGATGGTAGCCTTGTTGTTCGCCACCGTGGCCTTACCGAGGATGTTGTGGTTGGCATCGGTGATGGTGGCCACAGCGCCGTTGCCGTTGGTGACATTGACGGTGTACGTGGTGGCATTGGAGGCGATGCTTCCGTTATGGGTGACGGTCATCGCGCTCGGGGTCGTGGTGCGGAGCATCAAGCTCGGGTCGCCGTAAAGGACCCAGGCCTGGTAGGTACCCACCGCCTGTTGTTCCGACGTGCTATAGTGGTCGAAGATACCCATGAGGCCGTTGATGGAGACACCACCCCAGGTGTGCTTGAGGTTGTTGCTGTAGCTGTCCACAAGGATGTCGACGCATTCGTCTTGGGCCCACATCGGCGGGATCCAAGGCTGGCTGATGTACGACATCAGGGCGCCGATGGCACCGGTGGGGTTGTTGTTGTTCGTGGCATTCATCCATGCCTCGGCGAAGCAGTCGCTGCTGTGGTCGTACTTGCCGACGAGGCAGGCCACCGAGAAGATGAAGGGCAGCTTGTTCTCGTTGGTCAAGGCGTTGACATGGCTGTTGGCGTAATAGACATAGCCGCTGGCGTTGGCGCCCCAAGCGGTCTCCTGGCCGTGGTTGGCGTAGTTGATGATGCCGACGCCGCTGTTGATATCCGAAGAGATCTGAGCGGAGGTGGCGGTATAGCCCGAAAGGTTGGCATAACGCTGATACACCGTGGAATAGCCATAGTTCAGCAGGTCGGTGCGGATGTTGTTGATGTGTTGGTAGTCGTCTTCGCTGTTGTGGCCGGCGCCGCCTTCCTTACGGGAGATGCCTTGGCCGATCTTCAGCCACGAGGCCGAGGTGGTGAGGTTGCGCTCGTAGTTGATGACACGGTTGGCCTGGGTGGTGACACGGGCCGTGCTGTTGGCGGAGAAACGGCCGATAAACACGTCGTTGTAGATGTCGTTACCCACAATCTGACCGTAGGCGTTGTCGCCCTTGCCGCCATAGCTGGAGCCGCCGCCCGAGTAAGTGTAGCCAGGGATCTGGGCCACGTCGCCGACGAGGAGCACGTGGGTCAGGTTGTTGTTGGCGTTGTAGCGGCTTTGGATATAGCTCTTGATGGCCGAATAGCTGGAACCGGCGGTTGAGGTACCCACGATGGTGGTGTTGATGCCACGGGTCTTCTTCCAGTTGACGAAGTCGGTCATGTAGCTCATGTAGCTGTCGTAGCAAATGATGAGCAGGTCGCCTTCCTCATCGAGAGCGGTGTATTTGGCCATGCCTTCCTCGAAGTTGAGGAAGTGGCGCTGATAGACGCTCTTGAAGTCGGGGTCCATCTTCACCTCGTTGCTGCGGCGGCTCTCGATGATATTCTCGCCTTTGTTGTCCACCTTGTAGAGTTCCACGGTCATGTCATAGTACACGCGGAGGGTCTTGGTGACCGGGTTGTAGGCAAAGGGATGGACGGCGATGTTCTGTCCTCGGAAGTCGCGGATGATATAAGGTTCATAGAGATCGATGTTGCTGGCCGGGAAGAAGGCATCCTTGCCGTAGCACTCGCCGTAGGTGTAGGGCACCGTGGCGGGATCGACCTGGCGGGTGAAGTCGCCTTTGGAGGGTGCCACTTCGATGCCTTCGAAGTCTTGGTACTGGGCGCTGATGACGCGGGCTGCCATGCGGGCCTTGTCGCCGATCATCAACGGGATACCGGTCATCGGCATGTCGGGCTCGCCGGCATGGGCGGTGCTGATCGACTTGGGAACGGTGATGACCTTGGCTTCGCCGCGCGGGGTGTTGACCGCAACGGCATAAAAGCCCGGTACCTTGACATGAACCTGGATGCTGTTTTCTGAAGAGGTGATGAGCTGGGTCTGGAACGTTTCGGGAGTGGCACTGAGGATGTTGTTCCATTGCGGCCTTCCCTGTCCCTGCGCAAAGGCCATCGTACCGACGACCATAAGCAAAACAAGTAAAAGTCTTCTCATAATATAGTGATTAAAAGTGAAGTTTTTTCAGCAAAGCGGGATACAAAGATAATGAATAATGAAAAAAACAAGAAATCCTTAAAAAAATTTACCCACTTTTTTTTCAACAAAAAATGCGGAACGGCACCCGGTTCGTGACCAAAAACGATGGGTTTATGCTATTTTTGCAGTGTCAAACCTGAAATGGATCACTGATGAGCAGGGGCTTTATAAAAGAAGGCGATCAGGAAGCGATTCCGATGGTGCCGCCAAGGGCGTTTCTGCCAGACGGCGTGCCCAACTTTGTCACCAAAGAAGGACTGGCGGCACTCAACGAGGAGCTGAAAAGCCTTGAGGCGGAGCGCACGAAGACGGGCGACAACTACATTGTATGCAACTTTATCGATGCCAAGATGAAGCTGCTCATCAGCCGTATTGCCAGTGCGGTGGAGGTGGACCTTGCCAAGGCCAACAAAAACACGGTGAGCTTTGGCGCATGGGTGCGTTACAACGGACGCACGGTGCGTATCGTGGGGGTGGACGAAGCCAATGTGGACCAAGGCCTCGTCTCGTTCATCTCCCCTATCGCCAAGGCGTTGACAGGGAAAAAGGCAGGCGACGTTTTCGAACTGAAAGGCCCAGGCGGAACGGAGCGGATTGTCGTGGAAGCAGTGTCGTATGAGCCGATGACACTCACGCAGATCGTTCGTGAAAAACCCCTGGAAACCCTAGCGGCACCGGAACGGAAAAACACGAAATCCATTGAAAAAGAATGGGTTCAGGTGATGCCAACACCACAAGCGGTAAAAGACGAGGCTGTAGCGATGTCCGCCAACCGTGAAGGTCCCCGCCGGTTTGAGCCCGAGGTGAACCCGATGGAGTTCCTGCCTATCGTGAACGAACGCGGCATCATCGTGGGAAGGGCGTTGTACCTTGAATTGCACAAAGGAAACAAGATGCTCCATCCGGTCGTGCACCTGCATGTTCTGAATGGCCAAGGAGCCACGACCAGGCGATACTGGTGGCACGTGGCGTTCGGCGACACGGCGGAGAAAACGCTCCAGCGAAAGATGACGGAGACGCTGGGACGATCGGGGTTGAAACCGATGTTGAAGCGGCAATACATCCGGGAAGACAAGACCGAGAAGGAGCTGGTGTACGTGTTCACGATCGTTACAGAAGAAGACCTGCCCAACACTCCGGAAGGAAAAGACTATAACGATCTGTTTGCCAACGACTGATCACTCCGGCTTCTGTACCCATTATTAATATTAATATATTGTCCTATATTAATATCAGTGTTTTTATTCCCTTTTTTATTTAGACTAAAAAAATAACACAAAAAACCTTGACAATTTTAAAATATTCCATATCTTTGCAGAGTGAAATAACATAACCAAAGAACGCTATGAACAAATCAATCCTCATCATTGACGACCAGGAAAGCCAAGCCAGGGAATTGTGCGATGCTTTGGAAAAGGCATTGGATGATTGCAGCATTTGTTATGCATCCGAGGAACGGGACATCATGATGAAAATCATCACCCGATACTACTCTGTAGCCATTGTGGATCTAAGGATGGAGGGGTATGACATGGACGGATTCACGGTGATGGACCAAATCATGATTGCCAATCCGTACGCCAGGATCATCATTGTATCAGCATATATGAGCGAATACATCTCTCGTATCTCTGAGTATATTTCAAAGGGAGCCGTGCTTGCCATTTCAGAGAAGAAAGGCTTGGAAACATGGGTGCCGGAACTCGCCAAAATCATCAAAGACTATTTTACCAAGGACCTCAATTCCTTTGCCATACAGATTCTTGAAGACCTTTATGCCAACGCCAAAAACGAACCGGACGCAACAAAGAAAGGACGCATGTTCGAAGAGTTTGTGGTGGGGCTGTTCCGACAGATGGGATTCATCCATATTGAGACACGGGTACGCGACAGAGCCAACAATGAGATCGACCTCATCGTCCGTAACGACCTCAACGACCCCTTTTTCGGCAAATTCGGCCGCTATCTCTTCGTGGAATGCAAAAACAGGCCTGAGCTGGGATTTAGCAAAAACGACTTCATCGTATTCAACAAAAAAGTATCCTCGTCGAACGGCGACAGCAACCTCGGCGTGGTGTTCACCACCGGACACATCAAGAGAAGCGTTTATCTGGAAGCCTTGCGTGAGTCGGAAAAGGGAATCAAAATCCTATACCTCGGTAGTCGCGAAATCATGAAACTGATTCACACACCAAACATGCTTGACGAGTTCAAGGAAATCATTGATCAACAGGTAGCGTGACGGGCCATCCGACAGACGCTATCTTGACCTTGGGGAACTGGGCCTGCAGTTCGGCAATCTTGCGTTGCTTCAGCGCCTCGAAGTCCTTAAACAGCTGGCTTTCAGGAAAAAGAGGACGATGTTGTAGCATCTTCCGGAGCGACTCCACGGCTTTCATGGCCGGCTCCTCGGAAGGGCTGACTGCAAATGCCACGAATTTTTCGAAGAGGTAGTCCGCCGCCTGAACGGTAGGATGGACCATGTCTTCCTTGTAGAAACGGTAGTCGCGCAGTTCGTCGAGAAGGATCTCGTAGGCAGGGAAATAATGGGCATTGGGGAAATCGCCGCAGAGCTGGTCCACCGCCAAGAGCAGCGTCGCCTTGCTCAGCTGGTTCCCGTGAAGGCCGTCTTTGAGGTGGCGCAAGGGGGAGACGGTGAAGAGGAACTGCTTGTCGGGAAATTGCCTAAGCACGGCAGCCAGCAACTGCCGGGTGTGTTCGAGGGAAAGGCGTTCCCTGACAAAACAATGGGCGGGGAGCTTGTGGCAATTGGAGACGACCTGACCGGATGCCTTCTCACGAAAGACCCAGGAGGTGCCCAGGCTGAGGACGATCCATCGGGCTTCGAGGAAATGACGGTGCGCCGCAGCGAGATGGGCATTCACCTTCTCGAGAAGGGCTTCCTCAGAAGGGCACCAGAAATCGGTGTTGTGCGAAAAGGTGCAATAGAACGTCCCTCCCACCTTGACGACTTCGTCATGTGTGAACGGGGTGCCGCTTTGAAGGCGTTGCAAAGACTGTGCAATGCTGGCCGGGTTGTAGAGCACCCCGAAGGGGTTCACCTGGGCGTTGAAGCCCAAGCCTCGGCAACGGCTGCCCACCTCGTCGGCAAAGCAGGAGCCCAGAAAGAGCAGGCCGTCGCCGTAGACGATGGCCTGCTCCATGGGAGTGATTTGCACCGGGGTTGTTAATTCCATGATGGGGTTGGTGGGGTAACGATCGGTCCCATACGGGTCACCCGCTTATTTGTTTGCGATCAAGTAACGCTCCACCTCGATGCCGGCCATGGCACCCGTTCCGGCAGCTACGATGGCCTGGCGGTAGATGCGGTCCTGGCAGTCGCCACAGGCAAAGATGCCTTCCACGTTGGTGGCAGTGGATTTCGGCTTGGTAATGATATAGCCCTCCTCATCCATGTCGAGGAGGCCCTTGAACGGCTCGGTGTTCGGCGTATGGCCGATGGCCTCGAAGAAGCCGTCCACATAGATGGTGCGCTCCTCCTTGGTGTCGCTGTGATAAAGCACGGCACCCTTGAGTTTCTTCATGAAGCCCTGCTGCTCGCCGAAGAGCTCCTTGGTCTGGTGTTTCCAAAGCACCTCGATGTTGGGGGTGTTGAGCACCCGGTGCTGCATGGCCTTGGAGGCACGGAGCACGTCACGGCGGACGATGAGATACACCTTGTTGCAGAGCTTGGCGAGGTAGGTGGCATCCTCACAGGCGGTGTCGCCGCCGCCCACCACGGCCACGTCTTTTCCCTTGTAGAAGAAGCCGTCACAGGTGGCACAAGCCGACACGCCGCCGCCCTTGAATTCTTCCTCGGTGGGAAGTCCAAGGTAGCGCGCCGAGGCGCCCGTGGAGACGATGATGCTGTCGGCGAGGAGCTCGCCGTCGTATTCGGTGGTCACCTTGAAGGGACGTTGCGAGGCGTCGATGGAGAGGACCTCGCCCTCACGGATCTCGGCGCCGAAGCGCAAGGCCTGCTGACGGATGTCCTCCATCATATCAGGACCGTTGATACCCTTGGGATAGCCCGGGAAGTTTTCGATTTCGGTGGTTTGAGTCAACTGTCCGCCGGGTTGCATCCCCTCGTAGACGACGGTCTTGATGTCAGCGCGACAGGTATAGATGGCCGCGGTGTAGCCAGCCGGGCCGGAGCCGATGATAAGGCACTCGATATGTTCCATTTCGATAGAATTTTAGCAGTTAGCGATCGGAGAAATAATCTTTTAGCGGACAAAGATAACTTTTTTTCAAGAAAAATGATCACAATTCAAAAAACCTTTTTATCTTTGCAGCCGCAAATCCAATCGGGGTGTGGTGCAGTTGGCTAGCATTCTTGCATGGGGTGCAAGCGGTCGCCCGTTCGAGTCGGGCCACTCCGACGGTTCAAGGACATCAAAGCAATTTGATGTCCTTTTTTGTTGAAAACCAGTGGTTTAAACCAAGAATCCGTGTTCGATAACCTGCAGAGACAGTCCGAGCTACTCCGTATGGAGTATGAATTCGAGAAGGCGACCTACCTCGAAGCGGTGCAGCGTGCGCCCATGAACGGCGACGTGGCCGAAGGCGACTGCTGGTACCCGATCCGGCTGGGCAACACCTCCTACAACATCGCCAACCAGCTGGTCATCGACGTGTTCTACGACGGGGCGAAGCCCGAAGCGTCGGGCAGCGACTTCGAGCCGGGAAAGATCGTTAACTTTTTCAGCTTCGAGAACGGAAAGATGCGGGTGCTCAACTACAACTGCGTAGTAAGTCGTATCCAGGAATTCCACATGGAAGTGGCCGTCAGCGCACCAGCCCTCATGGCCTTGCAGCACCTGACCTCCCGAACCAAGATCGGGGTGTTGCTGGGCATCGACGACTACTCCTATCAGGTGATGCAGCACAGCCTCCGCCAAGTGAAAGGCCGCAACGACGAAGGTTTCGTCGCGCTGCGGAGCGTACTCCTTGGCGAACAGCAGCCCTCCTTCCGCGACCTGCACTATGCCCCCATGCCTTGGCTCAACGCCAGCCAAAACGCCGCCGTCGGCAAGGTCCTCAACGCCCGCGAGACGGCCATCGTACACGGCCCGCCCGGCACGGGCAAGACCACCACCCTGGTGGAGGCCATCAGCGAGACCCTGAAACGCGAGACCCAGGTGCTGGTATGCGCCCCGAGCAACGCCGCCGTAGACTGGATCAGCGAGCAACTCTATAGGCGGGGCATCTCCGTATTGCGTATTGGCAACCCCTTGCGCATCAACGACGTGATGATGCAATGCTCTTACGAGTACCGCTACGCCAACCACCCCGACTATCTGGAGCTGTTCGGTGTGCGTAACACCATCAGGGAGATGAAGAGCCGTCCCCGGCTGGGCGACAAGGAGCATAACCAGATTCGCAAGCTTCAACACCGCGAGATGGAGCTGGAAGTGAAGATCCGGGAAGAACTGTTTGCCACCTCGGGCGTCATCGCCTGTACCTTGATAGGAAGCGCCAACCGACTCCTGGAACGCCGCCGTTTCGGCACGGTGTTCATCGACGAGGCCGCCCAGGCCCTCGAAGCCGCCTGCTGGACGGCCATCCTGAAGGCCGACCGCGTGATCTTCGCCGGCGACCACCAGCAGCTGCCCCCCACCATCAAATGCATCGAAGCCGCCCGCGAAGGGCTGGACAAGACCCTGATGCAGAAAGTGGTCAAAAGCAAGCCTTCGTGCGTCACCCTGCTGGACGTGCAATACCGCATGAACCGCGACATCATGGACTTCTCGTCAAGGCATTTCTACCATGGCAAGCTGAAGGCCGATCCTACCGTGGCAGACCGGCTGGTCTCCCCCATCGACACGGCCCTGATGTGGCTCGACACTTCGCAATGCGACTTCGGGGAACAACAAAGCCGGAGCCTCAGCCGGAGCAACCAAGAGGAAGCCAAGCTCGTGATGAAGACCCTAATGGACTACGTGAAGCTCATCGGCATGGAACACCTGCTGCGCGAACAGACCGACTTCGGCATCATCTCACCCTATAAAGCCCAAGTACGGCTTCTAAGGAAATACCTGAAAAACAACAAGATGCTAAAGCCATTACGGCATCAGATCACCGTCAACACGGTGGATGGCTTCCAAGGGCAGGAACGCGACGTGATCCTCATCAGCATGGTGCGTGACAACGCCAGCGGCCAGATCGGCTTCCTCAACGACCTGCGACGCATGAACGTGGCCATCACCCGGGCACGCATGAAGCTCATCCTCTTCGGCAACGCCGAGACCCTCAGCAAGACCAAGTTCTACGAAAGACTGGTGGAATACGTGCAAGAGCGGGGGGATTTCGTTCAGGTCCAAGGGCTCCCCACGGAAGAAGCGGCAGCCCATTAAAACGAGAGATACAACACGCCGAAGGCCAGCGTCAGGAGAAAGGTGTGCAGCACCTGCTTGGGGAGCAGACGGTCGGGAACGCCGGTAAAAAGGGTGCGTTTGACGGTGACGAGGTCGATCAAAAACAAGGGAAGCAGCAGCCAGAAGGCGTAGACACACCAAGCGGAGCGCTTCAGGACCAAAAACACGGTCAGGCAGAGAAAAGGCAAGACAAGCAAGAGGACGTGATAAGCGAAGGCTTTCCTCAACCCAAGACGCACCACCAAGGTGTTCTTGCCCTGGGCCTTGTCGTTCTCATAGTCGCGCATATTGTTGATGTTCAGTACGGCATTGGAGCAACAACCCATCGCCGTGGCGGGCAACAAGACCGCAGGGTCGAAACCGATGGCGGTCAGGTAATAGGTGCCTGCCACCGCCACCCAACCGAAGAAGAGGAAACAGAACAGGTCGCCCAGACCCCGGTAGCCGTAAGGACGATGGCCAAGGGTGTACAAGAGGGCGGCAGCGATGGCGGCGACACCCACGAGGGCAAACACCAACACCTTGTGCCAAGCGCCTTGCAGCAACACCACCGAGAGCAACAGCAACAGCCCTGAACCGAGACACATCAACACCGTCAAGAAGATGCCGATACGCATCTGACTTTCGGTCAGCGCACCGCTTTGCAGGACCCGCTGGGGGCCGGTGCGGTGCGCGTTGTCCACCCCTTTCTTGAAGTCGCCATAGTCGTTGGCGAGATTGGAGAGGATCTGAAGCAACACGGCCGTCAACGCACAGAAGGCCAAGGTCCAACAGCTGGCATCCGGCCGCTCGGCAATCGCCAAGAGGCCGCCCATCAGGATCCCCGAAAGGGAGAGCAGCACCGTCCGGGGACGGGCGGCGTGAAGCCATGCGGTCAGGTAATCACGAAATCGACCCATATCCTGTCAGGTAGTTGGTTCCGCGCTCGCTTCGCTCGCGCGAAACCATTTATTTGCGACGTCCGCCCCGGCGTTTCGGGGCGTAATACGAAGGCTCCTCGTTGCGGGCGGCGCCCCGACGGCCACGGCCAGATTCCTTGGCAGCGGCGCCACGCGACGAAGCACCCCGTGACGAGGTTCCCCTCGTGGCACGGGAACGCGGTTCGACGTCATAGTCGCTGGAATGAAAGCCCTTGCCGACGCTGCCACTGCCCTTGCCGGACGCCTTCTTCGAAGCCGAAGCCTTCTCTTTCCTGGTGCCGGTTGCCTTCTCCTTTTTGGCACCAAAGCCCCGTTCCTCGTTGCGTTTCTTGCGGGACGGACGGGCGTCCTCCTCGTCGAAGAACACCTCGATGTCTTCCAGCTTGTCGCGCCAATCGGGATCGAGCCACTCGTGGCCGTCGCGGGAACGCTCTACCTTATAATAGGTCTTGTCGTCATCGAAATCCTTCGCTTTCCGTTTCGACTTCTTCTCGAAAGGCTCCATCGCATCGAAGGCGTCGCGACGGGCTTCCTCCACGTGTTCGGCGCGCTCTTTCCGCTCGCTCCGGTCTTTTTTCTCTTCAGCGGCCTTCTTCTCACGCTTGGGCTGCTCCTTGGCGACCTCCACCACGATGCCCTTGGGGTTCTTGCGCGGATCGGAGAAGCATTCCAGGATCAAAGGCACAAAACGCTCCTCGACATCGACGTAGGAAAAGTCGTTGAACAGGTCGATGCGGCCGATCGGGATGTTCTTGGAACAGGTCACGTCGTTGATCTTGCCGATGATCTTCTGCGGCAGGATGTGGTCGTTCTTTCCCGCACCGAAATAGAGCCGCTTCATGGTCTGGTCCATGCGTTCGCGTTCCTTCTTGCGTTCCTTCCGGTCTTTGCCGGCATCTTTCTCGTCCACGTTGAGGTCCATGGCGTCCTTGTAGTAGTCGAGGAAACGGTTGAAGTTGAGGGCCACCATACGGGTGATCAGCTCCTCGCGCGACATCCATTCCAATTTCTTGAAGATGACCGGCAGGTAATCGTCGATGTCCTCGCGGTTGATGTCGACGTGCTCAATGCGGTCGATGTGGTTGAACAGCTGCTTCTCGCAGACTTCCTTGCCCGTGGGGATCATGGCGCGTTCGATGGGACGGCCTACGATCTTCTCGATCTGCTTGATCTTGTGCTTCTCACGCAAGTGCACCAGGCTGATGCAGATGCCCCGCTTGTCGGCACGTCCGGTACGACCGCTGCGGTGCACATAGGTCTCGATGTCGTCGGGCAGGTTGTAGTTGATGATGTGGGTCAGCTCCTTGACGTCGATGCCACGGGCGGCGACGTCGGTGGCCACCAGCAGCTGCAGCGAGCGCTTGCGGAAGTGGTCCATCACGTTGTCGCGCATGGCCTGCGAGAGGTCGCCATGGAGGGCGGCGGCGTTGTAGCCGTCCTGGATGAGGCTGTCGGCGATCTCCTGGGTCTCGAGCTTGGTGCGGCAGAAGATGATGCCGTAGATCGAGGGCGTGTAGTCGATGATGCGCTTCAGCACCGCATAACGGTCCTTGGCGGCCATCATGTAATAGCGGTGGTCCACATTGACGGTACCCGAGTTGCGTTCGCCCACGGCCACCTTCACGGGATCGGTCATGTATTTGTTGAGGATGGCCTCCACCTCCTTGGGCATGGTAGCTGAAAAGAGCATGGTGTTGCGCTCCGCAGGCATGTACTCGAGGATGTCGTCCACCTCTTCCTGGAAGCCCATGTTGAGCATCTCGTCGGCCTCGTCGAGGATCATCGTCTTGACGTTGGTGAAATCGACACGGTTGCGGCGGATCATGTCGCGCAGACGGCCCGGGGTGGCCACGATGATCTGGGGCTTCTTGGCGAGGTCCTTGAACTGCAGTTCGATGCTGGCGCCGCCATATACGGGCACAATGAGGACTTCGGGCAGGTACTTCGCATAGTTGCGGAGGTCCTTGGTGATCTGCATGCAGAGCTCACGTGTAGGACAAAGGATCAGCGCCTGGATGCAGCGCTGTGAGGGGTCAATCTTCTGGAGCAGGGGCAGGCCGAAAGCGGCGGTCTTGCCCGTGCCCGTCTGGGCGAGACCGACAAAGTCGGTGTCGCGCTCCAACAGCACAGGAATCGTCTGTTCCTGTATCGGCATGGGATTCTCGAACCCCAGCTCCCCTATCGCCTTCAACAGAGCGGAGTCCAATCCAAAATCGGTAAATTGTGACATGAAATCGTATTGATGATTAAAAGTGCGGCAAAAATACGGAAAAAATTTCTAATTTTGCCTGATTTTCAATCATGAAGTTCATTTTTCGTCTCATCGTACTCCTCGGCATTGTCTTCTTTGCCTTACCACCTGCCTCGTGCCGGAGGGAGCCCGCCCATTACCGTGGGGAGGCGTTGCCGGTGGACAGCCTCTTCGTCGACCTGGGAAAGGCCGACCGGGATCGCCGCGCCGCCATGGCCGAAGCCGCCTTCACCACCATGCATCGGACCCTGGGTCTGAACGGCGCGGTGCTGTATGCCGAGGGCGGGCAGGTGCTCTACGAGCAGGCCTTCGGATGGCGCGATCTGAAACGCCGACAAATCCCCCTGCACACCAGCGACACCTTCCAGCTGGCCTCGGTATCGAAGATGTTCACCGCCGAAGCCATCATGCTGCTGCACGCCCAAGGCAAGCTGTCGTACGACGACGACCTCCAACGGTACCTGCCCGAGTTCCCCTATCGGGGCATCACCCTCCGCCACCTGCTCAACCACCGCTCAGGTCTTTCGCGGTATGAGTCGCTGGCCGACGAGCATTGGCCCGACCGAGGTGTCCCGCTCCACAACGACGACATGGTCCAGCTGTTTCAGAAACACCGTCCGGACCCTTACTTCGAGCCGGATGCCGACTTCCACTACAACAACGTGAACTACGCCTTGCTGGCCAACGTGGTCGAGCGCGTCAGCGGCCAGCATTTCGAAGACTTCATGAAAGAAAACGTGTTTGAGCCTTTGGGAATGCACCATTCTTACATCTATTCGCTCCGGGGCGTGGGCCGGTTGGGGCTGTATACGGACACCGGAGTCCAAGGCTACGACCTGTATCGTTCGGGACCGCAGCGGGTACAGGAAGACTATCTGAACGGGGTGGTCGGCGACAAGGTGATGTATTCCACCGTCGAGGACCTCTATCGGTTCAGCGTCGCCCTGGAGACGCACCAGCTCCTCCCCGACAGCATCCAGCGCGAGGCGTTCCTGCCCGGTTCCGAAACCTGGAAGCATGGCGACAACTATGGATTCGGTTGGCGCATGAGCCAACGTCATCCTGGCATCGTATATCATTTTGGATGGTGGAAAGGATACCGGTCCTTCTTCATCATCGACCGCCCGCACGAACGGGTGCTCATCATCCTCACCAATACCAGCAGCAGCGCCCCCGGCGACCCCGCCTGGGACTTCATCTCAGACACCACGCTACAGTTGCCTGCCGCCTGTGCCCTGCCGACCCGTCCGTCAGTCTTTGACCATTAACTTGAAACCCACCCCGTGGACATTGACCAGATCCACGTTCGGATCGTCTTTGAAATACTTGCGGAGCTTGGTGATATAGACATCCATCGAGCGCGCATTGAAATAGGTGTCTTCGCACCAGACCTTGCGCAAGGCATCGCTCCGCTCGAGGGTCTCGTTCATGTTCTCGCAAAGGAGCAAGAGCAGGTCGGCCTCCTTGGAGGTCAGCTTCCGGCTCTCTTCCCCTTTGATGAGGAGGTGACGCGGGGCATCGAAGGTGAAACTCCCCAGCTTGAAAGTGGTGGGGGCAGGTGCATCCTGCGAAGAGCGGTTGAAGACGGCGTGGATGCGCATCAGCAACTCGTCCATGCTGAACGGCTTGGTAATGTAGTCGTCCGCTCCCAGCGAAAAGCCTTCCAGGATATCCTTTTGGGAGGTTTTTGCCGTCAGAAAGATGATCGGAATCCGCTTGTTGATTTTTTTTACTTCCTTCGACAAGGTGAATCCGTCCATTACAGGCATCATCAAATCAAAAATGCAAAAATTAAAATCGCCCTTCTCCTTGAAAGTGTTCAGGGCTTCCTCACCGTTGGCGCACAAGGTAACGGCGATGTCTTTCGCTTCAAGATACTTCTTGAGGATGACTCCCAAATTCTTGTCGTCTTCAGCCAACAGGGTATTGATCTTTTGTGCCATTATTAAATCGATTTAAAAAACAGTGTTCTCAAAAAAACATTACATTTTCAGAGGCAAAGATAGTAAAAATGTTGCACCCTTGCCCAATTCACTCTCAAGTTTTATGTTTCCGTGGTGATACTGCACCACAAACTTCACATAACTCAGCCCCAATCCAAAGCCTTTGACATAGTTGGCATTGTCGGTATTCACCCTGGAGAAGGGCTCAAAAATCACTTTCTGGTCCTTTTCGTCGATGCCGATGCCATTGTCTTCGACCCTTACTTCGATCCGGTTCCCCACATTCCGTGTCGCAACACGCAGCATCAAGTCGTCCTTGCGGTATTTGATGGCATTGTCCACCAGGTTGGAGACGGCATTGAACAAATGGATCCAATCACCCATAATGACATCCCGTTGCGCTTCCAGCTCCAGCTGCACCTGGGCGTGGCATTCTTCGAGCGAAAGCTTGTGGACGTCGACAACCTCGCGCAAGAGTTCGTGCATCGAGATCTCACGCAGTTCCCGTTGCGGAATTTTCTCTGACCTGAAAATCGTAAGCACCTCCTCGACCAAGCCCTGAAGCGCCTTCGACTCTCCATCGATCATGCTCAGGTAATAATTGACGGTCTCCTCGTCCTTCTCGATGGATGGATCGCGCAACAGCTGGCAGGCCAGGCTGATGGTGGTGATGGGCGTCTTCAGCTCATGAATGATGTGATTGGTGACATTGTATCGCAACCGAACCGCCTTTGATTCCCTGATAATCAACACAATGATAAAGGCAAAACAGAACAAAACCGCAGCCAACAGTACCGCCAGCAACAACATTCCCGTATAGATGTCCCAGCTGTAGTGCCTTTCCAGGTTGGGGAACAAGACATACAGGGTGTCGTGATGCAAGTCCTCGGGGAATTTGAAGGCCGTCAAGGGATAGTCGAAGCCCGCGCTCAAAAGCGAGGCCGTGTCGATGTTAGGGGAGAAAGAGACAAAACGTTCCTCATCCGGGCAATAGATCCCACAACCGAAGGCGTCAAAGATCATATTCCGGTGCAAGGCGTTGGACATGAGGGAGTCGATGGTTTGGCTGTCGATGGGCGTCTGTGCATAGCACTTCGGGACGTCCTGCATCGCATCCATCGCGTCGAAGACCTCGTACACCACCCCGTTGAGCTTCGCGCGAAACAGCTCCTTTTCGTTGTAGAAGACCCGTCGCATGAGATGGAGTTGGGCGATCAGGAGCACGACCCACGCCACACCCAAAACGGTACTAAAAAAAATCAGTGCTTTCTTTCTAAGACGCATTGTATTATATAAAAGGGACACAAAAATAATAAAAATTACTGGTTTTTTCTTGCCCAATCGAAAAAAGTATTACTTTTGCAGCGGTTCTTATCATAACCTTGCAGCCTTCCACTGGGCTGCAATAAAAAGGTTTCATAAATTTTGGTTTTTGGTTCTAGAAAATCCCGGCTCTCGCTGGGATTTTCTTGTTAAAAACACTTGCTTTTCCCAATTGTTTGCTATTTTTGCACCAAAACACACCTGTCATGAAACTAGAACTCACTCAAGCCCTGCCTTTCCTTGGAAAGGAGGCCCTTCAGGCGCACGAATCGGAAGTCGCCACCGTGTACAACACCATTTATAACAAGACGGGAGCTGGCAACGACTTCTTGGGCTGGGTCAACCTCCCCTCGGAGATCGACGAATCGCTGGTAGCCGACATCGAACAGACCGCCGCGTCCCTGCGTCGGAAATCCGACCTGTTTGTGGTCGTGGGCATCGGCGGTTCCTATCTGGGAGCCCGTGCCGTTATCGAGGCGTTGCAGAACCACTTCGCCCCGCTTTCAGGAGACAAGCCGCTTGTCGTCTATGCCGGTCACAACATCAGCGAGGACTACCTGAGCGAGTTGCTCGCCATCCTCGACAAGAAAGACTACTCGCTGGCCGTCATCTCCAAGTCGGGCACGACCACCGAACCGGCCATCGCCTTCCGGATCCTCAAGCAGCACATCGTCAAGAAATATGGCGAACAGGAAGCCGCCTCACGCATCGTCGCCATTACCGACAAGGCCAAAGGCGCCTTGAAGCAGCTCGCCAACGTGAAAGGCTATAAGACCTACATCGTTCCCGATGACGTGGGAGGGCGTTTCTCGGTGCTCACCCCGGTGGGACTGCTGCCCATTGCCGTGGCAGGCATCGACATCCGTAAACTCATCGCAGGCGCGGTGGAGATGGAGAAACTATGCAAGAACAACCCGACCTTGAACGGCAACCCCGTGTCGGAATATGCCGTGGCCAGGCACCTCCTCTATCAGGCAGGAAAGACCAACGAAATCATGGTCAACTACGAGCCCAGGCTGGTGTATTTCTCCGAGTGGTGGAAGCAACTCTATGGCGAAAGCCACGGCAAGGAGCACAAGGGCATCTTCCCTGCATCGGTCACCTTCAGCACCGACCTTCACTCCATGGGGCAGTACCTCCAGGACGGTCTCCGCAACCTCTTCGAGACCGTCATTTCGGTGGAAGGCTCCAACCACGAACTCCGCATCCCGATGGAAGCCGACGACCTCGACCAGCTGAACTACATCGCAGGCAAACGCATTGCTGAAGTGAACCATCAGGCGGAGTTAGGCACCATGCTCGCCCATGTCGACGGCGGCGTCCCGGTGCTTCGCATCACCCTACCCGAGGTGTCCGCCTTGACGCTCGGCCAACTGATCTACTTCTTCGAGATGGCCTGCGCCGTAAGCGGCTACATGCTCGAGGTGAACCCCTTCGACCAACCCGGTGTGGAAGCCTACAAAAAGAACATGTTCGCCCTGTTGGGAAAGAAAGGCTACGAAGCGCAAACCCAAGCGCTGAACAAGCGGTTGGGGAGAGAATAATAATTTGATGAATAAATATTTATATTATTAATTAAAAACAATCACCATGAAAAAACTTGTACTATTTATCGCTATGGCATGCTGGATGTCATCGGCCATGGCTCAGTCATTCGACATTCCGAATTTCTCCGATTTGATGAACAGCGCCGCTTTCAGGGCACATCTGAACAACACCGAAGCCAAAGGCATCACCCATCGTGTCGACAGCCTGGTTCTTCTCAATGGGGCCGCAAGAGTCATCCCTGTTTACGACCAGCAATACAAATGCGTTCGTGACAGCGTGTTCCTCGCAAACACGTTCATCTACTCCCTGGATTATACCTATAACAACCTGAACCAACTGATCATTATCCAAGGCTCCGAGCTTAGCGACCTCAAAGAGGAGATGTCGTATAATGCACAAGGATTGGTGAGCGAAGTGTTGTCCTACGACAACGACAACGGCAACTGGATCCTCTCCGAAAAAACCACGATCGGATACGACACCAACGGCCATCCGGCCGTCGAGATCACCTACGACCGGACCGACAGTGGCGAATGGGAGTACGACGAAAAAAAAGAATACACCTTCAACAACGACCAGCTCATTGTCATGATCCAAAGCTCTTGGAATTCCAGCAACAACCGATGGACTGAAACCGACAAGGCCGAGTATACATACGAAGCAGGCCTGTGTGTCCAGAAACTGCTTTTTGAAAGAGCCGGTGACAATTCGTGGAAAACGGAAGAACGGTATGAGCTGCTCCATGACAATGGCAACCTGACCCAAATACGTATGTACGAATACGATGACTTCAACGAAGAGACGCTGGAATCGATCACCAACTTACGTTACAAGACCAACCTTCCGGCCAGTGCCGTCGCCCATAGCGAATACTTTGGCTACAACTTGTTCGAAGACGAGGTGAACAAGGTACATCAAGCCCTCCTGTCTGTAGAAGAATACAGTGTTGATGAAGATTTCACCAGAACCAACACATTCTATATCAAAGACATGACCAATGTGGATGAACAAGTTGGCTACACCTTGCAGCTTTGGCCCAACCCGGTCCAGGAGACCCTAAGCCTTGGCACCCAGGAGTTCCGTCAGGTTTCAATCTATACGCTCGACGGCAAGGAAGTGATGCTGGTGAAAGACCGCTTCGACGCCATCCAGGTGAGCCAACTGGCCAACGGATGTTACCTGCTGAAAGCCACCCTGGCCGATGGACGTATTGCCACGCAAAAGTTTGTGAAACAATGATTCGCTCCCGTTTCGGCGGGAAAGAGTGAATGAAAAAGAACATCGAGATTATGGCTCCCGTGGGCTCGTACGAAGCCCTGGCAGCCGCCATCCAAGCCGGTGCCGGAAGCGTGTATTTCGGCATCGGCCGTTTAAATATGCGCTCCCGTTCGGCCAAGAACTTCACCTTGGACGACCTGCGGCAACTGGCCGAAACCTGCAACGCCCATGGCGTGAAGAGCTACGTCACCGTCAACACGGTCATCTACGACGAGGAAATGGAAGAGATGCACCAACTGCTGGATGCCATCAAGGCCAATGGCATCTCCGCCATCATCGCCTCCGACCAGAGTGTGATCCAATATGCACGCAGTATCGGAGTGGAAGTCCACATGTCCACCCAATGCAACATCACCAACTTGGAGGCGGTGAAATACTATGCCCAATTCGCCGACGTGATGGTGACCGCCCGCGAGCTGAACATCGACCAAGTGAAGCACATCACCGAGGAGATCGAGCGGCAGCAGATCCGTGGACCGCATGGCGAACTGGTGCGTATCGAGGTGTTCTGCCACGGTGCCCTGTGCATGGCCATCTCAGGCAAATGCAACCTCAGCCAAGACCTCTACAATTCGTCCTCGAACCGAGGCGCCTGCCTGCAGCTCTGTCGGCGCAGCTATGAGGTCAGGGAACGTGAGGAGGGATACGAGCTGGCCTTGGACAACGAATACATCATGTCGCCGAAAGACCTCTGCACCTTACCCTTCCTGGATCGGGTCTTGGACGCCGGCGTGGAGGTGCTGAAGATCGAAGGCCGTGGCCGCTCACCCGAATACACCAAGATGACGGTAGCCGTCTATAGCGAAGCGGTGAAAGCCATTCAAGAGGGCACCTTCACCCAAGACAAGATCGACGCCTGGATGGAACGGCTGAAAAGCGTCTATAACCGCGGCTTCTGGGATGGCTACTATCTGGGGCGTCGCACCTTCGAGTGGTCGAAACAGTACGGCTCCCAAGCCACCCAGACCAAACTGTACATCGGCCAGGTGACCAACTATTTCAGCAAGATCGGCGTCGCCGAGATCAAGATCGAGACCTACGACCTCAACGTCGAGGATCCCATCATGATCATCGGCCCCACCACCGGCGTGTATGAGGACGGTATCCGTGAGCTCCGCCTCGACGACGGTCCCGTGCCGCGCGCCGTCAAAGGCGACCTCTGCTCCATCCCGGTGAAATCGGTGGTCCGTCGCGGAGATAAGGTTTATAAGATTATCGACAATTAAACAACTACTTTAGGTAAACCATAGTGAAGACAAGGCCTCGGCTTATAACCAACACGCTATCCCAATTCTACAAACGAAACCTGCTCATAATCCTTGGCAAAAGTTATAACGGCGTCTTGGATTTTTTCCAATGTCGGTTTACTAGGATGTCTTACTCCAGAGGAATAATGGCTTAATTGTTTTTTATTAATGCCAGTGACATAAGAAAGCCAAGTGAGCGTGAACGGAGAGTATTTCAAGAAGGAAGCAACATCGTATTTGAATTGAAAAGTCAAATCGTCAAAGTCAAACGGTTTTCCTTCTTCAATATATAATGCTTTGATTTCCTCAAGACACTTATAAAAATCTTGTTTGGCTTCTGTGATGGTTTTCCCATGACCAAGAACCATAAAATCCAAACGATCATCTGTACTATGAATGTCGTAGGTCATATCTTTCCCAATCTCAATAAACGCTGTTGTTTTCATTTTCTGCCAGTTTTAAAGTTTTACTCCTGAAATTTTACTGATCGATTACAAAGTCCCGGTTTTTGCTTCCTCTGATTTGTGATGACTTAGTGGGAACACTTTTCCAGTTTTCGGACTAAACCATAATGGATGGTCTCCGTCTCGGATTAGGAAACATCCCGCTTTTTTGAGTTTTCTTTCGATTTCCGAGTATTACATTTCGTTTCATTATGCAAAGATAGAAAAAAATCTATCAAATAATACTTTTAGAATATTTTTTCGAATAAGTATTTAAAGAATCCAATTTTATGCAAAAATAGAAAATATTAATATATATTAGTAGTATTGTTTGAATAAAAGAAAGCATGGATGCTGTTAGTCCTTAAAAAAACATTATCTTTGTATCATTGTTATTGAGTTATGCAAAACTTCAACATCCATACCCATAGCATTTACAGCGACGGCAAATCCACTCCACGGGAGCATGTGGAGGAGGCCCTCCGGCAGGGCTTGGTGAAGCTGGGCTTTTCGGAGCACAGCCCCCTACCTTTCGACAACACCTTTTCGGTGAAGCGCGAGCGGATGCCCGACTATGTGGCTGAGATTGCCGCTTTGAAAGAAGAATTCAAAGACCAAATCGAGATTCTTTGCGGTTTGGAAGCGGATTACATCCCAGGCGTTTCGGAGACCTTTGCCGTAACCAAGGAAAAATACCATTTGGACTACCTGATCGGCGGCGTGCATCTGGTGGGTCATTCGGCAAACCCCGAGGAGATCTGGTTTATCGACGGGCCCAAATGGGAAGTCTATGACGAGGGACTGATGAAGTTCTTCGGAGGTGATATCCGCAAAGCGGTTCGGGCTTTCTATGACCAGACCAACCAAATGCTTGAGCACGAGGCGTTCGACATCATAGCGCATTTCGACAAGATCAAGATGCACAACCGCGACCGGTATTTCCATGAAGACGAGCCCTGGTACCGCAAGCTGGCTTTGGAAACGCTGGACTTGATCCATCAGAAAGGCGTGATCATGGAGGTCAACACCCGGGGCATCTACAAGAAACGGTATAATGGCTTCTATCCTTCACCTTGGCTGCTGAAGGAGGCCTGCCAGATGGGAATCCCCGTCATCCTTTCTTCCGACGCACATCATTTCAGCGAGCTGACCTTGGAATTCGATTCCGCGGCGGCCGCCTTACAGGCGGCCGGTTATTGACCGACAAGCCAACCCCTAACGGGGTTGTTTATTAATTAATCATCCGGTAGCCCACGGTTTCAACCGTGGGCTACCGACAGGCAACCCCTAACGGGGTTGTCGGAGCGGGCGAGGTGCCCCCATAAGGCAACTTGCGTATCTCCGAAGGAGATATGCCGTGCCGTTGGGGGCATTTCGCCAAGCGACGACCTTCCCAAAAACCGACAGGCAACCCGGCGGGTTGTCGGAGCGGGCGAGGGACCTCCGAAAGGCACATTCGTAACGGACCGAAGGGAGTTACGCCGTGCCGTCGGGGGTCCCTCGCCAAGCGACGAAACAAAAAAACCCCACCGGTACATGCCCGGTGGGGAAAAACAATATAAAGATTATGAAAAAAAATCCGTTATTGCTTGGCGGCCATAACTAATTTGCCTTTGTAGTAAAGGTCACCGTCCACATAGTAAGCTCTATGATAGACGTGCATGGTGCCGGTCACCGGGCAAACTGCCAAGGTGGGGACTTCGGCCTTGTAATGAGTTCTTCTCTTTGCGCCTCTGGTATGAGACTGTCTGCGTTTAGGATGTGCCATTTTACTTTTATTTTAAAATGTTAATACCGTTTGTTTAGTTATCTTCAATCTTGGCATCCTTCAAAGCCGCCCACCGGGGATCCGTTTCGACTCCCTCCTCCTCGACGGGTTCTTCGTCGTGAGAAAGCAGTGCCAGCACTTCCGGATTACATTCACCTTCGGGATGAACGCGATGGATCGGGATGGCGAGGATGATGTATTCGTAAACCAGGGAACGGACATCGTAGGCGTGCTCCTCAGCAGGCACCACCGCCACGTCCTCTGATTCCTCGACTCCTTCGGCACCGAGCTTGATGTAGAACACCTGCTCGCTCTGGATCGGGATGTAGAACTCGTCGGCACAACGGTCGCAAGGGACCAGGACCTCGCCTTCCAGGTGGAAATTCAAGGTCATCATCAGCTCTTCACGCAGCACCTCCAGATCCACCGTCACCCGGCCATGCTTCACTTCCGAATAGTCGAGGTCGACAAAGAAGTCGTCGTTGATGTCGAAACGGTAGTTATGGACACCAAGGGCGAGGCCGCTGACGGGAATCAAGAATTCGCTTTCCTTTTCCATTTGCCTAAAAATCGGGCTGCAAAAATACAACTTTTATTGAGATAAACACCAAAAGAAACAAGAATTAATTTTCATTTTCCTCCTTGAGCACCTCCAAAGCCCGTTGCAGCATGTCGTCCATGGGGCGGTAGATCGGGTAAAAGCCCTCCTCTTCGAACAGGTCACGCGCGATGTAGGCCTTGAGCAGGATGTTGGCTTCGCGGCGCGCCACCTGCTTATCCTTTTCGGTGCCTTTCAGCCCCTTGGCCTCGGCTCGCTTGACCAGCTCGCCGAACATCGCGTCGCTCACCTTGAAGCCCTTGTCGAAGGCATCCACATCGGTATAGCGGGCCAGCTCCTTGCGGTGGTTGTCGCAGTAGTCGAAGGCATATTGGTAGAGGATACCCAGGTTGACGATCCGGTTGAAGTAGTATTCCGTGCTGTCGTCCACCAAGGGGACATACACATCGGGCATGATGCCGCCACCGCCATATACCGTCTTCCCCTTCGGGGTGGTATAGCGCAACGAGTCGGCGAAGTGGATGCTGTCGGCGGAGAAAAGCTCTCCGTTCTCGTAACGGTCAAACGACTCCATCATGTAATCCTCCTTGTTGCCGTCGAAAGGCTTCTGGATGCAACGTCCGGTCGGAGTATAGTAACGCGCCACGGTCAGGCGGATGGCCGAGCCGTCGCTGAGCATGATCTGTTCCTGGACCAGGCCCTTGCCGAAGGAACGGCGTCCGATGATGGTGCCGCGGTCGTTGTCCTGCAAGGCGCCCGCCACAATCTCCGAGGCACTGGCCGACTCCCCGTCGATGAGCACCGCCACCGGCATCGTCTCCAGCAGGCCTTTCTTACGGGCGTGGTAAGCCGCCCGCGGCTTCATGCGGCCCTCGGTGAACACCACCATGCTGCCCTTGGGAAGGAACTCGTCGGCAATGTCGACGGCGATGTTGAGGAACCCACCGGCATTGCCACGGAGGTCGAAGACCAGCTTTTGCATGCCCTGCCCCAGCAGTTTCTTGACGGCGGCCATGAACTCCTGGTACGTGGTGGCCGAAAAACGGCTGAGCTTGATGTAGCCCGTCGTGGCGTCGAGCATATAAGCGATGTCGATGCTATAGGTGGGAATCACGTCGCGGGTGATGGTGAAATCGATCAGCCCTTCGACGCCACGACGGTAGTTCTTCACCCGGACTTTGGTGCCCTTGGGGCCTTTGAGCAGCCGCATCACCGAGTCGTTTTGGATCTTGATACCGGCAATCAGCGAGTCGTTCACATACACGATGCGGTCGCCCGCCATGATGCCCACCTTTTCGGAGGGACCGCCCTTGATGGTATTGACAATGGTGACCGTGTCTTCCACGATGCGGAATTGCACGCCGATACCCTCGAAGCTACCCAACAGGGGATCATTGACTGCATTGAACTCCTCCAAAGAGATATATTGGCTGTGCGGATCGAGTTCGTCCATCATGCTCACGATGGCGGCCTGCTCGATCTTTTCGGCGTTGACGCTGTCGACATAGGCGGCATTGAGGTAATACAGCACCTCGTCGAACTTGCTGATAGCGGCGACGGCAGGTTTACGGGTCTTGTTGAGGGTGACCTGGTAGGCGAGAAATCCGATGACTGCGCCCGCCATCATCACCAACAACCATAATAATGACCCTGACGCTCTGTTATGGCTCATCCTTCAACCCAGTTACTCATTCGGCCGGTTTCTCGATCGAGGCACTCGTCATCTCCAGGTTGCGATCCACCTTCTTGAAGAGGCCTTGCAGCACCGTCCCGGGGCCCACTTCCACCACGCTGGAGACGCCACTGGCAATCATGTTCAGCATGGTCTGGGTCCAACACACCGGCGAAGTAAGCTGGGCCACCAGGTTTTTCTTGATGATCTCGGGGTCGGTGACCGACTGTCCGGTGACGTTTTGGTAGATCGGGCAGATGCCGTAGTTGAAACGGGTGGCGTTGATGGCCTCGGCCAGCTCCACGCGGGCCGGCTCCATCAAGGGGCTGTGGAAGGCGCCTCCCACCTTAAGCGGAATCACCCGCTTGGCACCGGCTTCCTGCAGCTTCTCCGTGGCCTGGGCAACGCCTTCCAACGTGCCGGAGATGACGATCTGGCCCGGCGAGTTGTAGTTGGCAGGCACCACCACCGTGTCGCGCACCGAGGCACATATCGACTCCACCTGGGCGTCTTCCATGCCGATAACCGCGGCCATGGTGCCGGGTTGGGCCTCACAAGCCTTCTGCATGGCATTGGCGCGCTTGGCTACCAGCCTGAGGCCGTCTTCGAAGCTCAGCACCTTGTTGGCCACCAAGGCGGAGAACTCACCCAGCGAGTGGCCAGCCACCATGTTGGGCTGGAAGTCCTCGAGCAAGGCGGCGAGGATGACCGAATGCAGGAAGATGGCCGGTTGGGTGACCTTGGTCTGGCGCAGGTCTTCCTCCGTGCCGTCGAACATCAGCTCGGTGATCTTGAATTTCAAAATGCTGTTGGCCTTATGGAATAGGTCTTTCGCCTTCGATGAATGGTCGAAGAGATCCTTTCCCATGCCAACATATTGTGCTCCCTGTCCAGGGAAAACGTATGCTTTCAACATAAAAAAGAAAAAGGGTTAATGGTTATTTGCTTACAGGTTGGACGGTGGGTTGGGTCATTTGGCATTTTCCAGTGAACACAGCACCGACTTCAATCAGTAACTGTTTGGTAATCAGATCGATTTCCACTTTCGAAGTCGACTTCAGGGCGGTAAGCTCTTCGCATTTGAGGATGCCCTTGACCACACCGGAGATGTCAGCTTGTTTGCAGGTAAGGTCCCCTTCCACCACACCGGTTTGACCGATGACGATCTTGCCGTTCGATTTGAGGGAGCCGATGAGACGGCCGTCAACGCGGATATCGCCACTCGATTCCACGTCACCTTTGATGACGGTACCTTTGCCTATCAGGTTTCTTGCAGGAGTTTCCATTGCCATATTGATTCAGTTAATTAGGTTTGATCGTGTTTTTATTGAGTTTCCCTTTGCTGGGTTTGATATTCTTTCCTTCTGAGCCGCCCTCCAGATTCAATTCCTTCGTCTTGGCTGGATTGAAGTCCGTTCCATTGGGCGTACGGTCTTTCTTGTCGGGAACTACGTCTTTCTTGTCGGGCATAGCGTCTTTCTTGTCGGGGGCCGCACCCTTCTTCATTTGCCCGTCGTCCTTGGCGGCAGGTTGTTTCTGGCCATCGGTCTTGCTTTCGGTCTTGGGTGCCTTGGGTTTGTACGGCTCTCCGTTCAGGAAGGCCTTGTAGCCGTCCACATCGCGCTCCTGATAGAAGATCGGATAGTTCTTCAAGGAGATCGGCAACACCGAGTATGAATCCTTGTCCATGCCTCCGAAAAGATAGTCGGAAAGCGTCATGGCCGCAATGTAGTCCTTGGCCTCCTGCTCGTTCTCGAACTGGGAAAGGGAGACCACCATGGTATTGCCCTCCAACACGATGGTCTTCACCTCGAAGTTCTTGAAACGGAATTCCTTCTTGTTGAAGTCAGAGAGGCGGACCTTCAAGGGCTCCACCCGAACCTTCTTCGAATCGAACACGATGAGGACCAGGTGCGGCGAATTGGGTTCCTTCACGTAGGGCCAGTCGAGCTTCTCCTGCTTTTGGCTGGCGTCCGCTGAAGCGAGGTCGCCCAGGTTGAGCCCCAGATGATACTCGTCGTTGACGTGCTGGAGCAGGGATTGGGCGTAGGGACGGATGCTGCTATTAGGATAGGTGCGCACCACGTTCATCAGGGCGTAAGCCATGGTGTCGACCGTCTCCAAACGACCCCGCGAGATGGCGGAAAGCAACGCAAAGCGCGGTGCCAAGGCGGTGTCGGAGGCATAGTCCTCCAAGGCGCGGTCCGCATTCATCTTCACACGGTAGTATTGGCCTTGCCGATAGGCCTCATAGGTCTTGGAATAAAGATCCGAAGCCTGTTGCGATTCCTCTTGCAGCTTCTTGTAGAAGTCGGGGTCGAGGATCACGCTGGCATAGTTCGAATCGGGATATTTGCTGAAAATCAGTTGTCTGTACTTTTCCGCATTGACTTCGTCGTGTTGGTCGTGGTACATCTTGTAGAGGGCATACCACGAAGGAAGCTCCTTGTCGTTGCCGGGATAGCGACGGTCGAGGGTCTCGTAGGCGTCGATGGAACGGGGATAGTCGGAAAGACGGTCAAGGTAGATGAAACCGGTGTTGTACAACGCCTCCGCGATCTGGTGGTGGGCTTCCTGCTGCTGTTCCTCCGTCAACGGGAGGTCTTTGATGTAGTAGCCCCGATCGTGGTTGGTATAGCTCTTGGAGAGGCTGTCGTTCTCGACACCCTCGCTATCGGTGGACACCGTCTCGGAGACACCGCTGTGGATGCCCCGTTTGTCGCTGATGCGCCAGTTGTCCTCGAGCTTACGCATGCCCCATTTCTTGGAGAAATCGTTGTAGCCGCTCTGTAGCGTGGTCTCGTTGTAGAAATACCAAGCCCCCGAGTTGCCGCGTCCATTGTCGTTGTTGACGTTGGAGGTGCCGATGGCACTGCCCATCAAGGCCATCTGCTCCTCATACTTGCGCTGTTCCTCCTCCCGCTTTTCCTGTTCGATCACCTCGGCGATGATCTTGTCGATGAGGATGTTCCGGGCAACCGAGTCCATGTTGGCCACCTTGATGAGGCTGTCCTGGGTCTTCACGACCGTCAGGTTCTGGACCAGTTCGTTGAGGGTTTGCGAGATGTTGTAGATGCTGTCGTACCCCGGCGTGGTGTTCTTGTCCATGGACGAAACCGCCGTGTCGTAATAGGCCTGCGACAGCTCATAGTCGTTCCGGTCGAAATAGATCGTGGCCACCTTCAGCGCGGCATTGGCGCGCTGGATCCGGTTGTTGGTGGCGGCAGCCACCGATTCCCGATAGTATCCGATCGCCTTCTCCAGGTCGCCTTCGCGTATGGCCAGTTCAGCCATGGCATAGTAGATGCGGTCGCGGAATTCCTCGTTCTTAAGGTCGTCGAGCATCCGGTTCAGCATCTTGTACAGCTCCTTGGCGTTGCCCGACGATCCCATCTTGGCCATGTTCATCTTCGACTCGAACAGCATCTCATAGGCAGGGTTCCGCTTGATGACCTTACGGAACTGTTCCGTGGCGCGTTTGGCTTCGCCCAGTTCCATGTAGATCTGCCCCAGGATGAACATGGCGCGGGTGCGCACGTCCCTGTTGTTGTTTTGGAGGATGCCCGCCTTGAGGTAGTCGATCGCCTTGCCGTATTCCTTGGTGGCGATGTAGTAGTCGGCAACCGTGAGGTCGAAGTTGCGATACAGCTCCTTGGGCAGCTTCTTCATGCCCGCGGTCTTATTCTGGAGCTGTTCGATCATCGCAATGGCCTTGGGATATTCTTCCGTCTTGATGTAGGTCTTGATCTGCCAGAGGTTGGCGATGAGGGCGACATCGCTGTTCTTGAACTCCGTGGTGACGAAGTCGAAGGTGCGCTTGGCCGGGATGTAGTCCTGTTTGTAGAAATGCGCCTTGGCCATGACCAGATAGGCGTCGTCGATCCACTTCACCCGTTCCCTATTGTTGAACTTCATGGAGTGTTTCTGGACACAGATGGCGGTCTTCTGAAGGGCCCGGTCCATCTGGGAGTTCAAGCTCAGCGCCTCACTCTTGGTACCGTAGTTGAACACGGGAAGGACCTTGCTGTAGTCGTCCTTGGCGTTCCGTTTCAGTTGCTGGTCGCCTTCGTTCAGGCTGTATTGGCCATTCCAGAACACATTGTAATGGCTGGTGAGGTTGTGATAGGCCCGTCGCATGGGCGTGTTCCGTTTGGTGGAGCAGCCGCTCAACAGCAACAGGGCTGTCAACAGGACGAACAGGGCGGATATCTTATGGTGTCTCAACACGTTTCTTTTTTTAGGGGGTTAGGGGTGTCCATGATCAGGGTCAATGTTTCTTTTCGAACCAACGGTTGGCCAACACCCGCATCAGCGAGTCGGAAGGCTCCACCAGATTGGCTTTCAGTTGCATGGCGACACTGTCGGTGGCCTGGCGGAATTCGGTCATCAGCAGGGCGTCGAAGTCGTGCTGTCGGCTCTCGGCGATGGCCTGTTTCTGTTGCGCAAAAGCGGAAACGGCCTTCTGATAGAGGCTGTCCATGCCGAAGAAGGGAGTCAACTGCTGGCAGTAGCGGAGGCTGTCTTCCTTCCAAGCCTCGGGAACGGCGATGGGCTCGTCGAGCGACCGGAGCTGGTAGCGCTCGCATAGCTGGGCGGTCTCACTGTTGATCTTGTCCATCTCGTGGGCGAAATCCACGGCCAGGCGCTCCGCCTTTTCGGCCCGGTTCTTTTCGATGATCTTCGGGATGTAAAGATACGCGGCGACGCCCAAGGCGGCCAGCACCAGGAAAAACAGGACAATCTTGACGGCCGAGATGCCCTTGGTAAGATACGACTTCACCTCGAGGATGTTGTCGAAGCGCTGTTCCCGCGAGAACTGGGTACAGTGTGTGGCCACGCTCTTGAACTGGCTGAGCAGGTTGCGTTCCGAGATAAACTCGATGATCTTGCCCAGGGAATAGACATCCGAACGCGGGTCGCCCTCCTCTCCCTTGATCAGCTCAGGGGCGATGAACTCGTTCTCCTTGATGAGGAGCTCACGATCGGACTTGTATTCGGTTTCGGGCAGGCCGATGTCGATGATCTTGGCACGTCCGTCGTTGGCCGTGACGATGATGTTCTCCGGCTTGAGGTCGCAATGGATGATGCCCCGTTGGTGCATGTAGTTCAAGCCGTCGCAAAGGTCGATCAGCACGGTCTTGATCTGCTTCTCGTTGAGGGTGCCCACCCGCACATGCTCGGCCAGCGACTTGCCGTCGACAAACTCCAGGACGAGGCAGTCGCCCAGCCCCTGGATGGTCTCGAAAGCGAGTGCCTTGCGGATGAACTTATGCTCCAATTCGCTGGTGATCTCGTACTCCTTTTTCAGGTTGGCACGACATTTCGGGTCGTTGGCACACGCCGCCTTCAAGGCCTTGATGATGACCTTCCGCCCGTTGTAGCTGGCGGTAAACAGCCGACTGTTTCCATGCGCGGAGGCATAGAACGGCTTGATATTCTCATAGTCTTTGGAGACGATCTTCTGCTCGGTCGTCGCATCGACTTGTTCAACGTTCGAAAAGATGTTTTCAGACATTTTTCAAGATTGTATTTGGGCACAAAGGTACGTCTTTTTTCCCAACTTTCATGAAAATGCCTTATTTTTTATGTGTCTACTCCTTGATAAAGCGCATCGCACGATCCCCAGCGACGACTACATAGAGGCCCGGCACCAGCGTGCTGACGTTGAGCCGTCCCTGGTAACGCTCCTGCAACACCAGCCGGCCGGTATGGTCATACACGCTGACCGTCGCATCGTCCACGTCCTCCAGATACAAGGTGTTGCCAGCGGGATTGGGCCAAAGGGCGATGCCGGCCGCCTGGTTGTCTTCGACAGCCTCATTATGGGGTACTAAGATTGGGGTGACAAACGCACATCTGTCAAGCCTGTGAATGAGCTCCGAGGCCCCTGTGGCAGGATCTGTTGCGTAAATGAAGGTACTGTATTCCCCAGACATCTGGTTATAGGTTGTCCTGATCAACTCATTCGTCTCAACATCAAATACCAGACCTTCTCCATAGGAGGGAGCAATGGACGTTGGTCCTACCATGGTGGCTGAACCGTCCGTTAAACTGATCCGAAACAACCCGTCATAATCGAAAATGACACAATACGCTTCACCTGCCTTGTTGATGGCAAGCGCTGCAGGCACGTAGTCCATTACACCAACCAGGGTGAGGGAACTCATGCCCGATGGGTTGTTCGGATCAAAGCAAAACAACATCGAGGAGTGTTGTCCCGGAAGAGCCGCTATATAATAAATCAAGCCATTAACAGGATTGTAAGCCATGCATATCTCCTGATAATCACCTTCGCAAAACTTTAAGTCAAGCAAGCGTAGTTCTCCGATGGTCTTGTTATGGTGATCAATTGTAGCCTTGTATAGTCCCTGATTAATAATCGCCCAAAAACAACCATTCGCATACGTGGCAGCTATTCCATTGAGATCGAGTGTATAAGAAGATGCAACAGTTTGGGTTTCAATATCTTGCAGATTGATTCTCGCAAAATGCTTTTCCAATTCAGGATGATCTAAAGATTGATACGCATAGACGTAGATGTCGGACGTGGAATGAAGCATGGGCATACCGAACACAACGACATCGTCGACGAAAAGGAAGTTGTTGTCGTCGCTTTCATAGTGGCGGAAAGCGAAGTATTTGGTACCTCTAGGAAGTTCGACTTCCCTTTCGATCCAGCCCGTTCCCGACACTGTTTCGTCAAAAACCATGGTGAAGTCCGAGGGGTTCGTTCCTGTTGACGACACGGCAATACCGTAATGGTCGGGATAATCCGCATTCACCAACACATAATAGTGTATGCCCTTGGCGTCTTTCACCAAGGGAGAAATCATGTAGTTGTCAGGGGTATAAGCCACATTGGAACTCCATGAAAAAGAATAGGCGGCATAATCGCCGCTATAGGCTTGAATACCAGTAAAACCAGGTGTGACAGCCTCCCAGTTGTGACCGTCGCCATCGGCATCGACCAGGGTCCATTGGTCGAGATTGCCGTTCTCAAAGCCGTCATAGAACAGCACGTCGTACTGCGCGTGGAGCATCCCAGCGACGCCCAAGAGAAGGATTGCCAAAAAGAGAAAAGACTTTTTCATATTCTATTGTGTTTGGATGGTTGATTCAACAAAAATACAGTGGCATCGAAGCTCTTGCAAAAGTAATGGTTATTTTTCTCTATTACAAGCAGAAAGCAGAAAAAATACCGATCAACGTGACATTTTGTCAGATTTTCGTATATTTGCCGCCCAATTTAATAATAAAAAAGAATGAAAATCTCCTATAACTGGTTGAAACAATACGTCAACTGCGATTATCCAGCGGAAAAAGTCAGCGAACTGCTCACCTCGACCGGCCTCGAAGTGGAAGACCTCACTCCCTTTGAGTCGGTGAAGGGCGCCCTGAAGGGCGTGGTCGTCGGCAAGGTGCTCACCTGTGTCGACCATCCCAACTCCGACCATCTCCACATCACCACGGTCGACTGTGGTGGCGAGGAGCCCCTACACATCGTGTGTGGCGCCCCCAACGTGGCGGCGGGTCAGAAAGTGTTGGTGGCCACCCTCGGTACCGAGTTGTGGATCCACGACGAGCACATCACCATCAAACGGGGCAAGATCCGCGGCGAAGTGTCGGAAGGCATGATCTGCGCCGAAGACGAGCTCCAGCTGGGCGCGTCGCACGACGGCATCATGGTGCTGCCCGACGACTATGAAGTCGGCAAGCCCGCCTCGTACTATTTCCCTGTTGAAGAAGACTACACCCTCGAGATCGGCCTCACGGCCAACCGCAGCGACGCCACCTCGCACATCGGCTCCGCCCGCGACCTGGTGGCCGCCCTCAACCAGCGCGAGAACACCACGAAATACCATCTTGTCAAGCCCGCTGTCGACGATTTCAAGGTGGACAACCACGACAATGACATCGAGGTGGTGGTGGAAGACACCGCTGCCTGCCCGCGTTACTCCGGCCTCACCATCAGCGGTGTCAAGGTCGGCCCCTCGCCCGACTGGCTCAAGAACCGCCTCGCCGCCTGCGGCCTCCGCAGCATCAACAACATCGTCGACATCTCCAACTATGTGCTGTTGGAGGTGGGCCAGCCCATGCACTTCTTCGATGCCGACAAGATCAAGGGGCGCAAGGTTGTGGTGAAATGCCTACCCGAAGGAACGCCTTTCGTCACCTTGGACGGGGTGGAGCGCAAACTCAACAGCCGCAACCTGATGATCTGCAACGCCGAGGAGCCCATGTGCATCGCCGGCGTGTTCGGCGGATTGGAATCGGGTGTCACCGAGCAGACGGTCAACCTCTTCCTCGAGAGCGCCTACTTCAACCCCACCAGCATCCGCAAGACCGCCAAGTACCACGGCCTGCAAACCGACGCCTCGTTCCGTTATGAGCGTGGCGCCGACCCGAACATCACCCTCTACGCCCTGAAACGCGCCACCCAGCTCATCAAGGAACTGGCCGGCGGCACCGTCTCTTCCGAGATCAAGGACGTGAAAAACGGCGACTTCACCCCGGCCCGCGTGGACCTGAAGTTCGACCTCCTCAACAAGGTAGCCGGCAAGGTCATCGACAAGACCCAGGCCGTCAACATCCTGAAGAGCCTCGAATGCCAGGTGGTGGAACAAGACGACACCCATGTGGTGGTCGATGTCCACACCAGCAAGGTCGACGTGACCCGTCCCGTGGACGTGATCGAAGAGATCCTCCGCATCTACGGCTACGACAACATCGAGATTCCGAGCCGCATCTACACCTCTGTGAGCCGTGCCAGCAAGCCCAACGCCGACCAGCTGCAGCAGAAGATCAGCGATATGCTCGTTTCCAACGGCTTCTACGAGATCATGAACAACTCACTGACCAAATCGGCCTACAGCGAGACGTTCGCCGACTTCGACCCCGAGCGTAACGTGAAGATCATGAACCCCCTGAGCAGCGACCTCAACGTGATGCGCCAGACCCTCCTCTGGGGCGGCTTGGAGAGCATCGCCTTCAACCAAAACCGCAAGATCGCCGACATGAAGTTCTTTGAGTTCGGCAATGTATATTTCTTTGACCCCAAGGCCGCACAAGACCCGCAACACACGCTGGCCCCGTTCTCCGAATACTTCCACCTCGACCTCTTCCTCACCGGAAACAAACAGGAGGAGCTTTGGAACTGCCCGTCCAAACCCATCGATTTCTTCGACCTGAAGCAATACGTGATGGGCATCCTGCACGAACTGCGCGTCCAACCCAACCAGCTGGAAGTCAAGGAAAGCACCAAAAAGCTGTATGAGTATGCGCTTGAGCTCTATCTCGACGGCAAACGCCTGGCCACCCTCGGCAAGCTCGACAAGAAGACCCTCAAGGTGTTCGACATCAAGAAAGACGTGTATCACGCCACCTTGTGCTGGAACAGCCTCATGGAACACTATGGCAAGGCACCCGAGGTCCACTTCGAGCCGCTGTCGAAGTTCCCGTCCGTCCGTCGCGACCTGGCCATGATCTTCGACAAGAACGTCACCTTCGAACAGGTGAGGAAAGTCGCCATGGCCGCCGAGAACAAGATCCTCCAGTCGATGAGCCTCTTCGACGTCTATGAAGGCGACAAGATTCCCGCCGGCAAAAAACAATATGCCATGAGCTTCATCCTGATGTCGACCACCGCCACCCTGACCGACAAGGCCATCGAGAAGGCCATGGCGCGCATCCAGGGAGCCATTGAAAAGGAACTGGGAGGAGCGTTGAGAGGTTAAGAAACATTGAAAGCGCATGGACGTACAAAGCATTAAACGAACCTTCGGGATCATCGGGAACGACCCCCAGTTGCTGCACGCCATCGAGATTGCGGCACAGGTGGCCAACACCGACCTCACCGTGCTCATCACGGGTGAAAGCGGCACCGGCAAGGATGTGTTCCCGAAAATCATCCACCAGAACAGCGCCCGCAAGCATGGCCAGTATTTCGCCGTGAACTGCGGCGCCATCCCGGAAGGCACCATCGACTCGGAACTGTTCGGCCATGAGAAAGGCTCCTTCACCGGCGCCATCGCCGAGCGCAAGGGCTATTTTGAGATTGCCGACAAGGGCACCTTGTTCCTCGACGAAGTGGCCGAGCTCCCCCTCTCGACCCAAGCGCGACTGCTGCGCGTGCTTGAGAACGGCGAATACATCCGCGTGGGCGGCTCCAAGGTGATGAAGACCGATGTACGCGTGGTGGCTGCCACCAACGTCGACCTGCCCCAAGCCATCCAGAAAGGCAAGTTCCGCGAGGACCTCTATTACCGGCTGAACACCATCCCGATCCATATCCCCGCCTTGCGCGAGCGCAAGGGCGACATCTACCTGCTGTTCCGCAAGTTCGCATCCGATTTCGCCGAGCGGAGCCGCATCCCCGTCATCACGCTCACCAACGAGGCCGTGAAGGTGCTCGAAGACTACCGCTGGGACGGCAACGTACGCCAGCTCAAGAACGTCACGGAGCAGATCTCCATCATTGAGCAGCAACGGGTCATCACCGACACCGTGCTGGAGCGTTACCTGCCCAACAAGATCACCAACGCGCTGCCCGTCCTCTTCCAAAAAGAGGAGAATGCCGAAGGCCTCTCGGAACGCGACCTTCTATATAAGGTGCTGTTCGAGATGCGACACGACATCGCCGAGCTGCGCACCGTCGTCAACGAGTTGACCACCCGCCCCAACACCGGCTATATAGAAACGCATCCCACCCATTATGTCGATGCCGTGGTCAGCCGGGTGACCCCGCACGAGCCCGAGACCATCGAACCCGACTTCATGGAAATCACCCCCACCGAAGACGTGACACACGAGCATCTTCCTGAAACGCTTTCGCTGGAGCAACACAACATCGAGATGATCAAACGGGCCTTGGAGAAACATAACGGCAAACGCAAGGACGCCGCCAAGGAGCTGGGCATCAGCGAACGCACCCTCTACCGCAAGATCAACGAATTCGGCATCAAGAAATAACGCACCGTCATGAGAAGAAGCACCCTGTATATCGTCCTGCTGCTTGCCCTGCTGTGCCAAGGCTGCGGTATCTATTCCTTCTCGGGCGCCTCCATTCCCGCGGAGGCGAAGACGGTATCGGTGCAGTATTTCCCCAACCAGGCCCAGCTGATCAACCCCACCCTGAGCAACGACTTCACCACCGCCTTGCGCGACGCCATGATGAACCAGACCTCGCTGGACATGGTGGAGTCGGGAGGAGACCTTGCCTTCGAGGGTGAGATCACCGACTACCGGACCACACCGGTGGCCATCACCGCAGGTCAGACCGCTGCCTTGAACCGACTCACCATCACCGTCAACGTGCGGTTTGTGAACCAGTTCGACGCAACGAAAAACTTCGAGACACGGTTCACCCACTACGAAGACTACCCCAGCGACCAAGACCTCAACTCGGTCCAAGAGTCGCTCACCGGCACCATCATCGAGGCCCTGGTGGAAGACGTGTTCAACAAAGCATTGGTAAACTGGTAAGGCATGGAAGCGAACACACTCATAGCATACATTGAACGGCCCGAGCTGATGCAGGGCGAGGCGGTACGGGAGGTGGAACGCCTGGCCGACCGCTATCCCTATTTCAGCATTGCCCAATGCCTGCTGGCCATCGCCTACCAGAACGAAGACGACCCCCGCTATGAGCGCCAGCTCGGAAAAGCCGCCGACAGCATCGCCAACCGAAACAACTTGCGGGTGTTCTCCCTGCTGGCCCGGCGCCGTTGGGAACGCCGGTCGACCTTCATGCCGGCTCCCGAACAAGACGCCCCACAGCCACCGACCCCACCCGAGGACTCCTTCTTCAAGTTTGTGGCCTCGTCAGACACCGCCGAGCACGAGCTGGAAGGCAGTGTCATCCCCGAAAAGATGTTCATCATCCCCGAGATCGACCTGAGCGGCACCCACGAGAAGCTGTCGGCCGAACTGGCCCTGCTCGACGAGAAGCGCAAGTCGCTCGACGAGCTCAAGGCCCTCATCGCCAACCGGCTGCATGAGTTGGAGGAAGAGAAACGCCAACAGGAACAATGCGAGGACGTCCCGCAGAAAAAAATGAGCCGGAAGGAACTCATCGACAAGTTCATCGCGGAAAACCCGAGCATCTCCAAGCCCAAGGCGACGTTCTACAACCCCATCTCGGTAGCGCAGAACAGCATCACCGACAAAGGGGACATCGTGAGCGAAACCTTGGCCAAAATCTATGTAAAACAGGGCTATTTTGACAAGGCAATTTCAATTTATGAAAAATTAAGTTTGAATAATCCAGAAAAAAGTATTTACTTTGCAGCCCAAATTGAACAGATTAAAGAAAGTCAAAACAACAATAAATAATCAAACATGTACACCGTTATCGTTATTTTAATTCTGGTTGTCAGTGTTTTGCTTGGATTAGTCGTCTTGGTTCAGAACTCCAAAGGCGGCGGTTTGATCTCTAATTTCGGTAGTGCAAACCAGATGATGGGTGTCCGTCAGACGACCGATTTCCTGGAAAAAGCCACCTGGACCATGGCCATTATCCTGGTCGTGCTGTGCCTGATGTCGAGCATGTCCATTCCGAAGAACCGGATGGCAGGCGAAGTCCAGGACTCACAAATGCGCGAACAAATCGAGCTGGCTACCCCCGCCTCCACCGCACCTGCAGCGGAAGCCCCGGCAGCCGATGCTCCCGCCGAATAAGATCCATAGATCGAAAGCAGCGAAACAACTGTGGAAAATGTCAGAATGTCATACATTCTGACATTTTTTTTGTTCTTACGGGTTTGGCACGAAATCTGACTAAAGGCCGCCGTCACGTTTCAATCTTTGAATCTTTGAATCTTTGAATCTTTGAATTATTAAATCTTTAAATCTATACTAGTTATGGCAAAATTAACGATCAAACCGTTGGCCGACCGCGTGGTCATCGAACCCGCCGCCGCCGAACAGAAAACCGCCAGTGGCATCATCATCCCTGACACGGCAAAAGAGAAACCCCAGCAAGGCACCGTCGTCGCCGTCGGCCCCGGCACCAAAGACAACAAAATGACCCTCAAGGTAGGTGACAACGTCATCTATGGCAAATATGCCGGCACCGAGTTCCACCTCGATGGCAAAGACTATATGATCATGCGTGAAAACGACGTGATCGCCATCATCTAATCACTAAATCGTTGAATCTTTAAATCGAAATCATCATGGCAAAAGATATTCTTTTCAATATTGAATCGCGCGACGGCCTGAAGAAAGGCGTCGATGCATTGTCGAACGCAGTGAAGGTGACCCTCGGCCCCAAGGGACGCAACGTGGTCATCGAGAAATCGTACGGCGCTCCCCAAATCACCAAGGACGGTGTGACGGTCGCCAAGGAAATCGAGCTCATCGACCCCGTCGAGAACATGGGCGCCCAGCTCGTGAAGGAAGTCGCTTCCAAGACCAACGACCTGGCTGGTGACGGCACCACTACCGCCACCGTGCTGGCCCAGAGCATCGTGGCCACCGGATTGAAGAACGTCACCGCCGGTGCCAACCCGCTCGACCTGAAGCGCGGTATCGACAAGGCTGTTGCCGCTGTGGTCGCTTCGCTGAAGAAGATGTCGGTGAAGGTCGATGGCGACAACGAGAAGATCAAACAAGTGGC
>JAEEGJ010003735.1_pt1 | contig 55771 bp, 28 predicted proteins | sample 8958761 | NCBI WGS metagenome assembly JAEEGJ01 (sample SAMN16246546, study PRJNA631951) | gut metagenome | biome: gut microbiome; feature: rumen; material: RS-attached | host: Bos | place: Iran: Karaj | collected 2018-10
CTTCGGCCGAACAGGGCATATTCCCCGACGGCACAAAAATGCTTGCCGCAGATGTTTCCGATGATACAGTTCTTGAAAAAGCAGCAGGAGCTCTTGGAACAGGGACAGATGACATCAAGGCAGTTGCCGTTGATATCTCATTCCTCTCTCCCGAGGGCATTGAGCTCGAACCTGCCGACAGCTCTGCGGTACACGTTGAGATAGCTCTTCCCGAAGAACAAAAGCTCAGCGGCAAGGAATTCAACCTGCTCCATTTTGATGACAGCGGCGGTGCTGAAATAGTCAAAAATGCCGAAGTGTCTGAAAGCAGTGCTGTTTTCGACGCGGAAAGCTTTTCCATATATGTGCTAACATCAAATAATCCCGAGACGTATACTGATAAAGATTACGTCATATGGGTTGATGGACAGCCGATACGCAACACAGAGGATTCACCATATGTTCTGTATGTCGGCGACCAGTTTACTCTGAAAACTGAAGCATTATGGTACAGCAACGGCTCCGAAAATAACGGTTGGCAATTCACTGATGAAGGACAAACCGTGCTTGGAGATTCTGAGCTTCTGGATATGCACAAAGAAACAAAAAACGGTGTTGATTACCGAATTTGTACAAACAGGTATACCGCTTCTGCGTTGGGAACTACTGCTGTACACGTCGTTACAGGTGATAACTGGGAGAACGAAGCATTTTACGTCAAAGTCGTCGAACGACCGCAGATATATGTCAATACTGCTTTAGGCGAGAAGCATAAGGACGAGTTGCATGAATATCTTGCATTGCTTCATAGATACAGATTCGGAAGCAATCCTGAATTCTTCGTATGCAATGAGAATAATATCCCTATATATATCAAAAACGGTGACGTAACTATACGAAATAACAACGGCACCTACGAAGATGACGGCGGATTGCGTCCGTACAGAATAAGCGACGGAGACATTTTTGAACTTGTAACATATGGCAAGCCTTATGACGACTTTTACATTGCTTCACAAGGCACACACATATATACATCCGCTCTTGAAAAGGTCGGAACCACTGTCAGAGAACTTGTTACAGAAGGCGAACATAAAGGCGAGTACAGAATATCAGCAAAATTTAAAGGCAAGAATAACAATGCATCAGGCGGAATTAGAACTGGTGTAAAAATAGGAGATGACTTCTTCTATGTCGTTGTTACAGGAAATGAAGATCAGATGTCCCACGCTGATATTGAGATAGCCGAGGGTGGTATCTACAAGGTCGAAAAGAACGTAATACACCCTGACGGTTCAATTACCAAGACTATAAAGGAATATGCGGCATATGTCTCTGACGTAAATGAATGCAACATATACAACGCGTCAGGAAACGTAGTTCAGACGTTCAAATCCGAGCACTATTACAGCCACGGAAATCCTGGCGAAGCACAGTATGAGCTTTCCTCAAACTACATAAAGACCGATAATCAGGATGGAATGCTGCTGGACAACGGCGATTATGTTTACCTGAGAGGCGATAAGAATTTCAAACTGAGCGACGCTCAGAAAGCAAAATTCGATGTAAAGCTTCAGCTGCATCCGACAAAGGAAACGGTGCAGGAGATAAGCAGCAGCGGTCAAGTCACTTCTTCAAGTGAAAAGGATATAAGCGATCAGGAAAACATCAAGCTCAGCAGTGTAGTATTCGATCTCGGACGACAGGACGTTATCGACGCATATAACAAATGCCCTGTGCATTCAGGTCTTGACTTTACAATAAAGGCATCTCTGAACGAAGTGCTTCAGGAAACGCTTCCGATCTACAGACTGCCGTCAACAGGCGGCGTCGGCGTAGTTCCATATATGATAACAGGCTCAGCCGTTATCATACTCTCTTTCGCGGCTCTTCTGCTGCGGAAAAGAAAGGAGGATAAATGATACCTCCTCAAATGCATATCAAACAAAATTCTATTATGAAAGGTGATATTATGAAAAATACATTTAAACGCTTATCAGCAGCTTTATTTTCAGCAGCTATGGCTGCTTCACTCGGAATGTCCGCTATCCCTGCTTCTTATGCAGAAGACTACACAGTAACTATAAACAAGGCTGATGATTCAAATGATAAAGCCACACATACATATGAGGCTTATCAGGTATTCGCAGGCGACCTCCACGGAACGGGCAATGACGCTGTTCTTTCAAATGTTGTATGGGGCTCAGTAAACGGCTCAGCTCTGCTTGATGCATTGAAGGCATCATCGGAATTTGGCACGCCAAACGCATTCGCTTCCTGCGACAGCGCACAAAAGGTAGCTGAGGTCATAGACAAGTGGAGCGACGATACCAAAATGCTCCAGAAGTTTGCAGACATAGTTGCAGCAAATCTTTCCGCCTCACCAACAGTATCAGGTACAGCCGGCAACAACAAGCTTACAATGAACGCTCCCGGATACTACTTAATCAAAGACAAGGACGGCACACTGGACAACTCAGAGCTTGGTGCATATACCGATTATATCCTCAAGGTAGTTGATTCTGTTACAATAGAGGCAAAGGAAGACGTTCCTGCTATCACAAAGAAGATAATTGAGAGCGACGGACTTAAAGAGGCAAATACAGCAAGCATCGGAGATTCTGTTGATTTCCAGCTTGATTCAAAGGTCCCTGACATGAGCGCTTATAACAAGTATTTCTATGTTATCAACGATACAATGGGCAGCGGACTTGATTTCAAGCCTTCAACCGTAAAGGTCTATATCGACGATATGACCACTCCGATAACCTCCTCTAACTATGAAGTACAAACAGGAGCTGCTGCTGACGGCTATTCATTCCAGATAGTAATGAAGAACTTCAAGAAAAACTATGAAGATAAGACAGGCAAGCCTATAAAGGTAACTTATTCCGCAGAACTCAACGATAAAGCCGACAGAACCGAAAAGGGCAATGAAAACAAGGTAAACCTTACATATTCCAACAATCCGAACCATGAGTACAAGGGCGAAAATGAGCCCAGCACAACTCCGGGTGACGGAGATGTTACCGGCAAGACTCCTGATTCAAACACTAAGACCTACACCACAAGCCTCCTGCTCAACAAGATAGACGGCGCTGACAACTCAGCTCTCGCAGGAGCAAAGTTTGAATTAAAGGGCTCAGGCGTCAACAAGGTAATAATCGCAAATGCTGAAAGCTTCAAGCCTAATGCCGCAGGAACATATTATAAGCTTAAAGACGGCACATTCACACTGACAGCACCTACACCTGAAACATCTGCTCAATACGAGAGCACAGAAACCAAGTACATACTTGATGAAAAATCAACTTCGCACAGCGGAAGCGGAGAGAATTCATATGTTGAAGCTATAACTGATGACATGGGCAAGCTTACATTTGCAGGACTCGGCTCAGGCACATATATTCTAACTGAGACCGAAGCTCCTTCAGGCTACAATAAGCTTGCTAACCCGATAAATATCAGTATCACAGCTGCTCCGACACTGGAAGGTCCTAACTGGACAGTAACAAAGGACGGAGAGGCACTTACAAAACCCACAGGCATATACGAATTCACAGTTGAAAACAACAAGGGTGTAACTCTTCCGAGCACAGGCGGCATGGGTACAACAATATTCTATGTAGTCGGCGGACTTCTGGTTGCAGGAGCACTGATTCTTCTTGTTGTAAAGAAGAGAATGAATATCAAGGAAAAGTAATTTCCTAAATTTGCAGTATTGCGGCGGTCATTCTGCCGCCGCAGATATTGCAGCAGGGAGGATCCGATGAAAAAGCATTTTTTCAGCATTGCAATTTTAATAATGTTTATCGTCGGATTGTCCGTACTGCTATATCCAGCAATAAGTGATTATCTTAACTCAAAGCACGCCTCAAAGGTAATCTCAGAATATAACGACAAGCTCAGCGTTTCATCGGAAGAAGAGATCGAGGCTGTGTTTAAAAAAGCAGAGGATTACAACAAAAGGCTCCATGATTCGCCCTCGGCGTTCTTTGAGCCCTCTCTTGTAAGCGGCTACAAGGACACTCTCGATATCACGGGAACAGGCATAATGGGATATATCGACATTGACAGAATAAATGTAGAGCTCCCCATATACCACGGTATCAGCAAGGAACTCCTTCAGGTGGGCGTCGGACACCTGACAGGAACAAGCCTGCCTGTAGGCGGCGAGTCAACTCACTGTGTACTCTCAGGACACAGAGGACTTCCCAGCGCTAAGCTCTTCACCGACCTTGACGAGCTTGAAATCGGCGATACATTCACCATTACGATACTTGACCGCCGCTTCACCTATGAAGTGGATCAGATAAAAACAGTCCTCCCCGAGGAATTCGACGATCTCCGCATAGCAGACGGAAAGGACTACTGTACTCTCCTGACCTGTACTCCCTACGGTATCAACACACACAGACTGCTCGTCAGAGGAGTACGAACCGAAAATACCGAGGAGAAAAAAATCGGCGTATTTGTCAAGAACGAAGCTTTCAGGATAGATCCGCTGATAGTAGCTCCTATTGCAGCTGTACCGCTGCTTATAATAACATTCACGCTGATATTCATCAGTGACAAACGCCAAAGGAAAAAAACAAAGAAATGATAAATATCAAACAGTTAGCAGGGTGATAAGATGTCTGAAAATAAAAACAGAATATGTTCAGTTCTGCTGAGTATGCTATGTGCAGTCATGCTTCTCGCCTCTGTCGTTCCATGCAGCCATTCAGCCGCAGAAAAGTCGTCTGTCTCTCTTATATGCGCACAGGACAGCGTCAAGGTCTCAGACATGAACTGGAAGATATACAAAGTAGGTGAACGACGCAGCGGCAATTTTGCCCTCACAGGCGAATTCGGAAAATATCCCGTTGATATGAACGAGCTTTCCTCCGAGACCGTCCGCGGGATCGCTCAGGCACTGGAAAGCTTTATAATAGGCGACCGCATAAAAGCCGACGCGGAGGGCGTCACTGACAGCAATGGCGCGGCTGTATTCAGCGGTCTTGACAAGGGACTATATCTTGCTGTTGCCAAGAGAGTCAAAAAAGAGCCGCTGACCTATATCGCCACTCCCCTTCTCTTTGAAATAAAGGAAGACGGCTCAGCTGAAGAAGCCTTCCCAAAGATATACAGCGTAATAGTTCTTCAAGGACAGGTCAGCAGCTATACCGTAAAAAAGGTATGGGCTGACAATGACAACGCCTATGAAGCACGTCCCGTAAATGTGACCGTTGACCTGTTCAAGGACGGCGAGCTCTATGATACGGTAGTCCTTGACGAAGCCTCAAACTGGCAGCACCGCTGGAACACCCTCGACCTCGACGCCGAATGGCGCGTAGTCGAGCGCGATATCCCTGTAAAATACTCAGTTCTTGTGGATTACAACTCCAAGCAGTTCCTTATCAAGAACTCCTATGCTCCCGACCTTATCATTGACGGCGGAGAATACACTAAGCTCACAACGGTTTCTGTCACCACTTCCACAGTGAGCACGACAAGCTCAACAGCTGCAACAGCTTCCGGCTCGGGACTGCCCCAGACAGGACAGCTCTGGTGGCCTGTGCTCCCCCTTGTACTTGGCGGTATGACACTCATATGCATAGGTATGCTTTCAAGAAAGAAAAACAATGACGATGAGAAATAAACTGCGCAGGCTATGCATTATCTCGGGCTTTGCACTTATATTCGCGGCTTTTTGCCTGTGCGTTTTCAATATTGCCGAAAGCAGGACAGCAGCCAGGCGCTCAAAAGCTTCGCTGTCGGAGCTGAAAGACATCATCGGAAAAGCTCCCGAACCCACAGCCGCCGCAAGCACCGAGGACGACCTCTTTGCCCGATATGATGAACCTGCTCAAGCTGAAATACCCACTGTCAGCATTGACAATACGGGCTACTGCGGATATCTCACCATAGCAGAGCTGGGACTGGAGCTGCCTGTGATAAATGATTTCAGCTATGAAGCGCTGGACACTGCACCATGCAGATACAGCGGCTCTGCCGAAAGCAACGACATTATTATTGCCGCTCATAATTTCGGCAGTCACTTCGGCAAACTTGGCAGTCTTTCCGACGGCGCTGAAATAATCTTTACGGATTGCAGCGGAAGAAGTTTCCGCTATAGCATAATAAGCATTGAAGAGATACGCGGCAGCGATGTTGAGGAAATGCTCAGCAAAGAAAGCTCACCATGGGATATGACGCTTTTCACCTGCACACTCAGCGGAAAAAGCAGAATAACCGTCAGAGCAAAGCTTATAAATAATAATAACTGAAAGCTCCCTTCGGGGAGCTTTTCTTGTTTATATGAGGTCGGTTTTATCCGTCATAAGATATCATTTTAACATTTTTATATTCAAAAAAGGATAATTTGTGCTATTGCCTTTGTAGCTTTCACCAAGTTATCAGAAGATGAAATCGCGAAATTATCCAAAATGTTTATAAACTTCCGCATTTTGTCCACTTAACATGTAAGAATGTGGATTGAAATTATCGAAATATTATGCTAATATTACATTAAATATATATAAATTGTAAACTGACTGCTGAAAGAGGTCGCAGTCAGACTCAAAAGGTTAAAACGGGATATTAAAATTAAGAAGGAGAATTGGTATGAAAAAGTATTTTTCGGCAATCGCCATGGCTGCATTGTCAGCCGTAACTCTGTGCGCGGCAGTTCCCGCTGTTACGCACGCAGAAAATCCAATAGTGCAGACATCATTCACCCCCGATCCTGCTCCGGTAGTATTCGGTGACGAACTCTATGTATTTACCGGCTGCGACCGCGACGGTCAGAACGGCAACTACATCATGACAGGCTGGCAGGCGTTCTCGACCAAGGATATGAAGAACTGGACAGACCACGGCAAATTCCTCAACGATAACGGCTTTTCGTGGTGCAGTAAGAACAATGCGTGGGCATCACAGTGTATCGAGCGAAATGGCAAGTATTACTTCTATTTCACAACAACTACCAACGGCAGAGCGATAGGCGTCGGCGTTGCTGACAAACCCGAGGGACCGTACAAGGACGTCCTCGGCAAGCCTCTCTGCGGTCCGAATTGGGATTACATCGACCCGACTGTTATGATAGACGATGACGGTCAGGCATGGCTTATGTTCGGCAATCCCAAATGCTACTATGTCAAGCTCAAGGAGGATATGATCACTCTCGACGGTCCGATAAAGAGCTTTGATATGACTAAGGACGCATTTGGTGTCGGCAAGCAGGATCCCCAGAGAACGGGTACAGCTTACGGTGAGGGTCCGTGGATATGCAAGCATGATAATCTTTATTACCTCGTATATGCAAGCTTCTACCAGAATCAGGGCGGTGAGAGTATTTGCTATTCATACGGTCCGAGTGTTACCGGCCCATGGAAATTCGGCGGACAGATAACTCCCGAGAGCAACTGCTTCACCACACACGGCGGAATTATCGACTACAAGGGTCACTCATATCTGTTCTATCACAAGAATGGCTTGAAGGGCGGCGGTACGTTCAACCGAAGTGCCGCTGTCGAAGAGTTCACATTCAACAGCGACGGCACTATCCCGATGGTAAAGCCCACCAACAATGGTCCCGCCCAGCTCGAGCCGCTCAACCCGTTCGAGAGAGTCGAGGCAGAGACTATCTGCTGGAGCGAGGGAGTAAAGTCCGAAAACTGCTCCGAGGGCGGTATCAACATCGGCAGCATCAAGGACGGCAGTTATATCAAGGTAGCGGGCGTAGATTTCGGTCAGGGCGCGGAAAAATTCACAGCGTGTGCAGCCGCTAACGGAAGCGGTGGTACTATAGAGCTCCACCTCGACAAGAAGGACGGTAAGAAGATAGGCGAGTGCAAAGTCACAAACACTGGCGGCTGGCAGAACTGGCAGGAGTTCTCCTGTGATGTAAGCGTTGATGGCGAGCACGACCTCTACTTCGTATTCAAGGGCGGCAATGACTACCTCTTGAACTTCGACTGGTGGCAGTTCGAGGGCGCAGGCTCATCTGCTTCTGACGCTGACCAGACATATATCTTCAAGAGCACATTCGAGGGCAAGCTTGACGGCTGCTCAGACAGAGGCGGCGCAACAGTTACTGTAAGCACTGATGAAGCGTATGAGGGCGACAGCTCGGTATACTGCTCAGACCGTTCAGCTTCATGGAAGGGCGTCGGCAGAAGCCTTAACTATAAGTTCAAAGCAGGCAAGAAATATAGCTTCTCAACTATAGTAAAATATAATGAGGGCGCAGATTCTACCAAGTTCCACCTTACTCTCCAGTATGACGGAGCAGACGGCGAGGCTCACTACGATAAGATAGATACAAAAGAAGTTGCCAAGGGCAAGTGGACACAGCTTGCAAACACAAGCTTCCAGATACCGGCAGGCGCTAAGAATCTTCTTGTGTATGTAGAGACAGAGGGCGATTCCGACGATGATACTCCTGCTACAAATTTCTACGTTGACAATTTCTTTGCAGCAGTTGACGGTACTGTTATAGACGGTCCAAAGGGCGAGGATACACCTCCTACTACAAATCCTCCTACACCTTCACAGGACCTGAAGGACATACTTAATTCAAAGGTAACAAAGTGGGGCGACGCTAACGGCGACAAGGAAGTTGATATGAGTGACGTTGTATTCATAATGCAGTCACTTGCAAACCCCGACAAGTATAAGCTCAGCGATACGGGACTCTTAAATGCGGACGTATGTGAAGCAGGCGGCGGTATTACTTCAAATGACGCCCTTGAGATACAGAAGTTCCTCTTAGGTATAAACACAAAGCTTCCCGTAAGCTATTCCGACGATATCAAGACAGTTTCTGCACCTGTAACGACCACATCGACAACTACTACAAAAGCGACGACTGTTGCGACAACAACTACTACGACTACAACTACTGCAGCAAGTGCACATCTCTCCATGAAGGACTTTACTGCAAGGGTTGCGTCAAGTATAGCTGAAAAAGAGCCCGATTCCGCAAATCAGACCAAGAACGGCGTGACATACGGCGAGATACAGAAAAAGAGCTATTATTCAAATACCTGCAAGAGAAACAAGAAATACAACGTTCTTCTGCCTCCCAACTACGATCCAAACAAAAAGTATCCTGTAATGTATATTCTCCATGGTTACTGGGAGAACCCCGACAGAATGCTCACACAGGGCAACGCTGTGATGCATACCCGCGAGATGCTCGGCAATGCTATTGCAGAGGGCGCAGCTAAGGAAATGATCTGCGTATTCCCCGATGTTTATTCGAGTGCTACTCAGGATGCCTGCTCGGCTATGGATAACAACAACAACGCTGCTTACGATAACTTCATCAATCAGCTCACAAAGGACCTCATGCCCGAGATCGCAAAGAACTACAGCGTTCTCACAGGCAAGGACAACACAGCTATAACAGGCTTCTCCATGGGCGGACGCGAGTCACTCCTCATCGGAATGAAGATGGCTGATCAGATCGGCTACATCGGCGCTATCTGCCCCGCTCCCGGTGTTTCGGGCTCGTTCAAGTGGGACAGCAACAACGAGCCTTACTTCCTGATGATAACAGGCGGAAGCAACGACCAGACTGTTTACGACAATCCCAAGAATTATCACAATAACTTCGAGAAGAATGGTGTTCCTCATGTATGGCACTATGTAAACGGCGGCTATCACGGAGATAACTGTATCAGAGCACATCTCTACAACTTCTTCCGCATAGCTTTCCAGAACTAACGCATAATATCAAAGCTCCGACCGCATGGTCGGAGCTTTTTTGCGTATTATTCTGTTTTCTGTAAGGCTCATCTCTTGAATTTCAGGGCAAATCCAAGACCGAGCAGAAGTGCCAGAGCTGACACGCCAAGCAGTATATATGCTGTGGTGTTGTTCTGCTGAGGGGCTCCGTTCATATCGGGGAAGTCTCCCATCTGCGGTCTTTCACCGCCTCTTGACTTATTTTCATTCTGAGGAGCGGAACTGCTGTTTTCATCACCATTCGGCGCAGGCTTTTCCACGTTTTCAGTGCCTTTTTCAGCCTCTGTTACCTTTTCCGTCTCGGAGCTGTCTGCGTCCTCATCATCTGTTTTGGCGTTATCTCCGAAAGACGGAGCGCCGTCAGGCATATTATTCGGATCAAAGTCACCGGGCATTTCGCCGTCAAAGCCCTGTGGGGGCTGTCCGCCGAAATCAGGCATATTGCCCGGATCAAAATCGTCGGGCATTTCTCCGCCGAAGCCCTGAGGAGGCTGTCCGCCGCTAAAGTCGGGCTTCTCGCCGCTGCCGCGCTGTGGTTTGCCGCTGCGGCTGGAATTATCCTCGTTTGCAAGCGGCTGGATATTGCTCAGCATCTTTAAAGAGATAGATGAAGTATTTGAAGTCTGCACTATCTCGGAGTCTTCAGTTTTCTTTGAAGCATCAGATGTAGCTGCCTTTTTTGAGCTGTTATTCCTGTCGAAACCGCCCTTCTGACCTCCGCCGAATCCGCCTTTTCCGCCGCCCATGGAGCCCATATCAGAGGTGTTCAGACCGTCTGTGTCAACGAGTGCGGAGCTGTCCTCTTTCTGTCCCTCTGTGGTAGACGAGATAGTGCCGTCGAGCTGTCCGCTGACGCTTTCTGCGCGGAGAGTGCAGAACTTGCTGATAGCTTCAACGCCTGTTTTGAACTCGTCGTAGGTGCAGAATTTTGTAGGATCTTTTTTGACGTATTTGTAGATAAGCTCTGCGGTATCTGCTACAAGCTTTTCAAAGTCCACGCTGTCAAGGAACTCGCTGAAAAGCTGATGATACTGCTCGGTGTATTCCTCATTATCGAATATCCATGCTATCATAGGTCTGTCGCTCATGCCGTTTGAAACAGGAGTATCGATTGGCGAATTAACGGAAGATGAAGCGTTTCCGCCCATGAATGAACCGTATGCAAGGTTATAGTCCCACGGTATCATAGAGAGCTGACCGTCTTCCTCATAGAGGTAGTAGTTGTGAATCATCTGACCTGTGTAGCTGTCGCCGTTTACAAGGAAATCATGGACTACAAAGTAGCGGATAACTTCCTCAACATCGACGGTATTTTCAAGGTCTGACTGCTCCGAAAGAGCTTTCAGTGAGCTGATAAGACGCTTCTTGTCAGCTTTATCAACTGTAGTTTTTGCGTTATTGAAGATGTTGGAATAGCTGTCTATATCGTCATCGGTATATTTAAGCTTTACATCGTCGCTTCCCATACCGAAGCCGCCGCCGAATCCGCCTTTTCCGTTCATGTCAGGCATCTGACCGCCGCCGAAGTCGGGCTTTTCGCCGTTCTCGCCGAACATCTTTGAGGGATCGAAGTCCTCGGGCATATTTTCGGGATCAAAGTCACCGAAATCAGGCATTTCACCGCCGAAGTCAGGCATTCCGCCTCCGAAATCGGGAGGAGTGAACTGCTTGTTGTTATCATTTGATTTTTCAGAGCTTTCTTTATCTTCTCCGCTCTCTTTATCCATAAAATTCCCCATACTAAAGTCCTTGCCGTTGCCGCGTCCGCCGCCGAAGCTCATAGCGTCGGGCTTGTAGAGGTCGCCGTAATTGCTGCCGTAGTTTCTTTCAAGGAATGACTCCTCGATAGCTTCAACAGCAAGATACAGTCCCCAGTCCTCGCCGTTCACCGTGATATAGGCATAGCTGCAAAGGGGGGCGTCCACGCCGAAATCATACATCAGCGTATACGCAAGGTAGTCCTTCATGTAGGTGTTGTCCTGAATGATATTGTTCAGGCACAGCTTGTCAAGGCCGTGATAGGTCTTGCCGTTTTCGTACTGGTCGAACTCTATCTTGAAGCTGTAGCGGCTGCTGTCCATATTCTTTACGGAGCTGAGGGAAGTATTGCCCTTTGCTCTGATACCGACATTTTTCACAGCTTCGCCGTCGATAACAAGATTGCAGGCGGAGTATTCCTCGCTCTCACAGCCCTCTATGAAGCCCTCCCAGTCGTTCATGACTATGTCAATGGTATGCACCTTTGAGCGGTCAAACAGGCTGTTCTCATAGCCTATGGCATGAGCCGCCGTTTTTATGCCCAGCGCCTGACCATTGCAGAAGATAAAGGCTATGACAAGGGCAAAAGCTGTTATCGCAATGCATATCCTGTCTATGTTTTTATGTGCTGACATCAAATCACACCCTTATCCCATGTAGTCGCCGTTGTAGCTTACGAGAACAGCACTGCTGACGCCCTCCATATCTGCAAGGGTATTGACGAAATCAGTGTTGTCGTCCTTGAGGCGTATCTCCATATTAAGCTCAACAGAGCCCTTCTGAGCTGTCTTGCTCTTGACTACGCATCTTTCGGTCTTGCCGTCAAGGAAAGCCTTAGCCTTTGTCTCGCTGTCGTGACCGTCACAGCGTACAACTACGATGTAAGGGTTCTTGCTTGCCTTGCGGTTTACGAATACCAGCAGGATAACGCCGATGATAACGCTGCCGATAACTGCAAGAGGTATCATGCCTGCCGCAAGAACGATACCGACTGCGATAGACCAGAACAGGAATGCGATATCAAGAGGTTCCTTTATTGCTGTACGGAAACGGACGATAGAAAGTGCGCCCACCATACCGAGCGAAAGTACCACATTGCTGGTAACTGCGAGGATAACGACTGTTGTTATCATTGTAAGTGCGACAAGAGTGGTGCCGAAGCTTGCGGAGTACATAACTCCCGAATAGGTCTTTTTGTAAACGAGAAATATGAACATTCCCAGACCGAATGCAAGAAGCAGGGCTACTGCCATATCAAGAACGCTGACGCTGGTTACATTCTCTATAAAATTAGACTTGAAAATATCACTGAAACTCATAATAAAAACTCCTTTTTATCCGTATATCCTACAGGCTGCATATTTTGAGAAAGCTCCATCACGCCTGTCTGAGAGGGAAACTGCGTCTCTGATTATATCGGGAAGAAAACCGTCCCACTTGACTTCAAGAACGATAGAATCCGAAACGGGTACTGTCACGCAGTCGGGGCTGAGAAAATCCGTACACCGCAGACCGCTCCTGATATTATAATCAAGGGTTACGCGGACATTTCCCGCGGGATAGATGAATGGCTCTCTTGTATAGTCTACTATAGTTTTGGGAGCTATCCCCTCTGTTGTCATTTTGGTGTACAGCTCACGTATAAGTGGGTACTGTGAATCTATCATCCATTTCGTATCCCCGTCAACTATGCTCTGAGCCTGCTGTGCTGTCAGCGGTGCGCTCTGCTTGTTGCCGAGGTGGTCTATCTTGCTTTTCTTTTCAAGATGAATGACCGAGGTATCGCCGTTGTAGTATCTGATACGGAACTTTTCACGGCGGTTCATGCCGTTTATCTTTTCCATAAGCGCCTTGTCTGCAAGGTTATCGAAGTAAAGACTGCGGATAAAGTATTTTCCGTCTATGGCGTGTGGATCGTGATATGCTACTGCGCTGAGTCTGTGGCGTATCGTTATCATGTCGGAGTAGTTTATCTCATGCTTTATCTCATGTCTGAGATCCATAGTTTTCACCTCTTTTCATTGGTATAGGTGCGCACACAGCCATTGAATGGGCAAGTTATGTCTGCGTGCGCCGTATCCTATGCTTAAATTATACCTGTAAACGCTGAATTGACACTGAAAAACAGTGTGAATGCTGTAAAACCAAAGTGAAAGTTAAGTGAAATTACAGCAAAAGCTTTTATTTTCAGCTTGTATTCAGCTCTGTGTTGTATTATAATTAATGTAGGGAACGCCGCCTCGGCGTTACGTGCGTATATATTATGTGAAGAAAGGGGAATCACATATGAAGATACTCATTATAGAAGACGAAAAGGTGCTTGCTGATTCGCTGAAGCTTATGCTGGAGTCAAAGGGCTTTGAAGCAGAGGCTGTTTATGACGGCGAAAGCGGCGAGCAGTATGCTATGCTGAATATCTACGACCTGATAATACTCGATATAATGCTTCCGAAAAAGAACGGCTATCAGGTAGCAAAGGCTGTACGCGCAAAGCGCAATGCCACACCTATTTTAATGCTGACGGCAAAATCCGATATTGAGGACAAGGTTCAGGGGCTTGACGCAGGTGCGGACTATTACCTCACTAAGCCCTTTGACGCAAGGGAGCTCCTCGCCTGCGTAAATGCGCTTCTCCGCAGACAGGGCTCGCAGGTCAACGAGCTTACCTTCGGCAACACACGCCTTGATATGGAGTCGGCTTCGCTGATATGCGGCGAGAATAACGTGAGACTTTCCGCAAGAGAGTTTGAAGTCATGCGAATGCTTATGGTCTCGGGAGAAAAACACATCTCAAAGGAGACCTTGCTCACAAAGGTATGGGGATACGATTCAGATGCTGTGGAGAACCACGTTGAGGCATATGTGAGCTTTCTGCGTAAGAAGCTTGTAAGTATCGGCTCAAATGTCCGTATCGAAGCCATGCGTCGTCTGGGCTATCATCTGGAGTGTGATGGATAATGCTGAAACGGCTGAGGATAAAATTCATTGCAGTGATAATGAGCATTGTCACTGTCCTGTTTATCGTTATATTCGGACTTGTACTGCACTTTACAATGCAGAATATGGAGCGTGAGAGCGAACAGATGATGAGAACTATGGCATTTCGTCCGCCTGACGACGCTTCAATGCATAAGCCCGACAAAATTCCCGATAATATACGTCTCCCCTTTTTTACGGTAAATATCTCCCATGACGGCGAGATAACTGCTTCAGGCGGAGACTATTTTGACCTTACGGATACAGAGATGCTGGAAAAGCTTGTGGATACTGTAAATGCCAGCAAAAAAGAAACGGGAATACTGCCGGACTACGGTCTGAGATATATGAAAAACTACCGCGGACGCATGAGATCTATAGTTTTTGCGGATATATCCAGCGAAAAAGCCATGATAAAGGGACTTATCAGGAATATGGTCATAATAGGTCTTATAGGGTATGCGGTGTTCTTTCTGATAAGCCTGCTCCTTGCAAAATGGGTGACAAAGCCTGTTGAAAAGACATGGAACGAGCAGAAGCAGTTCATTGCGGACGCTTCCCACGAGCTGAAAACTCCGCTGACTGTTATCATGACAAATGCGGAAATGATGAGTGATAAGAGCTACTCGGAAAGTGCCAGAGACGGATTTACAAAGAATATCCTCTCAACATCACAGCGTATGAGAGGACTGGTCGAGAGCCTTCTGGAGCTTGCAAGGCTTGACAATAACAGAACGCAGATAAAGTGCGAAACAGTTGACCTCAGCAAGCTGATAAACGACAGCATACTCCCCTTTGAACCGCTGTTTTATGAGAATGACATGGAGCTCTCATCGGATATCGACAATGATATCAAGGTCAGCGGCGACAGGAACAAGCTGAGACAGGTGGTGAATATCCTGCTGGATAATGCGCTGAAATACTCCGATCCAGCCGATAAAGTCACCGTGAAGCTGAAGCGTCACAGCTCGGAATGTATCCTGTCAGTAGCAGGTCTTGGCACTCCCCTTACAAAGGAGGAACGCGAGAATATCTTCAAGCGGTTCTACCGCGTAGATCAGGCAAGAAACGACGGACAGAGCTACGGTCTCGGACTTTCTATAGCCGACAGCATAATCAAGGAGCATAACGGAAAAATATGGGCTGAAAGCGAGAACGGATACAATATTTTTTATGTTTCTTTGACGATGTAACAGAATAGCATCAAAAGCTCCAACCATAACCGTAGTACTTATATAGAAGTTTTATGCTTATTATTGAGAGAACCCCTTTTGAAAAAGGGGCTTCTCTCAAACTCTCTCCCTAAAACTTTCGTTTTGTTTTTTCTCAGATAGGGCGCACCTGCATTTTTACAGGATTTTTTCATTTATGGAGCGCCCTATCTGAGAAAAAACCAGATAAAAGTCTTTGGAAAGGGGTATGGGGGAGAACCTTTCCTCAGAAAGGTTTCCCCCATAATTAACTATAAGCTTCTATATGAGTATCACGGTTATGTCGGAGCTTTTTATTTATATTTTGGCAAGAAAAATCACAAAATGGCAAATATAGTATTGACATTCAAAAACAGCTATGATATAATACTAACGACTTTAAGTATATAAGCACTTGAAATCGACAAAATGTATATTCATTTCCCGAAAAGCTAAAAACTTCTGTAAAGAACACATCATAATTTTATAATGCCTTCTTGTCCTGTTTTTCGATTCAAAAACTCCGTATTATTTGTACTATTGATGTTTTTTGCCGTGTTTATCAGAAGTAAGTTCAGCTTCTTAATATGCCATTTGTAATAGAATAAGGAGGACATAGTAATGAAAAAACACCTTGGTTTTAAGAAAACAACTGCATTTTTAATGTCAATGGCTCTTATTGCAGGAGCAATGCCTGTGAATGCAGGCGGCTTTTTCAATGCAGGCAGCGGTATCACTGCCAATGCAGCAGCAGAGAAAAAAGCTCCAGCAGTAGGCACACTTTATAAAGAAGGCGACACCATTGCTATTACAGGCGAGACATGGTTCGTAGTCGATGATGATCCTAATTCGGGTTATCCCTCAGCAAAGGTAAGCAGCGATATTACAATAACCGCATTTGAAAACTCCGACGCAGATAATCAGTATATCTGGAAAACAGGCGATACCATGTTTACGGAAGTACATAACGGTTTTTATGTAACACGCAAGGATAAGTCTGTAACTCCTAAGGGCTTCTATATAACAGGCGGTAAGGGCACAGAAACCGAGCCTTATATTATCGGACTTTCAGTTCCAAAGTTCAGCAGCAAGAATATTACTCTCAACGACGGCATCGGCTTGAACTTCATCGTCGGTGAGGTAAACGAAGAAAACGCTGACAGCTTTAAGGTGAAGTTATCAGGCGACTGCGACGAGGCAGGCAATACTCTTCACGAACTTGAGCTCAAAACAATAGGCGGCAAGGAAGTTTACTGCGTAACAGCCAATGTTGCCGCAAACAAAATGAACAGCAAGATAACTGCCGAGCTTTATTACGGCGGCAGCAAAACACCTGTTGATACTCTTGCTTTTTCAGTAAATGATTATCTTGACGCTGTTGGCACTTCAGACAATACCAAGCTCAAAGCCCTTGTAAACGCAACAAAGCAGTACGGAAAGGTCTCCGAAGCATATTTCAGCAACGGAACTCTGCCCGAGGTAAAGGATCACTCAAAGGATATCCTCGACGCAAAAACAGTATTCGGCGAGTATTCTTTCAATAAGTATCAGCCAATGTTCGATTCAAGCGAAGCTTTAATGTCACTTGTTCTTAACTCAAAGCTGGCTGTTCGTCTGTACACAGCCAAGTATGAGGAGTCAGGCCACGATGTTGCTGCATATGATATGTGGACATTCGATGAGAACAATAAGCTTGTAATTTCACCATTTGCTGAAACCTATGCATTTAAAGGCGCAAACGGAAAGGTCTGTTTTGAAGTTCCGGGCATAACACCTACACAGCTCGGTACTACATTCAATTTGAACTATCAGGGTACTGATTACTTATTCAGCCCTATGTCATGGGCTTTCCGTGTTATGGGCAAGAAGGACGCTGCTAAAAAGGATATCGTAATGGCTAATGCCCTTTACGAGTATTTCATCGCCGCATCTGATTATGCCGAATAAATAAGAATACTAAAAAACAGGCAGCTCATTAATATGGCTGCCTGTTGCGATAAGAGGAGAATCATGAAAAAACTGATACATATTTTTCTTGCAGCCTCTCTGCTGCTGACAGGCTGCAATGTAGAAAACAGCGATACCGACAGCAGCAACAGTTCTACTGATACGTCAGTGACTACTGCCGCAGCTGCGGCAACAGAAAAAACTGCAAATACAACAGAAGCTGTTACGTCCGAAACTGAGGCAACAAGCAAAAGCGATGAAAAGCAGCCCGAAAAAACGGAAGCAGAGACAACACAGGCAGCAAAAGAAGAGATAACAGAGGCATATACTGCGGAAACAGCAGCGTCTGGAGAAGAAAACACAGCCGCTGCAAACGACAGCGTAAAGGTCAATCCCGACGGCTCCATAGACCTTCCCATAATCCCTGCGGACCAATAACACAAGCAAAAGCCACGGTATAACCGTGATACTTATATAGAAACTTTATGCTAATTATTGAGAGAACCCCTTTTGAAAAAGGGGCTTTTCTCGTATCTCTTTCAAGACCGTTAATTCATTTTTTCTATAATAGAGCCCCACAAATAACTTGCCCCTCTGTACATATTACAGAGGGGCTCTTTTATAGAAAAAATCAGCTAAAAGTCTTTGGAAAGGGGTTCGGGGAAGAACCTTTCCTCAGAAAGGTTTTCCCCGATAAATAACTATAAGTTTTTATATAAGTGCTGCGGTCAAGCCGTGGCTTTACTTTACTGCTGTGCCGCCTGTTAATGTACCGCCGTATGCAGCAAGCTGTGTCTGGTCAAGCTGCTGGAAGTATGCAGAACCACTGAGAGTTCCGCCTGTATAGAACGAAGCTCCCGAGGTATTTGCGCCGCCTGCCTTGAGCTGGCTTACAGCCTTGTCAACTATGAATGAAACTATGACCTTGCCGTCCTTGCCAACAAGTGAAAGTCTTGTATTGGCGCTGACATTGGAAGAAGCTGTTACAGAAGCTGTCATCTCGCTGCCGCCCATGCTCATGCCGCCTGACGTGCAGTTTGATACCCATGTTCCGCCGTTTACCTTGATAGTGCTGCCGCCGTCACCGCAGTCAAAGGGCTCATTGCCGTTTGAAACGAAGTAGCCGCCGTTTATCTCGATATTGCCGTTGGAATCAAAGCCGTCATGGTCGCCGTTGGCAGCATTGACTATTGCAAAGCCGCCGTTGAACTGCATGAGGTAGTCTCCTAAGCTGCCGCCGAAGCCGCCTCCTCCGAAGCCACCGCCGCCCTGTCCCCAAGGCATACCTGTATTGCCGCCACCTGAACCGTCGCTGCCGCCTGCCGCATTGAAGCCGTCGTCAGTGGAGTTCACAACAACAGAACCGCTGTTCTGGTAGATTTTCTGAGCTTCGATACCCTCGTAGCACTTCTCAACGTATATAACGATGTCGTCATACTTTCCGCTGTCCTTTGTGCCGATTGTGAGAGTATGGTCTGAATGAGCTCCGTCATCAGCAGAAGCAAGCTTCAGCTCGCCGCCTGTGAGAGTCATATCGCCGCCGCAGTGTATGCAGTCATCAGAAGAATCAATGGTTATCTTACCGCCGTTGATATCAATATCACCTGCGCTCTGCCATGTAGTGCCTGCCTCGTCATAAAGACCTACAGCCTTTATGCCCTTTGCGGAGATATCGGTCTTGTTGGCATTGCCATCCATACCCATTCCGCCGCCCGTTCTGCCGCCGAAGCCGCCCTGCTGACCGCCTGTATTTGCGCCGCTGCCTGTGTAGGAGCTGCCCTGATAGGTCTTGACAGCCAGGTCGCCGCCGTTCATAACGAAGAACTGCTCAGCAGAGATGCCGTCTGCGTAGGAGTCGATATTTACAGTACCGCCGTTGACAGTAACGATACCCAGCTGCTTTGCTGTCGAAGAAACATCTGTAGCTGTTGCCTTGATACCGTCGCCAGCCTTGGTCTTTACGGTTACAGAGAGCGCTGAGTAATCGACCTCTGTACCGTCAGATGATGTATTGCCAATAGTAACGCTGTCCTTGCCGCGGATTCCGTCGTCAGCAGCATTAACCACCAGTGTGCCGTTGTATATCTTGATATCGTCCTTGCCGACGATAGCGTCAGCGGCGTTGCCGTTTACAGTGAGCTTGCCCTTACCCTTGAACTTGATATCGTCCTTGGAGTAGATAGCTCCCGTATCGTTGTCTGCGTTGGTGTATTCTGTTCCGTCTGAAATAGTATTTTCTGTGCCGTTCTTAGCGACGATGACTACCTCGTCTGCTATAGAGGCTACATATATAGGTGAATCATTGGTGTTTGTAAGGCTCATGCCGCTGAGGTCAAGCTCTACAACGCCCTCGGGATATTTAGTCTTGTCCACATCAACAACTATCTGTCCGCCTGTCATCTCGCCTGTTACAGTGAATACACCCGGCTGAGTAATAGTGCATACGTTGTTTTCGATTTTTGCTTCTGAGGACGCATTTGTAGTCATGCCTGAGTCTGAAAGGGTTATAGTAAGTCCGTCAGCTGTCGGATCAGGCTCAACGATCGTTCCGCTGCCTGCGCCCGAAGGATCAACGTTATTGAATACAGTTACAAGACTGAGCTGGAACTGTGTCTGCTTGCCGTCTGTATGTGTTACCGCCGCACCTGTTGAAAGGTTCTTGAAGCCGCAGGACTTTGCTCCGTTTATGGACTTGTCGCTGATAAGAACATACTTGAACTTCTTGGTGTACTTAACATCGAGACTTCCTGTAACTATGGAATTATCCTTTTTCCATGTGCCGTCTTTTTCATTGGTTGGATCGGCAATGCAGTTGAGAAGAGCTGTAGTCTGGGTAGTTCCGCCCATGAGCTTCTCGTCTGCCTGATTATCGGTAGCTGTAGCGATTACTGTACCGCCTGTGATGTTGATACCTGTAACAGCTGTAAGACCTCTGTCTCCGCCTGCAACGAGCTTTCCGTCGCTGATGTCGATAGTCGTTTCAGCCTGTACAGCGTCATTGCCTGCCTTGATTCTTGTAATACCGCCCGAAACAGTAACAGCGTCCTTTGTGGACTTGATACCGTCGCCTGCAGCGTCTATATCGAGAGTACCGTCTTTGATAGTAACAGATTTCTTAGCCTTGATACCATCGGTCTCGGTCTCGGAATTGTTTGTGGTAATATTGATAATACCGCCGTTTACCTTGATATCGTTGTTGCAGGAAATTGCGTCCTGAACATTAACGGTGATATTGAGGACACCGTCACCCTTTTCGCCGCCCTTGATAGTAATATCGTCCTTTGCCTCGATAACCGCTGCCTTTGCGAAGTCGCCTGCATAAGCAGTCTCGCCGTCGGTGATAGTATTCTCAGTACCGTCAACGATATTTATCGAGGTATTCTCAGCGTTTGTAACAAGGATAGCAGGAGCGCTCTTGCCTGTGATATTTACGCCGTTAAGGAATATCTTTACGGTCTCTGCGTCGGCAGTCTCGTCAGCAATATTTACATTTATCTGACCGTCGTCAAGAGTACCGTCAATGTAGAACTCACCCGAATGAGTGATAGTAACGGTAGTACCCTCAACTGTAGCATTCTCGCCCTCAACTGTGATAGTGGTATTCTTGAGGTGAATCTTTGTGGCTTCTACAGCAGGAGGCTGCTCGTCGGTCTTGCCGCTGCTTATCTCGCCCTTGCCGAGGAGATAAAGCTGAATGGCAAGCGCGTCGTCTGTAGAAACTCCGTCAGCCTTGCCGTTGCAGTCCGCATTTTTCCAGCCCTGCTCAGTGATAGCGTGTTCGTCGGTTCCGCCCAGACCGAACTTGTTTGGATTTGCCATTGCCTGCATGATAAGTACAACGTCTGACATATCAACGCTGCCGTCACAGTTTGAGTCGCCTACGACTGAAGAGACCTCTGTCTCTGCCGCAAAGCTCACAACAGGCATTGCCGCCGCAGCTATACAGGCTGCCGAAAGACCTGCAAATAGTTTTCTTAAACCGTTGTTTCTCATAAATATCATTCTCCTTTTTTTAATATCGCCCATTCAAGTCAACCATTTTCTTGACTATGTTCATTATATACTATATAACTTAAAGGAGTCTTAAAATAATATGATGAATCAACAGTTTTTTTGTGATAAAAAAGTGGATTCTCAACAGCATGAAGTACGGCAAATAATATCAGATACAGCTTTTTGCCGAAAATATGTTAAACTATTGACTCTATACAATAAAATGTGTTATAATAAAACATATCTTTCAGAACTTATAAACTATACAGCAATTTCCCCAAAAATGAAATTGCTTTGTTTTTAAGTTCTGGACTGTTAAATTATTATCAAGGAGAATGATCATGAACAGCAAAAAAACTATCGCAGGACTATCCGCTCTTTCCGTACTTATAAGCTCCGGCGCATTCACCGCAATGACAGCCTTTGCAGCAGATACTGCCGAGTACACCACAGGAAAGATGACAGCGCACCTCTATTCAGATGAAAAACTGAAAGAGATCGAGTGCCGCTACTACAACGATATGCCGAATGTACCCTACATCAAGCTCTCAGACTACTACAGCTGCTGGCTGTGCCAGTATCCGGATCAGGAGCTCGCTATCACAAACAAGAATGACGGCACCTATGAAGTAAAAATGCCCATCGGCGCTACAGGTATCATCGACACAAACAAGGATACAGTTTCAACTGATGACGCCGCAGGCTTTTTATATCCTCAGTATATATTAGAAAGCAACGGCGAAAACGTCTTCACATATGTAAAGGGAGCTTCATCGGCGGAAGAAGATGAAGATGAAAAGGTAAGCTATACTCAGGACTTCTCCGTATATGACATAGATATCCGCGGAGACGAAAAGGATATATGGTGGCCTGCTACGACCTTATGTGATTTTTATGAGTATTCTCTTAATCAGGGGGCAGTAATCGACGATGACCTGTATTTCTTCCCTCAAATCCTCTCCACTTATTCAAGAACAGCTCTTGCAGGTACTCCCGAACACACCGCTGCATTTATTGAGAAATACAAAAACGGACGTCCAAAGGATATGATAGAGTACAACTACAACGAGCTCTGCTTTTGTTTCGACAGAAACTACGGTTTCCCGGGAAGATTCAAGTACAATGAGCTCCTTGAAGAGAACGGCTTTGATAAAATGCTCTCAACAGCAAGCGACGGCACAAAGAAGATAAAGGAGCTCCTCCTTTCAGAAGACCTTTATGATTACTGTGCAGGCTATGAAATGCTCAACGACTATCTCTGGGACGGCGGACATACTGTATTTACTGATTTTATGCTTCAGAACAGCAAAGACCTCGCTTCTGCCGTTTCAGCTAAATTCCAGACTATAGCAATGCCCGAGGACGCTTTTGACCATTATGCCGTGCTGAATAATTCCAACAACAGCGGATATACCGCATTAAAGACAAGAGAAGAAATGTACAAGACTGCCGATACTTATGAGAAGGGCAACGGCTCGGAGTATTCCGTAAAGGGCGATACTGCCTTCTTCGCTTTCAACTTTTTCGAGGACAACGCAGCAGGCTGGTACAACTACTACTTCAATAACGGCGAGCTGCCGCAGGACGTTGTAAGTGAATTCTATAACAGCATAAAAAAGGCAGACGCTGATCCGGCTGTAAAGAACTTCGTTATCGACCTCAGCACAAACGGCGGCGGAAGCCTCAGCATAGTACAGTATATGATGGGACTTATAAACGACCTCGACAATGTAACTGTTGTTATGAACGGCAAGACTGAAAATGCAAAGTTTGTCATTGACAAGAACCTCGACAAGGCATACGACGACAAGGACAAGGCTTTCAAGACAGACCTCAGATTCGGTATCATCACATCTAACTACTCATTCTCATGCGCTAATCTCATGCCTTCACTTGCAAAGGACGCAGGCATCATGCTCATAGGCGAGAGAAGCGGCGGCGGCACCTGTGCAACAAACCGCTACTTCACACCTGACGGTCTGTTATACGCCCTTTCAACAGGTCTGAAGTTCGTTGACAAGGACGGCAATACTATCGACGACGGTATCGTTCCTGATTATGATATAGTAAAGAAGAATGCAGACGGCACAAAGGATTACTCCGACGTATACAACTACAGCAAGCTCAGCGCACTCTTCGATGAATTCTACGGCAAAAAGACTGACAGCAGCCAGTCAACATCAACTACTACAACCACAACAACGACCACCACTACTTCTGCAACTACCACTACATCTGCTGCAACAACTACCGCAGCATCTTCAACAAGCACATCATCTTCTGCTGCTTCTACAACATCAGGCAGCACAACAACTACAACAAACGTTTCCACACTTCCGCAGACAGGCAACAAGTCCGCAGCAGCAGCCTGCGCAGCTGTACTCGTAATGGCAGGCGGAGCATTCATGCTTATGTCACGCAAAAAGGAAAACTGAGCTCAGCAAGGTAAAAACGCCGATATAGCTTGACTTCCTAAGCTTTATGATATTGTCTCAACTGTCCGATAAAAAATTTTTTACCGATAGTGTAACATTTTACCTGCTTCTTTCGATTAGTATTTATGAAAGCCGATATCACCAATATAAAAATGCAGGGCTTTCATCTGATTTTTAACGAAAGAAGGTATTTACTATGAATGAAAGAAAGCTTAGTGAAATGAAAAACAACGACAACAATAATGAGTACACTGTTAAAGTGGAGGGAGTTGAGCCCTACCGCCGTCCTATATGGCAAAGATTCTTCAGCAGTGCGGCTGCCGTTGCTGTTATGGCAGGAGGTGTAGTCGCAGCTGCTTATATGCTGCCTAAGATGAGCAGTTCAAATCATTTAGCCGCGCAGGCTGAGGAACAGACCGAAGAAGCCCACGCCGTTACAGTAGCAGCCACAGAGGCAGCTGCCGAAACAGCAGATACCGCTGTATCAGCACATTTATCCAATGAGGAGATGAAAAAGCTCTTTGAGGATAACGTGAACGTATACTTTGAAGCAGCTGCTTTAAGCTCGGATACAAATACCGACAACAGCGCAGAGCCTATACAGTTCTGGCGCTACTGGGGCGAATACGATGAGAGCCTCGGTGATGACTTCGGTATGAGACGAGAGGGCGATTCACTTTATTACCTTGCCACATATTACAAGGTAAAAGAGCCCCGCTCCAATGATATCAACGAGCTGAAGGACTACTACAGTCAGTACATCTACGAGCCCGAGCGCGAGTTCGGCTTAGGCATTGACCTCAGCGACTGCGCTATTGGCTCTGTCATTCATCAGCCTACACGTTATCTGGATATAATCGGATACAACGGCGGTATATACTCAACACAGCACATCGTTACAGCTATGCCTGTCAATGAAGCCGACAGAGGCGAGATAATCTGTGACAAGGCTCTCTATGCTACAGATGATTCCTTTACATGGGAAAGGATATACAAGGTTTACAACGCCGATATAGGCGGTCAGACCATACCCGTAAAGGCTGAGTCCATACAGCTCGATTTCGAGAAACTCAGCGACGGCAGCTGGAAGGTCACAAACGGAGAGGTCGCAGGCGATGAATACAACAGCACTCTTGATTATTACGCACTGGATACTGTATTCTCAAACGCAGGCGGAGCTTATATCTCGTCAAATATGTGTATAGACTTTGCTAAAGCCAGCAACGCCGTTTCTGATTATATCACGGACGTTATCAACAGAGAACGCGCATTTTATATGCTCTGGGAGCGCACAGACAAGCTCCCCGAGAATTATGAGCATATCACAGATGATTACGTAAAGGACAACAACTGGCTGAAATTCACCTACCGTGAAGCCTTCACCCACGACGGTCCTGACGTTGACATCTTCACAGACAGCAACGGAACTATTTTCGCTGTTGCAGAGAGATAAACCGTTGAGCGCTATATAAAAAGGTACTTTCCGCAAATAACGGTGCTGATATATAAGTTTTCGCCATAGTATTTCTGATTTACGGTCAGAAGTGCTATGGCGTTTTTTCTATTGACAACCATGCAGGAAAATGATATTATATTAGCAGTATAAATTGGGGTATATCAGGTCAATCAACAATTTAATTATAGGGAGATATTTATATGGGGTACAATTTTTTTAATATCAAAGAAGTCTCAGGTGTTTTTGACCGCAAATTAAATGATTTCAGAGCCTCACTCGGAGCGGCTGTCTGCAATGGAAAAAGCATACCATTTGCAGATAATGATATTACATATATACTCAAGCTCCAGCATGACAGGCTTTCCAAAAAAGGACTGGAAATTTCCTATGATATCTATTCAAGAGACGATAATAAAAACAAATTCATCGCAGGAAGCAGCTGGAAAGACGCCCACTATGAAAGCACTGTCTGCTTTAATCAAAGCGGAATAAAACGTAAAGTGAAGCAAAACGGCAGGATAAAGTATAAGGATGACCGCAAGAGCGTTTTATATGAAACAATAACAGACGTAGTCAACGGTATCCACCCTGATAACGATACCTATTGCTGTCCGAACTGCGGTGCTGTATCCACTGTTGCAGGTCTTCAAAACGGCTGTTCCTACTGTGGGACAAGGTTTCAGATGGACGACCTTTTCCCAAAGGTCACGTCCTATTATTTTATAGATACTTTCGGAATGACAAAAAAGGAATTCTTATCGGGATACCTCACTTCTTTTATCATCATGCTTATCGCCGTGTATATCCTTGGCATTATATTCAGCAAGGGATCAGGCTATTATATAGGATTTACCATATTAAGTATTTTTATAGCCTATTTTCTGTATGCTTATTTCCTGTTTATGAAAATGATAGTAAGAGTTATCTCTTCTGCGGGAAAAATGGGAACTGCCGGTTCACGAAGAAAATTTGAAACAAGAATGAAAAAAATCAGTCCTGAGTTTTCTTATGAGTATTTTACGAGCAAGACTTTGTCCCTTATAAAAACAGCTGTATTTTCCGAGAACGAGAATGAGCTTCTGTTTTATAAAGGGGGAAAACTTGATCCTAAGATGAAGGATATCATAGATATGAATTATGGCGGAGCGTTAGGCTGTAAAAGTATCCATGAAGAGGGAAATTTCGTAACAGTTGAAACAAAAGCATATTTTGATGTACTTTATGCGAGTAATGACAAAGTATTTTTCAAAAAACAGGTTTTTAGCGCAACATTAAAACGCCGCACCGATATCCCTGTGAATTTCAACTTTTCCATGACAAAAATCGCGTGCCCGTCTTGCGGTGCCAGTTTTGACGCAACGAAAAATAAAACCTGCCCGTACTGCGGAAACAAATATGAGATAACCACTGATGACTGGGCTTTAGTTGAGCTGAAATACAATTGAATATCCAAATAAAAAATACAATGCCCCGAAGCGCTTCATTAACGCTTCGGGGCAAATTTTTGCATTATCATGCCTTGAATATGAACCTTATGAAGTTATACATAAGCGGAATTACCGTATTGCTGTCGTGACCGCCGCCCGGTACCGAGATATAGATATTCTCTGTGCCGTGCTGTGTGAACAGGTCGCTGTACTGCTTCGGGAAGTCGTTTACCATAGTGTCGTTGGTTCCGCCTGCTATCATCAGGATATACGGTGAATACGGCGGATCAATGCGCATATCATCCTTGCTCATAACGCCGGGGTGAGTCATGAACTGGTCTCTTGTCGGGAAAATACCCGGGGCAGGAGCTCCGCCGCCGATGTAGCCCACCTTGTCGCAGCACTTCATACCGATGTAGAGGGATTCTCTGCCGCCCATTGAGAAGCCTGCAACCGCGGTATTCTCGCGTCCTGTCTTTACAGGGTAGTGGGATTCGATATAAGGCATAAGGCTGTCGGGCATATCCTCTACGAAATTATCGTATCCCGGAACATCTGCCTGACCGTTGCCTGTCTGCTTTTCGTGGTTCGGATCGGTGTACTGGTTTGTGAATACGATTATCATAGGCTCTGCTTCGCCGCTCTTTATGAGGTTTGTAGCTATCTCACGAACGCCCATACCGTTCATCATAGAGGACTCATCGCCGCCGTATCCGTGGTTCACATAGAATACAGGATATTTCTTGCTGCTGTCATATCCTGGCGGCAGCCAAACGTTTGCGCCCTTATTGCGGTTTGCCTTCTTTGAGAAGTATGTGATATGCTCTATCTTGCCCTCTGCATTTTTCAGCACATTCTGCGGAACGTTTACTGTTATCTTATCCCTTATGCTTGCCATATAAGCGCTTGGATCGGCATTGCTCGTGGTAGTCGTGGTCACAGGAGGAGCTGTTGTAGTTGTTGTCGTAACTATCGGCTCAGGGAACTCCTTTACCTTTCCGAGAATGAACTTTGACAGCATAACTATATCGTTTACAGCAAATTCGCCGTCGCAGTCAATGTCTGCCACCGTCATAACTGTATCTGTGGCTGAACCCGATGTATAGCTGACCAGTGACTTCCTTGCAAGGACAAGGTCGAATATATCAACTCTCTCGTCGCCGTTGAAGTCGCCCTGTATCACATTAATAGGCTGAGGAGCGTCAGGCTGTGTGCCTGCCTTTGCAGCGATGACCTCGTCAACAGAGAAGCTCGCTGTGCCGTCCTCTGTCTCAACATAAAGGATATATCCCGAGCCCTCGGGGAGCTTATAATTCGTATTGGAAAGCAGTACATAATCGCCCTCGGACTGACCGCTGGCTATATGTCCGTAGGCTGTTTTTCCCGAAGCGTCTGTGTACTGGAGAGATAACATCATATTGCCCGAGCCTGAAACAGCCGCACTGAAGCTGTACTCCTCCCCTGACTTGAATGTCTGTGAGTCGAGGGCTTTCTGAGCGCCGTGCCACGAACTGCCTCTGTCCGAGACTTTGAGAGCCTTACTGCCTGCGTAAGCCGTACCGCCTGTAGAAACAGAAGCACCGCCTCTCCCCTCCCAGTCGTCTGTGCCGTTTTCAAATGTATCGTGATAATAGTATCCGTTTGCGTCAGGCTCCTGTGCATTAGTAACGGCAGGCATTGCCGAAACAGCAGAAAACATCATAGCTCCTGCTATCATTCCCGAAAGCCCGAACCTGACAGTTCTGGATTTTTTCATAGTCATTTCCTCCTTTAATGTCATAATTTAGCCTATGTATAGTAAAAAAGTAATACACTTTTATCATACAGCATATGCACAAGATGTTAAACCCATTTTTTAAAGCTTAGGTGGATAAAAATCAGAATTTTTCCTGCTGAATATAAATATCAGCCGTTTTTTTCGCTGTATACCGACAATTTCAGAATTTTTAAAAAAATTTTGAAACTGTGTAACACTTGATATTTCAGCTTCGATTGTTCTTTATGAAAGGTCGACCAACAGAACACAGTCCCCTGCGGACTTAACTATCAAAAACAAAACTGCGCACACGGAGTTCGTGCAGCAGTATCACATTTATATATCGGAGGAAATTATTATGAAAAACTTTGTATCTGTTATCGCTGCACTCAGCCTTATGCTTTCAGCAGCTCCCGCGATCACATCTTATGCAGCAGAGACTGCAACAGCTTCCATAACATCTGAGGTTTCCGCTGAAACCACAGATATCGCTCATATTGCAGGCGAATGGAAATACCAGAACTCGGATACCAACTTACCCGTTAATGTAACACCAACAGACTACGGCACAGTCGTTATAAACAAGGACGGCACTTATACTTTTACCGACCTCAAAGGAAAGACCTCATCGGGAACAGTTCAGTTCAGCATTGAGACTATCGGCGGCATACCTTTTCAGTGCATAAGCTTATATGAAGGCGAAGAGCGCAGATTCGGCGGCTACTATCACAGCGATGATCCCGACGCTATCTATTACGGAAACAATCACGTTTCACGCCTTGTACGCAAGGGTGCGGCAGAAGCAAGCCTCAGCGGATTCACAGGTGTATGGAAGTATCAGGAGTCAAAGGGCGGCTTCCCTGTTGACGTATCTGCAAGTGAGACAGGTACATTTGAGGTAAATGCAGACGGCACATATAAATATACAGATATTGACGGAAACACAACTACAGGTGAAGTAAAGCTGGGCGACGAAACTATCGGCGGCAAAATGTTCACAGTTCTCAGATTTTTCGAGGGTTCAGAAATAAAGTATACTGCTACATATCGTGCAGAAAGACCTGACGAGCTCTATATCGGAAACGCAGGCAGAGTACGTCTTGTCCGTGAGGCAGACAAGAAGTCCCTTGCTACTCACGCTATCGAAAAAATGGACGCTTACTCATTCCTTGATTTTACATTCGCAAGCGGTCTTGCTCACAACGACAAGGCTGACTTCACAGTAAACAACACTCCCTACTACAAAGTAACAGACCTTTCACTGTTCAAGTCAGTTGATGAGGTCAAGGAGCTCATCGGCAAGAAATTCACAGGCGAGGTCAAGGACTACTTTATGAGCGAATGCAACGCACGTTTCCTTGAAAAGAACGGTATCCTTTATATGAATGAAGGCGCAAGGGGCTCACTGGCATTCAATACTACCGACGGCGTTGTTATTTCCAATGTTACCGCAGACAGCTTCACAGCAACAACTGTTTCAAGCAATGATATACAGGGCAAGTGCAGAGCCGTATTCGCATTTGAAAACGGCAGCTGGAAGATGAGCAGCTTTACCACAGGCGATTTCAAGACCGACAGCGCTCCTGCTCCACAGCCAGCAGTTCTTGTCAAGGGCGACGCAAACTGCGATGGTCAGACAGATATGTCAGACGTAGTCCTCATCATGCAGGCTCTTTCAAATCCCAACAAATACGGTGAAAACGGCACTGCGTCAATCCACCTTACCGCACAGGGCAAGGCTAATGCCGATGTAAACGGCGGCGGACTCACAGTCGGCGACGCACAGGCTATCCAGAAGGCTCTCCTCAACAAGTAAGCTGCTTCAATATTTATATACGCAAACTACGTTCCGAACTTCCCCATTCGGAACTGAGTTTAAAATCCCCGAAGCTTTCTCTCCTTCGGGGATTATGTTTTTATCCGTAAAAAGCTCCGACCATAACCATAATACTTATACAGGAGTTTTATGCTTATTATTGAGAGAACCCCTTTTGAAAAAGATTTTTCCGCATTTCTTTCAGGATTGTTTATTTCATTTTTTCTATAATAGAGCCCCAAAAACAACTCACCCCTCTGTACAGACTACAGAGGGGCTCTGTTATAGAAAAAATCAGCTAAAAGTCTTTGGAAAGGGGTATGGGGTGACTCCCCGCAGTGCGGGGAGATGTCCGCAGGACAGAGGGGCGCGCCTCCGTCAGAGGAACCTTTCCTCAGAAAGGTTTTCCCCGATAATTAGCTATAGCTTCTATATTAGTATTGCGGATACGGTCGGAGCTTTTACTTGATAAGACCTACGCCCCAGATCGTGAAGCTGCCGCTTCCGCTGATAGAAACGTCAAGGTCGCCTGTTGTATCCTGATAGTAGCCAAGCTCTGCGTCAGGACCGCCCCATGTATACTGCTTGTTGCCGTTTACCTTTGTGGTCTTGCCGTTTACAGTTACATTGATGCTGCCCATGCCTGAGCTGTTAGCCTTGAATACGATGATGAGTCCCTTGCCCTGTGTCTTGAAGGTCATTGGGCTGCCGCCGTTAAGTGTGTATGAATAGTTGAGACCAGGGTTATTGTTATAACCGCCGCCTGACTTCCAAGAGCCTGCGTTGAAGTTTGTCAGATTCTTAGGATCAACGTTCACGCAGTTTGCATACTCTGCGCCGTATACATACTTAGTTGGCTGAGTATAGCCTGCGGACTGGTTCTCAGTCTTTAATGCCTGACGAACATAGTAAGCCATACAGTCAGCTACAAGCTGTCCGCCCTTCTGGTGTGGGTGGTACTCGTCTGTGTAGTAGTCGCTTGCCTGGAGGAATTTGCTGTTGAACGCCTTTGTAAGAGCGTCGTCCATGCTGATTACAGGGATATCGAAGTTCTTACCGATAGGATACATCTGTGACTGGCTTGAGAAGCCGCCCTTTGCACGGGTAATGATGATACCTACAGCAGGCTCGTTAGGCATATCAAGGAACTTCTTGATACAGCTCTCGAAGCACTTCTTGTACATGATATCCTCATGGTCGTTTACCGAGAATTCGAGGAAGATGATATCAGGCTTCTGCTCAACTATCTGCTTTTCGCTGCGGACGAGACCAACAACGGAAGAAGTTCCCGAAAGACCTGCGTTTATCTCCTTGAAGCTGCCCTTAGCAAATGTTGTCCTGAGGTAGTTGGAGAATGGTGTTGTGTAATTCTTGCCCTCAGTGATAGAACCGCCGAGGTAAGCAACTGTCAGAGGTGAACCGCTCTCAGCAGCAGTGAGCTTCTGAGTAAGTCTGTATGTGTTGCCCATGTGCTTTATCGAGCTCTTGTAGAAGTCGATATACTGAGCAGAAGCTGTCTCCTTGTAGTTATCCCACTTAGTAGTGTCTACTGTAGGTGTAGGAGGAACAACTATCTCTGGCACCTTGCCTGTGCCGCCTGTTGTAACTGCTGACTTTGTGCCCTCAGCTGCAACCAGTACATCGTCAATATAAATATCCATAAGGTCTCCCGAAGACTCAACAGTCTCAACGTAGAGTGTCATATCGCCTGCATTGTCAGGGATAGTGAATGATGTGTTCTCTATCTTTGTCCATACGCCGCTCTCGCAGGTCGCCTTTGCGATAGATGTGTAAACAGCGCTTCCGCCGCCGTTGCCGCCCTGCTGGAGAGATATCTGTATCTCAGCTGAGCTGCCTGACATCTGGAGAGCTGCAAGACTTACGCTGTATGTCTGACCTGGCTGGAAGTCTGAGCCGAGGCTTATTGCAGCACCGTTCCACTCAGCGTTTCTGTCTGTGATAAGCATAGACTGACCTGACGCGCCGTAATAAGCTGCGTCTGTAGCGGTAACAGAAGCTGAGCCTCTGCCTGCCCAGTCGCCAACGCCTGAATCGAAGTTATTATTCAGAGCGCCGCCTGATACAGGAGCTGCAGTAGTAGTTGTTGTAACTTCAGCAGTTGTTGTTACTGTTGTAGTAACAGGTGCTGTAGTCACATTTACAGAATAGCTCTCAGGAAGCTTTGTTATCAGACCTAAGAGGTACTTCTGGATAGAAAGTGCGTCGTTTGAAGTAATACCGCCGCCTGCCTCATAAGCGTCTGCGTTGTAGAGACCGGGCTCTGAAAGCTTATACTTATTAGGGTTGGCAAGAGACTGCATGATAAGAACTACGTCGCCCATATCAACTGTGCCGTCGTTGTTTGCGTCGCCCCACTTAGTTACCTTTGCGGAGATATCGCCGCCGAAGCCGCCGCCCTGTGCGTACTGCTCATTCTGAACTGTAGTTGTATTAACTACGGGTTCTGCTGTGGTAGTTGTTGTTGCTTTAGTAGTTGTAGTCGTTGCAGCAGTTGTAGTAGTTGTTGTAACAGGCTCACTTGCTGAAGCCTTGAAAGCATATCTCATGAATGTATAGAGATGAGGCTTTACAGAATTAGCATCATGTCCGCCGCCGGGAATAGACTGGTAAACGTGATTAACGCCGTTTCTTGTGAGAATGTCGCTGTACTGCTTGGGGAATGTACCAACAACGCTGTCGTTGGTTCCGCCTGTTATCATGAATACAGCAGGCTCGGGACCTACGTCTCTGAACTTCATCTCACTCTCCTGCATACAGCCGGGGTGAGTCATGAACGAGTCCTTACCGGGTGTGATACCGGGTGCAGGGCAGGCGCCGCCTACATATCCGAATACATCGGGGCGCATAAGTCCGCAGTAGATAGCCTCACGGCCGCCCATTGAGAAGCCTGTGATAGCTGTATATTCTCTGCCTTCCTTAACGGAGTAGTTCTCCTTGATGAAAGGAAGAAGGCTTTCTGTAACGTCATAGAGGAAGTTGTCGTACTCTGCACAGGTCTGCTGATTGATGCCGCTTGGGCTGTTCATAGTCTTACTTGTGAACATATTCGGAGTTACAACGATGAACTCCTCAGCCTGACCGCTTGACATAAGACCTGTCATGAGCTCCTGAACGCCCATGCCGTTTACCATATCGTTCTCACTTCCCATGATTCCGTGGAGAACGAACATTACAGGATATTTCTTGCTTGAATTGTAGTTCGGAGGGAGAATAACGTTGCACTTTTTCTGCTTGCCTGTAAATTTGCAGTTATAGGTCTTGTTCTCCACCTTGCACTGGCTTGTCTTTTCAGCGCCATTCGGCACCTTTGTAGGCATATCGCCCTTGATCTGAGAGTTGAGACCTGACTGAGCGTTTCCGCCATTGCCTGCGTCTGAGCCTATGTTGGTGTTGCCGTTGGTCTCGAAGCCGCCTGCAAAGCCGCTCCAGTCCTGTCCGCCGCCGTTATTTCCCCAGCCGCCCCATGTCATGCCGCCGTTATCACCGCCGAAATTGAAACCGCCCGCATTAGCTGAGAGGGGTACGGACGCCGCGATCATTACTGCGGATACGGTTCCGCTGATGATCTTCTTCATTTTTGAAAGTTTCACTTCAATCACTCCTTTTATTATATGTAGTCCTGAATAACGTTCCGTAAAATAAGCAGGACAATTTTTCTGGTTTAAATGCAGAAGCCGCTGTATAAGAGGGGTACAGCTGACCTCTGAATGTCCCAGCCAGAAAAAACATTGTGATAAATAATCCACCCAAAACGGTTATTATGCCTAATGTATGGCATAATTGTCTAATATCTTTATTTTAAATATACAATAAACAATAACAAAAGTAAATAAGCTATTAACAAAACCGCAATATTTAGCTATTACTTCGCAATAAATGGTAAGGACTTTTGTAATATTATGATATTATTATGATATTTTTAGCATTTTTATTACCTAAGCAAACTATTTCCGAAATATTTCGTTCACACAGTTCACTAAAAACTGTAAAAATGAGCTTTTGGTGATATTGTCCAAGGAATTTCAGTTTTATTGCGCACACGTTCCGACTGCGAAAAATGTCTTATCAATTTCACAAAATACTTTAAACATTATATTTCATATTACGCCTACCGCGCAGTTACAAAGAACACTGTTAAAATGACGCTTGAAGAATTTCTGAAGTAAAAGAAAAAAGCCATGCAGGGGCATTCCTGCATGGCTTTTATTATGCTTTTAGTTTTTTACTGCATTTTCAGCATAGGTCGAAAGTATCTCGGAAGCGTCTACGCTGTTTACTTTTCCGTCTGTGTTGACGTCTGCCATATACTCCATGTGAGCTACGGTAACGTTGCTTATCTCCTCATTTACAGATGTTTCTGCATAGTAGCTGAGCACATAGCTTGCGTCGATAGCATTTACACTGCCGTCGAAGTCAACGTCGCCAGCTTCCTTGTCCTTGCAGAGCTGCTCGATATATGGTCTTATATCACTGAGGTCTACCAGTCCCTTTTTCTCAAGAAGCTGGAGGTAGTATATATCCAGCTTGTACTGAGGCTGTTCAAAAGGCGAGCCAACTGCGGCTTGATACAGCATGAAATCGCCGGATGTTCCCGGGATATCATCATTGTCAAGCTCTACATTCTGGTCGATGAAATTCCACATATCAGCAGGAAGTATACTCTTTTCAGCAGTTATGCCTTTGATAAGGTCGCCAATATACAGCTCAAAGACATATGAATCCAGATAATTTATCTCGCCGTCCTTATTTATGTCGAACATATCATTTTTGAGACCGCTTTTCAGCACATCCTTTGTCTCAGCTATCATTGCTCTGTAAATATCGTTATCATGCATATAATCGTGATCTGCGATAACTGTATAAAACTTTTCGGACTCTTTTCTTTCGTAAATGTCATCATTCTGACTATCTGTCTTATTAAAGTGCTGCCTTAATATCCATGATAACTCACCTGCAAAGTACTCGCTTACAGAATGGTCGCAGAGCATAAGGTCTCCGTGATACTGTACATAATACAGACTGCTCATATTTACCATGTCAAGCTCCGTATTGCTGACGATATATCTTGCGATAATGTCAAATACTGTCTGATCGCACAGATACATATCGTCCTTGTAGTAATCTAAAAACGAATAAACATAGTCGTATAACGGCTCGCACTTAGCCCAGAGCTGCTGCTTGAACTCCTCTGACATAGGAAGGCGCTTGCGAAGCGGATTATCTTTATCGGCAACGATCCATGTCTGACCGTTGATGATCTTTTCGACATTATTAAACTGTCCGAAATAAGAATTCTTGCATATCGGGCCGCCCTCGTCAGCAGAAGCTACATCATAGATAAAAATGTCATAGAGGTCTTTCAGATCAACGATTCCGTCCTCATTTATATCAAAGCTGTACTTTTCTGCGTCATAGTTTTCGATGAATCTCTTATAATATGCGTCGTTATACTTATCATAGGTATACTCGGTCGGAAATGCAGAATTTCTTAGATTAAAGAAGAAATAGTCTATAAAGCTTTTTTTGTTCTCGTCCGAACCATAGGTATAGCTCTCGTCAACATAAACATTATTCAGAAGCTTTTCTTTCAGCTCGGCAGGAGCGTCGGGAGATACTGTCCTGTAGACGTGTTTATGAGGATCTGTACCCGCAGGGAGCAGATATTCAACATTTTCTATATAATCTCCATAATCTTCCAGCATATATCTGAGTTCACATATCTCCTTGAACAGGTCGGTGTCGAGAGTATCGATTACTCCGTCCTTGTTGAAATCACCGTACTCAGCACATTTTGCAGCATAGCCCTCGGGGAGCGACTCAGGCTCATTCATATATGTGAAAAGCGCATATGCATCGAAGCCGTTTAATTTTCCGCTGCCGTCAAAGTCCATTTTATCGGTATTTGCCTCAAAGTAAATGACAGCGTCTGCGAGAGAGTCTATAGGCTTGGGTGTGTACATAGCCTGAGCATTTGCAGGCATATTGACTGAAGCGGAAGCCATTGCGGCTGCTGAAAGAGCAGCAAGATATTTCTTAACGTTTATTACTTTCATTCTGATTACCTCCTTGCAATCATCTTCATTGATATCGGTAGTAACAGGTGGTTGTGTGTTGTTCGTGTCAGCATTTGTGTCAGCTTTTGCAGCATCTGATACTGTTGTCACAGTATTCACTGCTTTGTTTCCTGCGGCTGATGATATCATGGAGAAAGCGGCTTTTGTCACGGAAGTTACGGGCTTTGCTGTAGTTTTTACAGGAGCTGTTGTATTGGTGACAACAGTCGATACAGCTGCTTCGGTGCTGCGTACATCGGTAACCGTCTCGCTTGCAGCCTCGGTAGTCACAGCAATTACCGAGCTCATCTCAGGCTGGCGCGAAGGCTTGCTGTCAGAAGCAAGGTCGGCTGCTTTTGCGGTTATGACAACTGCGGCAGCAATAGCTGAAACTGCGGCGCAGGCTTTCTCGGCACGTATGCGCTTTTTTCTCTGCCTTGCAAGGTGCTCGTCACGTATCCTGAATACGGCTTCTGCGATATCCTTAGTATCTCTCATAAATAAAGCCCTTCCTTTCAAGTTCAGATCTTAACGACTTTCTCGCTCTGAAAATCAGATCGCTGACCTGTCGTTTTGCTTTGTGCATTATCCTTGCTATATCCGAGGTATCGAGGTCCTCGAAATACATTAGGTAGAGCACCTGATAATACTCGGGATTAAGGCGCTTCATAGCTCTGTAAAGCTCCTTTTTCTGCTCTTCCTTGAAGTATTCCTTTTCTGTGTCGGTAACATCGGATATAACAAGATATTCATCAAGAGACAAATCTGAAATTTTCTTATCCTTCCTCAGATGGTCGATTGCGCAGTTCCTCGCAATAGTGAAAAGCCACGTCTTGAATGAGCACTTCCCCCGGAAAGGCGGCTTTTTAATGGCAAGCTTTACGAAGGTCTCCTGCACTATATCATCGGCAAGGCACATATTATTCACTATACTGTTGAGGTAAAGCGACATTCCCTCATGATATTCATCAATTATTTCTATTAATCCATTATCATCACCATCAAGGAAACGGCGGTAGCGCTCTGCATCGTTTCCCATTAGATTACCCCCTTATGTTTTTAAGGCAAATTTGCTTTATATCTATTAGACGTATGAACTCTGAAATTTACGCACCCAAATTTTTATTTTTCCGAAAAAAATATTTTTTTCTCTCGGACACATATCTTCAATTATATCATAGCACTGTATTTTCAGCCTGTCAATCAAACATTACAGCGTATTGCGGAACATTCTGTTAATTTGCTTAATGTTTGACCGCAATGCCGCTATAACAGCAAAACAGCTCCCCGAGGGGAGCTGTTTTGCTGTGGTATTATTGTTTCAGAAGTTCCTTTCTAAGCAGAACAAGGTCAAATATATCGGCGGCGCCGTCCTCGTTCATGTCAGCAAGCATGAACTGCATCTGACTGAAGCTTTCTGCTCCGCGGAGGTATTTACACATAAGAAGCAGGTCGGCTACCTTTATTTTGCCGTCAAGGTCTACATCGCCCGACTTGTAGTCCTCCTTGAAGGTACAGGTCAGCGTGACTGCCTTGTCAGCGTCAACGGTTATAGTCGGAGAATCGGAAGTCACCGCTCCCGACCAGCCTGCGAAAACATAGCCCTTTTCAGGCTTTGCAGTAATAGTCACCTTCTGTCCGCTGTTATATGAGCCCGTCCAGACATTTCCCGAAAGCGCTGTATCAGCCGAATCAACGGAAATACTTCCCTTTCCCTGTGCTGTTACGGTAACAGTCGCGGTATTATCGGAGATACCGAGGTATTTCCGCATATTTGCCACGGCATATCCTGCGCGGTTCTTGAAAAAGGTGCGCATTACGTCCATTTCGTCGTGATAGAAGCTCTCCTGCTCCGCTATGAACGTGTCAAAGTCCGTATCGGGAGCGCCGTCGCACCAGCGCCATGCAGTCATGGTCAGGTAGTCCATGTACCTGTTTTCCTCGTCGTCAAGCTCTTTCAACATTTTGTCCGACTCGAATACAGAGTAGGCATAGGAATAGAACTTATCCGCAAACATCTGCTTGAACTCGGGATTTTTGAGGAGCTCCGCAAATATCACAGTGGGGATAGCGTCCGAAACACCGTCCATTTTTGTGAAGCTGTCGTGCTGATAGGACTCAACACCGCCGAAATCATCATAGGTAAGTCCCACTGAATAATCGAAATCAAATGCGCCGAAACGCCATTTTCCGTCGCTGTAAACATTACCGTCTATGACGTCGCCTGTATATCTCCACATGAGATAGTTGTAGTTAGGCCAGTCCCATGTGCCGAGGTACAGACCTGTGCAGTAGCAGTCGATAAGGCTCTCGAAGTCTACCTGTGAAGCCACATATTCGTAATTCTCGGGAACTGTCAGGTCATTATCGCGGCAATATTCACCAAGGAGCTGAATATTCAGCGGCTCGTCATCAGGACCTTCCTCAAGCTCGCCGTTCTTTATTAAAGAAACATTTTCCGCAGGAACGCCGTAATTGGACTGTATGTAGTAATCCGAGGCTTTCTCGGTTATCTCGTACATTCCCCACAGCTCGCCGTCGATGAACAGCATACATCTGTCCCCTGCGTAGGTAGCCAGTGCAGGCATATCACGGAGAGACGAATTCACCACGCGCTCTCTGAGCCTGTCCACCCATGAGACTGCTCTCAGACCGAATGAATCGTAGCGCTTTATCTTCTTGCCGTCATCTGTGGAATAATTGTCGTCAATGAGCTTATAATCCAGCTTTGAATCGCCGTATTCGCTCCTTGCATAGACATTGAAGCTCTTTACAACGCTGTTCCGCGTGGACGAGCCTCTTATGCGTATGCCCATTTTCTGCGAGAAGCCCAGCTCTCCGTCCTTGAAATAGGTGATATCAGCCTCGCGCTCCCAAGCCTTTCCCGTTGAAATAAAATTTGCAGGCATTTCCGTTGTGCCGTCGGTCTTCAGCCAGTCAAGATACTGCTGACCTGTAACGTATATGCCCTTATCCTTGCCGAAGAGGTTATCGGGATCGGTAACGAGAGAGACTACAGGGATACCCGAGTAATATTTCAGCTTTTCATCGTCCATTACGAAATATGTCTTTGAGGATACTCTGCCAAAGGTACCGTCAGCGGACTTTGAGACCGCTCTTACGATAGTCGCCTTATCCATTTTCTCGGGATTCGCCTCAAACCACTGGGTAGGCGTTATGGAATAGGCGCTGTTCTCCTCATGCTGATACTTGCTGTAGACGTTCTCATCAGCGCTCCTGTCATACATCGGTATAGCGCCGCTGTAGACCTTTGCGGTCTTTGATGTGGTCGGATCGGAGCCGTCAAGGGTATAATAAACCGTGTCCGACGAGCTGATAGTCAGCTCCTTGACCTTGTCTGCGCTGTAAAAGCCGGATTCCAGCGAGAATACAGGCTCCGCAGGCATATTTTTATTTGCAGCAGCAGGAGTTGGCGGCATTACCGCAAAGCTGCCGTTTGCTGTACGTCCATAAGTGGAGTCCTCCGCAAGTGCAGGTATCTCAAGCTTTTGAAGAGCTGTTCCGTCAGGAGCCGAAAGTATAAGAGTCTCCCCTGACTTGCCCAGTCCGAAGCCCGTGTTCAGTTCTGTCAGTCCCTCAGACTTTTTATCAGCAACTACAAGGAGATATCCTCCCTTTTTTATAACAGTTCCCGACGGAAATACGAACCTCAGCGGCGAATCCGCGCTGTCGGATATACCGAAGCCTGACAGGTCGATATCCTTGCTGCCGCCGTTATACAGCTCTATCCAGTCTGAAGCTCTGCCGAGGCTGTCTTTGAAGCTGCTTTTATTCTGGGTGCAGACCTCGTTTATGAAAAGTCCGTCTGCGCTTTGCTCAGCCATGGTACGCGGAAATGCGCATTGGAGTGAAGCGGCCATAAGGAGAGCCGCCGCAAAGCTCCCGATCTTCTTTAGTTTTTTCATAAAAATGCCTCTCTACATATTAATAATAAACCTATTATAGCACATTACTGATAACAGTTCAATGTTTTTTTGCGGCAAAGCATATATTTTGCCGCTTTTTCTTTATATACCGCAAAAATTGATTAGAATCACGGCATAAAAATGGATATAATTAAACATGACATATTCTTTGAAAGGACTAAAAACATGAAAAAAACAAGAATGATAGCCGCTGTTATGGCACTTCTTATGGCTGGCGGCTCGGTGAATTATTCACTGTATAATTCTGCCGACAGTTTTTTTGCGGCTAACGCAGCAACAGCCACAACTGCCGCAGACCTGAACCTTAAAGGTATCTTTTCAAACAGCGATTACTATGAATTCAAACAGGGCAGCGACGATAATTCCTTCATTTTCAGCATTGAACTTTACGATGACCGCGGAACATCTGCAAAGCTCCTTAAATTCCGTGAACAGATCAAGGATTTTGAATACGACTTCGTATTTGATGATAAAAACGTGGTCGTACAGAAGAAAGAACTGTGCAATTTAGGCGACTTCTATTCCGTTCAGGCAAAACTGAAATTCCCCGAAAACACTCCTATGCGCGAATACGGCTTTAAGATCGTTGTAACAAAAGCTATTGATAAAAACGGCAAAGACGTTACATCTAAATTCAATACATATAACGGCAAATATTCCATACTTGACAAAAACGGAAAGGATACGGGAAGACCTGATCCCGAGGTTGAAATAGTAAAAATAACCTCGATGAGCATAAGCCGAGCAGCCAGCGGCGCCGAAAAGCTTACAGGCAACGAAAGAACGCTGACCGACAAAGGCTATTATGTATCAGGCAATATCAACGGCAAAGACCATTATTTCAAGGAATTTGACTATGATGTGGAGCTTGATGACTCAAAAGCTGTGATACTTGAAAAGAAATTATCGGCCGAGCAGCAGAGTTACGGAGGCTATTTCTTCTACCCTACAGTTAAGATAAAGATCCCCGATGATTCAGCTGTCGGAAATCATGAATGCAAGCTAACCATAAAAAAAGCCATTGATCTCAACGGCAAAGACGTCACAAGCAAACTCCTCTCCAACACATTATTTTATTATTATACAGTAACCGGCAATGAAGGCACAACACCCGTAACAAACGGCAAGCCTTCACTGGGCGATCCCAACGGCGACGGCGCTATCAACGCTATCGACGCTTCGATCATTCTCACTGCATACACAAGGGCAGCTACAAGCAAGTCAAAGCCCACAAGCGATGAACTGACATACTGCGACGTAAACAAGGACGGAGCAGTAAACGCTGTGGACGCTTCATACGTGCTCTCCTACTACGCATATAACGCAACCAGCAAAACAAAGATAAGCTTTACCGATTATCTGAAAAAAGACAAGTCCTCCGAGACAAACAGCCACTAAAAACAGCTGTCGGGATAAACAGATCCCGACAGCTTTATTTTTTCATATAACCGAAAAAACTCCCGCACATAACCCTGATACTCATATAGAAAACTTAGACTTATTATTGAGAGAACCCCTTTTGAAAAAGGGGCTCCTCTGACGGAGGACGTCCCCTCTGTCACTGCGTGACATCTCCCCGCACTGCGGGGAGTCACTCTCAAACTCTCTCCCTAAAACTTTCGTTTTGTTTTTTCTCCGATAGGGCGCTCCATAGAATAACAAGTTTTGCAAAATTCATGTGCGCCCTATCGAAGAAAAAACCAGATAAAAGTCTTTGGAAAGGGGTATGGGGGAAACGCTTTCCTCAGAAAGGTTCCCCCCATAATAACTATAAGTCTCTATATTAGTGTTGCGGTTATGTACAAGAGTTTTGCACTAAATATAATATAATGACAAATACCGATCAAGCGCGTGTGTGGACCTGACCGCCGCCAAGTGTCTTGCCGTGAGCCTTAGCCATATCAGAGATGTTTACGTTCTGGTAACCATTCTGTGCGAGCCATGGGAGAACTTCTTCCATAGCTGCTGCTGTGTTGGCATATGTCTCGTGGCAAAGAACGATAGCGCCTTCAAGTGAGCCGTTCTGTGCAGCCTGCTTGATAGTATTTACGATCTGATCCTTTGAAGCGCCGTTCCAGTCCTGTGTATCGATAGCACAGCTGATAAGCGGTACATCGTTAAGTGCGGACTGAACTGTTGCATTGCTCTCAAGGTAAGGAAGTCTCATAAGCTTTGAAGGATCAGCGCCGATGATGCTCTTGAGCTTGCTGTTGCACTGCTCCCACTCGCTTCTGATCTGTGAAGCGCCCATCTGTCCGAGATGTGGATGAGACTTTGTGTGGTTAGCTACTTCCATGCCGTTCTGGTACTCATACTTGATCTGGTCGTTGGACTTGATCCAGTCGCCTACGTTGAAGAATGTAGCTGTCATGTTGTTCTTGATAAGTGCGTCGATAATTCTGTAGCCCGGATCAGACTTGCTTGTAGCGCTTGCACCGTCATCGAATGAGATAGCGCAGAGCTTCTTGCCGCTCTGAACAGCTGTGTTGTTCTGCTGCTGTGGCTGCTGATTATTCTGCTGCTGATTCCAGTTCCACTGGTTCTGCTGCTGGTTGTTGTTCTGCTGCTGATTCCACTGGTTGTTCTGCTGCTGTGTATTCTGCTGAGTATTATTATTGCTTCCGCTGCCGCTTGTGCCGATAGTGAGCTTTGATACGTTAGCCTTACCGCTGCTCTCCCAGCCCTCAACATTGAGTGCTACCTCTGTGAGGTTACCGATGTTCCAGCCTGCTTCTGCCCAAGCCTTGAAGTGGTCTGATACTGTGATAGTACCTGATGTTCTCTTTGACTTGCGGACGCTGAAGTACTGCTTGAATGTCTCGGTAGTGCCGAGGATAGTAGGACCTGTGTGGTCGAGCTGGAATATCTCATACTGAGCACCGTCGATAGTAACTGTCTTGCTCTGTCCGTTTGCTGACGGGCACCAGTTTACCCAGTCCTCGATGATATAGTACTCTACGAGCGGATTCTTCATCCAGCCGTAAACGCAGAGTCTTGAGTTGCCCTGTGAGCTTGCTGAATAGTCAGCTGCATAGTCCATTACGATCGGACCGTAATCTGTAGCCTTCTTTGATGCGTCATAGTTTCTGCCGCGGCGAGCGAGGAAGTTTCCTCTTGAAACTGCTGCGTTCCACTCTGTGCTGAATGAACCGCCGCTGCCAAGTGTCATTGAACCGCTTCCGCCTGTGTTGTCAAGCCATATCTCATAGCTGTAGCCGTCAACGTTGTCGCCCTTGTGCTGAGTCTGACCGCTGCCTACGCTGAACTTCTGTCCGCTTGCTGTGAAGTTGGAGCTGTTGTTCTGCTGCTGTGGCTGCTGATTCTGCTGCTGGTTATTGTTCTGCTGCTGATTCCAGTCGTTATTCTGGTTCCAGTTCCACTGATTCTGCTGCTGATTGTTGTTCTGCTGCTGATTCCAGTCGTTGTTCTGGTTCCAGTTCCACTGGTTCTGCTGCTGGTTGTTGTTCTGCTGCTGATTCCAGTTCCACTGATTCTGCTGCTGATTGTTGTTCTGCTGCTGGTTCCACTGGTTGTTCCAGTCGTTGCTGCCGTATGGGATATCAGGTATCAGACCGAGGAAGAACATCTGGAGCGATGCTGCGTCAAAGTTTGTGATACCGCTTCCGGGGTTGTAAACGTCGCCGTTGTAAGCACCCTGCTCGGAAAGATTATACTTGTTCGGGTTGGCAAGTGACTGCATGATAGATACAGTATCGCCCATATCTACATTATTATCGCCGTTTGCGTCGCCCCACTTTGTTACGTTGTTGAACCAGTCGTTGTTCTGGTTGTTCCACTGATTGTTCCAGTCGTTGTTCTGTGGCTGATTCCAGTTCTGCTGCTGATTATTATTCTGCTGCTGGTTCCACTGGTTGTTCTGATTCTGATCCCAGTTCCACTGCTGCTGAGGCTGCTGATTCTGCTGGTTCCAGTCATTGTTCTGCTGCTGATTCTGCTGCTGGTTGTTGTTCTGCTGCTGAGTATTGTTATTAGTATTGTTTGAAGGTGTAACGCTGCCGCCCTTTGCAAGAGCAACTACTCTCTCATAAGCAGGCTTTGGCTTGTAGCCCTGTGAGAACAGGAGCGGATTCTGTGAAGATCTCCAGCTTACGTTATCTGATGTTCCCCAGATAGTAAGAGCAGGTATCTTATCAGAGTTAGCCATTGCGATCTTGAAGATATCCTCATAGAGGTCAGCCTGTGCGTTAAGGTCTGAGCAGGTGATGTCCAGCTCAGTGATCTGAACGTCCAGACCTGTGCTGAGGAACTTCTTTAAAGCTGTCTCAAAGGTCTTTGCGTCAGGATAGTTTGTAGCAAGATGAGCCTGCATACCGATACCGTCGATAGTACCCTGCTGCTTGAGCTTCATTGCCATGTTGTAGATATCGTTTGTCTTAGCGCCGATGTATTCGTTATAGTCATTCAGGTAGAGCTTGCAGCCTGCAGGAGCATACTTTCTTGCATACTTGAATGCGTTGAGAACGAATGAATCATCGCCGTAGACCTTTACCCAGTTGGAGTTGCTTGCAGGTCTGAGTCCGCCGCCGTCGTTAACGAAGAGCTCGTTGCATACGTCGTATGCATAGACGTCAAGCTTAGGATACTGAGTCTTGAGTGCCTCGAAAGTATTCTTTATCATGCTCTCAAGGCGCTGATCCATGATATCCTTTGATACGTAAGCGCCGTTGCTTGAGAAGTTCTCACGGAAGAACCAGTCAGGAGTCTGGCTGTACCAAACGAATGTGTGACCGCGGAGAGAGATGCCGTTGCTCTCGCAGAACTTCAGAGTCTGAGCAGCTCTGCTGAGGTTGATCTGTGTATTTACATTGTTTCCTCTCTGCTGACAAGCTGACTGATCGAGTATCGAATCAGGCTTGAGCTCGTTCTCGGGAGTGATGGAATTGTAGTTCTCCTTGAGGAACGAAGCGCCTGAGTTGAGCTCCTGTGGGCTTACGGAAGTACCGATCTTGAACCAAGGAGCGAAGATGTCCTTGAGTCCTGAGCCCTGTGAAGTGCTTGCTGCAGGAGTATTATTGTTGTTGTTCTGCTGCGGCTGCTGATTCTGCTGCTGATTGTTCCACTGATTGTTCCAATCGTTGTTCTGATTCCAGTTCCAGCCGTTTGTCCAGTCATTGTTCTGCTGCTGCGGCTGCTGATTCTGATTCCACTGATTCTGCTGCTGATTGTTATTCTGCTGCTGGTTCCAGTTCCACTGGTTCTGCTGCTGGTTGTTGTTCTGCTGCTGATTCCACTGGTTCTGCTGCTGATTATTGTTCTGCTGCTGAGTATTATTGCCGGAACCGCCTGTTGTTACAGTAACGCTCTTTACATTAGCCTGACCGTTTGAACGGTAGCCCTCGATATTGAGAGATACCTCATAGAGAGTACCCGACATATCAAGACCTGACTTTTCCCAAGCCTCAAAATGCTTGGAAACGTCGATAGTGCCCTTCATGTAGTTTGTGGTGTTGTTCTTTGAACCGCTGGTCTGGCGAACGCTCCAGTACTGCGGGAATGTAGCAGTACCATCGAGAGACGGCTGATTGTAACGCATTGACTTACGGATATCGTAAGTATTGCCGTTAAGAGTAACAGTACCCTTGTTCTCGCCGTCATTTCCGGGTGGTCTCCAATCGCCCCAGCCTTCTACGATGTAGTATTCCATAAGAGGATTTCTTGTCCAGCCGTATACGCACATATACGAATTTCCTCTTGGTGTGTACTCTACATCATAAGTGAGGACAATATCTCCGAAAGCCTTGTAATTCTTCTTCTGGCTGTCGAAATTCTTACCCATACGAGCAAGGAAGTTTTCGATATTGCTCCATGAACAAGTAAATGAACCTGCACCCGGGTTCATTGAAGCCTGTCCCTGACCGTTCTGGTTCCACATCTCATAGTCATATCCGCCGACATTTCCTCTCGTCTGCTGATCAGCAGCCGAAGCAACAGCGGGTATGCTTGAGGCTATCATCAGCGCTGAAACAGCTCCGCTGATTACCCTCTTCATTTTTGATAGCTTCACTTTAGATCACTCCTTTGAGTTTTTGATTACGGTATCTGCCGAAGCCGCCATACAGGCTGAAACCTCGGAGAAACCATTGTTAGATTAAGAATCCCAATAAGTGCATATTTTTATATCTTATACACTAATTATAATATCTTAACTAATTAAAACACAAGCCAAAATTTGCTGTCATTGACTTTTTGACCAGATATTGCGGATTCTTCAATACTACACATGGCTAAAATTAGGCAGAAATCAAATATTGCTATCCGTCCGAAAGTGCCAAACGCAATTTTTGATAAGTAATATCATTTAAGTGCACTTTTTTTCAGATGTGCTGCAAGGTGCATTTTAAGACAGGTTATCTCATTTAATCTCCGCAAACATCGCATTTTCGCAGTATTTCATTTTGTGCACAAAATATTTTCTGGTATTTCAAGAAAAACTATATCTATATTCCAATGAGACTTTTATGCTATCACATCCGCGTTCTCCGAACTGTAAAATCACAATAAAATTCTACAATTTGTAGGTATACCGTTGTTTTCTCTCCGAAAAATCGGCAAAAGCACTATAGCACAATTCATTTATTGCGCTTCATTGGTCATTAATTGCTCTTTCCTGTCTCGGGATTTTGTAAACCACGGGTGGAGTATTGCAGGCAAGTTCTGATAAAAGCGCATATCTCGGCTATATTTCGCGCAGTATGATTGTGCATTACGCTGATTTTTTGCAAAATCAAAACTGTTTATCCCCGAAAAATCCCTATCCTCAAGAGCTTCCACGCCGCTTATTTCCATAAAAAACAGACGCAAAGAATTATTCTTTACGCCTGTTTTGTTTTTATGCTATCGGGCAATTACTGCTTGTTGTATGTTACCCACTGATAACGTGCTGTGAGCGGAGTTCTGCCGTCATAATGTGCAAGCCACTCGTCAACGCCTCTGCCGGGCCATGCGTTCATCATGATCTTACCGGGTGTCTGAGGAATGTTCTGATTAGCTGTGTAAACTGCCTTGCCGTCTACATACCATGTGATATGGTCACGCTGCCAGTCGAATCCATAGGTGTGGAAGCCCTGTGAAGCGTCGAAGCCAAGGTCGTACATGAACTCATGCTTGCCCTGTCCGTTGGTATAGTAGTTGAACTGTACCTTTGTAGTGTCCTTGCCGAGGATCTCGATGTCTATCTCGTCCCAAGGATTGCCGTCGGACTCGCCTGTGTAGGTGAAGAATGAAGAAACAACGCCGTTGTTCTTGATAGCCTGCATAGATGTCTCATAATAGCCGAAGCCGTAGAAATCATTGGTTCTGTACTCAGCGCCTGCATAGTTGTACTTGCCTGTATTGTCTCTGTCGATAGTGAGCTCGAGAGCGCCGTTTCTGAAAGCTGTCTGTGAAGCATACCAGCCGCAGTCAAACGGATCGCCGTTCTCCCAGCCGTCAGAAGCTATGAAATGGCGTGATGAGCCGTTTCTGAAATCATCAGACATAGTAGCATTCTTGTTCATCTCAGTGCCTGCGGGAACTGCATTGTTCTGAGGCTGCTGATTGTTCCACTGGTTGTTCCAGTCGTTATTCTGGTTCCAGTTCTGCTGCTGGTTCTGGTTGTTCCAGTCGTTGTTCTGGTTCCAGTTGTTCTGCTGGTTCTGGCTGTTCCAGTCATTGTTCTGGTTCCAGTTCTGCTGCTGATTCTGGTTGTTCCAGTCGTTGTTCTGGTTCCAGTTCTGCTGCTGATTCTGGTTGTTCCAGTCGTTATTCTGGTTCCAGTTCTGCTGCTGATTCTGGTTGTTCCAGTCATTGTTCTGGTTCCAGTTCTGCTGTTGATTCTGGTTGTTCCAGTCATTGTTCTGGTTCCAGTTGTTCTGCTGCTGGTTCTGGTTGTTCCAGTCGTTATTCTGGTTCCAGTTGTTCTGCTGCTGGTTCTGATTGTTCCAGTCGTTGTTCTGGTTCCAGTTGTTCTGCTGCTGATTCTGGTTGTTCCAGTCATTGTTCTGGTTCCAGTTCTGCTGCTGGTTCTGGTTGTTCCAGTTATTCCAGTCGTTGCCGTAAGGCAGATTAGGTATCATGCCAAGGAAGAACATCTGAAGCGACTGAGCATCGTAATTTGTGATTCCGCTGCCAGGGTTGTAAACGTCTCCGTTGTACATTCCCTGCTCTGTAAGGCTGTACTTATTCGGATTTGCAAGGGACTGCATGATATATACGGTATCACCCATATCAACGTTATTATCGCCGTTTGCGTCGCCCCACTGTGTTACATTGTTCTGCCAGTCGTTGTTCCAGTTGTTATTCTGCTGCTGATTGTTCCACTGGTTGTTCCAGTCGGTGTTCTGCTGCTGATTATTCCACTGGTTATTCCAGTCGTTATTCTGCTGCTGATTGTTCCACTGGTTGTTCCAGTCGTTGTTCTGCTGCTGATTATTCCACTGGTTGTTCCAGTCGGTGTTCTGCTGCTGATTATTCCACTGGTTATTCCAGTCGTTGTTCTGCTGCTGATTATTCCACTGGTTATTCCAGTCGTTATTCTGCTGCTGATTATTCCACTGGTTGTTCCAGTCGTTATTCTGGTTCCAGTTATTCTGCTGCTGAGCATTATTGTTTGCAGGAGCTGCTGCGCCAGCGCCTGAACCGTCTGTGCTCACTGTTACGCTCTTTACATTTGCCGAACCATTCGAGCGGTAACCCTCGATGTTGAGCGATACCTCATAGAGCTTTCCTGACATATCAAGACCAGCCTGTGACCATGCGTCAAAGTGCTTGGATACGTCGATAGTTCCCTTCATGTAGTTGGTCTGATTGTTTGCAGAGCCGCTTGTCTGACGAACGCTCCAGTACTGTGGGAAGGTAGATGTGCCCTCCAAAGACGGCTGATTGTAGCGCATAGACTTGCGGATATCATATGTATTTCCGTTCAGAGTAACTGTACCCTTGTTTTCACCGTCGTTTCCTGGTGGTCTCCAGTCGCCCCAGCCTTCTACGATGTAGTACTCAACGAGCGGACTCTTTGTCCAGCCGTATACGCACATATATGAGTTTCCTCTTGGTGTGTATTCAACATCATATGTGAGTACGATATTTCCGATCTCTTTGTAGTTCTTGCCCTGACTGTCGTAGTTCTTTCCCATACGAGCGAGGAAGTTTTCGATATTGCTCCATGAACAAGTAAATGAACCTGCACCTGGATTCATCGAAGCCTGTCCCTGACCGTTCTGGTTCCACATCTCGTAGTCATATCCGCCGACATTTCCTCTTGTCTGCTGGTCGGCAGCTGCTGCCACGACGGGTACGCTTGAGGCTATCATCAGCGCTGAAACTGTTCCGCTGATTACCCTCTTCATTTTTGATAGCTTCACTTTGATCACTCCTTTGAGTTTTGTAAAAAATGCTGCGTCGGTCACGTCTGACCTTATTTCTCCAACTATTGATTAGATCAAGTATCCCCAAAAAGTGTACGAGCTCGTTTATCTTTTTCGTATATAATTATAATATCTCAACATATAGTTATACAAGTCATTTTTTGTTCTCGCCGTATAATTCGACCAGATATTGCGAAATTTTAAAATTCACAATTGCCTATAAATCGCAAAATACAACGTAGCATCTATAATTTAGCACAATAATTGCACAATGGAGCGCAATAAAAATCAAATGCAAGATTTTTGCAATTATTACATGATTTTACCATTTTTAAGTTTTCCGCCTTCTCATTTCTCCCCTGTCATCTGCAATAAAAGCAAAAGCCCGATACTTTCTGTATCGGACTTTCGATCGTTTATTACGTTTTTGCTATTAAACCATTATAATTCAACGGCGCCGAGAAGATATCTCTGTATTTTAAGTGCGTCGCTGACAGTAACTCCCTTGACCGTGGTATCAACATCGCTGTTCTTCATACCCTGCTGAGTTATGTGGAACTTCTCAGTGCCATTTACGCCGTACTTGTTCGGGTTAGCAAGCGCCTGCATGATAAGCACAACATCGCTCATATCAACGGAGCCGTCGCAGTTAGCGTCGCCCTTGACATTGGTATCCTGAGTATTTTCCTCGGTATATTCTTCATCAAGAATATTGAAATTATAACGCTGCTCTCTTGTTTCGCCGTCAAAACCATAATTGATGATAAGGTGAGCTTCACCGCTCTTTCTTGCCTTGAATGTAAATACAAGATTTCCGTCTTCATCGGAAGACTTGCTGACCTCTTCGATGTTTTCCTCTACAAAGGATATAATCGCAGGATCGACGTTCTTCACTTTGATTGAGAACGGTTCGAGTCTCTTATATTCATCTTTCTCAATTAAGAACTTAGGTTCTTTTTCTTCTGCTGTTTCAGCAGCATAGACCTTGCCGATGTTTCGTGTGTTTACTGCATTTGACGGATATGCTCCCCCAACGAGCACAAGCGCCATTACAGCAGCAATGATTCTTCTGATTTTCATAATTTTTTCTCCTTTTATATCATTAGCCTTTCGGCTTACCTGTATTATATATGGATTTTACTGTAAAAGCAATATCTGGGACAAGAAATTTACAAACACTTAACAATTGAAATTACTTAATGCTATAAATAATTATACTTTTAAATATTCTATTCATTGAATAATACTTTCTAAAGCAATATTTTATTCACTGATTCCAACTAATAATCATTCTTTTTATTGTGTATACATAAAATATAGTTATTTCTTTCACCTTTAGTATAAGTTTTCGGCAGCTTTCGGTTTATCCAAAAAATGACCTATTATTTTATTATTCGTTGCTCCATGTTATAATAATAAATAAAAGGAAAGGCGGCTTCTGCGGCGAGTCTGTTCGTGACTTCATAATTTGAGTTACTTAGCAGCTATCTAACATTAGTTATCTATTCATCTGCACATAATGATACCCCTTTTGCATTAATTCATATATTCACTATATAACATATTCTGCAAGTTTTATGTATTTACGAATAAATTATGAATTTAAACGAAATATTTTCAACCTTTTCTGTAATTTTGTGGGTTGTCTCGCAGAAAAAAATGAGTTACAATATTGGTGGATATTAAATTTAAAGGAGGAATTCCATATGTTATCAAAACTTCCCTCTAAGCTGACATCATTTGGGATTGCTGCCGCATTCATGTTTACACTTGCTGACCTTCCGTCAGTACAGCACAACGCTGCGGCAGCCAACGCAAAGATCCAGGATTTCAGCATCTCAGACGTGACCATGACTGACGCCTACTGCACCAATGCATTTTCCAAGGAAGTCGAGTATCTGCTTTCGCTTGATGCGAACAGACTGCTCGTCGGCTTCCGCGAGAATGCAAAGATGAATACGCAGGGCGCACAGCGCTATGCAGGCTGGGAGAATTCACTGATCGCAGGTAGTACGGTCGGTCACTATCTCTCCGCGGTTGCAATGGCGTATCAGAATCCGAATCTGACGGATGCGCAGCGCAAGTCTTTTTCCGACAAACTGGATGCACTGCTCAACGGCATGAAGGAGTGCCAGAACAATTCCAAGGGCAGGCCCGGATTCCTCTGGGCAGGTCAGGTCAAGAACCCCAACAACGTCGAGCAGCAGTTCGATTTGATCCAGCAGGGCAAGACCAACATCATCAATGAGGCATGGGTGCCGTGGTACACCATGCACAAGATGATTCAGGGACTCGTCGATGTCTATAACTTCACCGGCAAGGAGACTGCGAAGGAAATCGCCTCCAAGCTCGGTGACTGGACGCTCGCACGCTGCAGGACATGGAACCAGCAGACGCATAATACCGTTCTCTCGATTGAGTACGGCGGCATGAATGACTGCCTCTATCAGCTCTACGAAATCACTGGCAAGGAAGATCACGCAATCGCCGCCGATTATTTCGATGAAAATGCACTTCACGAGAGAATACTTAGAGGCGGCGCAAATGTCCTGAACGGCAAACACGCCAATACGACGATCCCGAAGTTTGTCGGTGTCATCAAGCGCTATGAAGTGCTCGACGGCAAGACAGTCGGCGGTAAGCAGATCGACGCTTCCAAGCATCTCAAATATGCGGAAGCCTTCTGGGATATGGTCGTCACGCACCATACCTATATCACCGGCGGCAACAGTGAGTGGGAACACTTCGGTATGGACGATATCCTTGATAAGGAACGTACCAACTGCAACTGCGAAACCTGTAACTCCTATAACATGCTGAAACTCAGCCGTGAGCTTTACAAGTGTACCGGCGATAAGAAATATATGGATTTCTACGAGCAGACATATTACAACTCGATTCTCTCCTCGCAGAATCCGGAAACCGGCATGACGACTTACTTCCAGCCGATGGCAACCGGTTACTTCAAGGTTTACAGTTCGCCGTATAACAGCTTCTGGTGCTGCACAGGAAGCGGTATGGAAAGCATGGCCAAGCTCGGCGATACGATCTACATGCACAGCAAGGATGCGCTGTATGTCAACCTGTATCAGAGCTCCAGCGTCAACTGGAAGGATAAGAGTGTGACGATCAAGCAGGAGAGCGAGATTCCGAACGGCAATACCGTAACATTCACGGTGTCCGGCAGCGGCGATCTTGATTTCCGCTTCCGTATTCCGGACTGGGTCGCGGGTACGATGTCGATTGCGGTCAACGGCACGAAGTATAACTACAAGACTGTTGATGAATATGCACAGGTGACCGGTTCGTTCAGCGACGGTGACAAGATTGTTCTGACGATTCCGATGGAAGTCAAAGCATATAACCTGCCGGATAAGACCAGTGTTTACGGCTTCAAATACGGTCCTGTTGTTCTGAGTGCCGAGCTTGGCAAGCAGAACATGGCAACCGGTTCGACCGGTATGAACGTTACGATCCCGAAGGACGCAATCGCCCCCAATCAGAATATTACGATCTCCAAGGCTGGTCAATCGATCACTTCGTTTATGTCCGAGATCAATGACCACCTGGTCAAAGATGCAAATTCGCTGAAATTCACGCTGAACGATACCAGCCAGAAGCTGACCTTCACGCCGCATTATCTGCAATATCAGCAGAGATACGGCATCTACTGGAACTTCCAGACCAATGGTACGGTCGTTGAGGAAAAGCCGCCGCGTGCGAAGATTTCCAATTCTGATACGGTTCAGCCGGGCTACGGTCAGTATGAGAACGACGGTCAGCACGCTATGCTCGAGATCAATACGCAGGGCGTGACCGACGACAGCACCTACCGTTACGCAAAGCCGGGCGGATACTTCCGCTATCAAATGGCTGTCGATCCGGATTCGACTTACAATACGCTCAAGATCACGCTGCGCAAGTCCGATAACGGCAAGTCGCTCCGTGTCCGTGTCGGCGATGCAATCCTCTACGCCGGCACGCTGAATTACACCGGCAATAAGGATACCTACGATGTCCGCATTCCGATTCCGGCTGATGTTGTCGAGCGGAATGTCCATGATGTCGTGGCAGACGACAAAACCTATCCGTGCCTGGATGTCACATTCTCCTCGAATGATGACAAGGAATCTGCAAAGGTCTGTGACTTCATCTATATGCAGGCAGTCAAGCCGAATTACACGTTTGACGGCAATATCGCATACTTTGTAGACTGCGGTGACCAGAACACCTCGACCGTAACCGGCAGCGACAAGTTCGGCTTCTACAATAGCGTGACCGAACAGCTTTACGGTCCGGACGAAGCAACCGGCGCAGAATGGGGTCTGATCGACGATGCGACCGATAAGTACAACGGTGCATCCAAGAGCGGCGGCATCTATACGGCAAATACATGGCCGAATGAATCCGCAACGATGGACGGTCAGTCCAAAACATCTTCCTTCCGCTATACCAAGAACCAGTATGAGAACAACATCGCACGTCACCTCGACTACGGCTTTACGCTGCCGAACGGCACCTATACCGTTGAGATGAGCTTCAGCAACCCGTGGAACTGCTCGACCAATCCGACCGTATATGCAAATTACGGCGAGAAGGATCAGGCGACCGTTGCTGAGAAGTGCGCGACCGACGGTACAACCGTTAAGGGTACAGTCAAGGTCACAAACGGCAAGCTGACGCTGAATTTCCGCTCGGAGGATAAGGCGATCAACCTCAACTACATCCTGATCCGCTTCGGTGACGGCGAGCGCTATTCCGTTGTCGGCAAGCGCGGCGACGTCACTCTCGACGGCAAGGTAACCGCAGCAGATGCAGCTGCACTGCTCGATTATCTGCTGACCAAGAAGGAGCTGACATGGGAGCAGGCATATGCAGCCGATGTTCAGCAGGATCTGACGCTTGATTCGCGTGATCTGACCGTTCTGAAACGGCAGGCACTCGGCAAATAACATCATGTAAAGTATGCCGCAAAGCAAGATTGTCTGAATGACAAAAGTGCTTTGCGGCATCTTTTTTTGCCATACTGCGATTTTCTGCAGGAACTATATCCGGATGTGCTTTGTGCTGATAATCTGGGTTTTGTACGGAAAAACCGATGCAGAAAGCCACTGTTTTTATCTGCAAATCATATACCCGAATGTGCTTTCTACAGAATAACTGAAAAATGTCCTTTGACAATATGATACTATATTCAGTATAATAATATTAATATGATACAGTATGTATACTGCCTCATAGAGCTGCCGTATGCCGCTCCCTTTCAAACGGATCCCTGCCGTTTGGCATACAGCGAAACATAAAAAGATATAAAATCGGAAATAGATTCAACAGCCATGATTTTCAAAGGGGGAAATCAGTCCCATTTCATATGAAAGGATGATTTCCATGAAAAAGAAACTCTCTGCTCTGTTGTCTTTCTGCATGGCGGCTTGTGTGTGTACGGTGTTTCCGTTCTCTGCAAGCGCTGCATCTGACAGCGTGAGCGCGGGCGGCAGTGCGTCGCTCGTCATGTCAGCATCACAGGTATCCTATGCATCTGTTAAGCCTGCGGCGGCTGTGAGTGCGAAGGATTATATGTCGCAGATGAAGAACGATCTCCAGACGAACGTTCCGGGCAATGTCAAGCAGGGCGATTCCGGCAAGACGGATAAGATTCAGTATTTCTCCAAGAAGGCAAACCGCAATAAGCCTGCAAATGTCTGGACACCGCCCGGATATGATCCGAGTAAGAAGTATCCGGTCATGTTCATGAACCACGGCGTTATGGGCGGCGAGAACGACATGCTCAGCGGCTGGTCGATCCGTGAAATGGCATCTAACCTGATCAAGAGCGGTGAAGCAGAACCGTTCATCATCGTATTCCCGCAGATGTACACCGACCCGAACAGCGGCTCGGCAATGGGCATCAGCATGGATG